>Ga0102924_1002120_pt1 | contig 22030 bp, 25 predicted proteins | sample PaiPotPPM11metaG_FD_80116 | JGI IMG/M metagenome (GOLD analysis project Ga0102924, IMG submission 80116) | Iron sulfur acid spring bacterial and archeal communities from Banff, Canada, to study Microbial Dark Matter (Phase II) - Paint Pots PPM... ...
CAAATGAACCGTCGACCCCGCCAGACGCTGGGCTGGTTGCGCCCCGCTCAGGCGCTCGGCCGCCTATTCTCAACCACATCGGAACAACCTAGTGTTGCGCCGACCGATTGAATCCGCCCCCCCAGCGGGGGAGGGTGGATCAAAGCCTAGCGGCTTCTGACGGTGAGGAGTTGCACCTTCATCTCTTCCATGCGGGTGCCCAGTTCTTCGAGTTGCGCTTGCGAGAGAATCTTCTCGATTTTGGGGAAGAGTTCGTCCTCTTCTTCCCCGACGTGGTGCATCACGTCCTCCTTGAGCACCTTGAGATCAGCGCCCCATTCCGCCGTCCTCATGTCGGTGTGCTCGAGGTCGGCCAGGACCATCTTGATCTGCTTGTGCTCCTCGAGCGACTCGAGCACCAGGTCGCGCGTCGGCTCGGCCGCCTTGGCGGCTGGATAGAAGATCTTCTCTTCGATCTCGGCGTGCACCGTGAGCTCACGGTCCAGCTCTGGGAAGAGCGCCCGCCGATCGTCTGTCTTGTTCTCCAGGTCGGAAAAGATCTCCTCGACTTTCTTGTGGTCGTTTTTCAACAATTGGATGGCGTTCATGGGGCCTCCTAGTGACCAACGGGGATATATCACATACTGATATGAAGAATATCAGATCTAACCGGCGACGTGCGCGGCCTGGAACTGGTTGCGAAGCTTCCAGATCCCATCGACATACGTCCGGCTACTGGGGTAGATGCCATGGCGCCGGACGCCGGCGAGCCCCTGGTAGTAGGCAGCCAGGACGAGCCCTGGATCGTGCAGCTGGTCGAGGTAGGACCGAAGGAGGGCGGCCCCGAGCTCCGCGTTGTCGACCGGATTCTTGAGGTTGACGGCCCGATGGAGGAGGGACGGTCCGGCCCAGGCGGCGGTATAGGGCTCGACCTGCATCAGGCCGACGGCGCCCGTGCGCGAGAGGGCGGACTGGTTCCAGCCGCTCTCCCAATAAGAGACGGCCAGAACAAAGTTCGGATTCAGATTGTGATGCCGGGCCGCCTGGATGAGGATGGCGCGGGCCTGGGCGGTTGTCAGCCGGGCCGGGGGCGTGGCCGCTCGATGGACCACCCGAGCGACCGGCCGGGTGCTCTTCTTGTGGGCGGCGTAGACCGGCTGCGCGGCCAGCATGACCGTCAGGCTGATGGCGGCTGCGATCGCGACCATCACACGCGAGAGTTTGGGCATGAGACGGCAACGTGACGGAGGCGGCCCGGCTTGCTCGCTCGGGCGCAAATTGTTGTTAAGGCCAACCGTCCCTTGACTTTGGTTAGGGTCGGGGATCAAATATGAGCAGCCCGAAATTGGGGGATCGGATTTTGCTCGGGCAAAGGAAGGCGCAAGCATGCCGACGCTGACCAAGGAGGAGCAGATCCGTGTCGACACGGCCCGGCTGCATCAGATGGGCTACGCCCAGCAGCTGTTCCGCGACATGGGTGGCTTCAGCAACTTCGCGATCTCGTTCACCATCATCTCGGTCCTTACCGGTGGTCTCACCCTTTACAGCTACGGCCTGGTCCATGGTGGGCCGCAGCAGATGGGTATCGGCTGGCTGCTGGTCGGCGTCATGGTCCTCGTTGTTGCAGCCGCAATGGCCCAGCTGGCCTCGGCGCTACCGACAGCCGGCGCCCTCTACTACCAAGCGGCCAAGCTCGGGAACAAGCACTGGGGCTGGATCACGGGCTGGTTCAACCTGATTGGGCAGGTCACGATCACAACCGGCATCGTCTACGGCAACGCGCTCTTCGCCGCGGCGCTGCTGAATGCACTGTGGAACTACCCGTCCGACGTGACGACCACGTCCGGCAAAGTGGGCGTCATCAGCATCTTCGCTATCCTGCTGGCGGTCCAGGCGACCATCAATCACGTCGGCGTACGGCTGGCCGCGCGCGCCGCCGACATCAGCGTCTGGTGGCACATCGGCGTGATTGCCGTACTGCTCGTGGCCGTGGGCATTCTTCATCCACTGCACCCGATCAGCTACGCCTTCACCCAGTCGTACAACAACTCGGGCTTCGGCTCTCCGATCTACGCCTTCCTGGTTGGCCTGCTGCTGGCACAGTGGACGTTTACCGGGTACGACGCCTCGGCCCACGTGACCGAGGAAACCGTAAATCCGGCGCGGCGGGCGCCCTGGGGGATTATGAATTCGGTGTTCTGGTCGCTGATCTTCGGCTACCTGATGCTGCTTGCCCTCACCCTCGCCATTCCAGACCTGGCCAAGACTGCGGCCAGCAGCAACCCGGTGCTCGATATCGTCAAACACGCACTCGGCACAAACGGCGGGCTGTTGCTGTTCTTTGGCTTCGTGATGGCGCAGGCGTTTTGCGGGCTAAGCTCCATCACGTCCAACTCACGCATGCTGTTCGCCTTCAGCCGTGACGGGGCTCTACCCGGGTCGAAGTGGCTGCACGTGGTAAGCAAGAAATTCCGGACGCCGGCGCGGGCCATCTGGGTAGCGGCCATTGTCGCGTTCATCCCAGCCCTGGCTCAATTCCCGGTGCCGGCGATCTACTCGATCGTGGTATCGATCTCGGTCATCGGCCTGTACGTCTCCTACGTGATTCCAGTGCTGCTGGCGCTGATCTATCCCAATCGATGGAAGCCAGGGCCCTGGAACCTCGGTCGCTACTGGCCGATCGTCGCCTGGGTCGCCATCATCTGGGTGGCGTTCATCAGCATCGTGTTGATGCTGCCGGAGTACAGCGCAAGCTTTACCGGCTGGGGACTGGCCGACCTATCGGCCTACCTAACCAACGCCGGCTTATGGGCCGGGCCAGCCGTGGCGATCTTCATTATCGTTGGCGGCCTCTACTATCTGCTCTGGGGCAAGAACAACTACACCGGTCCCATCATCATGGGCTCGGAAGACGAGATGCGCAGGCTGGAGCAAGAGGTGGAGAAGGGTTCCATCTACCACGAGCCGACGGTTACTGAGCCGGCCCCAGTACTCACACCGCAACGCGTCTGACGGCTTAGCGAAAGAATCGAGAAGCGAGCCGCAATGGCTCGCTTCTCGGCGATTGATGGAGGGGAGATGGGACGCCTCGACGGAAAGGTCGCGCTGATCACCGGCGCGGGGAGTGGCATGGGTCGCGTGGCGACCCATGCCTTCGTCCGCGAAGGCGCCCAGGTGGTGGCGGTTGACGTCAACCCCATTGCCGTCCATGACACGGTCGCCACCCTGGAGGGCAAGGCGGTGGCGGTCGTCGCCGATGTCACGCACGAGGCCGATGTCGCGGTCTGCGTCAAGACCGCCGTCGATCACTTCGGCAAGCTCGACGTGCTCTATAACAACGCCGGCATCTTCGATGAGGCCGACGAGTCGGTGCTGACGACGACCGACGCCATCTGGGACCGGACCATGGCGATCAACGTCAAGGGACTTGCCTTCTGCTGCAAGCACGGCATCCCCGAACTGATCAAGGCCGGCGGCGGCTCGGTGATCAACATCGCCTCGTTCGTGGCGCTCGTCGGCTGCACCGTCCCGCAGGACGCCTATACCGCCAGCAAGGGCGCGGTGATCGCGCTCACCAAGTCGCTCGCGGTGCAGTTCGGCCCGAAGGGCATTCGCAGCAATGCGATCTGTCCGGGACCGATCGAGACGCCCCTGATGCGCGACCTGCTTAAGGACGAAAACAAGAAACGAGTGCGCCTGAATCGGATCCCGATGGGACGCTTCGGCCATGCCGACGACGTCGTGTCGCTGGCCATCTACCTGGCGTCGGATGAGTCAACCTGGACCAACGGCGCCGCTCTCGTAGTCGACGGCGGTATTACGTCAAACTACTTCTGATGGTCACGGTCGAGAGTCCGGCCCGGCTACTGATCGGCGGGGAATGGCGCAGCGGGCAGGAGGAGAAGACCTTCGACATCGTCGAGCCGGCCACCTCTGAGGTCATGGCCCGCGCGGCCGTCGCCTCCCCGGCCGACGTCGATGCGGCGGTGGGGGCCGCGCGCGAGGCGTTCGAGCGTGGGACCTGGAGCGAGGCACCGGCCAGCGCCCGCGCCAGGGTCCTCTACAAGATCGCGGAACTGATCCGCGGCGATGTCGACCGGCTGGCGACGCTCGAGGCGCGCAACGCCGGCAAGCCGATCCGCGATGCCCGCGACGAGGTGCTGGGGGCTGCCCAGTGCTTCGAGTACTACGCCGGGGCCGCCACCCGGATCTTCGGAGAGACGATTCCAGTTACCGCGCCTGGCCTCGACTTCACGTTGCGCGAGCCGGTTGGGGTGGTGGCGCTGATCGTGCCCTGGAACTTTCCGCTCACGATCGCTTCCTGGAAGGTGGCTCCTGCGCTGGCCGCCGGCAACGCGGCGATCCTGAAGCCGGCGAGCTACACGCCGCTGACCGCGCTGGAATTGGGTCGGATTGCGCTCGAGGCCGGGCTGCCGAAGGGCGTTCTCAATGTCATCACCGGGCCGGGCGCGACAACCGGCAATGCGCTCGCCGGCCACCCGGGCGTCGACAAGATCGCCTTTACCGGCGAAACGCTAACCGGGGTCAGCATCCTCCAGCAGGCCGCGCCCAACATCACGCGCGTGTCGCTCGAGCTGGGTGGAAAGTCGCCCAACATCATTTTTCAGGACGCCGATCTCGACAAAGCCGTGCCCGCGGCGGTCAATAGCGTCTTCGGCAATGCCGGCCAGGACTGTTGCGCCCGGAGCCGCGCCTTCGTCCATCGCTCCATCGCGGAGGAGTTCGACCAGCGGGTGGCGCGTGGCAGCCGGCAGTTGAGAGTCGGTGATCCGCTCGATCCCGCGACCGAGGTTGGTCCGCTGATCTCGATGAAACAGCGCGAGCGGGTGCGGTCGTACGTCGAGCTGGGACAGCGTGAGGGAGCGCGGCTGCTGTCGGGCGGCTCGGCCCCCGGCGGCGCGCTGGCGGGCGGCAGCTATCTCGAGCCCACGGTGTTCGATCGCGCCGATAACCAGATGCGGATCGCACAGGAGGAGATCTTCGGCCCGGTGCTGACCATCATCCCGTTCAGCGACGAGGACGAGGTCTTGCGCTTGGTCAACGACACCCCCTACGGACTCTCGGGTTCGATCTGGACGCGCGACATCGGCCGCGCGCTGCGCGTCGCCCGGGGGGTCAAGACCGGCGTGCTGAGCATCAACAGCAGCCGCAGCGTCCACCAGGAGGCACCCTTCGGCGGGTACAAGCGCAGCGGCATCGGCCGCGAGCTGGGTATGCACGCGCTCCAGCTCTACACGGAAGTCAAGAACGTTTTCGTCAGTCTCGAATAAGTAGGAGGGATTCGACATGGCGCGCACAGGGACCGCGACGCGCGGGCGATCGACGACGACGCGAGCCGACCGGACCAACGGACAGTCGCGCCGGCAGGAGAAAACCGCCAAGCTGACACTGGAGGAGCTTGTCCGCCAGACCAAGGCGGGCGAGGTCGACACGGTCATCATCGCGATCGCCGACCTGCAGGGACGGCTGATGGGTAAGCGGCTGACCGGCCCCTACTTCCTTGACCACGTCGACGAGGGGCTGCACGCCTGCGATTACTTGCTGGCGATGGACATCGACAATGAGCCGCTCCCCGGGTTCAAATTCACCAACTGGGGGACCGGCTATGGCGACATGCACGGCCACCCGGACCTGTCGACGATTCGGCGGCTCCCCTGGCTGGAGAAAACCGCCCTCATCCTCTGCGACGTCGAGACGATGGATGGCAAACCGGTGCCCGTCTCGCCCCGTCAGATCCTGCGACGCCAGGTCGACCGCGCCCGCAAATTGGGGTTCAACCCCAAGACCGGTTCGGAGCTGGAGTTCTATCTCTTCAAAGACAGCTTCGAGCAAGCCGCCGAGAAGGATTACCGGAACTTGCAGCCGTACGGGCGATACATCGAGGACTACCACATCCTGCAGGGCACCAAGGCCGAGTGGTTCAACCGGTTGATCCGCAACGGGATGGAAGGCGCTGGCGTACCGGTTGAGAACAGCAAGGGCGAGTGGGGGTTCGGGCAGCAGGAAATCAACCTGCGTTTTGCCGAATCCCTGGAGATGGCCGACCGGCATGTCGTCTACAAGAACGGGGTCAAGGAGATCGCCGCCCTCAACCAGGTGGCGGTGACTTTCATGGCGAAGTGGTCGATGGCCCAGGCGGGCAGCTCGTTCCACCTCCATTCATCGCTGTGGGACGTCAAGAGTGATAAGGCGCTCTTCCACTCGGCCAACGGCAGCCCCCACGGCATGTCGCCGCTGTTCCAGCATTACCTGGCCGGGTTGATCGCGCTGGCCCGGGACTTCTCGCTCTTCTATGCGCCGTTCGTCAACTCCTACAAGCGATATCAGGCGACCTCGTTCGCGCCCACGTCGATCGTCTGGAGCTGGGATAACCGGACCTGCGGCTTCCGGATTATCGGGCACGGCTCCGGGCTCCGGGTCGAGTGCCGGATTCCCGGTGCCGACGCCAACCCGTACCTGGCCTTTGCGGCCACCATCGCCGCCGGACTGCACGGCATCGAGAACAAGCTCGAGCTGCCGCCCGAGTTCCGCGGCGACGCCTACACGGCCAAGGACCTGCCGCGCGTGCCCGGCAACCTGACCGAGGCGATCAATGCGCTGGAGAAAAGCCAGGTGGCACGCGAGGCCTTCGGCGACGAGGTGGTCGAGCACTACCTTCACTCGGCCCGGCTCGAGCGCAAGACCTTCGACAGCGCGGTCACCGACTGGGAGCTGCGACGGAACTTCGAACGCATCTGACCGCCGTCCTCCGCTAGGCTAGATCGCAATGGCGAAGCAATCGGCTGTGGAAGCACCGCCGGTCAATGTCTATGAGGCGAACGACCAGCTGACGGTCGCGATCCCGATGCCGGGCGCCCATCACGACACGGTGACGGTCAGCCTGGACGGGCGCCGGCTCACGGTCGACGCGGAGGCGCGCTACCCGCAGGAGCAGCAGCATTACCTCCAGCACGAGTGGTCGGTCGGCACCTCGCACCGCGAGGTCGTCCTGCCCAAGCCGGTGCGGTCGGGCGGCGCGAAGGCGATGCTCACCCACGGCATCCTGACGGTCTCGCTGCCGATCGGCGAAGAGGAGGCCGCGTCGCGGACTCGCATCCCGGTCACCGAGCCGCTGACCCACCAGGGCCAGCCGCACTGACCGGGCGCGCCGCTGCGGCGCGGTGCATGGTGCTCGAGCTGCTCCACCCGATTCCCTCGCTGCTCACGACCCTGGCGGCCGTCGGGTTTGCCGTGATCTTCGGCATCGGGCCTGGCCGGCTGTGGTGGATCGCCGCCATCATGCTGCTGGTCCAGTTCTCGATCAGTGCGCTGAACGAGTGGGCGGACGCCGACCTCGACCGGCAGGCCGGCCGCCAGCGACCGATACCGCTGGGGCTGGTGTCGCCCGGCACGGCGCTCACGGTTGCCGTGCTCTGCGCCGCGGGCGCCTTCCTGCTGAGCACGCTCGCCAATTTCGGTACGGTGGCCTTGCTCCTCGTCGCGATCGGGCTCGCCTGTGGCTGGGCCTACGATCTCCGGTTCAAGGCCACGCCGCTGAGCCTTCTTCCCTTTGCGATCGCGTTTCCCCTGATGCCCTTCTGGATCGGCCTGCTTGCCGGTCGTCCGGCGAGCTCGCTCGGCGTCCTGTTCCTCGGAGGCAGCCCGCTGGCGGCTGCGATCCATCTCGCCGACGCCATTCCCGACCGTGATCGGGACCGGGCGGCCGGGCTGCGGACGCTGGCGGTGGCCCTTGGAAGGCCCGGAGCCGAAATGGTGGCGGCGGCTTTGCTGCTGGTTGGGACGCTGGTCTCGATCGTTCTCATCCTCCGTCGCAGCTCGGCGTCGATCGTGGCCATTTCGCTCATCGCAATCGCCGGGAGTCTGCTGGTTGTCAGCCTGAGCTCAACGGTGTCTGGTCGCCGCTGGTCCACGCTGCTGGGCAAATGGATGCTGATCGCCGCCGCCGCCCTCACCGCCGTGCCACTGGTAGTGTCGGCCAGTGGGCGGTAACACCGGGCACATCGACGAGACCGCCGTTGGCAAGCATTACGGCGAATGGTTCAGCCGTGGTCTGCGGGGGATCGGCATGCGGTACGTCTTTTCCAGGCGCGGGCTCTGGGTGATCAACACCCCGTACCGGCGCATCCTGAACTCGGCCAACATCACGGCGCAGGACCGGGTCCTCGACCTCGGCTGCGGGATCGGCAATATCCTCATCGCCCTTACGGAACGGATTGACTTCAGCCATCCGCCGGCCGGCGTTGACGTCTCGCCCGACCTGATCCGCATCGGCGAGCGAGAAATCGCCCAGGCGGGTCTGAGCGATCGCATCCGGCTGCAGGTGGCGCCTGCCACTCGCCTGCCCTTCGAGGACGGGTCGTTTGATGTCGTCCTCACGTCCCATGTGCTCAAGCACCTCGATGATGAGGCGCTGCTCACGAGTTTCCGCGAGGTCGTCCGCGTGCTCCGGCCCGGCGGGCGATTCCTCCTCTGGGAGTTCGAAAAGAGTCCGCGATCGGCGCTCTTGTTCTGGAGTGCGCGACTCACTGGCTTGCCGCCAGCCTTTCAGCTGCGCACCAGGACGGATTTTTCACGCGCGCTCCGGCTGACAGGATTCCATCGTGTGGTGCGGGTCGATACCGGTGTCTTTCTCCTGCCACCGGTGCCGCGCCTTGCGTTGCTGGCGACTCGGTAGGCACCCTACCTACTATTAGGTCGATGGCCACGACGTTGACTGCCACCATGCGCGCGGTGGCGGTGACCCCCAAACAACCCGGCAGTGCCCGGCAGGTCGAGCTTCCGATCCCGACCACCGCGCGCGGCATGGCGGTGATGCGGGTGCTCGAGGTCGGCATCGATGGCACCGACACCGAGATCAATCAAGGGCTGTACGGCGAGCCGCCGCCCGGTTCGAGCTTCCTCGTAATCGGCCACGAGGCGCTCAGCGTCGTCGAGGCGGTGGGGGAGGGGGTGACGGGCTTCACGCCGGGCGACCTGGTGGTCTCCACCGTGCGCCGCCCCGACGACTGTCCGAACTGCCGCGCGGGCGAGAGCGACATGTGTCTCTTTGGCACCTACACCGAGCGGGGGATCAAGGGGGCCCACGGCTATATGGGTGAGTACTACAGCGAGACCCCAGCCTTCATGGTCAAGATCCCGCCGGCGCTTCGACCCTTCGCCGTGTTGCTCGAGCCGCTGAGCATCGTGGAGAAAGCGACCTTCCAGGCGTGGAAGATCCAGGAACGGATGGTCTGGCAACCGACGCGGGCCGTCGTGCTGGGCGCCGGACCCATCGGCATCCTCGGGACCCTCCTGCTTCGCTTGCGTGGCCTCGAGGTGCACGTCTACGCGAAGTCGCCGCCGGAAAGCCTTCAGGGCCGCATCCTTACGGACCTGGGCGCGACTTATCAGAGCGTCGATGACCACCCGGTGACCGGCATCAAGGACGAGCTCGGACAGATCGATTTCATTCTCGAAGGCACCGGCAACAGCGCGGTAGCCTTTGAGGCCATGGCGCAGCTGGGGACCAACGGTGTTCTGTGTCTCACCGGCGTGTCCGCCGGCAATCGCAGTATCGAGATCCCGGCTGACGTTATCAACGTGCAGATGGTGCTCGGCAACCGGGTGACCTTTGGGTCGGTCAACGCCAACCGCCGGTACTTCGAAATGGGGTTGGAGCATTTCCAGCAGGCGGAGCGGACATGGCCCGGGATCTTCGAGCGCTTGATCACCCGGCGCGTGCCATTCGGCGACTTCCTGTTGGCGCTCGACCGGCGGCCGGAAGACATCAAGACCCTGCTGACGATCGCCGCCGCCTAGGTCAACCGTGGCGCTTCAGCTCGATCCGCAGACCTGCCGCCATCTCGAGTCCGCCATCCAGCGCGAGTGGTTGGTGACCAATGGGCTCGGTGGCTACGCCTCGGGGACCGTCGCCGGCGTCAACACCCGACGCTATCACGGCCTGCTGGTGGCCGCCCTGGATCCGCCGGTGCAGCGGATGGTTCTCGTGGCCGCCCTCGAAGAATGGGTCCGATCCGACAACGGCGACATGCAGCCCCTCTCGGCCCAGGAGTACTGGGATGGCACCGTCTTTCCCCAGGGCTATCGGCAGCTCGAGGGCGTTGAGCTCGACGGCATGCTCCCGGTCTTCCGCTGGACGATCGACGGCCGCACCATCGAGAAACGGATCTGGATGGAGCAGGGCGTCTCGCGGACGGTCGTCACCTACCGGTTGGTGAGCGGTGCACCGCTCACCTTGCAGCTGCGCCCGCTCTTTGCGCACCGCGATTACCACCAGCAGCGGCACGGCCAGGGCGCGTTCGACATGAGCGAGACCAGTGAGGGCTGGATCATCGACGCGGCCGGCGTCCGCAGCCACTTCGATGTCCGATCCTCGGCGACCGTGCGCAGTCACCCGGATTGGTACTGGCGGGTGCTGCATCGGGTCGAACGCGAGCGCGGGCTCGATGACGAGGAAGACCTGTTCACGCCAGGCATGGTCGAGGTTCCACTCGCCGTCGGTGCCGACGTCGCGGTCATCGTCGCCACCGAGCCGACACCCGCGAGCTGGGACGCCGGGCGCTCCTTAAGAGACGCCCAGCAGCGTCAGGATGCGGTCAAAGGTCCAGGAATGGAGCATCCGCTCGCGGGACAGCTCGCGCTCGCCGCGGAACAATTCCGGGTCGTCCGGCGGATGGCCGGCGATGGTTCGTCGGGCCCGCAGCGGACCGTGGTCGCCGGCTACCACTGGTTTACCGACTGGGGGCGTGACACCATGATCAGCCTGCCGGGGCTTACGATGCGGCCCGGCACGCTCTGGGAGGCGCGCGCTGTGCTCGACACCTACATCCGGTACCTGGACCAGGGCCTGCTTCCCAACCGCTTTCCCGACGGTGGCGAGAGCCCCGAGTACAACTCGATCGATGCCACCCTCTGGCTCTTCCAGGCGCTCGCTGCCTATCTCCGAGTGAGCCGCGATTGGCGGTTCATCGCGGACCGGCTGGAGACGTTGGAAGCCGTCGTCGACTGGCACGTTCGCGGTACGCGGCACAACATCCGGATGGATCCTGTCGACGGGCTCCTCGCCGGCGGGGAGGAGGGCGTCGCGCTCACCTGGATGGACGCCAGGGTGCAGGAGTGGGTGGTCACACCGCGCCGCGGCAAGCCGATCGAGGTCAACGCGCTCTGGTACAACGCGTTGCGGCTGATGGCCGACTGGTGTGAGCGGGCCATGCGGCCGGCCGGCCCCTATCGCCAGATGGCCGCCCACGCACACTCATCGGCGCAGGAACGGTACTGGTTCCCCGCCGGTGGTTACTGCTACGACGTGGTCGACGCGCCGGAGGGGGACGATCCCAGCCTGCGGCCGAACCAGGTGATCGCGCTGGGGCTGGTGTATCCACTGATCGAGGGCGAGCCTGCCCGTCGCGCCTTCGATGTCGTCACCGCAAAACTCCTGACGCCCTACGGCCTGCGCACGCTCAGCCCCGATGACGCCCGCTACCAGTCCTCATACCGGGGCGACCAACGCGCCCGCGACGCCTCCTATCACATGGGCCTGGTCTGGCCGTGGCTGCTGGGACCGTATCTCGATGCGCACCGGCGCCTCGACGGCGAAGGTCCCACGGTACGCCGCTTGCTCGAACCCTTCACGGCGCACCTGCTCGACGCCGGGCTCGGGACGATCAGCGAGATCTTCGAGCCCGAGCCGCCCTACCGGCCGGTGGGCTGCATCGCCCAGGCCTGGAGCGTCGGCGAAGTCCTGCGGCATGTGCTCGCCCTATCCTGAGATCGCGTGAAGCTGGTCGACGTCAGCGTCCCGATCCGCACCGCCATGACGGTTTACCGTGGCAATCCGCCGGTGCGGATTCGCCCGGCCATGACGTTGCGAAAGGATCATGTCAACCTCAGCGAGCTCTGCCTGGGGTCGCACACCGGCACCCACGTCGACGCCCCCAGTCATTTCATCAAGGGCGCGAAAGGGATCGACCGGGTGGACCTCGAACGCTTTATCGGCCCGGCCTGGATAGCGGACCTTCAGCGCGTCCGCGGCGGCATCGGCGCCGCCGATTTAGATCGGGCGCGCATCCCGCGCGAAAGCCGTCGCATTCTGCTGCGCACCAGGAATTCGCGCCTGTGGCACCCGGCGCGTCCCTTTCGAACGGACTTCGTCTACCTGGCCGCGGATGGCGCCGACTGGATGGTGGATCGCGCCGTCCAACTCGTCGGCATCGATTACCTCTCGATCGAGGGCTACGGCGTCGAGGGTGCGCCTACGCACCATCGACTGCTCGGTGCCGGCATTCCGATTCTCGAAGGGCTCGACCTCTTTAGCGTCAAACCGGGCCGATGGCAGATCGCGGCGCTACCACTGCGCATCAAAGATGGCGACGCCGGCTTGACCCGCGCCGTCCTCTGGAAAAGCTGATCGCGATCCGCGGCTACAATCCGCGTCGATGACTTCGGACGCTGACGTCGTCATCGTCGGCGCCGGACAGGCTGGTCTTTCGCTCAGCCACGAGCTCGCCGCTGCAAGCGTTGAGCACGTCGTTCTCGAGCGGGGCCGGGTTGGCGAGACCTGGCGCGGGCGCTGGGACAGCTTCTGCCTTGTCATTCCAAACTGGACGGTCCAGCTTCCGGGCGGCCATTACCGCGGCGATGATCCCGACGGATTCATGCCGAAGAACGAGATTGTCAGCCACCTCGTCGGCTACGCGGAGAGTTTTGACGCGCCGGTTCGCGAAGCTGTGACGGTGACCAGCCTTGAGCCCGGGGAAAACGGCGCCTTTCTTCTCCGGACTTCATTGGGCGACATTCGAGCGAGAGACGTCGTTCTGGCGTCGGGTGGCTACCAGAAACCGCACCGGCCACAAGCCGCCGCTGAGCTCCCGGCCTCAGTCCACGCGATCGATGCCGAGGCTTACGTCAATCCGGCCGGGCTACCAGCTGGAAAGGTGCTCATCGTCGGGAGCGGTCAGACGGGATGCCAGCTGGCCGAAGAGATCTTCGAGTCTGGGCGGGACGTGTCGCTGGCGTGCGGCCGCGCGCCGTGGATTCCGCGCCGGCTCGATGGCCGCGACACCATCGCATGGATCAATGACACGCCGTACTTCGACGTCAGGCTGACCGATCTGCCGAGCCCACAGGCTCGTCTCCTGGCCAACCCGCAGATGAGCGGTCGCCTGGGTGGTCACGACCTGAACTTCCGGACGCTGCAGGCGCAGGGCGTGCAGCTGCTGGGCCATTTCATCGGCGTCGCCGACGGCCGTGCCCACTTTGCGCGCGACCTGGCGCAGTCGGTCGCCTTCGGCGACACGCGGTATGCCGACGTCTGCGAGCTCATCCGCAAGACGTGTGCCGCCGGATCCGTACGACCCCCTGAGATGCCGCCGCCGCCCCCTTTTAAGGCCGACGCCCCGGAGACCATGGCGCTCGACGACGTCGGCACCGTCATCTTTACGTCCGGTTTCCGGCCTGACTACGCCAGCTGGGTGAAGTTTCCGCAGGCGTTCGACGACGGGGGCTTCCCGATCCAGCAGGACGGCTCGAGCCCGATGGTCCGCGGCCTGCATTTCATGGGGGTGCATTTTCAGCGCAAGCGCAAGTCGGCTACGCTGCTCGGGGTCGCCGAGGACGCGACGGTGCTGGCGGAAACGATCGCAGAGCGCTAGAGAACGGCTTCGTCGGTGGCCAGCTGGTCCAGGATCTCCTGGCGCAGCGCGGTTTCGTCGCGCTCGCGCACGCTCTTGAGGTTGTGGAAGGGGCGATCGAGGCCCATCCGCCCGTGAATCACCCAGGCGCCGCCCTGGGCGAAGGCCATCAGGTTGACTTCATAGAGGCGGTGCCCCTTGCTCTTCCAGGCGAGCGTCCAGCGTGGCGGACGACCCTGATAGCTCAGCCGCCCGCGGCCGCTGAGCTTCTCGCGGTTGAGCCCGGCGAGCTGCTCCTGGACCATGGCGTCGAGCGCGGTCAGCAGCAGGAACAGGCGTTCGCGGTAGTTGTCGACGCGCCCCTGGAGGTTGAAATCTGCCTCGGTGACCGGCATCTTGGAACATGATACTTTCTCCCCAAGATATCCACAGATTGGGGATAAAAGTTGGCCTTGACACAACATGTTGTGGAGTCGCACAATAGGGCGGCCCCGGATGGAAACCACGATTGATGTCCAGCTCCTGACCCACACGCCCGATCCGATCCGGGTGATGTACGTCGCGTTTAGGACCTGCTACTCGCGGTTCACGCCACAGGAGATCTGGGCCGATATCGAGTCCGGCAAGATCTCCGAGGAGAAGATGAAGACCTTCATCTTCGACAAGTTGAAGAGCGGCCATTCCTCGCCCCGTACCCAGGTCTATTTCACTTTCGCGGTGAGTGGTCTGTCTCGCGCCGCCAGTCATCAGCTGGTGCGGCACAACAACGGCATTACCTTCGACCAGCAGTCGCAGCGCTATTACGCCTTCAAGGAAGCCGACTTTCCGTTTGTCGTGCCGGAAACGTGGGAGCAAGCCGGCCTGCGCGATCAGTACCTGGCGTTCATGCACCGCGTGGGCGAGCTCTATGACCAGGCGCTCAAGGCGGGCGTCCCCGCAGAGGATGCCCGCTTTCTCCTTCCCAACGCCGCGTCGACGAACCTGACCTTCACCGTGAACTTCGAAGAGTTCCTCCACATCGCGGATCTGCGCCTCTGCTGGCGGGCCCAGTGGGAGATTCGGCACATGTGGGCCCGGGCGCGCAACGCGCTCAAGGCCCGCTTCCCGGAGCTGGCCAAGCCAGTGCAGCCGAAGTGCGGGGATCAGCGGCTTGGCTACTGCGATGAGCCGATGGCGGAGTACCTCAAGTGTCCACTCGGTGCCCGCCGGATCCGGCTGCACAAGGACGAGATCGTGGCGGCGGCCAAGGCCGGCCGGACGCTGGAGTCGAGCCCGCTGACCGAAGAGGACCTCTCGCTGCTGACGCCTAAGCCCGAGTTCGAGAAGGTTCTCGCCGCAACAAATTAGTAACTAGGCTTGACATTCTGATAAGCTGGTCTTTATAGTCTTGCCATGAGCAAGACTGATCGGCGTGAAATCTTGAGCCGGGTCGCTGCCGGCACCATCAGCCCGGAAGAGGCGGCCTCCCAGCTCGACGCGGTTACCCATGACGAGAAAGAGACCGAGCCGGCCATCCGCCGTGTGCGGGTGATCAAGCAGCTCGGACCGGCCGAGATCATCGGCGATCCGAGCATCCGCGAGGCGGTGGCGGAAGGCCAGCACCGGGCGCGTATCGACGGCGACACGATGATCATCGAGGGCCAGATGGTGGAGGACTGGGGCGGTTTCATCTTCGGCACCCCGCACAGCGGTGGCCGGGATCGCCTGGTCGTCCGGGTCAATCCCTCACTCAGCCTGGATCTAGAGCTACAGGCAGGAAATTGCCGGGTCAGCGGGGTCGACGGCCCAATCCGCGCCGATGTGCAGGCGGGTTCAGCGACCATCGAGGGCTTCTCGAAGACGCTCGACCTTTCGGTGCAGGCCGGCTCGGTTCGGGCGACGGGCCGGCTCGATGAAGGGGACTCGCGCATCGCGTGCGACGCGGGCAGCGTAAACCTTCACCTCGAGCGGGGGAGCAGCGTTCGCGTGACGACACGCGTGAACATGGGCAAAGTGAGCTTGCCGGTTGGGGTGGCCTTCGCCGGTGGACGGGGAGCCCAGGACGTGACGATCGGCGACGGCGTCGCGTCACTGACGATCGACACCAACATGGGGTCGGTCAACCTGACGGCCGACCAGTGAGTAGCGACCTTCGATCGGCGCCGCGCGACTGTCCCGTGTGCGGCGGCAAGCTGGCCTTAACCCGACTGAGCTGTCGCGAGTGCAGCACCGAACTGTCCGGCGGGTTCGAGACCTGCGAGTTTTGCTCACTCGGTGCCGACGACCGCGACGTGCTGCGGGTGTTCCTCGCCTCGCGCGGCAACATGAAAGACCTCGAGCGGCACCTTGGCGTCAGTTATCCGACGGCGCGGGCGCGCTTCGATGCCTTGCTGGGCAAGCTGGGCCTGGGGGAGAAGGCGGCGCCGGATCCACGTCTTCAGATGCTGGAGCAGCTCGCGCGCGGTGAGATCGACGTCGATGAAGCCGATCGGCGGCTCCCCTGAGAGGAGGCATCATGACCAACCTCGATGCGATGTGCCAGCAGACGTTCGACCGCCATCACCAGCTCCTGGTCCAGGCCGCGCGCCGGCGCCTGGTGTCCAGTGGCCCTCAAGTGCCCGCCACTCCCGCGCGGGCACTGGCCTGGCGAGTCACGGTTGCCACCTGGCTGCGCCGTGCGGCTGACCGGCTGGAGCCGGCGGCCGACCGCCCCCAGGTCGCGATGCTCCGAGCCGTCGCCCATCGCGAGATCAGCGTCGACCAGGCGCTGAGCTTGCTCGACGGCGGCAACGGACATCGTTGCGCGATCGTCTGACGCGTTAGGATTCCTGCGTGCGGCCCGCATCGGCGACGACCACGCTCGCGCGTCACTGGATTCCGGAGCGATCGTTCCTCAGCGACCTCAGCCTGGTCATCGGATTCAGCCTCTTCACCGGGCTTATGGCGCACGTCGCCATTCCGCTGCCCTTCACGCCGGTACCCATTACCGGGCAGACGTTTGCGGTCTTGTTGTGTGGCGCGCTCCTCGGCGCCCGGCTGGGCACCGCGTCGATGCTCCTCTACGTAACCGAGGGCATGATCGGCCTGCCGGTCTTCGCGGCCGCCCCGGCCAATGCCGCGACCTACGGCTACCTCGCCGGCTTCGTGGCGGCCGCCTTTGTCGTTGGCTGGTTCGCCGATTTCGGATGGACCAGAGACCTGCCGCGCACGGTTCTCGCCATGATCGCCGGAGAAGCGGCCATCTACTTTTTCGGGCTGCTCTGGCTGGCTCACTTCGTTCCCGAGTCGAAGGTGCTCGACTTCGGGCTCTATCCCTTCTTGATCGGGGACGCGATCAAGCTGGCGGCGGCGGCGATCGTCGTCCCCGCCGGGTGGCGCCTCAGCCGCGCCCGATGATCGCCTATTGCTCGAGCTGCGGATCGAAGACTGAGCCGCGGCTGGTGGCGAAGCAGTCCCTGCGGGCGTGTCCTCAATGCGACCGGATCTTCTTCCGCAATCCCAAGGTCGTCGTCATCGCCTTGATCGAAAATGGCGGGCGCGTCCTCCTGGGTCGGCGCGACATCGAGCCGGGGCGGGGACTGTGGGGATTGCCCGGTGGCTATGTCGACTGGGATGAGCATCCGGAAGCCGCGCTCATACGCGAGTGCAGCGAAGAAATGCAAGTCGAGGTCGAGCCGATCGAACTGCTACCCGTGCAGCACATCAGGGTGGACGATGAGGGCATCGTCTTCCTTCCATATCGCGCGCGCTTGGTCGGCGGTGAGCCCGCGGCGGGCGACGAGGTGCAGGAGGTCGGGTGGTTCAAACCCAATGGCTTGCCCCCCGTCGCCTTCCCCAGCCATCGCCAGGTGCTACAGCGCTGGGTTCAGGACATGGCGACGCGCGGCGTCGCCTGAGGCATCGGTCATCGCGCGCAAGAGCATCGTCACCAAGACAGGGGATGGGGGAGAAACCGGCCTGCTCTACGGTGGCCGCGTATCAAAGACCGACCCGCGGACCGAGGCCTATGGCGCAGTCGATGAAGCGATCTCAGCCCTGGGGATGGCGCGGGCGCTGATCAAAGACCGCGGCCGGCACGCCATCATCCTGCGGGTGCAGAGCGAGCTCTTCACGGTCGGCGCCGAGCTGGCCACCGACGCCGCCGAGTACGACAAGCTGCAGCAGCATTTCATGGTGGTGACGCCGGACGTCACCAGCCGGTTGGAGGCCGAGATCGACGACCTGGAGCGCCGGGTCCCCCTGCCGGATGCGTTCGTCATCCCCGGAGGCACACTGGCGGCCGCGGCCCTCGACGTGGCGCGCGCCGTGCTGCGGCGTGCCGAGCGCCGGATCGTTGGCCTGCAGCAAGCTGGTCAGCTGCGCAACCCGGAGGTGCTGCGCTACGCGAACCGGCTTTCGGACCTGCTCTTCATGCTGGCGCGGGCGGAGGAAGGCAGCGCGGTCAAACCGCTGACGGGACGGCGAGTGGCCCGCACGCCTGCAGCGCGAGCCCGCACTCGTCCCGCACCCAGGCGTCGGCCTCGCGGCTGAACGCTCGCTCAAGCGCCGCACGCGCGGCCGTGCCGCCGAGGCGGCCCAGCGCCCACGCCGCGTGTCCGCGCACGAGGGGCTCCGGGTCGCCGAGCGCGCCGGTCAAGGCCGGCACGGACCCGCGATCGGCGACGTTGCCCAGTGCGATGCACACATTGCGGAGGAGACCCGCGCGTCGCGTTCGCCACAGCGCGCTCTGACGAAAGCGCTCGCGGAACGCCGCGTCGTCGAGCGTCAACAATTCTTCGAGCCGGGGCCGCGCCTCGATGGGTGGACCGAAGGCGGCGAGCGCCGTCGGGTCCGGCGCTGCGGGCCGGGCATTGACCGGGCAGATCTCCTGGCACAGGTCGCAACCGAAGATCCAGTCGCCGATCAGCGGCCGGATGTCGAGTGGGATGACGCCGCGGTGTTCGATTGTCCAGAAGGAAATGCAGCGGCGATTGTCCAGCACGCCAGGCGCGACCAGTGCCCCGGTGGGACACACGCGCAGGCAGGCATCGCAAGCGCCGCAGGTTTTCTTCAGCGGCGCATCGGCCTCGAGCGGCGCCGAGGTGACGATCTCCGCCAGCAATACATTGGAACCGATGCCCGGCACGAGCAGGTTGGTGTTCTTGCCGAGCCAGCCGATGCCGGCCCGCGCCGCCGCCGCGCGGTCGAGCATCCATCCATGGTCGACGTACGTCTTCGCGGTGTAACCTCGCTCGCGCAGCATCGCGAGCAACGGTTGCATCCGTTCGGTCAGGACCTCGTGGTAATCGCGACCCAGCGCATAGGACGCGATCCGTCCGCGGGGGCCGTTGTCAGGGCCGCCACCCTGCCCTCCCCCAGAGGGGGAGGGAGTTGGGAAGGCCAGGGCGATCACGGTGCGGGCATCTGGCGATGCCCGCCGGGGGTTGGCGCTGGCATGTACCCGCGCCTCACTCCACCAGGAGAGGCCATCCATCAGGCCCTCATCGGTGAGGCGGGCGGCAGCCGATTCGGCCTCCTCAAATGGGTCGGCACTCGTGATCCCGACGGCAGAGAACCCGAGGGCTTTGGCCCGGCTCTTGACGGCCTCCGTAAGGCTTATTTGAGCGATGACATACATGATTTACCCGACAGTTTGACAGGCAGCTGTCGCAAAGCACTTGCAGTATGGAGAAGCATGGCTGCCCACGCCCAGTTCAGGCGGACCTACAGGTATCGGATTTACCCCACCGTCTGTATGCGGCTCGCCCTCGAAGCCCAGCTTGGGTTTGCGTGCCAGCTCTACAACGCGGCCCCCTCTGAGAAGGCGTCCTTGGTGCGTCAAGTACGTCATTGCCCCTAGCTTAGGGCCGGTTTCGGGAGTAGCATTAGGGGCAATGCAGGGGAGTGCAGTGTGGCGCGAGCTTCAACTGCTGTTGAGCCTGAACCTGCCGGACACTGCCTACTACCTCTGGGAGGGCACCGCGACCTGCTGCCACTGCGACGAGCAACGGCTCGTGATCGGGGCGCCCACCGAGCAGTCAGCCCGACAGCTCGTGCAGGCCTACTTGCCGGTGGTCCGGCGCACGCTGCAAGCGATCCCCGATGCGCCCAAGCGCGTCTCTGTGGTCGTCACCACCGGGCCGCTGGCGCACGCCTGATTGCCCGGTCCGGGCGTCGCCCGACGCGAGTGGCGCGGGACGTGCCAGACGAGCGTTAGAGACGTCTGAGCGGCGCCGCCTCAAGGCGGAGATTCTCGGCGATGTCCAGGGGGTCGGCTTCCGTTATTTTGCCCAGTCGCACGCCCGCCGTTTGGGCCTTGAGGGCTATGTCCGCAACCGCTACGATGGCGCCGTGGAAGTGGAGGCGGAGGGCAGCGCCGATGCCCTCGAGCGGTTCCTCGACCTGCTCCGGCAAGGCCCCCGCGCGGCACGCGTCCAGGATGTCGTGGTCGACTGGTCGCCCGTTCGCGGCGACCTCGGTCCGTTCGGCGTGAGAGGATGAGCAAGATGAAATTCGCCCGCCGGATGAGTGAGATCGGGACCGAAACCGCCTTCGAGGTGCTGGCCAAGGCGCGCAAGCTCGAAGCCCAGGGCCGCAACATCGTGCATCTCGAGATCGGTGAGCCCGATTTTCCGACACCGCCGAATATCGTCGAGGCCGCCGAGCGCGCGCTCCGCGACGGTTACACGCATTACACGCCGGCCGGCGGCCTGATGCCGGCGCGGCAGGCGGTCGCCGAGTGGGTCCGCCGCTGGTACGAGGTCGAGGTCAAGCCGGAGCAGGTCGTCATGGTGCCCGGATCCAAGAATGTGCTGTTGTTCACCATGCTGGCGGTAGTCGACCCGGGTGATGAGGTCATCGTCCCCGACCCCGGCTACGCGATTTACGCTTCGGCTGCGACGCTTGCCGGTGGAATTCCGGTAGGAGTCCCATTACGAGAGCGCAACGACTTCCGGCTCGACATCGAGGAGCTCAAATCGAAAATCACGCCACGGACGAGGCTGCTGGTCATCAACTCGCCGCAGAACCCGACGGGAGGCGTGCTATCGACGCGCGATCTCGAACAGATCGCGGAGTTGGCGATGAAGCACGACTTCTACGTGCTCTCCGACGAGGTCTACGGTCAGATCACGTACGACGGGCACCACGCGTCGATCATGACGGTCCCGGGCATGCTCGAGCGCACCATCTATTCCGATGGGCTGAGCAAGGCCTACGCGATGTGCGGTTGGCGCCTCGGCTTCGCGGTCGCGCCGCTGCCGCTGGCACAGAAGTTCGAGACGCTGATGATCAACAGCAGCTCGTGCGCGGCGGCCTTCACCCAGATGGCCGCCATCGAGGCGCTCTCGCCACGATCGGATGGGGCCGTCCAGGCGATGGTCGCCGAGTTCAAGCGTCGTCGCGACGTGGTCGTTGATCGGCTGAACGCCCTTCCGGGTGTGAGCTGCCACAAGCCGCTCGGCGCCTTCTACGTGTTCCCGAACATCACAAAGACGGGGCGGGACGAGCGCGAGCTTGCCGACAAAATGCTTTACGAGGGCGGCGTTGCGGTGCTGCCCGGGACCTCGTTCGGCGAGGCGGGCAAGGGATATTTGCGGTTGTCCTATGCCAACTCCGTCGACCAGATCGAGGAGGGCGTCAAGCGGATGAAAGGAGTCCTGGAAAAGACCGCCGCGCCCGCTTAGCCCGATGGCCACTCGAGCCGCCCCCATCCTGGAACGCATCCTCGAGTCGAGGCGGGCGGCGATCGCAGAGCTCAAAGCCGATGGCAACGCTGCCGGATTGGCACGATCGGTTGTCGCCGCACCGGCGCCCGCAGATTTTCGCGCCGCGCTGGTGGCGGACCGGGTGACGCTGATTGCCGAGTGCAAAGAACGCTCGCCCTCCGGTGGCTGGCTACAGCGGCCCTACGACCCGGTCGGGCTGGCGCGCCGCTATGTGGCCAACGGCGCCGCGGCGCTCTCCGTTCTGACCGAGCCCGAATTCTTCGGTGGAAGCCTGGACCACCTCCAGGCCATCCGCGCGGCGGTCGGCGTTCCCCTCCTTTGCAAGGACTTCATCGTCGACCCGGTGCAGGTGATGGCGGCTCGTGCGGCGGGCGCCGACGCGGTGCTGTTGATCGTGGCCGTCCTCGACGACGCTCGCCTGCGTGACCTGCTGGCCGTGGCCGGGGGCTATGGCATGCAGGCCCTGGTCGAAGTTCACGACGAGGCCGAGGTCGAACGAGCGCTGCAAGCCGGTGCGGCGATCATTGGCATCAACAACCGGGACCTGACCACGATGCGCACCGCCAAAGACACGACGGCACGGTTGCGCCCCTTGATTCCGGCTGGCCACGTGGTCGTCAGCGAGAGCGGCATCGACAGTCGAGCCGATATCGATGAGCTCGAACGCCTGGGCGTCAACGCGGCGCTGGTCGGTGAGTCGCTGCTGCGGGCTCCCGA
>Ga0102924_1002123_pt1 | contig 22014 bp, 17 predicted proteins | sample PaiPotPPM11metaG_FD_80116 | JGI IMG/M metagenome (GOLD analysis project Ga0102924, IMG submission 80116) | Iron sulfur acid spring bacterial and archeal communities from Banff, Canada, to study Microbial Dark Matter (Phase II) - Paint Pots PPM... ...
GTCCCTGCCCGCGGACGTGCAGGCGATGTTTGAGGCGGCGGTAGCAGCTTTCGGCCGCGTGAGCATCCTGGTAAACAACGCGGGGATTGCTGGGCCAACCGCGGAAATCGCCGATGTCGGTCTCGACGATTGGAACGAAGTGCTGGCGGTCAATCTGACCGGGCCGTTTCTCTGCTGCAGGGCGGCGGTCCCGATCATGCGTCAGGCGGGCGGTGGCAAGATCGTCAACATCGGCTCCGTTTCAGGTAAGCGACCGCTCGCCATGCGGACGCCGTACACCTCATCGAAGATGGGACTGCTGGGACTGACCAGGACACTGGCTCAAGAAGTCGGAAAGTACGGCATCAACGTCAACCTCATCTCGCCTTGGCTGGTCAAGGGCGCACGGCTCGACCTCGTCATCGAGAGGATGGCCAGAACCCGGGAGGTCCAACCCGCTGCGGTACGGGCCGAACTTGTCGGCTTGTCACCCCTTGGCCGGGGCGTTTCGGAAAATGACGTCGCCAACGTGGCACTGTTCCTGTCCTCCTCGGCGGCCGACAACATGACGGGTCAGGACATCAACGTGTCGGCTGGCGCCGTCATGTACTGATGCCGTTCGACCGGGTTCCGTAACTCCCCGAGTCCGTCTATCCGGATGACGACTTCGTCCCCGGGGTGCAGCGTAAACGTCTCGGGCGGCACAATGCCGGTCCCGGTAAGCAGAATCACGCCGTGCGGAAAGCGGTTTGCCCGTCCAAGGTACTCGAGCAGGTCCGGGATCGTACGGCGCATGGCCGCGGTCGTCGTGCTAGCTACGAAGGGCGACTGGTCTCCGCGGTGGACCTCGAGCGTAATCGAGCGGTCACGCGGATCGAATGTCCAGGCCGGCACAATTGTTGGCCCGAGCGCGCAGCTTCCATCGTAGACTTTGGCCTGCGGCAAGTATAGCGTGTTCTCCCCTTCGATGCTGCGCGAAGACATGTCGTTGCCGATCGTATAACCGATCACCTCGAGTGACGACGTGCAGACGACCGCCAGCTCTGGCTCCGGGACGTCCCAGGCCGAATCTGCGCGTATGCGGACAGCTTCTCCCGGACCGCGCACTCGGTCCGGCGTCGCCTTAAAGAAGAGCTCGGGCCGAGCCGCACGGTAGACGCGCTCGTAAGGATCGGGGCTCATCGTCTCCTCCACCCTCGCCTCTAGGCTGCGCTGATAGGTGACGCCAGCGGCCCAAACCTCCTGTAAGTCGATCGGCTTCAGGAGCCGGAAACCGTCGAGCGGCGTTGCTGAGGCGGCTCCGTCCAGGAGCGTCTTGACGGCGCCAATCGGCAGCTGGAAAAGCTCGTCTAAGGTGATCTCGCCGAGCGAGAAGAGCCGTCCGGCGTCGACACCGACAGCGACTGCGTGGCCTTGAGGGCCCTCCGCCCTGCCAATTTGCACCGTCTTCAGGGCACATGTTATCCGCAAGTGCGCACGGCAGATGACCGGCGAGGGTCCAGACCAGACCGCAGCGCTGCCCTGCGAGCCCTGGAATCGGTCGAATCAGCGATCTGAGCTACGAACCACGGCTTCCCGCCAAGCCAAGCCGTTGGGATAGGCATAAGTCGCCAGAGCCTCGGGCTTCATTTCGGCGCTGTAGCCGGCCCGGCGCGGCGCTTGGTAGCGGCCACGGGCGACATGAACGGGGTCGACGAAGTGTTCGTGCAGGTGGTCGACGAACTCGCAGACGCGATTCTCAAGCGAGGCCCCGACCGCAATGTAGTCGAAGATTGACAGGTGCTGGACGTACTCGCAGAGCCCGACGCCGCCGGCATGAGGGCAGACGGGGACGCCGGCCTGTGCCGCCATCAGCAGCACGGCGAGCACCTCGTTCACCCCGCCGAGTCTGCAACTATCGATCTGGCAGAAGTCGATCGCCTGGAGCTGAAATAACTGCTTGAAGACGACTCGGTTCTGAACGTGCTCACCGGTGGCGACCCCGATCGGCCGAACCGCTTCCCTTATTCGCCGGTGCCCAAGAACATCGTCGGGGCTGGTCGGCTCCTCAATCCACCAGGGATCGCAACCTGCGAGATCGCGGACGGCCGCAATTGCCTCGTCGACCCCCCAGACCTGGTTGGCGTCGAGCATCAGTTTGCGCGCGGGACCGATCGTCTCGCGGAGAAGGCGGGCGCGCCGCAGGTCGCTGCGGGGATTGCCGCCAACCTTGAGCTTGAAATGACTGAAGCCCGCGTCAACGGCAGCCTGTGCCAGACTGCGGATCTTCTCGTCCTCGTAGCCAAGCCAGCCAGCGGACGTCGTGTAGGCGGGGAATCCGTCGCGTAGCATTTCGGCTTCGCGTCCTGCTCGGGAGCTGCGCCGCTGTTCAAGCAGGTGGATCGCCTGCGCCGGCGTAAGGACGTCCTCGATATACCGAAAGTCAATAGATGCAACGAGCTGCTCCGGGGTCATGTCAGTGAGCAGCTTCCAGAGCGGCTTACCTTCGACTTTGGCGTAGAGGTCCCAGACAGCGTTGACCAGGGCCGCTGTTGCAAGGTGGATGACACCTTTCTCCGGGCCCAGCCAGCGCAGCTGGCTATCGCCTGCAAGCGACCGCCAGAAGCCGGCCATGTCGGCCGTGATCTCATCCAGCGTGCACCCTACAACGTGAGGTGCCAGCGCCTCGATGGCTCCGACGCAGAGCTCCGTGCCGCGCCCGATCGTGAAGGTCAGTCCGTGGCCAGTCGGTCCGTCCGACCCGTCGGTCTCCAGGATCACATAGGCGGCGGAGTAGTCTGGGTCGGGGTTCATCGCATCCGAACCGGCGAACGAACGGGAGGTCGGAAAGCGGACGTCGTACGTCCTTGCCCGAATTATGCGTAGCCCCATGCGAGTCACCGAATCTTCCCAAGTTATCCGATGTTTGTCAAAGGTAGAGGAGCGTGCTGGCCGTTGAGGGGAGTAGCCGAACGAGCATCTTCAAAACGCGGGAAGATCCGTTCGAGTCGCTGGCGACGGCGCCATCCGGTTCTGGATCGCCATGGAAATGGTCCTCATTCGAAGATGTTTTGAATAGCACGGAGCTGATCCGCCGCCTGGAGTAGTTTTTGTTGGATCGCGTAATTAGAACCGCGGCACCAGCCTCAGCGAAGCGGCGTGACAGCGTTGCACCCAGGCCTTTGGCCCCACCCGTGACCACCGCGACCTGACCCGTCAGATCGGCTACGAAGGAACTACTCGGGCCCATCTATGACGTTGGAACAGGTGCTCAGCTACCACTAATGTGCGGTCCATCCCCCATCCACAGACAGAACTGCGCCGGTTATGAAACTAGACGCCTCAGAAGCCAGTAACAAGGCGGCACCATGGATCTCTTCTGGTTTCGCCCAGCGCTTGAGGGCGACTTCCGTCGAAATGAATCGCCTCATGTCCTCCGAGTCGGCTACCGGAATCGTCATGGGGGTTAGGAAGGGTCCCGGCGCAATGGCATTGACTGTGATCCCGAATGGGGCCCACTCCAGAGCCAACGCCCGCGTCATCAGGACCAAGGCTCCCTTGCTGGCGGCATAGGCGGTGCGATCTGAGGCAGCGACAACGCCGAGGGCCGACGAGATGTTGATCACCCGGCCATACCCAGCCTGTTTCATTGATTTGGCAACCGCTCGGCACATCATCCAGGGACCCGTTAAGTTCACGGCGAGCGTGCGATCAAAATCTGCCCGGGACAGTTCCTCGACCGGCCCTGGAGCATTGGTCCCGGCGTTGTTGACCAAAATGTCGACCTTGCCAAATCGGTTCAAGGTGTCGTCCACTAGGCGATCAACCTGTCGCTCGTCGGCTACATCACTCTCGACTCCGACAACAACTCGGCCAGTCGCAGCGGCGAGACGCGATGCTTCGCTTTGCACCTCGTCCAGATGTCGGCTCGTCAAAACTAGATCGGACCCAGCTGCGGCAAACGCCTCGGCGATGGCCAGGCCAAGCCCCTTCGATCCACCGGTAATTATTGCCACCCGACCCTTGAGACTAAATAAGCCCGTCGCAGTCCGTTCCTCGCTCATCCGATGGCTAGAAGCCTCAACAATTTGTGCACCCTACGCCAACTCGCAAATGCGATCATCGCCGCTGAAGATTCGCAAATCATGGCTGGGTACGACCCAGTCCGTGAGGCCCCGCAGCTTGAGATGCGATCGATGCCAGGCATCCACATCAGTGTGAAGCCCAACGGGAACTTCATCATCGAAGTTCTCCTGCACCATGATCAGGTCGCCGGCCAGGCACAACCTCCCGCGTACGCTATCAACAACGACGCCCTGGGAGCCGGGAGTATGACCAGGGAGATGGACAATTTTCAGTCCGTTGTCGAGCTCTTGGTCGCCATTCAGCAACTGGAACTGGGCCCGATCAAATGGTGGCTGGAAGCCGCCAGCCGGTGAAAAGAACTCGCGCTGCATCAACTTCGTTGTCGGATTGAGAGCGTACTCGACCTCTTGACGCTGGACAAGCACTCTTGCGTGCGGAAACGCGGTATTGCAGCCGCAGTGGTCGTAATGGAGATGAGTGCAAATGACCATCATGACCTCCTCAGCGCGTACCCCTAACTGGGACAACAGAGCAAGGGGGTGTTCTTCCGGGCTGCGCCACACCTCCTGCGGATAGGCCGCTTTGATAATTTCGGGCGACTCGAAGCTAGTGTCGACGACGACCGTTGCAGGGCCCCGGAGCAGAAACATCGTGTGGGGGATGACGAGGCTCTCACCCATGCCGTCGAGATAGGTTGCCATGGATTTGTCCATGCGGGACCGACCGGCCAGGAGCCCCCAGACCTTCCACTTCACTTGGCGGTATAGCCTCCATCGACAACGAACGCGTGACCGGTCACATACCGAGCACGGTGGGAGGCCAAGAACAGAATTGCGTTCGCCACGTCTTCTGGCGATCCGAGGCCGAGCGGATGATCCAGTTCGTCCAGAGATCGGGCAGCCTCAGGATCCGCTTGGGCCTGGTAGTACCGCTTGAGCAAGGGCGTTTCGATGGAGCCGGGACAAACACAGTTGACACGGATTCCATCTCGAGCGTGATCTAAGGCCATTGAACGAGTCAGGTTGACGACCGCAGCCTTGGAGGCGGAATAGGCCGCATAGCTGTTGAACCCCACCAACCCTGCCTCGGATGCCACATTCACGATCGCCCCGTTTCGCCCTCGACGCATTTCAGGTATGGCGGCGCGACTGAAGACGAAGACCGAGCGCAGATTCACGGCAAGGACACGATCCCAATCCTCTGGCTTCGTGTCGAGCACTGTCCCCATGAACGCTATGCCTGCGTTGTTGACGAGCAGGTCCAGGGCACCGAACCGCCCAAGCGCCTCTGCGGCGGCTCGGGCTGCCGTGTCCTCCTCGCTCGCATCACCCAGGCACGCCGCGCACCTGGCATTTACGGCCTCGAGGCTGCCGATGGTTTGGCTGAGTCCAGCGTCGTCCACGTCCACGAGAATCAGACGCGCGCCTTCGCTCGCTAGTAGCTGGGCGGTCGCCTTACCAATACCTGAAGCAGCGCCCGTGACAATCGCGACCCGGTTCTCGAGCTCCAGGTTCAACTTAGAGCGTCAAATACCCGGGCGCGGGCTCAGCTTCCCCGACCGGCGAGAGCTTTGGGGCGCAGGCGAACACTCTCATACTCCCCGGTCGCGGACAATTCGGTAAGGACGCTCCGCCAAGCCGCGACAAGCTGGTCACAGTGGAATTCGGTAACAGCCGTCGAGACATTCATCATTCCCCTTGGGGCGATGAACATCCCACGATTGAGGAGCCCGAGATGGATCGCCGCCATCAGATCGGGCGGCGTAGCCATCGCGTCTTTTACGGAATTCACTTCGCGCGTGCCAAAGTGAACGTCCAGCAGGGAGCCCCATCCGGTCGCAACCGCCTCGAACCCCGTTTCCGTGAAGACCTCGTTGAGTTTTTGGCGCAAGCGGTCGCCGAGCCGGTTAATCTGTTCGATCCTGTCCGCTTTGAGTAGTTCCATGGTTGCAATGCCTCCGGCCATAGCCGGCAGATGACCGTTGAAGGTTCCAGAGTGGCTAATCGAACCTTTAGGTTCCGGGGCGAACTGCTCCATGATCCGACTATTGCCGCCGAACGCGCCGACGGGCAAGCCTCCGCCGATGATCTTGCCGAAAATTGTTAGATCCGGCACGACATCCACAATGGCCTGCGAACCGCCCATGCTCAGCCGGAAAGTCATTACTTCATCAAAGATCAGCACGGCACCGATCCCCGATGCGACTTCTCGCAGGGCGCGCAAGAACGGGATTGTCGCGGGGATCATTCCGCTGCTGCCGAGTATTGGTTCGACGAGAATCGCAGCAATGTCCTTTGCCTTCGCGCGGAGTAGGCTAACCGCCGCCTTCACATCGTTGTAGGGCAAAACCAGGACTTCCTTCGCCACGCTATCCGATAGCACGGAAGAATTGTTCGACGGGAGCCCACTGCCTGCTGACCGAACGTGCGAGCTGACCCGGACGTGATCGTAGCTTCCATGGTAGCCGCCTTCCATTTTGGCGATCACAAGTCGTCCCGTCGCTCCCCGTGCGGCCTGGATTGCCGTCATCGCGGCTTCAGTGCCGGAATTACAGAAGCGGATCTGGTCAACGGAGGGTACCCGCGCAACGATGGCCTCAGCAAGTCGGACCTGCAGCTCATGTGGAGCCGCCATACTCATGCCATGCTCGGTTTGGAGACGTATAGCGGCGTTCACGTATGGATGCCCATGGCCATGGATCATGGACGTGTAATTGTTCAGAAAATCGGTGTAGCGGTTGCCATCGACGTCCACAAGAGTGCAGCCCCGGGCCGACTGTATATACGTTGGATAGGGTGCAAAGTAGGTGACGGAGCGCGTATCGCCACCGGGAAGCACTCTTTGGCTGCGGCGGTCTAACAGCCGGGAGCCCGGCGTTCGTTTCAAGTATTGATCTACAGCTGCCCCCGCTCGCTCGGCCATCCTGAGCATCCTAGGTGGATGGTTAACCCGAGGCAATGGGCGCTAGCACATCGCTCATTGGGCGCCCGCCCACCATAGGGTCGCCTCCTACTTTCGACCTAGAACGACGTCGGGCGGGCTGTTCCGTCGCAATCCGTCGGCAGTAACGAGGACGGTAAGGCTAAGCCAGTCACGGACCTTCTGGGGATCAAGTCCAGTTATTTCCTTTACGCGATGAAGGCGCTGCAGAACCGTATTCCTGTGTATGCCGAGGAGCGTCGCCGTCCGGGAGATACTTCCCTCCGTCTCCAAGTATGACTGCACCGTCTTTATCAGTTCAGGCGCTTGGTGAGTTCGCGAAAGTCTGTCAAGGCTCCTCTCGGAGAAGCGCGTCAGTTCCTTATCGGCCAAACCCAGGATGAGCCCATTCAGCCCCAGTTCTTCGATCGAGGTTATCGATGCCCGGCTTCGAGTACGAATGGCCGTTCGCAAAGCCCGTCGCGCTTCTTCCGTGGCTTCTAGCATTTCACCGGCCCCGGAATGGGGAAGGCTGATCCCACCCGCGTATTTGCCTGAACCTGGATCCTGCTCCAATTTTGAGATGAGCGATGTGCCGAAACTCTTCAATACCTGGCCGCTCGATACCTCGAAAACAACCAGCACCAGCGAATCGGACCGTGCCATGACCAGCATCTTCAGCGGAGTCGCTCCCAAGGCCCAGTCGATGGCTCGGAAGAACCTCTGTTTGTGGCGTCGAGAACCCGTCCAACCGGTACGAGAGGCTGCTGACTCTGACGGCAATTCCTCGATCAGCATGACCTGAAACGTTTCGGCCAAGTCGTAGCCCAGAAAAGCGGCTCGCCGGTGAGCTTCTCCAAAATCCTTGAGCTTCCCCGACAGGATGTCACCGACCAACTCGAAGCCCAAACGGCCATCCAGGTCGCGAAGCTCTCTCTCTTTCAGAAGTTCAAGGGCCAGCGCAATCGCAGCTTGGTCCATCGCGATGAGGTCGCGGTCGGTCAAGGCTTGATCACCAGTCACGACGACTAGGCCGAGTAATTCGGAGCGAGCTCGGATCTGCTGAACCCAACCCTCAATGTCGGGTACTCTCCGCAACGCCGGTCCCGTCTTGTGTAACCGATTCCACACGCCTGGAATCTCCAGGCTGCGTTCGAGTCGCTCCACCGTTTCTGCGGGCAGGCTTTCCACGGCTCGGCTTGCGTTAGCGGTTGCCGAGCTTATGACGGTTAGCCTCGAATCGACCAATGCCACGTCACGTCTGATCATTTCCGCGAGCAGGGTCACGATCCGTGCGACACCTTTACCCTCGAGAGCGGAACGGATGAAACGGTCGTGGACCGCCTCCCAATACTGAAGTTTCTCGAGTTGTTGGCTGATGATGGCTTTTGAAATCGCTTGCGTCACATCCACAAATTTCACCGGCACCGGTATCAATATGACGGGGAACTTGAGGCGGTCGGCAACACTCCGGATGCACTCACGGGCCGGCTCTTCTAAGACCGGATCGTCGGCGAATATCACGGCCGCCGCGTCCCCTTGGCTCAAGCTGGAGACGAGAGCCTCGGCGGCTGCCGCATCTCGGATATGCAGGGCAGTATTCAGAATGACTTCGCCGCCCCGCAGCCAGCTCCCGACATCGGGCAAATCGGAACTGTGCACCCAGGTCACGGAACGGCCCAATCCGGCGCCACCCGCCTCGAGTCTGGCCCCAAAGGGCTGAACCAGCCTCACCACATCCTGGACGGTTATGGTCATCTCTCTCCTCGGGGCTGCCTGGCCCTGTTCTAATACTAATTCAGCAACCGATAGGCCAGCGCCCATGCCTCAGTGTGCTTGAGCCTATTGCGACCCCGTACCAACCTCGTTTAGCATTGCGCCGCCACCCCCAGACGTTGCCGCTTGCCGTAGGCGTCGAGCGCGAAGCATTGGGCTCCATTTCTCTGTAATTCAAGGAAGGTAGGGATGACGCTTCGAATCGGAATTGACGTTGGCGGCACATTCACCGATGGCGTAGCCGTCGATGAAATGAATGGCGCCGTTACCACCGCCAAGACCTTCACCACGTACGGAGATCTTTCGGACGGCGTCCTTCAGGTGGTAAAAGAGCTTTCCGGCACGAACGGCCAGGGCAAGGGTCACCCGGATCCGTCGAAAGCGATCTCTTCGATCTTTCACGGCACCACGCTGGTGTCGAATGCCTTAGTCGAGCGGAAGGTTCCGCCCATCGGACTCTTGTGCACCGCCGGCTTCCGCGATGTCCTGGACACGCGGCGCACCCGTCGCAAGTACCTGTACGACATCATGTGGAACAAGCCAGAGAATCTCGTGCGGCGTTTGTATCGCCGCGAGGTTGTTGAACGCCTCAATTATCACGGCGAGGTCCTGACGCCAATCGACGAAGCGACCGTGAAAGACGCGGTCGCCTTTCTCGCAAGGAATGGGATCAAGACCCTTGCCGTTTCATACCTGTACTCCTTTTTGAACCCGACACATGAGCGTCGGACCCGAGACATCATTCTGGAAATGTTGCCGGAAGCCGAAATTTCGCTCTCTTCGGACGTGATTGCGGAGCAGCGCGAATTCGAACGAACAACCACCACCATTTTGAACGCGATGGTCAAGGGCCTCATCGACCGATACCTTGGCCGGCTTGAATCAGCCCTCACGGAGCAGCACATCGACGCTCCCCTTCAGATCATGAAGGCCAATGGTGGCGTTGCCCGGACGGCAACGGTTAGAGCGAAGCCAGTCGAGACCTATGAGAGTGGTCCTGCTGCCGGCGTGACGGCCGCGGTGGCCTTCGGCCAGATGATGGGTGTCCCGAACCTGCTAACCCTCGATATGGGCGGAACAACGACCGATGTCAGCCTGGTTTGGAACGGACGTCCGCTGATGACCCTGGAAGAAGAGTTGGAGTGGAGCCTGCCGATCCGGATACCGATGATTCAAATCCGGTCCATCGGGTCTGGGGGAGGTTCACTGGGGTGGATTGACAAGGGCGGCGCGCTTCGAGTCGGCCCCGCCAGCGCGGGATCGGAGCCCGGGCCGGCGTGCTACGGAAGGGGGGGCACCAAGCCAACGGTGACCGACGCCGATGTGGTGCTCGGGCGACTGAACCCGAAGCACATTCTTGGTGGAAAGGTCAGTCTCAACGCAGAGCTCGCTCGCAAAGCGATTCAGGAGCACATCGCCGAATTCCTGCACCTGGATGTTGTCCAGGCAGCTCACGCCATCAGCCAAATCTCGGCAATGGATCAAGTGCATCTCATTCGCGAGGTCACGGTTAACCGTGGATACGACCCTCGGAGCTTCAGTCTGATGTGCTTTGGCGGCGCCGGAGCGATGTACGCGGTTCAGATCGCTCGAGAGTTGGAGATCTCCGAGGTCATCATCCCAACCAACCCGGGCGTCTTTTCTGCCACGGGTTGTCTATATGCCGACATCCACCATGAGTACGTCCAGACGTACATCACCGGAACCGATGGCGTAAATCTTGGCAAGTTAAACGAGGTGTTCGGCGCCCTTCGACAGCGGGCGATTGAAGACTTGCGTCGAGACCGTGTTACCCAAGATGTGACCTTCGAACACTTTCTCGACCTTCGATATCACGGTGAGGCGTACCAAATCTCCATCCCGGTCGACTACAGCGCGTTTGGCAGGGACAGCCGGTTTTCTGGGGAGGGAGAGGCCTACCAGATCACGGTGCCGGTCAACGTTAACCCCGAGGGACACGTGACTGAGGAGGGCATTGACGTTGCCGTCCGACAGTTTCACTCGGAGCATGAACGCCTGTATGGCTTCAACAGGGAGGATCCAGTCGAGAACGTCAACGTCATGCTCCGTGCGTTAGTGCCCCTGCCCAACCCGAAGGTAGCGTCCAATACGGTGCGTCGGGAGTTATCGACAGCCGTTAAGGGACGACGACCCGTCTATTTTGGCGACAGCTTCAGCGACACCCCCATCTACGATCGCTATCGCCTCGGGTACGAGGCGGTCATTGAAGGCCCGGCGGTCATCGAAGAGGACCAGGCCACGATCGTCTTACCCCCGAAGCAAACGGCGCGCGTTGATGAGTATCAGAACATTCGGGTCCAGGTTCGCGGGGAGGATTCGTAATGGTAATGACGCGAACTGAGGTCACCAAGGACAAGGTATTTGGCGTAGACCGCGAGGGCGTCTCGCCACTCCTGGGGAAGTACAACCTCATAGACCCGATCATGTTCCAGGTCATTGGCAATGGCCTCGTATCAATTTGCCGTGAGATGGGCACGACGATGATGCGCACCGCGTACTCGCCGATTTTCGTCGATGGTCTGGATTTCTCCTGCGGCATCCTGGACGCGGACTCCCAGATGGTCGCCCAAGCCGAGTACTGTCCTGTCCACCTCAACTCCATGGCGTACGCAGGTGCCTGGGCAATGATGGAGCTCGGGTACGAAAACGTTGTCCCCGGCGACGTGATCATGCACAACGACCCCTACCGAGGGGGGACGCATCTAAACGACTTCAATGTCATGAAGCCGGTCTTCTTCGACGGCGAGCTGGTGGCGATTGCATGTAATCGAGCCCACCAGATCGACATCGGTGGTCGAGCGCGGGCCGGCTTTCCCGGCGACGCGAACGAGATCTACCAGGAGGGGATCAACTACCCGCCGGTCCGCTGGTACAAGGGAAACGTCGAGGACAAAGACGTCTTCAACATCCTTTTAGAGAACGTGCGCCAACCATACATCCAGATGGGCGACTTCACGGCCCAGCTCGCGTCCTGCATCACGGCCGAGCGCCGGATCCAGGAGTTCTGCAAACGGTATGGCGTGCATGCGGTGAAGCAGTGCTTTGCCGCCCTCAAGGACTACTCGGAGCGTCGCATGCGGGCCGAGATTGCCGCGATGCCGGATGGCGAATACGAGTTCACCGACTTTGCCGACGACGATGGCATCAATCCGGAGCCCATCAAGGTGAAAGTCACGGTAAAAATCTCGGGTAGCAATCTCATCGCCGACTTCACTGGAAGCAATCGCCAAGTCGAAGGGCCGATGAACGCAACTTACGGAATCTGCAGTTCATCCGTCTTCAATGCGTTGCTCCAGGTAACCGATCCACACATCCCAGTGAATTTTGGTGCTCTCCGACCGGTGACGATCGTCGCTCCGCGAGGCAGCGTGATCAATGCGGAGCATCCGGCCCCCACCATGGGCGGCAACACCGACCTCTCCATTCGGATTATCGAGGCGATGATGGGTGCGTTTGCTCAAGTGGTGCCCAATCGCGTCATCGCGGCCACTTACGGCACGACCAACAATTTCACGGGCGGCTGCACCGATCCAGAAACCGGATTCCGCTGGCTCTGGTATCTCTTCAACGAAGGCGGCTGGGGAGCGCGTCCCACGGCGGATGGCTGGAATGAGATGTTCCAAGCCACCGGCAACTGCAACGACTATCCGACCGAGATTCTCGAGTCGAAGCATCCCATCTTTGTCCACTCGCTGAGGCTGTCGGAGAACCGCGAAGGAGCCGGGCGCTCCCGCGGCGGCTATGGACTGACCAAGACCTACGAGTTTCTGATGGACTCCGAGGTCAACTGCATTGGCGAACGCCACAAATTCAGGCCCTGGGGCCTTTATGGTGGCCAGCCCGCGGCACAGAACAAGGTCCTCTACGCCCCTCCGGGAAGCTGGGATTTCAAGACATTTACGGAAGCCTTCGGTACCAAGTCACCATCAAAGTTCGGCAATATCAAGGTCAAGGCTGGGTCGCGTTTCCGGCTGGTCCAGACCGGCGGCGGTGGATACGGAAACCCCTTGGAGCGAGACCCGTCGATGGTGCTCACCGATGTTGAGGACGAGCTCGTGTCGCTCGACCGAGCCAAAGCCGAGTATGGCGCCGTTGTTCGGCGCGTTGATCACGGCAGCGGATACGAGCTGGATGTCGAAGCGACCACACGTCTTCGGCAGCAGCGGTCCGGTGAGTCTGTTCCCAATCGGGTGAACAACGGCGCGGTCACGGTGGATGACGCCGCCGTCAAAGCCCGTTCGATGGACATCCCAGTCGTGACCGAGTCACGGACTGACCGCATTATCGCGTCGGCCAAAGCCGCGCTGGACGTCCGCATCTGCACGGAAGAGTGCCCCAAGGGCGCCGATGGGCGCCGCTGTCCCTTCTACAGCGCCGAAGCGCGGCAGTTCTGGGGTGGTTACACGTTGGCAATGTGGTCAAAGGAGAACTGTCCTCAGGCCGACAGAATCCTACCGCTGTTCCAGTACAAGCGTATCTACTAGCGACGCGATGAAATAACTCAGGAGGGGAATCAATGGTTGAGGGTCAGTCGCTCGTAGAACAGTTGCTGAGCCGCAAGATCGAGCGGCGCGAGTTCATGCGGCAAGCGGCGATTCTGGGGATTTCCACACCTACTGCCATGGCCATTCTCAGCGCCTGCGGAACCAGTAACGCAGCTACCGGAACGACAACCGTTAGTTATGGCGTTCCCGCCTTGGCGGAAGGCTTAGACCGCGAGTTCTACATCTCGGGGCCGGCGCTCGAGGCGGAGGGTAATGCGTTCGAGCCGATAACCATGTGGAAACGCCGACCCTTCGGCAACGGGTCCTACGTCCCAGTCTTCGATACGGACAATTGGGATCTCAATTTGCTCTCCGACCTGAGTCACTCTGCTGATGGCAAGACTTGGACCTTTAAGTTCAAATCCGGGATCACCAGTCATGCGGGTAACGAATTAACCGCCCAAGATTACTTTTACTGTCTCGCTCGTCATGAGGCGCTCTGGACGCTCGGATCGTTCTACAACTTTGTCGCGCGCATCCCCCGCTTCGCGAATGCTTACCGGGTCGTGGATAAGTACACCATCACGGTCTCGACCGATACGCCGAGTCCGACCTACCTACGTCTTTTGGAAAACAACTGGGCGATGGGTCTCTTTGACGGCACCGAAATGAAGAAGCACGCAACAGCCGACGATCCCTGGAGTCGCACCTGGTGCAAGACGCAGGGCGATAAAGCTGGTCACGGCCCGTATGTGATCGATGTGTACGATCCAAGTTCACAGATCGTTTACAGCGCGTTCAAGAATTACCACCGCGGAAAGCCTAAGGTTGACAAGGTGATACAGAAGCTCATTCCCTCGTCTGCCACGCGGTCGGCACTCCTGAAAGCCGGTTCGATTGATATCGCCCGTGACCTCTTGCCGACTGAACTAGACGACCTCTCCACTTCGTCTGGCGTGACGATTGACAACTTCAATACGGTCCGAAGCCAGATCCAATTTCTGATGTTCCGCAACGACGTCGCGCCGTTTAACAATGTAAAGGTCCGCCAGGCGCTAGCCTATGCTGCCCCCTACAAGGAGATTGTCCAAGACGTCTACCGCGGGAAGTATGCGAGCGAATGGAAAGGGATCATCTCCCGCGACTACCCCTATTTCACGGACGCAAACTGGCCGTACGGCGATGGTGACGACGTTACAAAAGCCAAGAGCCTGCTCTCGGAAGCCGGCTATCCGAATGGCTTCAAGTCCACCCTGCTCTACAACGCCGATACACCCCCGAGTGACCAGGTGGCTATCAAGCTGCAGACGGCCTTTGACAAGATCGGCGTACACTTCGATCTACAGAGCCTGGCTTCGGCCGCCTTTACTGATCGCTACACGGGCAAGAAGTTTGACAGTTTGCTGGTTACTGAGCTAGCTTTGACCCCCGACATTGGTTATGCGACCTATCTCTGGTATCAGTCGAAGGCTTTCGTCAATGTCATGAATTACAACAGTCCGATGGTTGACCAGTTGAGCGAACAGATCTTGTCGACCCTTGATGAGAGCGTGCGAAAGACTGCTGGGGAGCAGCTGCAAAACACCGTCGTTCAAGACTCACCGGCGCTCTTCCTTTGTCAACCTCATTTTGTGGTCGCCCGGCGCTCAAATATCAAAGGTGTTACCGGCTATACATCGCGAGACCTGCGTTTTGACGATTTGGAGAAAACTTAAAGAGCGAAGGAGTGGGCCGGCACTAAAACTGCCCTAGGAACGCGCGCGGGGATTACCCTAGCGAAAAGGCTTGTCTAACAACTAATGCTGCGGTATGCGGTCCGACGCCTTCTGATCATTCCACCTCAGCTCCTTGGAATCAGCCTCGTCACATTCGTCATCATTAGGCAGGTCCCAGGTAATCCGGCCCGAGCGCAGTTGGGGCAGTTTGCCAGCCAGGATGCTGTTCAACGATTAGCCACCTATCTCGGACTGAACCGACCACTTCCGGAGCAGTTCTTGATTTACCTCAAGAACCTCCTTCGCGGTGACCTCGGGCAATCGTGGTTTACGGGTCATTCTGTCAGCTCCGACCTGTTAGTGCGTTTTCCCTCGACGTTGGAGCTCATCACGTTGGGCTTCTTGGGATCATTGATCGTGGCTATTCCGCTCGGAGTGTTGATCAGCCTGCGTGGGGCTGGCTTCTTCGGTCGGATCGCTGAGCGCTTTAGCTTCGTCTATGGTCTGATGGCTGGTGCAATTCCCGACTTCTGGTTCGCGCTAATTCTCGTCTTTGTCTTTTTCCACCTGCTCGGGGTCGTCGCAGCTCCCGTGGGCCAGTTGGATCTTGCTGTGAATCCGCCACCTCGAATTACCGGCATGTTGGTCCTTGATAGTTTGTTGACCTTCAACTGGGTCGCACTCTTGTCGGCGATCGGTCACTTAATCCTTCCCGTCGCAACCCTAGTGTTTGTTAACGCCGCTCCCGTTCTGAGGATGACGAGGAGCAGTATTGCGAACGTTATGGACTCCGACTTCATTCGGTTCTCCCGTGCAAATGGGCTTCCTGACAAGCTAATCATTCGTTATGCACTGAAGAATGCGCTTCTCCCAATCATCACGTTGAGCGGGGTACTGTACACCATCCTGCTCTCTGGCGCCGTGCTGACCGAAACCATTTTCAGCTGGGGCGGGGTCGGTCAGTACGCGGTGCAGTCGGTCGTAAATGCCGACTGGTTCGCGCTCCAGGCAGTGGTCCTTCTGACCGCCAGCTTTTCGCTGTTCGTCTTCCTGGTATTAGATCTCCTATACGCGGTTGTTGACCCGCGCATCAAATACTGATGGTGAGCACCGACATTGGCGGACAAGTTGCTGGGCGGTTAACATCCCGCGACGCGGCCCTGGCGGCAGCTTTCAATCCACCACGCGGTCAGCTGGCCGTTATTACAAGGTACATCAGGACCCACCGAGCCATGCAGGTTGGTCTGCTAATCGTTCTTGGGTACGCCCTCCTCGCGGTAATTGCACGACTCATCGCTCCCTATAATCCAGAAACCGCGACAAGCGCCACGCTGCAGCCGCCTAGCCTCCGCCATCTCTTTGGTACGGATGTGTCGGGCTTCGACATCCTCTCCAGAGTTATTGCTGCTCCTCGAGTCGATATCACCATCGCAGTAACGGCCACCCTACTGGCACTCGTAATCGGCACACCGCTGGGTGTGTTGGCAGGATTCTCGAGGGGCGTTCTCGGCGAGGTCGTCAGCCGTATTTTCGACCTTATTCAGGCTTTCCCCTTCTTCGTATTGGCGATTACGCTCTTGGCGGTTTTGGGACCATCGGTAGTAAACCTGATAATCGTGGTTGCCGTGGTCAACGCGCCAATATATCTCCGTTTGATCAAGAGTCAAACGCTATACTTGCGCGAGCGGACTTTTATCCAAGCGGCACGGGTGGTGGGGAATACTGAGTTCAGCCTCATGTTCCGTCACCTTTTTCCTAATGCGTTGCCACCTGTGCTTGCCCAGGTGTCCATCAATGTAGCCTGGGCTGTCATTCTCACCGCCGGGGTAAGCTTCGTCGGGGCCGGTGTTCGACCTCCGACGCCGGAATGGGGCCTAATGATTTCCACGGGCGCGAGCAATATGTTCAGTGGGCAATGGTGGGTGGCCCTTTTTCCGGGCATTGCGCTTGCAGTTAGCACTGCCGGCTACGCCCTGATAGCCGATGGCCTACGCGATCTGTCTGATCCGACTCGGCGCTAAACATGGACAATCTTCTAACCGTTTCCGAGCTCGAAACCCACTTTTATGTCGGCGGCCGAACAACCAAAGTCCTCAATGGATTGGATTTATCGGTTCGCCGAGGCGAGATCGTTGGCCTCGTTGGTCCGTCCGGCACTGGAAAGTCGGTATTGGTCGCATCGATTCTTGGATTGGTAAAGCCACCGGGACGGATCGTCGCCGGACGGGTCCGGTTCAATGGTGAGGATCTCCTGAAAGTCAACGAGGCCCGGTTGAAGCGGTTGCGGGGCAAGGACATTTCGCTGATCGCGGCAAACCCTCACACTTTGCTCAACCCTTTGATCCCGGTGGGCGCGCAGGTTGCCAACTTCCTGATGGCTCACCGCCCCGTGTCGAAAAAGGTCGCTCTGGATCAGGTTCTTGAGATGTTCAGGGCGGTCGGAATTCCCGATCCGGCTAGGCGGCTGGGGAACTACCCGCATGAGTTAAGCGGGGGTATGGCGCAGCGGGTGGTCATCTCGATCGGATTAATCTGTTCGCCGCAACTTCTGCTCGCAGATGAGCCAACATTTGGCCTTGACTTGACCATCCAGGCCCAGGTTCTGGAATTGATGAAGAGTCTATTGGCTCAACGGCCCGAGGCGGCCATGTTGTTAGTAACGCGTGACCTTGGCATCGTGGCTAACTACTGCGACCGAGTGGCGATTATGCATCAAGGGCGGATTATTGAGTCGGGAGAAACTGCCGATGTCTGGCGGGCGCCAAAACAGGCTTATACACAAGAAATCCTAGGGGCGGCAGCCCTCGATCGTGGGCCAAGCCCGACCCCGAAGGCCAGTGTTGCGACCGGCATGGATGGTTAGATGGACGCAGTCGTAACCTGCACAAATATCGTTAAGCGTTTTGCCATGCCCCACTCCAGGGATGTCGTGACGGCCGTCAACGATGTTTCCTTATCGATATTCCCAGGCGAGACGCTGGCCTTGGTCGGCGAGAGTGGCTCCGGAAAGACGACCGTCGGGCGCCTTCTTCTCCATCTCCTTAATCCGAGTGAAGGCCGGTTGTTCTTCCACGGTGAGGAATTTACGTTTCTGTCGGAGCGCTCTTTCTTGGCCTACCGGCCAAGGATTCAGGCGGTGTTCCAAGATCCATATGACTCCTTGAACCCACGGCTTCGAGTCGATCAGCTAATTCAGGAACCCCTCATTCGCATGAAGCTATGCGCGTCGAAGCATGCGGTTAGGGTTCGACTGGCCGAGCTGATCGATCTGGTCGCACTCGATCCAAGCCTCCTGTACCGGCTACCGCATGAACTGAGCGGTGGGGAACAACAAAAGGTCGGCATCGCCAGAGCCATTGCGTCAAATCCAGAATTCATCGTCCTAGATGAGCCGATGTCGAGCTTGGACACATTCTCCCGCGCTGAGATCATCTTTCTCCTTCGCCGCCTTCAGCAAGAGTTGAACATTGCCTACCTCTTCATCACGCATGATCTGAACGCCGCCGAGGCGATCGCATCGCGCGTGGCGGTCATGTATCTGGGAAAGATTGCCGAGCTGGCGGCTCGGGATGATCTCTTCGCTCGACCAACTCATCCGTACACTCAGGCGCTCCTGTCCTCGGCGCTCTTTCCCGATCCTTCAGCCAGGGGATCAGTCATCCTCCTGAAGGGGGAGATTCCAAGTCCCATACGCCTACCGACTGGGTGCTACTTCCACTCTCGTTGCCCTATTGGTGATCAATCGTGCACCTACTCGCAGCCGCCTCTGGACGCCGTTGCAGATGGACATTCTGTAGCTTGTTTCAAGCTGCAGCAATCCACGCTCCTGTGGCAAGAAGTTCATGGGAAAGCGTCGACGCACGAGATCGACTTGAACAATGGTGACCCCGCCCTCAACTAATGCTCAGAGTCTTAGCTTGGCCGGACTACGCCCTTGACGAAACGAATAGGCAATTCGAGCAAAAGTCGGGCATCAAAGTTCAATGCGAGCTTTTCAATCAGAATGAGGATGCCTACCAGCGACTTAGCCAGAACCCAGGTGGCTACGACGTCGTTTTTGCTGACGGTCATTGGCCTCGCCGATACCTGCAAGACAAGCTGGTGCAATCCTTGAATCCGAGCGATTTCAGGAATTGGAGTGGTGTCACGCCAATGTTCAGGGAAAAATGCCAAGCCATTTGGTCCGCCGGAGAGGGTCGGCTGGCTGCATACCCCGGTAACTGGGGCCTTCGAGGAATCATATGGGATCCAAAACTCATTTCCACAATCGATTCCTGGGGTGACCTCTGGCGGCTTCCCCCCAAAAGCCTTTGGATCAATAGCCAGGGAAGCGAAGTTATTGCAGAGACGGCGCTCTCGCTGGGACTACCGATGAGCCGCGTTTATGACCTTTCGGATTCAGAGTTAGCGCAGGTTACGGAGGCGCTCTTCGATTTAGCGCCTCGGGTCCAAGGCATCTGGATGACATACGCGGACATCGCCCAGGCTTTTCGACGATCAGACACCGCCGTTGCGGAGGTCGACAGCACTGCTATCGTTTCCAACCTCGAGCTGTCGTGCGGCAAAGGCCTCAAGGTGGGTGTGCCTAAGGAAGGTACCATCTGCTGGATCGACGGGGCAATGATCGGGTCGCAGACGACCGTGCTGGATGAAGCCATTTCCTTCATCGACTTCCTCTTTTCGCCGGAGGGCACCTCGTTGCAGTGGGCTCACTCGGAGGGCTACGCGTCCACCAATGCAAATGCTCTCGACATGCTTTTGGCCGACTCACGTTACGTCTCGAAGGTCAAGCGTCTTCTGGAAGATGTCGATCTGGTCCTGAACAGCACGCTCTATCAAGCTCCACGTCGCATCCAGGCCTATCGCAAAACGTGGGGGACCGTGTTGAATTCGCTAGCAAGTTAGATAATTGGTCGGCGTCAGACTAAAGTGATCGTGACCAAAGCGAGGCCGAGGTCGTCACCGTTTCCCGCGGAGGCTCTTGGTCGCCAGCCGGCGCTATTAGACGGTCGCTGGACCGCTTCCGACGATGCAGGAGGACAGCCGCACCTGAATCGGCCCGATGGATCGGTGGTGGCGCGGCCCGAGCGGCCGAGGACAAACCCAAGCCTGGCGCCGCCGCACGGGCGACCGGTTCAGGTCGCAGATCAGCTTTTCTACGACGTCAGCCACTGCCTCATCCGCGACTCGCTCGCGGCGCACATTCCGCCGATTAGCGACGAGTCCGGGGCCGTTTTGGACTGCGAGTTGAACTGAACTTCGCCTGAACGTCAACCCGACCTTAACGGAACTTCAACTCCGGCTACAGTATTTCCAGTGCGGACTCCCGAAACCGCCCCATTCGCTAATTGTGCGGCGCTGAATTTCAAATTCGACTCAAACTCCAGCGCCACTCCTCTTCAACTCGTCTTTAACGGGAGCCTGTTTTTGGAAGTGCCGTAGCCTCGGGTCAGGAAATGCCGCGACCGCAACGTGGGCCTCCCAGAACTCGCAGCTCGAAGCGGCGCGAGCATCGGTGCGCACCGCCCGCGCTATCGGCTAACATTTCGCAATCGATTATTAGGCTCAAGGGGAAGGGGTTTGCTTGGCAGCGGTTGCCGACGGTAGCACTGGGGTCGCAGGAAAGGCGGCGTCCAAAAGGCTCTCGCTGACTGGGGTGATGCCGTCAGTCGTGACACCCTTCAAGCCAGATGGCAGCCTTGACGAGCAAGGGCTGCGTCGGTACCTGGACCACATCGTTGGTCTCAGCGGCGTGACCGGCATCCTGTGCTGCGGATATACCGGCGAAGGGTCGGCGTTGACGCGAAGCGAGCGGATCCGGGTTGTTGAGATCTGTGCCCAGGCGGTCGAGGGCCGCGTCCCCCTGATTGCTGGGATTGAGTCCCCTTCAACCGACATCGCTGTCGCAAACGGAATTGATGCCCGCGAGGCGGGTGCTTCTGCGATTCAGGTCAACTCACCGTTCTACAGCCTCCTCCGCAGGGGCTTCGTTAACGACGCTCGAGCGCCTGTGGCCTTCTTTCGAAGGCTGAACGATCAGGTCGGCATCCCGATGACGATCTTCCAATATCCGCGCTGGTCGGGCCTAACTTATCCTGTGGACGTTCTCGAGCAGCTTGCCACTATCGACAACGTCGTCGGCATCAAGGAAGCGGTTGACCTAGACACCTACACTGACGACTACTTCGCGCTTCGTGGCAAGCTTTCGCTATTAGCCGACAACAATACATACGCACTGCTCTCGATGCTGCTCCTAGGGGCGGACGGGACTATGGTCGGGATCGCGAATGTAGGGACCGAGCTCTATGTCCAGTTGTTCGATTCTGCTCAGCGTGGTGATCGAGCTGGAGCAGTCGACCTCACGAACCAGCGGCTGGTGCCGTTAATGAACGTCTTTGCCCGCGAGCTTGGCCGCACGAGTTCGTCATTCACTGCGCGGCTGAAGGAAGCGCTCGTTATGTTAGGGCTCCTCGACCACGCGACGGTTAGGGGCCCAGACATGCCCACATCGTCAGCCGAGCACGCCTCGATCAAGGAGGCCCTTATCGCCGCCGGACTTCTTAACTCGGGGATGAAGCCGTTAAGCCAACGCGAAGAACATTTCTCATGAAGGATCATCTCTTGCATCCCATTGGCCGTCGGTCGCCAACGTCCACTTCTACCAATAGGAGAGGAATAACGATTCCGGACGTGTGGATCTCCCGCCGTCAGGACGGTCGTCGCCCGGTCAGGGTCGCCAAAGTTTCGAATAAAATGGCGAAGTCCTGGTCGCCGTAGCCGAGGCCACGAGCGGCCGTCAGTAGCTCGTTCGCGATCGCGGTGGAAGGCAAGGGGACGCTTAGGGCGCGGCCGAGGTCGAGCGCGAGGAGCAAATCCTTCTGCATCATATTTACGTCGAACCACGCCTCGGCCGGCATCTCCAGCACGAACGGCCCTCGGTACTGCACCATCGGCGACGCGATGACGCTGCCGAGAAGGACTTCAACTGCCGTGCGACGGTCGATCCCCCCGCGCTCGGCGAGTAGAACCGACTCCGAGAAGGCGAGCATCTGCAC
>Ga0102924_1002124_pt1 | contig 22012 bp, 13 predicted proteins | sample PaiPotPPM11metaG_FD_80116 | JGI IMG/M metagenome (GOLD analysis project Ga0102924, IMG submission 80116) | Iron sulfur acid spring bacterial and archeal communities from Banff, Canada, to study Microbial Dark Matter (Phase II) - Paint Pots PPM... ...
GCAATGTATGAAAACAACCCGCCTTGATCCATAAATGCGCCCCGCATGCCAGCCTCCGCCGATTCGTGATAGAAAACTGAATCAGCAAATCCTCGCTATGGCGAGGAGTTTTTCCGCAGACTGTTAGAGCGGATTCCGTTCAGATGGAATCGTGCGGTGTCGTTGTTCAACCTCTCCGTTGTCATGCCCCGCGAAAGCGGGGCATCCAGTAAATTACTGAAAGCGTTGTGGTTACTGGATCGCCCGCTTTCGCGGGCGATGACAGACGAGAGATGCACGACTCATTCAATCAGAACGGAATCTGCTCTAACTTGAACAGGACTTCAGCGCTTTCCATTTGCATTTTGCAATGATTCAAGTTCGTCGAGCTTTGATTTCGCCTCTTTGACACCCTGTTCGGCGGCTTTGCGGAGCCAAGCGATGGCTTGCGTATTGTCTTGCGCAACGCCTCGACCATTCTGGTATGCAAGACCGAGGCTGTATCGCGCGTCCGCGAGCCCCTGTTCAGCGGCCTTGCGGTACCAAGCTACGGCTTGCTGATCGTCTTGGGCGACGCCCTGACCGTTCGCGTACATCGCGCCGAGACTGTTTTGCGCAAACGCGTATCCCTGGTCAGCAGCTTTGCGGAACCATGCGATGGCTAGCTGATAGTCTTGGGGGACACCCTCACCGTTCCGGTACATGAAACCGAGCCTGTCTTGCGAAGGCGCGTATCCGAGATTGGCAGCTTTGCGGAACCATGCGATGGCCTGCTGCTCGTCTATCGGAACGCCATCACCGTTCAGGTAAATAAAACCGAGTCGGTCTTGCGCAGGCGCGTATCCTTGATCGGCAGCTTTGCGGAACCACGCGACGGCTTGCTGATCGTCTTTGGGGACGCCATCGCCGTTCTGGTACATAAAACCGAGCTTGTTCTGCGAAACGGCATAGCCCTGATCCGCCGCTTTGCGGAACCATGCGGCGGCTTGCTGCTCGTCTATGGGCACGCCTCGGCCGTTCAAGTAAACGTAGCCGAGAGCGTCTTGCGCAGCTGCGGATCCCTGATCGGCAGCTTTGCGTGCCCAGAAGATGAATTGCTGATCGTCCCTGGCGACACCTGCCCCTCGCGCGTATAGCAACCCGAGCGCAAACTGCGCCGCCGCATAGTTTTGGTCAGCAGCTTTGCGGTATTGTTCGGCTGCTGTTGTGAGTTTATTGGCTTTTTCATATGCCCGGCCGAGCTGGTAGGCGAGACGCATGCTGCTCGGATATTGTCGCAGCGCATCCTCACACGCAGGGAAAGCCAGAGCGATATTCATGCGTTCAAAGCTTACGCCCGCAGCATTGCGCTGAGGATCAAGCGCATCCGCCGCGTACTTATCGCAATCCGTGACGATGTTTTGCGCAAACGCACTCGTACTCAAAACGAGCTGCAGAACGCCAAGAATTGCGAGCCGTAGCGGCATCGCCATCTCCAATACTTTCGTTATTTTCGCTCGCGAAGTATCGAAACAGTGATGCGGGGTGTAGTCAACGGCATCGTCGCGACAAACCAATGCAGACGATTCTTGCAAGTGTTTCAGAACTGAGCTGCCAATCATCCAAGCTCTGATGGGCGGCGCCGATCCACCGCCGCCCGGCTGTAACAGCGTCTATGACGTATAATCGAAATGGATCAGAGCGCAGCGGGTGACGCCGCGCCTTCGCGCGGCGCCGATACACGGTGCGTATCCGGCGTCGGCGTGAGCGCGAATTGCTTGACGCCGGTTTGATCGAGCACGAACCGCGGAACCGTCCGGCGCATCTCGCTGTCCTCGACCAGCGTCAGCCAGCGATTGTCTAGAATGATCCAGTCACCGTTGAGGCGGGCGGCAACGACGGCGTGATCCTCGCCGGCCGCCAGATCGCGCACGATGACAAGCCTCACATCCTCTGCGGCGACACCCGCCTGCGTAAGCGCGACGTATTTGGCGATGGCATAATCCTCGCAGTCGCCGAGACCGGTGGTGAGCGTGACCAGCGGGGAGCTCCAACGGTCGATCACGCCCCACTGGGCGAGATCGCTCATGGGGCGGATCGCCATATTGATCGCGCGGTTGATGATCCCGATGCGGGCGCGGCCAGTCTGCGCTCGGCCTTGGGCAATGATAGCCAGGAAGTTTCGCGCTGCCGCCGGGCACAGCTCCGCGCTCGCCCGGCAGCGCGACAGAATTTCATTCTCGGCTTGGATATCGGCCTCGACGCCGTTCCATTTCGTCAAAACCTCTCCGCTCGCCACCGGCACCGTGTCGAGACCGAACGGTTCCGCCAAAGCCGGTGCTTGGATGGCAGGTCCCGCCACAGCCGGCGATTTGATGGACTGTTCCGCTGGATCGAGCGCCGCGACTTTTGCCTGTGTCTGGGCGTCTTGTGCCGGATATGGAGTGTAATCCAAACTCTGACCCGGAATCTCAACTTGTCCCTGATCGTGCGCCGCACCGATTACGACAGAAGCTGCCGGCGCATTTACACCGGCGAATGCATCGGTCTCGCCGCTGGAAAACGCCGGCGATACGAGAAAGAATGCAGCAATGCCGCATGCCGCAACGCGACCGAACATTTTGACGTCCCTGAACGTCCGGCTACGGCGCTTGAGTGCGCTCTACCGGCTCTTTGTTCGGAGACGCCATAACCCGGGCGCTGCTGCTGCCCGGTTAAGACGACAGGTTTCTGGGTGAATGGTCGAAAGCAGCGTGCAGAAACCACCACGCCATTGCGAACAACTTTACCGATTATGTTTCGAATTGCGCGTGGATGATATCGATCGGCTCGAAAAACAACAATTGAATCAATAAGATGTCTCATCTAGTATTTTTACATGTGCGTTTCCACCAGTTCGACACTTCTCCCACGGCGGCGAAGTCCGCAATTCGACAGACCTGACTAGTCGGCCGCGACATGCATCATGCAAGGCGCTTGTGCCAGCATCATTATTATTGAAATTCAGTTCGTTTAGTTTCTACCGTAACGACAAGCCTCGTCTCGTTAGGCAATTCAAGCGGTGTCTTCCGGCGCATCCGTCTTCGCAGTTGCACATCGAAGATGATGACAACAAGCGCGCGGCGTGTAGAAATTTCTTCGCAGATCTGAAATCGGCCCGGCGGCAGATGCAAAAAACGCCGATATCATTCCGCTTTCGCCGGCGCAGCCTTCACTACGCCGGCCTGCGTCAGTGCCGCTCCGATCTGCTGCATCCGGTTGATGAGATCCACTGCCGCTGCAGGCGGTAGCACGAGCCGGCACGCGGGATAGCGGCGGCCGGTGCGCGGCGCATTGGCCGGGACATCGTCGAGGCGCGTGACGCCGAATTCGATGCGCAACGTCTGACCATCGAAAACGAGCCCGGTGATGGAATCAGCGAAGGTCTCCGCAATATCGGCGCGATCAAGGTACCGTATCGTTGCGGACTGTGGCTTACTCTGAGTGACTGCGGCCGGCGATGCAGGCGGGGCGGGAGTCGCCAAATTGTCTTTCGAAGCTCTCGGTTCGGAACTCATTTGCTTTCTCTCCTTCGGGCGGTTCTTAGTGCGCGATTTACCGCGTTTCCCCATGGCCGCATCCCACGTTGCCGTTCATGGCTGCTGCTGCCTAGACTCGGCAAGTCAGCCAAGACTTTATCAGATACTCCAAAGGCAATTTTTTTGCCAGCGGTACATCGGCGACGTCAGTGGCGAACTGGCTTCGGAGCAGTTGCGTCGGTGGCTGGGGCAGCCTGAGACTTGGCTGGCGCGAACAACCAACCGGCCTTGGCAACCTCAGCCTGCAGCATCTGCAAAATGCGCTGGAGCTCGGCCCGCGTGGGCGCTCCGCCTGCTCCTCCTCCACTTTGTCCGCACAACTCCAATCGGAATCTATCTCCCAGATTTGAAATTGTCAGTCGCTCCGCGAGCTCCGCTGCGGTCGCGCTCGATTTGAGCACATCGGCCGGAGTGTTCGACATCGCACCTGCGGTTTTGGCGATTGCGGCGTCGCGCTCGAACGCGACGAATTCGCCGCGAAAGTCTGCCGGGGCTCGCTGCGCCAAAGCGGACGTGCTCGAAATGAATTCCGCCGCACGTTCGAGCAATGTCAGCACCAGCCGTCGGGTCAGCCAACAGGACCACGCCTCGGGATGGCCGGCATTGATGGCGGCCAGAATCCGATCCTCTTTCGTGTCGTAGACGAACGTAACGGTTTTTAGCGCGCGCACCGTTGGGCACCCCTGTAAACGTCCTGGTCAAGGCATGGCGAAGTTGGTCATGCAATCAGAGACTTGCCGGCGCGATATTTTGACGGCTCAATAGTTTTATTTCCCTGCGAGATAGGCGCGACAAGCTACCACGCGCCGATAGGGCAAAGTGACAGCTCACGGCAACGAACACCACTTCTAGCTCATTGGCGGTTTGTCGTCCCTGACGGCGCTTCGGTTACACGTTCGCCTTCATTAGATTGGCCCTCTACTAAAACTCCTTCAGAATTTGGGTTCGTTCTGCCAAAACGCCACCATTGTGTGTAAAAATACCACAATCAACCTGTAATAGGCACAGTGGCCCGCGTCTGAAAACACCCAGCCGCGGATCGATAAACTTAAAAGATACTGTATATATATCAATGCGTTAACAGAATTCATTTGTAAGAATTTAAACACAGAGTGCTGCGATAATTTAATACACTTTGGCCCGTGCACGAGTGTCGACGAGCCGCAGCATCTAGCTACAGAACTTCCTGAGCGAGTCGGTCGAGTTCTGGCGCAAGCGCCGATTTCCAATGCTGCGGGGTTATTCCAAACACCTTTTGTAGCCGCTTCAGATCGAGGCGAGAATTGTGCGGCCGCTTAGCTCGGGTCGGATACTCGTCTGATCTAATCGGAATAACCCGTTGTACAGTTAGCTGCGGCCCGCGGCTTCGCAGCCCGTCCACAATTGCGCACGCAAAACCATGCCAGCTCGTTTCACCCGATGCGGCGAGGTGAACGAGACCCTCGGCTTGCGTACACCACATCCGGAGGTTTTCTACCCCACCAGCGACGATGGTCGTCAGCGCGTCAGCAATCAGCGCTGCCGAGGTCGGCGCGCCGATCTGGTCGGCAATAATGCGCAATTCTTCGCGCTCGCGCGCAAGCCGACCAATAGTGCGCAGAAAATTCTTGCCGTGTGCCGCATAGACCCAAGACGTGCGTACGATCAGAAAGTACCCGCCCGCAGCCCGCACTGCGTTCTCACCGGCCAGCTTGGTCGCTCCATAAACACCGAGCGGATGCGGTTCATCGTCTTCACTCCATGCCCTCTCACCCAGCCCACTAAACACGTAGTCGGTCGAGAAATGGATGAGCGGAACGGCGCGCGTGGCGGCCCAATGCGCAATAACTCCTGGTGCCGTGCCGTTTACACATGTTGCAAGTTCACGCTCGTCCTCGGCCTTGTCCACGGCGGTATAAGCGGCCGGGTTGACGATGACATCTGGCCTTAGGCGATCCAACACCCCCGGAATGCTAAGCGGTTTCGTAAGGTCGAGTATCTTGCGATCAGCTGCGAGAATTGTACCAGTGCCTTCCAGACAGGAGAGAAGCGCCCCACCGACCTGCCCCGTGATGCCGGTGACCAGAATGCGCATCACGTAGCGTCGTACCGCGGCAGCAGCCCTTCCCGAGCCAATTGCGCCAAGGTGCGACCCTCGCTGTCGCGCGCCGAAACCTTCGGCGCATCGCACTCCCATTTGATAGCCAATCGGGGATCGTTCCAACGCAGTACAATTTCGTCGGATGGACTATAGAATTCGTCACACTTGTAGAAGAAGTCCGCTATATCCGATCGGACCACAAGGCCGTGAGCGAAGCCGCGCGGAATCCAGAATTGACGGCGATTCTCGTCGTTGAGTTCCACCGACACGTGCGCGCCGAAAGTTGGACTGCCAACCCTCACATCGACCGCGAGGTCGAACACCGACCCGCGCACTACGGTCACCAGCTTGCCTTGCGGTCTCGGATTTTGAAAGTGCAGGCCGCGCAAGACCCCTTTGGCAGATCGCGAAAGGTTGTCTTGGACAAATCTGTGATGGACCCCAGCTGTCGCGTATCGATCGGCTTGGTAGAGTTCCAAGAAGAATCCCCGGCTATCGCCGAAGATTTTCGGCTCGACGATTAGCACCCCGGGAATTGCGGTTTGGATGACGTTCATCGCCGCACAAAATTAACTTTTGTAGATTTTCCACCGATAAACGTTTCGCGCGCGCTCATCAAGCCTCAAATATGGACTCTTCGTATTTACGATAAAGCCAAATAGGCCTGCTTCATTTACGCTCCAACACGACTGAGCTGGACAATCGGCGGCGCGCAGGTAGCTTCGCACTCGCTCGGGTGTTAGAATTACCAAAGGCATCTCCGCAGAGTTTGTGCATTATCGTCGGCGAGCAAATGAAGGGCATCATTCTAGCTGGGGGGACAGGGACGCGACTATACCCCGTCACGTCCGTCGTCTCGAAGCAATTGTTGCCAGTGTTCGATAAGCCGATGATCTACTATCCGCTAGCAACCCTGATGTTTGCGGGTATTCGCGACATATTGATCATCACGACGCCTCAGGATCAGCCGCTTTTCGCCCGCTTGCTCGGCGACGGGTCTGATTTCGGGCTGGCGCTGTCCTATGCCCGGCAGGATAGTCCGCGTGGCCTGGCCGACGCATTCATCCTGGGCGCCGATTTCATCGGCTCGGACACCGTTGCGCTCGTCCTGGGCGATAACATCTTCTATGGCCACGGATTGCCTGAATTGCTCTCCCGCGCGACCTCGCGCAAGATAGGTGCGACAATTTTCGGGTACACGGTGAATTCGCCTGAGCAATACGGCGTTGTCGAGCTCGACGATACCGGACGAGCACTGTCAATCGAGGAAAAACCGCTGCGACCGAAGTCGAATATCGCGGTGACCGGGCTCTATTTCTATGACAATGATGTAGTTCGGATCGCTGCCACGCTGAAACCATCTGCCCGAGGCGAGATCGAGATCACGGATGTGAACCAAGTCTATCTCGATCGCGGAGATCTATATGTGGAGGTTTTGGGGCGCGGGTTTGCTTGGCTGGACACGGGAACCCATGCTTCGCTAGTCGAGGCTAGCCATTTCGTCCAAGTCCTCGAACAACGCCAAGGCCTACGCGTCGCCTGTCCTGAGGAGATCGCACTACGACTTGGCTACATCACGCTAGATCATTTTGCAAAGCTTGCCGAGCGTTACGCTAAGAGCAGCTACGGTCAGTATCTTCTGAGCATCCACCGCTCCTTTGTCAAAATGCGCCGAGCGGAGCTTTGAAGCATGCGCTTTAAGAACGCCGCTATTTTCGTGACCGGCGGCGCCGGGTTCATCGGCTCGGCCGTCATTCGGCATCTGCTCGATGAAACCGAGGCATTTGTCGTCAATATCGACAAGCTCACCTACGCGTCGAGTCTAGCCTCCATCCCGCAGGCCTCCGGCAATCCGCGCTATTGTTTCGCGCACGTCGATATTTGTAACGGCGCGGCGCTACGGAAGCTGTTTGACCAATACCAACCGCAATATGTGATGAATCTTGCCGCGGAAAGCCATGTTGATCGATCGATTGAAGGTCCGGCGGAGTTTATCCAGACCAACGTTGTGGGCACCTTCACGCTGTTGCAGGAGACTTTGCGTTACTACCAAAATCTCGACAGCGAAAAGCAGAAGCGGTTTCGCTTCCATCACATTTCGACCGACGAAGTATACGGCTCACTTGGTTTCGCGGGGCTGTTCACTGAAGAAACGCCTTATGCCCCAAACTCTCCCTATTCAGCTTCCAAGGCCTCATCCGACCACCTCGTCCGCGCCTGGCGCGAGACATTTGGTCTGCCTGCGCTTGTCACCAATTGTTCCAACAATTATGGATCCTATCAATTCCCGGAAAAGCTCATTCCCCACGTAATCATCAAAGGCCTAGCCGACCAGCCATTGCCGGTCTACGGCGACGGCCAAAATGTCCGCGACTGGCTCTATGTCGAGGACCACGCCCGAGCGCTCACCCTCGTGCTCGAGCGCGGCACCGTCGGAGCGACCTACAATATCGGCGGTCGGAACGAGCGCACCAATGTTCACGTCGTAAGGGCCATCTGCCAATTGCTTGACGAGACGACCCCCTCCGATAATGGCCCTCGGGAAAGGCTGATCACGTTCGTTTCCGACCGGCCCGGCCATGACCGGCGCTATGCCATTGATCCATCGAAGATCGAGCGAGAGCTGGGCTGGAAGGCCACCGAATCATTCGAGAGCGGTCTTGCCAAGACCGTCCGCTGGTATTTTAGAAATCAACAATGGTGGCAAAACATTCTTCGCCGCAGCGGCAACGCTGAACGAATTGGACAATCACAAAAGGGCGATTTTCGTTCGACATTAGCCTCATGATGAAAACGTGCTCTGCGCGAAGTCATCTCGTTCCGGCGACCAGCTTCGGCCAATAAACAATATGACGCCGTCAATCGCTACAGGCTTTGAGAAAAGGCAGATGAGGAAGAAGACCGATGTCGAGGCCCGTCGCAATTGCGCAAAAATATATTGAGCTACTAAAGAAATCGCTTCTCGATGAACTGTATATCGAAAATGAGGCCCGCATCATTGCCGCGTTGCACACAATCTTACATGAACAAAAGTTGACGGCCGAAACACTGTACGATGTAGGGCCCCATTCGGCCTTGATCGAGTTTCTCAGAAAATCGAAGCTCAATGGAAGTACGTTGACTCTTCAAAAAAAAGACATTGCCGGTACATTCATACCGATTCCGCAGTGGCGTAACTTCACGGAGCTTGCACATACATTGATCGGCAGGAAGCGTTTGGACAATATCCAAAATTGTATCGAGTGCATTATCGGCGAGAATGTTTCCGGCGACCTTATCGAGACTGGAATCTGGCGCGGTGGCGCCATAATTTTTATGAGAGGTGTCCTGGCGGCGTATGGCATTACTGATCGGATTGTCTGGGCGGCGGACTCGTTTGAAGGGGTACCGCCTCCCACCAAGCCCCAGGATGCGGGCTTTGACTTCAGCAAAAAGGCTTATCCATTTTTGGCTGTGAGCTTTGAACAAGTGTGTGAGCTTTGTAGCAGATATGACCTGCTTGATGGGCAGGTAAAATTTCTCAAGGGATGGTTCAGGGACACGTTGCATGCGGCGCCAATCGAAAAACTGGCCATACTTCGCCTTGATGGCGATCTCTATGAATCGACGATCGAAGCGCTGAACGCGCTTTATGAGAAAGTGTCCGACGGCGGTTTTGTAATCGTTGACGATTACTATTCGTGCCCACCTTGCAAACAGGCTGTGGACGATTTCAGGGCAAACTCTGGTATTACCGACACGATGGTTCAAATCGACGTGCAATCTATTTTCTGGAGAAAGCGTTTGACGGCATGATCGCGCCGAGTTCAATCGAAAAGCGGCGTCATTAATTACGGTGCTCAACGGGCCAAGTGCTTATGGGTATGCACGAAGTCGGATAGTGCGGCACGAACGCGCGCGATACCATGATCCCAGCTGCGTGTTTCATTTTGGCGAAACAGCCGGGCGGTTGGATACCACGGGCTATCGTTGCGATCGAGTAACCAGCGCCAGTCCGACACGAAAGGTAACATCACCCAGACTGGCTTTCCCAAAGCACCGGCGAGGTGCGCGACGCTGGTATCAATCGAGATCACGAGATCCAGATTCGAAATCAGCGCCGCAGTATGGGAGAAGTCCTTCAACGAGATACTGAATTCGAAAAGCTTACTGCAATTCTTCAATGTTGCGAGATCTGCGCTAGGGACGTCTTTCTGTAAGCTTACAAATGTTGCGTCGATCTCAAACAGCGCCAGCAATGAACGAAGGCTTATCGATCGATTAGGATCGGGAACCGGACGCCCCGACCAGGCAACACCAATCCTAGTATTGTGTTTTGGATCGAGCTTGTTGGCCCAATCAAGAGCAACATGTCGTGATGCATGCAGGTAGGGCGTACCAGATGGGATTGTTTCAAGCCTCGTACCAAACGCCAGCGGCAAGCTGGACAGCGGGCAATGAACATCGAATGTGGGCAGCGACTCACCTTGCGCTACAATTTGGGCTACTCCCGCGATGCTCCCCATTAGCTCAACTAATGGCTTTTGTACCTCCAGAATTACCTGCGCTCCACGCTCGATTACAAATGGCACATAGCGACAGAACTGGATGGTGTCTCCAAAACCTTGCTCGGCGTGAAGGAGAATTTTATGACCGGCAATATCCTTTGTCCCTGTCCATCGTGGTTGGGCAAAATTACGCCTTCGGTTCACATTGACATCGGTAAGCAGCCTCCATTCGTACTCTTCAAAGCCGTGGTCGAAGTCGCCAAGCAAGAGCCGGCATAACGCCCGATTATGGTGCGCCTCAACATGTTCCGGCGATACGGCAAGGGCGCCACTATAGCTCGCAAGCGCTTCGTCATACCGCTTGAGCTCGTTCAAAACTACGCCGCGGTTGTTGAACGCTTCGGGATAAGCCGGCCTTGTGGCGATTGCGCGATCGTAGCTCGCCAGCGCTTCGGCAAAGCGCTTTAACTCTTTCAGGGTGTTGCCGCGGTTAAATAGGGCGCTAGAGTGATCCGGATTAACAGCAAGGACGTTATTGTAAGTGGCCACTGCCTCCTCAAACCGCTTCAATTCGTGCAGTGTTAAGCCCCGGTTGATCAAAGCTTCTGCATAATCCGGCCGCAGAATAAGCGCGTGGTCGTAGCTCGCCAACGCCGCGTCATATCGCTGCAGTTTATGCAGGGCGTTACCGCGGTTATTGAGCGCTTCGGCGTATTCCTGCTGCATGGTAAGAGCCTGATCATAGCTCGCTACCGCTTCCTCAAAACGCTTCATTTTCTGCAAAACGTTGCCACGGTTGTTGAGTACTTGAATTGAATTCGGCTGTACAGCCAGCGCGCGGTCGTAGCTCGTCAACGCTTCGTCGAATCGGTTCAGCTGCTCAAGAGCTACCCCGCGATTGTTGAGTACCTCCGCATAATCCGGCCACAAGCCTAACGCCCGGTCATAGCTCGTCAGCGCCTCGTCAAATCGCTTTAACTTGTACAACACGTTACCACGATCGTTATGCACCTTCGCATGAAAGGGCCGCAGGACGATGGCCCGATCGTAGTTTGCTATCGCGGCTTCCGCTTTCCCAAGCCTCGATTGCACACAGGCTAGAAGGTTAAAGACGTCAAAGAATTCGTGCTTCATTGCTATGATTTGCTGACACCTCTGCTGTGCCTCGGCGAGGTTTCCTGATTTGTACGCCGAATATGCGTCTTCGAGAGCCTGAGCAACGTCGAGTGTGATGTTGGTCATTCAAATTTCCACTTTGTGCAAGAAAATGCCATTTGGGGCATTCTTCTGCAAGCCGACCTTGGATCGCTGGTACGGCTCGTGCTTTATGATTGCAGGGCGGGGCTGATTTCTGGTTGAGGTCGTTCTGGAACAAGCCAGCCTTGGCCGTCTTTTAATCACGGAAGCACCTCCGAAAGCGTCAATGATAATGCTCAGCATCGTCACTTGTCGGGGCGGCCAGTACTGGAAATTACCATAAACTTCAGTGATGATGACCGAATCATGGAGCAGCTCTCGGCAGCGCCTCATTCCACAATGACCGATAAACCCTCTCTTCCGGCGTTGGAGCGTCTCGTCGTCGACCATCTCCACGCAGAAGCTCTGCGGATGGCGCTGAGCATCCTCCAAGCAATCGACGGTCGCAACGGTGGGCTCGATGGCGTGCTGGTAGATACAACTTATCCCGGCGGCAGCGCAGAGGACACCGCATTAATCTTTGCCACGCGCTTTGCTGCTGCGTTCGGGCGTCTACTGACAGAACCGGATTTGAACTTGACGGTGGATCAATACGAACCACTCCTAACTTATCATCGTTGGATTGGTCTGATTTTTTCACTCAGCGGATTCCGCACTTCGGACAATTTTCTTTCCCTGGTTGCCAAAGATGTAAGTAACGACCAATTGACCTTTAGGGGCGCGAATATCTTGCGCCTGTTGGTCCTGCTCACTATGAACTCTTTTATTAATGTCGATTTCGATAAATTCTGGCGCGCTAATCGAATCGCCTCAGCCGTCGCGTTCTTGAATTACATCAGTTCCCGTTACGTTTTTTTGCGACGCGCCTTTGAGTTTCGCGAGCGGTTGCTTGAATGGATTCCAAATCGTCTCGGCGAAGTGAAGCTTGGCACTGTGACGCTCGCTCGCTTGCCGGAATTCTATATGCATTGCAGTTATGCCTTAACGGCCAAGAAGCATGACATCAAGCGGCCTTTGATGGAGCAAATGCGGCGCGCTTGCCTGGAAGAAGGAGCCGTCGAGGCCACAACTTCCATTCTGCCGGATCGAGGCGATCGCGCGACGATCGTCGTCGTCGGCGAGCAATTCTTTAAGGGACATGCGACATTTCGTTGCTTCGCACCCGCTGTCAAGTCGCTGCGTGGTCATTTCAACGTCGTAGGTGTCATTTACCCCAATCCAACTGAAACACTGATCGCAGAGTTTTTTGATGAATCCATAGTCTTTCCAACGGACAATTTTGTCGCTTCGGTGCGCACCGTAGCCGCCGAAATCGTCGCGCGAAAGCCGGCGTTGATCTTCTATCTGGGCGTAGGCTTTATGACGCACGTAATAGCTCTCGCCTCCTTACGACTTGCCCCGATTCAATGTGCTTCCATTGGGCATAACGCGAGCACTATGAGTCCGATGATTGACTATTTCATCCTGCCGGAGGATTGGGTCGCCTCCCGCGAGTGTTTCTCGGAGACAGTTGTCGGGTTACCCAAGGCCTCCATGCCATTTTCACCTCGATTGGTGCCAAAGGTGCGAAAACAACCTCCCAACGGCAAGATTCGCGTGGCGATCTGTGCGTCAACAATGAAACTTAATCCGATATTATTCGATGCGATCGCACGCGTCGCCGCGGGCACCGAGGCACATGTAGAGTTTCACTTTTTTGCTAGTTTCGGCTTCGGTCTTGCCTATTTTGAATTGACTCGTATCGTCCGCGCCCGAATCCCGCGCGCCACGGTCCACCCGCATTCAACCTACGAACGCTATATGGAGCTCTTGGCGCAGTGCGATTTTTTCCTTAGTCCGTTTCCCCATGGGGGCATGACCAGCATCATGGATACATTCCAGCTCGGCATTCCCGGTGTATGCCTCGATGGCTCGGAACCGCATGCGCACGCCGATGCGGCGATCTTCTCCCGTATTAACCTTCCGACAGCACTAATAACCAAGTCAGTGGACCAATACGTTACGGCTGCAATCAGATTGGCCAACGATAAGGCTTGGCGCCGGCGCTGCACTGACATCGTCCGTCGTGCCGATCTCGATGAGGCCTTCTTCGGTGGCGATGCTCGCCTGTTCTGCAAGGCGATCGAAGATTTGATTTGGCCGCCTGCGAAAAAAGCATCGCATGGGAGTCATCATTCTGCCTCGCGGCGCGGTGGCCGAGATTCGTCCAAGGCGTAACGGAGGAGCGCAGGTTCGATGGATTACCGGGCCCCGAGCTCTTATTGAAACGATGACGGATAAACCCTCCCTTCCGGCATTCGAGCATCTAGTTACCGGACATCGTAACGTGGAAGCGCTGCAGATGGCCTTGATGATTCTGCAGGCGATCGAGAGTCGTGAAGGCGGGATCGACGGAGTGGTGGTCGGCGCAGTTTCCACGGACGACAGCGCCACGGATGCAGCCGTAATCTTCGCCACTCGCTTTGCTGCGGCGTTCGGACGCCTGTTGACTGATCCTGATTTTGAAATTTCGGCGGAACACTATGAGCTTTTGTCGGCCTACCATCGTTGGAGCGATCTAATTTTCTCGCTGAGCGGATTTCGCACCTCAGACAATCTTCTTGCTTTGGTCGCTGGCGATGCCGGCAACTCGCGGGTGGTCTTTGGCCGTAGGAATATTTTACGACTGTTGACCCTGCTCACCATGAACTCTTTCGCCGACCTTGATTTCGAACAGTTTTGGCGCGTTAATCGGGCTGCTTCGGCACTAGCGTTCTTGAACTACATCGGCTCTCGGTTCGTGTTTTCGGAACGCGCTTTCAGGCTTCGTGAGCGGCTACTAGAATGGATTCCCGATCGTCTCGCCGAGGTGAAACTTGGCACCGTGCCACTATTGCGCTTGCAGCAAGTCTATATGAACTGCAGCTATGGCTTTACGGCCAAGAAGCACGCCATCAAGCGCCCCTTGATGGAGCAAATGCGGCGCGCCTGCCTGGAAGAAGGAGCTGTCGAGACCACAACTTCCATTCTGCCGGATCGAGGCAATCGCGCGACGATAATCGTCGTCGGCGAGCAATTCGTTAAAGCACACGCGACATTTCGCTGTTTCGCACCCGCTGTCAAATCGCTGCGTAGTCGCTTCAACGTGGTCGGTATCATTTATCCTAACCCAACTGAAACGCTGATCGCTGAGTTTTTTGATGAATGCATCGACCTTCCAACGGGACACTTCTTCTCATCGGTGCGCGCAGTAGCCGCAGAAATCGTCGCGCGTAAGCCGGCGCTGATCCTGTATCTGGGCGTCGGTATGATGGCGCAAGTGATAGCGCTTGCTTCCTTACGACTTGCCCCGATTCAATGTGCTTCCATTGGGCATAATTCGAGCACGATGAGTCCAATGATTGACTATTTCATTCTGCCGGAGGACTGGGTCGCTTCCCGCGAATGCTTCTCGGAAAAGGTCCTGGCCCTCCCCAGGGAGGCCATGCCTTATTGGCGGCTACCGGCCACCAGTGTCCGAAAGCAAACTTCGAATGACACGATTCGCGTGGCGATCTGCGCTTCAGTGACAAAGCTCAATCCGCTCCTGTTCGATGCAATCGCACGTATTGCCGCGGACGCCAAGGCGCGATGTGAATTTCACTTTTTTCCAAATGGCGCCGTCGGACTTGCTCATTTCGAATTGTCGCGTATCGTCCACGCCAATATCCCGCGCGCGACGGTGCACCAGCAATCGCCATACGAACGCTATATAGACCTGCTGGCGCAATGCAATTTTTTCCTTAGTCCGTTTCCCCATGGCGGCATGACGAGTATCATGGATACATTCCAGCTCGGTATGCCCGGCGTATGCCTCGATGGCGCGGAGCCACACGCGCACGCCGATGCAGCAATCTTCGCCCGTATAAATCTCCCGGCAGAACTCATAGCCAAGTCGGTTGATGAGTACGTGGCGGCGGCGATCAGATTGATCGACGACACCGCGTGGCGCCTCCATTGTACCGAGATCGTCCGCAAGGCTGATCTCGATGCCGCTTTCTTCAGCGGCGATGCTGGTCTGTTCTGCAAGGCAATCGAACATTTGATCTGGCCGCGCACGAGAGGACCCGCGGACTACCGATCCAGTTTGGCTTGAGCTTCCTTGAGCGCTCGCACTAATATCGGGTTATCTGGCTCAATTTGCAAAATGTGTTCTAGATAATTGACTCTTGCGGGCGTATCGTTCTGCCGCGTTGCCACAGAATATGCCGCCAGCAACACGGTTGCGTTCGCGGGCCACACCGACAAAGCCCTGTCGGAGATCTGTTTCGCTCTTACCAGATTACCTCCTCTCAGATACAGATCGACCAGATTTGCCAATCCCTCGGCGGTCGGCGCTCTTTCGAGCTCCCGTTCAATGATTTCTATAGCGTTTGCTGCATGGAGATTTTTCAAGTCATAGGCACTGTTGGAAGGCTCGCAATTGTCGCCCTTGTCGATGACGAGCATATTGTGAAAGGCGCGCAATGCTTTTATTTGCTTCGCGAACGATGGAAATGAATGCGATGGATCGACCGCTATGATCTCGGCGTGGTTTAGGCACTCAATGACGGTTCGAGCCAATTTCAGCGTCTCGCCGCCATCCGCGGCCGAACCGCCAAACTGAGGCCAGAACGCGGTTTGCACATCTTCAATGACATACATGCCGCCATCGGCCACCGCCGGAAAGAGAAAATGGAAACTAGCCACGACATGCTTTGGTACGTGACTTCCATCGTCGATAATGATGTCGAAAGGTCCGCGCTCGTCACATACCTTCCTCAGGAAAATGGGGTCGTCCTGCGAACCGCGAAGCAATTTAGCGCGCGGGTTCAGTGTCAGTCTCTTTTCAGCGATGTCGATTCCGGTAATTTCACCCTTTGAAAAGTAATCCGCCCACATGGCCAATGAGGCACCCCCTACCGTTTTAAGGCCATACCCACCGACCCCGATTTCAAGCAGACGTATTGGTCGGTCGCGCAACGGTGAAAAGAGCTTGTGATACAATGGGGTATAGAAATGCGGACCCCATTTATCGGTGCCGTGTTTGACGGCAAGCCGAGTCAACGGATCGATTTCTTGACTCATTGTTGAATTTGACATTTACCGCCAACAACCTCGCATTTTCTAAAATGAACGGAGACGTGGCGTGGCGCCGGAGTTGGCAAAGCTCAGTGCAAGTGGAAGGCGTTCGCGACCATTGCGTGCCACTGCCCGAGCGTGACATCGGCCGGCTGGAAGACGTGGTCGTTGTGCACGAGATCGATGAACGCGTCGTGGTGCGGATCGGGAGTAACGGGCGCTGGCGGCTGCTGCCCCGGCTGCGTGTCGGCGTGCTCGTTGGCGGTGAAATCCTGACCGAAATTGGCATCGGTTCCGGCGCCGAGATTCTGGTGGAACACGAAATTGTCGTTGCCGGCGTGGAGCGACACCAGCGGGGCGGCGGGGCCGTCCGAGCCGGCCGCGCCGTTGGGCTGGTTCTGTGAATGATTGATCTTATCGTCGTCGAACTTCATGCCCCACGCGACCGGTGCGGTGCTGCCGGTCGAGCCTGACGCCGGCGGATCAGTGATCAGCGTGCCGCCGTTGCCATCGGACGCAAAATCCAGCTTGGCGTTGAAATTATCGAATGTGAAGCTCGCACTATTGCTGCCATCCGACACCGACAGCAGGCCGGTCGTGGAATTATACGCTTCCGCGAAGTGCGACGAATTGTAATCGATGCCAACGAGATCGACGGTGTCGGAATGCGCCGCGTCGGGCGCGGTCCCGGTAAATCCGTCTATGTGGCCGGTGAAGCTCTCGGGCTGGTTGAGAACCAGCGCGCCGGTTCCGCCGGCAAATGTCACGTTTTCGCTGGACGGCGCACTAAGGTCGAGGCTTCCGCCGCTGGCGATCGTGGCAGACGTCGCCGGCGGGTCGAACACGGTTGCGCCGCCATTGTTGTCGTAGACCGGCGTCGTCCAGCTAATGCCGTTTCCGGCGGTATAATCGCCGACGAGCGTTACGCTTTCGTGCGTGTGCTGCGTCGTATCGGTCACAGTCAGCACGGTGTCACCGCCGCTGAAGAGGGGCGCAGACGCGGTGAACGAGTCGCCGCTTACCGCGCCGAGATCGCGCAGATCCAGCACGTCCCCGCTGTTACTGATTCCCGAAATCGTGCCGGTGAAAGCCGAGGGGTTGGCGAGAACGAGCGTTCCGGTTGCGCCCGCTACGAAAATCACATTGTTGGTCGACGATGCGTCGAATTCTATCGTGCCGCCGTCGATGACCGCGCTGCCGCCGCCGGTGACCGCGCCTTGCAGCGTGATCGTTCCTGACTGCGCTTCGATGCCGAAATGCGGATTGGCCTGGGTCCACACGCCGGTGTTCTGGATGGCGCCGGCGATGGTGAACCCGCCGGAGCCGTTGGCGATGATCCAGCCTTCGTTGGTGAAGGTGCCGCCGCCGGTATTGATGGTGATGCCGGTCCCGGACAGATTGCTGTTAATTTCACCAGCAGCCTGATTGTCGATGCTGAGTTGGCCGTTGCCTAGCAGCCCGGCGCCGGAAATCGCGTCGTTCTGGTTGATAAGCTCCGCAGTGCCGTCGGTCCCGGTAACAATGTCCGAGGCGCCGCCCAAAGTCAGATGCCCCGAGCCGAACAGCGTCGTGACGCCGCTGATCAGCACGGTGGCCGATCCCGACGAATCGCCCACTCCGAACGACGATGCGGCGTCCTGCACGTAGCCTTGCAATTCGAGCTTGCTGCCATCGGTGACAGTGAGGGTGCCGGAAATGAAGGCCGGTGTGTTGAGAGTCGTGCCGTCAAGGAGGCTCGTTCCGGTACCGACCGTTTCAGCCACGCCGCCGCTCGGCGTTTCCAGCGTCGCGTTGGTCAGCGTTGCGGCACTGAGCTCGACGGTCGAACCGGCGCCGTTCGCCTCGACGATACCGCCGCTGACCGCGGAGCCCGCGAGCACGACCGTCGAGCCGGTGCCGGACGCCTCGATCGCGCCGGAACCGTTGGTGACGGCGTCATCGATCTGCAGCGTGCCGCCGCCGGTCGCCTCCAGCAGGTAGGCATTGGTGACGGCGTTGCCGGTGTCGATGACAATCGTACCGGGGATGTTGGCGTCGACTGTGCCGATGCCGCTTTGATTGCTTAAGGTCAGATGCCCATCGCCGCTGCCGATCTGACCGGTGCCGCCGATCCAAGTGCCGTTATTCAGCGTCGCGCCGGCCGAGGCGGCGAGGATCTGATCGCCATTGCGTAACAGCTCGACGACGCCATATTGCGGCCCGCTGCTGAACGATACCTGCCCGTTGATCAGCAGGGTCGCGCCCCCGGCCAAACCCGACCCGATGGTCAAGCTGCCGAGGCTGGTCGAGGAGCTGTTGATCAGCGCGGTGTTGTCGAGTTCGAGCGTGCCGCCGTCATCGACCGTGGTCGGGTGAACGCCGGTGTTGTAATTCGTCAAGGCGACGAGCGTCTCGCCACTGGTGATCTCGATGGCGCCGGTGCTGGTGCTCGGCGCGATATCCTGCGAAGCGCCGAAGATCAACGCCTGAACATTATTGACGGTCAACGACCCGCCATGCGCGGCATCGCCGACATTGGTGACCGTGGCCGTGGTCACCCCGCTCGTGGTGACCGGCGTCGAGATCGTGTAGTTCGACAGCGCGTCCGGGAACACGGCAGCGTTCCAGCCGGCGGTGACGCTCCCCGTGAACGTGTCGCTCGGCGTGCCGGTCGATGAGCCGACGAACTCATAGAAGTTGGTGCTGGTGCCGCCCGCGGTGACGGAGTCGCCGCTGTACTTCGTACCGGGGATGTAGTTGGTGCCGCTGCCCGTCGTCAGGTTCAGCGCGGCCTGGCGGAAATCATACACGTCGGTCGTGTAGGCCGACGTTCCGCTGCCATAGGTCAGCGTGACGATGTCATTACTGTTGACCGTGAACCCATTGAACGCGGCGCCGATGGGCGACGGATCGGAGATCGAGGTGACCTGGTGCCCGTTGTTGTCGAATTTGACGACCGTCGTCGACGTGGCGTCGCCATAGGCAAGATAGTCATAAGTGGTGCTGCCGATCTGGACGGAGCTGACCCTGATGTTCTGCGCGTCCGCGACCTGGAACGTGGTCTGCGATAGGACCGTGCCGGCAGTCGGATTGAGCCGTGCGAATTCGATCTGGTAATCGGTGGCATTGCCGACCGTGACGGTATCGAGCCAGGCCGCGGAGTACCCGGAGCTGGGGCCGGCATTCTGCGTGAACTGAAGGGCCGACAGACCGGCACCGGATTCCAGGAGCACCTGGCTGGTGGCTCCGGCTGCGTAACGCGAGAGGTCCGGCGCGACCGTAAAGCTGTTGACCTGATTCTGCGTTACGTCGAACGTTCCATCGGGATTATAGCCCTGGAAATGAATCGTGCCATTGCCCTGCGCCAGCGCCAGCACATAAGGCGCGGCTCCGCCGCCGCTGTGGAAAGTCCATGCCGGCGCCGCAGCGAGAGTCGTATTCGACAGATTGAGGACGGTCTCGATCGGCGACGAGATGGTGTTGTTGGGGTTGAAGATCTGGAACTGGGCCTCGAAGGTCGAGCCGCTCGAAAGGTCCCATGCGACGGAATACGAACTGAGGTTCGGCGAACCGGTCGAGCTAAGGTAGAGATCGTTCATCTGCCCGGTCAGGCCGGCCTCGATCTGCGTCACCGATCCTGGCGTCAGCGTTCCATTTGGCCCGCTGCTTGTTTCGGGAACCGCGACCTCGTTCAGGATCGGATTGTGGTTGGCGTCCTGCGTTTGCGTCTCATAGACAACGAGCACTTCGGTCGTGCCCGAAACGGTCGTCAGCAGGTCCTGATATTTGAACGGCGTCTGCAGATTTAAATTCGGCTCGACCGACACGATGCCGCTGCGGTACGGCAGCAGGAACGGATCGAACAGGACGAGGTTTTCGTTGACGGTATTGACGGCGCCCTGCACGAAGCCGGGCGGTGTCACGCCGAAATACAGGGCCGCGGTGTTGAGCGGATTGCTGAAAGCGATCGAGGGGCCGTAGAGATGGGCGCCGGCGGGCTCAGCAAAGGTCTGGCTGCCCGACTTATAGCCGAACGCCGGCGTAACCGTGACATTCTCTTGTGAGGTTTTACTGCTGGTGTCGCCGTCGGCGTCCTGCTCTGTCGCCGTGGCGGTCAGGGTCGTCGTTCCGCCGCTTTCGGGAATGAGCGACAGCGTATTGAGATGCCAGGTGTTGAGGACGTTCACCGTGTTGGCGCCAGGCAGCGCCGTAAAGCTGTGTCCGCCGGAGCCGTCGCTGAGCGTCGCTCCGGTCGGCAGCGTTATCGTCAGAGCCGTCAGCGTGTTGCTGTCGCCGGTTGCGCCGGTGGCGCTCGCCGTTAGGCTGAGCGGGATGCTGGCATCTTCGGAACCCGACGCGGGGCTCGGAGACCAAATTAAGCTCGGCGCCGTCGGCTGTACCGTCACCGCCTCGGTCGCCGTCGCGATGCTGGTCTGCGCCGGATTGTCGCTGTCCTTCTCGGCCGCCGTCACCGTCAGCGTGAAGTTGCTGTCGTTCGCCGGCGTGACCGTCAGGCTTGACAGGTTCCAGGACGCGACGTTGACCGACGTTGAGCCGCTGCTCGCCGTGAAGCTGTTGCCGTGCCCGTCGCTCAGCACGGCTCCCACCGGGATCGCGCTCACCACCAACGACTGCAGGCTGTTGTTGGAGCCGTCGCCGTTGGCGCCGCTCTCGCTGTTGATCGTATAGGCGATCGTCTGCAACGCGATCGCCGAGCCTTCGGTGCCCGACGCCGTTCCCGTTCCCCACGTCACGCTCGGCGCCAGCGGACTGACCGTCACCGTCTCGGTCGCCGGCACTGTATAGCTGTAGCCGCCGCCATCGACAGCGGTCGCCATGGCCGACAGCGTGAAGTTGGTGTCGTTCGTTGGCGTGATCGTCAGAGCCGCCAAATTCCACGAGTGGACGTCGACCGAGTTGCCGTTGGCGCCGCCCGCCGTAAAGCTGTGTGTGCCATCGCTTAGCGCCGCGCCGTTCGGTATCGCGCTGATTACGAACGAGGTCAGGTTCGAGCCGGGCAAGGCCGATACGCTGAAGTTGAGCGCAATCGCCGAGCCCTCGACGCCTGCGGTAGGAGACGAGCCGACGGTGAGTACCTGCGGCTCCACCGCGAGGTCGGCGCCGCCATTGCCGTCGCTCTTGAAGGCAAAGGTGTCGCCCGCGGGCAGACCGGAAATGCTGAACGCGATCGGCGTACCGTTCACCGTCAGCGTGTTGGTGGCGCTGTTCCAGACGGCGGTCGTGACCGTGATGCTGGCGAGATCGATGATGTCGCCGGCGGCGAGCCCGTTGAGGCTGCCGGTAAAGTTCGAGCCTGAATCGAGCTTCAGCGTGCCAAGGCCGGAGAAATTGACAGTCTGTGCATCGCTCGAGCCGAGCTCCAATGTGCCGCCGTTCTCTATCGTGGCCGAGCCCGAGCCGGCGACGGCGGTGGCGATATCCACCATTCCTCCGTTCACCAAGATCGCGGCGTTGTTGGTCAAGGTGGTATTGCTGGTCAGCGTCAGGGTGGCGGAGCTGTCGATCAGCATCTGACCGGTATTGACCAGCGTGCCAGAATTGATGCTGCTCGAGCCGCTCTGCGCCTCCAGCGTGCCCGAGGTGTCCAGCGTGCCAAAGCTGATGCTGGCCGAGTTCAGATCAAGCGTCGCCGA
>Ga0102924_1002125_pt1 | contig 22006 bp, 20 predicted proteins | sample PaiPotPPM11metaG_FD_80116 | JGI IMG/M metagenome (GOLD analysis project Ga0102924, IMG submission 80116) | Iron sulfur acid spring bacterial and archeal communities from Banff, Canada, to study Microbial Dark Matter (Phase II) - Paint Pots PPM... ...
CGCATTGTCCGTGTCACCCGCGACCTTGGGGAAAGCATCGCCCGGCCGCGGACCATGGTGAATGAACAGGACTGCGCGCTCGCGGTTCGCGATTTCCAGCAGCGGACGCATCGCTTCGGCGTCCTTCCGCGTCAGGAAGAAATTGCCCGGTATCTGCGCCCCGATCATGCCCGGAAGACCGAGCGCCCGCTCAAGCTCGGCCGCGGCGGCGGAGATATCAGTCAAGGGCAGGGCGGCGAAGGCGGCGAAACGGCCGGGATGATTCCGGCAAATCCCAGACAGTTCGTCATTGACCGTCCGGCACAACGGCCCAGACACCTCCACCGGCTGCGCCTCGATCCAGCAAAACGAACCGAGAAGCGACAGGACGCTGGTCTCCACGCCTTGCCGATCCATCCGAGCAAGATGGAACCCGACATCGTCGAAGGCTTTGGCAAGCGGCTCCTCGCCCATTCGGGACTTCAACACCTCGATGCCGTCGCGATTGCGCAAGATCCGAGGCTCCCGGGTGCGGGCGCGCAGGGCATCGGCCACTTCTGCCGGCCTCCAATGCGCATGCATGTCGATCATCATGGCGGCGTCCTCCGTGGGGTCTTCCGTCAGCTTACCTCCGGCGAAGGCTCGTCGAAAGGGTTCTGCTACGCACATCGCCTGTCTTGAGGCGCGTGAGCCCGAAGCTCTGCCATCTCTCGGCGCGGGCCCATGAGACACGAGAGATCGATCATGGCGCCGCCATCGCATCCTGCCTGACGCGCTGGCCGCCTTCGGCCCCTACAGCAGGATGTGGGTGATCTCGCGGTAGGGCGGCGTGTCGATGAAGTGGCGGTCGCGCGTGGTCTGAGCAATGTAGATGAAGATCTGCACGACGAAGACGATGTTGACGTTGTCGCCGTCCTGCGATAGCGGCAGGAACAGCACCTTGCTGTGCCGCTCGGCGGCGCGAAGCTCGGGCGACAGGAACAGGCATTCCGAATAGAGCGCCCGCCGCTTGCGAACCGATTCGTCGTAGAGCCGGATCACATGGGCTTTGTACTCGATGCCCGGCAAGACCTCGTCGAGGTAGCGGCCGGTGGCGTTGATGCCGTGCGCGCGGGCGTTCTCGGTCCCGATCAGGCGATAGCGGTAGCGCCCGTCGGGCATCACATCGACCAGCATCACGTCGGGCAGCAATTTCGGAATCTCGGTTGGGTCGATATCGGCACGACGGGGCATGATCCGTGCGCCGGCCTTGCGCCGCCAGTAGCGATAGGCCGCTTCCATGCGGGCGTCGGTGAACGGCAATGCCAGGGTCTCCAGCCGGATTTGATCCGGGTCGCCGATGTCGTTCGCCGGCGCCGCGACCAGGCTCAAGGTGGGTGCAGAACGCATTCAGTCCTCCGCGATCCTGCGATTCTCGCTGGGGAAGCTTAAAAATGCATTGAGGCGGTCGAAGCAGGAACTTTCGAGAGTCGTGGAAATATCGTTGACAGCATCCGCAGCACTCTTCTAGAATTCGACGATCGTCGAATTATGGGGTGTGTGCAGTGGACCAGAAGCAAGCGATTGCGGCCCTCGGTGCGCTTGCCCAGGACACGAGGCTGGCGCTGTTCCGCCTTTTGGTGGCCTACGGGCCGGCCGGGCTCCCGGCCGGCGTCATCGCCGAGCGGCTCGAGGTTGCGCCGTCCTCCCTGTCCTTTCACCTGCAACAACTTGTCCATGCCGGGCTGATCACCCAGCGCCGGGCGAGCCGGCAGCTGATCTACTCCGCCGAATACGGCGCGATGAACGATCTGCTGGCGTACTTGACCGAAAACTGTTGCGGACGCGGCCTCTCCTGCTCGCCGGCCTGCGATCCCGCGGTTCCTGCCGATTCCTGCAACCCGAAGACGACCGCCGCTTGAGAGGGGGAACAATGAGCGAAACCGACATCAAGGACATGGTGCGCGCCCGCTATGGCGGCATCGCCGCCGCAAGCGAAGCCGATTGCGGTGACCCGGCGGCGGCTTCGTGCTGCGGCCCGGCGGCGGCAGCCCCGGGCGAGAAGGCGCGGCGCATGGGTTACTCGGCGGAGGAGCTGGCCGCTGTGCCCGACGGCGCCAATCTCGGGCTCGGTTGCGGCAACCCGCAGGCGGTCGCGGCGATGCGGCCGGGCGAAACCGTCGTCGATCTCGGCAGCGGCGCCGGCTTCGATTGCTTCCTGGCGGCGCAGCAGGTCGGCCCGACGGGCCGCGTCATCGGGATCGACATGACCCATGAAATGCTGAAGAAGGCGCGCGACAACGCCGCGAAAATCGGCGCCGCCAATGTCGAGTTCCGGCTCGGCGAGCTGGAGTACCTGCCGATCGCCGACAACACCGCCGACGTCGTGATCTCGAATTGCGTCATCAACCTCGTGCCGGACAAAGCGCAGGTGTTCCGCGAGGCGTTCCGCGTGGTGAAGCCCGGCGGCCGCATCGCCATTTCCGACGTCGTCAACACCACGCCGCTGCCTTCCGCTCTGGCGGCTGACGAGGCGCTGGTGTGCGGCTGCGTCGTCGGTGCCGCTACGATCGATAAGGTCGAGGCGTGGCTTGCAGACGCGGGGTTCGATGATGTCCGGATCACGGTAAAGCCGGAAAGCCGCGAACTGATCGCGACCTGGGCGCCCGGGCGTGGCATCGAGAACTACATCGCGTCGGCGACGGTCGAAGCGCGCAAGGCGTTGCGCTAGGCGCGTGGAGACCAAGGTCTACAATGTCCTGTTCCTGTGCACCGGGAATTCGGCGCGCAGCGTCATCGCCGAGGTGTTGCTCGACCATTGGGGCAGGGGACGCTTCCGCGGGTTCAGCGCCGGCAGCTTTCCGAAAGGCGCCGTGCACCAGCTGACGCTGCAGCTGCTCGAACGGCTAAGCTGCCGACAACAGGGCTGCGCAGCAAAAGTTGGGACGAATTTGCCGATCCCGGTGCGCCGGTCATGGATTTCGTGCTGACCGTCTGCGATCAGGCCGGCGGCGAGGTCTGCCCGGTTTGGCCGGGCACCCCGATCACCGCCCATTGGGGCGTGCCCGATCCGGCTGCCGTCGACGGCGGTGAGGACGAACGTTGGCAGGCGTTCCGCGCCGCCGCCCGGCAGCTCGAAGCGCGGATCAAGTTGTTGGTGTCGCTGCCGATCGACAAGCTCGACCGGCTGTCGCTGAAGCGTCGCACCGACGCGATCGGCCATTCCAATCGACAGGAGAAGCCGTGAGTTCTGTCACCGATATACCAGCTCGCCCGGCTGCACCGTCGCTCGGCACCTTCGAGCGCTACCTGACGCTGTGGGTGGCGTTGTGCATCCTCACCGGGATCGTGCTCGGCCGCGTCGCGCCGGGGCCATTCCACGCGCTTGGCCGGCTGACCGTCGCCGAAGTCAACATCCCGGTTGCAGTGCTGATCTGGCTGATGATCGTACCGATGTTGCTCAAGGTCGATTTCGGCGCCCTGCGCCGGGTCGCCGAGCAATGGCGCGGCATCGCCGTCACAGTCGGCGTCAACTGGCTGGTGAAGCCGTTCAGCATGGCCGCGCTCGGCTGGCTGTTCGTCGGCTGGCTGTTCCGGCCGCTGCTGCCGCCCGAGCAGATCGACAGCTACATCGCCGGGTTGATCCTGCTGGCCGCGGCGCCGTGCACCGCGATGGTGTTCGTGTGGTCGAACTTGACCGACGGCGACCCGAACTTCACGCTGACCCAGGTCGCGCTCAACGACACGATCATGGTGTTTGCCTTTGCGCCGGTCGTCGCGTTGCTGCTCGGTATGTCGTCTATCGCGGTGCCATGGCAAACGCTGTTTCTTTCGGTGCTCCTCTACATCGTCGTGCCCGTGGTCGCGGCGCAGCTGTGGCGGCGCTCGCTGATCGCGCGCGGCGGCGAGCCGTCGCTGCGCGCGGTGCTGCAACGGTTGCAGCCGGTCTCGCTCGTCGCGCTGCTCGCCACCCTGGTGCTGCTCTTCGGCTTTCAGGGCGAGCAGATCGTGCGGCAGCCGCTGGTGATCCTGCTGCTGGCGGTGCCGATCGTGATCCAGGTCTATCTCAATGCCGGGATCGCCTACGGGCTCGACCGTGTCCTCGGCGTGCCGCACCGCATCGCCTGCCCGTCGGCGCTAATCGGCGCCTCGAACTTTTTCGAGCTGGCGGTCGCCGCGGCCATTGCGCTGTTCGGGTTCCAGTCGGGGGCGGCGCTGGCCACTGTGGTCGGCGTTTTGGTCGAGGTGCCGGTAATGCTGTCGGTGGTGCGGATCGTATTGCGGACGCGCGACTGGTACGAAGGGCGCGCGGCCTAGATCAGCGGCATTCGAGGCCGCGGCCGCGCAAGGTGCAGCGGGCGACGACCTCGTCGTCAGGCGTGTAGAAGACGCCGTCCCAGCCCTCCGCGGTACGGTCGAGCACGAAATAGCCGAAGCTCTTTTTCGCAAAGCCGGCGGTGATCGGCACGCCATCGATGTCGGTGCCGACGATCGGCCCGGCGGCCAGATCGAGCAGGGTGTCGCCGCCGGTGCCGACAATCAGCTGCGACGGCCGCTGCGGCCCGAAGGCATAGGCGGCAAAATCGTGTAGGTGGCCCGACATCACCATGTCCAGCCCGTCCGGTACGTGGTCGCGGATTGCCGCCTGCTCGGTCAGGTTCACGCTGAGGCCGGTCAGCGTGCCGCCGGCGGGCGCCCAGACCGGCCGGTGCGTCAAAAGCCATGAATGGGCCGGCGCCTCGGCCAGAAGCGTCTTCAACGCGTCGCTATACATCGCCACCTTGTCCGGCGCGGCCTTGAAATCGTCGGCATTGGCGCTGTCGAGCATCAAGAGGTTGAGGCCGCCGAACGACAGTCGGTAAGGGCTGCCGAAATCGCTGCACGCCAATGCGCCCGGATGCGGGTCGATCAGGCGCCGCCAGCCTTCGCCGCCGCGGTGGCACATCTCGTGATTGCCGCGCACCATGACCCAGGGCGCCGCGGCGAGCAGCGGCTGGGCCGGATCGAAGAAATCGGCCTGCCATGCCGGCCAATTGTCGCCCCACGGGCCGGCGCATCCGGCATTGCCGGCCGGGCAAGCGGACAGCCGGTACAGATAGTCGCCGACATGGATCACCAAATCCGGGTGCCGGGCCGCGGCGTGTTCGGCAACGGAGTGAAACGGCCAGCCCTTCGGGTCGCGGCAATCCTGGAACGAGTGCCCCTCGATGCGGCAGCCGGTGTCGCCCAGCACGACGATGCGGCGGACCGCGGTGGCCAGAACCGGCACCGGCTGTCCGCCGACCGTGACCGTCGCGCTCGTCGCCGGCGCATGCGCATCGCACAGTTCGAGCGGGAAGCGATCGTCGGGCCCAAGCTGTTTTTTGGGAGCGATGTCGCTGCCGTCGGCGGTGACCTTCGGGCAGGGCGAGCCGGCGGTGACGACACTGCGGACCGACAACATGCCGTCGTCCCCGAGTTCGACCCAGGGCCGCGGTGCTGCGGCATGCGCGAGGGAAGGCAAGCCCGCGGCGAGCAGCGCCACGAACCAGAACACGATTCGCGTCACCGGACTTGTCTCCTCAATGCCGCCATTCGTTTGCGGCCGGACCCTCCCCGAGCGGATGTTGCGGCGCCGCTGCCGGCCCCGGCACGGCGCCCGCCTCCGGCAATGCCGCCGGCTCCGGTTTCGCACTCGCTTCGGCCGCTGCCTTCGCCCGGCGATAGGCGCGGATCGTCAGCGGGATCGAGGCGGTGTAGACGATCCCGATCACGGTCAGCGTCGGCCACGGCGCGGTCATGAAAAACCCGGCAAGGACGCCGATGCCGAGCAGGCTCGGCATCACCCAATCATGCGGGATGCGGATCGGCTTCAGCGATACGGTCGGTAATGTGCTGACCATCAGCAGCGCCACGCCGCTGATCCACACCGCGTTCAGGTATGGCGAGCGGGCGATCCAGTCGCCGCATGCGAAGCTGACGAACATCGGCAGCATCAGCAGCCCGGCGCCGGCCGGCGCCGGCGCGCCGGAAAAGAACTTGGCGGCATAGGCCGGTCGTTCGGTGGTCAATTCGCTGTTGAAGCGGGCCAGCCGCAGCGCGCAGCACACGGCGAAGAACAGCACGATCGCCCAGCCGACGCTGTCCAGCGATTCCATCGTCCACAGATACAGCACCGCCGCCGGCGCCGCACCGAAGCTGACGAAATCGGCCAGGCTGTCGAGTTCGGCGCCGAAGCGCGAGGTTGCCTTGAGGAGCCGCGCCATGCGGCCGTCGAGGCCGTCGAACACGCCGGCGGCAATGATCGCGTAGCAGGCGGCCTGGAAATTTCCGGCGATGGCGAAGCGGATCGCCGTCATCCCGGCGCACAGCGCCAGCAGCGTCAAAACGTTCGGGATCATGCGGTTGACCGATAGTCCGGACAACCGCCGCCGGACCCGCACCCGCTGGCGCCGCTCGCGCGGCCGACGGACCCTGACCATGTTCTCCTCGCTCCGAAGGAGCCGCGACTCTACACCAAAGCGCCGCAGTCCGGTTAGTGCGCGATGCCGCAACTGACCGGGGCCACCGCCTGGCGGTCGGCGAGCACGGTTTCGCCGGCGACGGTGCGCTGGCCGATTGCGACCACCGGCAGATAGGGCGGCGGGCAATATATGTCGGCGCGCGAGCCGAAGCGGATGATGCCGATGCGCTCGCCTGCCGACATGATTTGCCCGACCCGCAGCCCGCAGACGATGCGCCGGGCGACGAGGCCGGCGATCAGCACGCAGGCGATTTCCGGCCCGTCCTCGCGGGCGATGCGCAATGCCAGGCGTTCGTTGTGGTCGCTCGCCTTGTCGAGGCTGGCGTTGACGAAGCGGCCCTTGACATAGGCCGCCGCGGCGACGGTGCCGCCAACCGGCGCGCGCGCGACATGCACGTCGAGCAGGTTCAGAAAGATCGAGATCCGCGGCACCAGCTCGGCGCCCATGTTCAGCTCGGGCGGCGGCGCCGCCGGGGCGACGGCCACGATCAACCCGTCTGCTGGCGCGACGATGATGCCGGCCCGCTCAGGCGTCACGCGCCAGGGGTCGCGAAAGAAATACGCGATCCAAAGCGTCACGATCAGCGCCGCCCAGCCCGCCGGCTGCCAAAGCACGAACAGCACGATCGTGACGAGGGCGCCGATCGCGACGAACTTCCACCCGTCGGGGTGGATTGGGGCAAGGACCTGTCGGAGCATTTATGTGGGCGCCTCGGTACGCCGGTAATAGGCGCATTAATGGGGCGCGCTTCAAGCGATATGGAAGATGCGAGGTATTCGGTACCTAATCAGCGTCCCTCGCGGTGCCACGCAGCGATCAGCGTGCCGAGGGCGAGGAACAGCGCCGCGATGCCCGGCAGCAGCGGTACGTCGCTGAAACCGGTCACCACGTAGTCGCCATTCTGGCGCAAGCCCATCCAGCTGCGTCCGGCGGCGGCGCGTCCGGGTCCGACGCGGCGGATTTCGGGCATGGCGCCGTCGCCGATCCAGAATACGCCGCCGCCAGTCGCCTGGGCGACCGGCGCTAGTTTGTCCGCGGTGGTGCGGACATCGGCAAACTCGACCGGGTTCAGCGGTCCGGCCGCGGCGAGAGCTGTCCGGGTGCCGTCGCTGATGTGATAGAGCCCCATCTGCGAGATCGCCAGCGTGCCGGTACTGACGCCGCCGTGCGCCGCGGTCAGCGCCAGCGTCGATTGCGTGCCGTCCGGGGCGGTGACGGTCACCTGTTTGTCGTCGGGTTCGAGCGACTGGCGCGTGACGGTCAGGCGGTCGCCCTCGATGGCGGCGCGCAAATCGTTCTCTTCGAGGTCGGGCTCCTTCATCAGCCAATAGGCGAGGCGGCGCAGCAATTCGGCCTGCGGGCCGCCGCCCTCGAAGCCGCGTGCCCACAGCCACATCTGGTCCGACATCAATTGCGCGACCCGGCCCTTGCCGACCCGGTCGAGCACCAGCAGCGGCTCGCTGCGGTCGCCGCTCATGACCGTCGTGCCGTTGTGGACCCGGGCGTCGACCTGGCGAAACCAGCGGCCCCAACTCGGCGTCTCGCCCAGCTTGCCGGCGCCTGGAAGGTCCTCGGTCACCGGGTGGCGGCGGCCGAGCGGCGTCAGTTGCGGCTTGTATCCTTCTTCATCGACATTACCGGTGGGCTCGGTCGGCAGAATGTCGCCGAGCGGGGAGCGGAAGAGACTTGCCGGCGTGCCGAAATTCGGCCCGGCTGCTTCGAGAAAGGCACCCCCATTCTTCACGTAACGAACGACGTTCTCGATGTAGGCCTGCGGAATGATGCCGCGCCGGCTGTAGCGGTCGAAGATAATCAGGTCGAATTCGTCGAGCTTGACGTCGAACAGCTCCCGGATCGGGAACGCGATCAGCGACAATTCCTTGATCGGCGTGCCGTCCTGCTTCTCGGGCGGGCGCAGGATCGTGAAATGGACGAGGTCGACTGAAGGGTCCGATTTCAGGATGTTGCGCCAGACCCGCTCGCCGGAATGCGGCTCGCCGGACACCAGTAGCACCCTCAGCCGGTCGCGCACGCCGTTGACGACGACGGCGGCGCGATTGTTGACGAGGGTCAGCTCGCGCGGGCCCGGATCGACCGACAGCTCGATCACGTTGGGCCCGCCATGGTCGATCGGGATCACCAGCGGCACGTCCTTGCCGACCGTCACCGCCTGCTCGTGCGGCGCGCCTCCGTCCTTGCTCCAGGTGAGGCGCGCCTGCGTCTCGGGCGCATTTGGCGCTGCCGGCAGGTCCTCGACCCGGACCGTCAGCGTCATGTCCTTGCCGACGAGGCCGAAGCTCGGCGCCTGGGCGACCACGAGGCGGCGGTCGCCCTCGTCCGGCTTGCCGGCCAAGAGCGCATGCACCGGCGCGCCGAGCTGCTCGGCAATCGCTGCCGCGGACCCATTCGGAACGTCATGCACTTGCCCGTCAGTGATCATGACGGTGGCGGCGAGCCGCTCGCGCGGCACATCGGCCATTGCCCGGCCGAGTGCGGTGAACAGGCGGGTGCCGTCGTCGCCGACACCAGGCTCAACCTTGCCGGCCCGGATCACGCGGACATTGAGGTCGGGCTCCTTTTGGAGCCGCTCGGTCAGCGCGGTCAGCGCCTGTTCTGTCCGCTGCATCCGGTCGCCAATCTGCTGACTCGGCGACTCGTCGACGACGATCATCGCCACGTCGCGCAATGGCGAGCGCTTCTCCTCGACCAGCGAAGGATTGACCAGGACCGCGAGCAGCATCGCGATCGCGGCGAACCGCCAGGCGAGCCCGCCGGCGCGCCGCCACAACCCGATCGCGAGCACCACGAGCGCGGCCGCGGCGAGCGCTGCGATCGCCCACCACGGCAGCAGCGGCGCCGCCGCAATCGTGTACGCGCTGCCGCCGAGCGCCGCGATCATTGGCCCGGCCTCATTGCCCGAGGCGTTCCAGGATCGCCGGCACGTGCACCTGGTCGGATTTGTAATTGCCGGTCAGCACGTACATGACGAGGTTGATGCCGAAGCGGAACGCCTGCTCGCGTTGCGGCTCGCCGCCCGGAACGACCGCATAGGCCGATCGTCCCTGGCTGTCGGTCGCCCAGGCCCCGGCCCAATCATTGCCGCCGACGATGACGCTGGCGACGCCGTCATTGACCCGGTCCTCGACCGGCTCGATCCACACCTGGCCGCTGTTCCAGCGGCCGGGGAACTCGTGCATCAGGTAGAACGACTTGGTCAGCACGTGGTCGGGCGGCACCGGCACCAGCGGCGGGATTTTTATTCCGTGCGCCAGCCGCCGCAGCATCGCTTCGGAAAAGCCGGCGGTGCCATAGGCACCGGGAGTCTGCTCGCCGGCGTCGCGGGTATCGAACAGGATCGTGCCGCCGGTCTCGAGATAGCGGTTGATCCTCTCGGCCGCGGCCGCCGAGGGCGGCGTCTGCTCGGCCGTAACCGGCCAGTACAGCAGCGGGAAGAAGATCAAATCCTCCTGCTCGACATCGACCCCCATCGGGTCGGCGGCATCGACCGCGGTGCGGCGGTTCAGCATCGCGGTCAGGCCATCGAGGCCGGCGCGGCTGAGGGCATCGACGTCTTTGCTGCCGGTCTGGACGTAGGCGAGGTGGAATTCCGAGGTGGCGCGGTTCACGAACGTGTCGTCGGCATGCGCCGCGGCGGGCGCCAGCAGTGCCGCCGCCAGCAGGCCGGCCGCGATCCGCGCCGGCCGCCGGCGCAACAATCCGCGCAGGCCGTAGGCGATCAACAGGTCGATCAGCGCCAGCAGGAGCGCGGCGACCAGCAACGGCGGGCGCAGATCGGTCTCGGGGCTGGCGGTGAAGCCCTCGCGGGCCACGCCAGCCGGGAGGTCGGCAATCGGCTTCAGCGCGCCGATCCCGTTCGCCAGGTTGAGGGCGCGGCGCGTGTCGGGCGTGCCGTAGAATCCGGGCGGGTGGCGCGGCGACGCCGCGGCGGTCGCAATTTCGTTGCCGGCGATCGGCCGCGCCGTCGGCGGCGCATGCTGCAGCTGGCCGAAGCCGTCGAGAATTTCGAGCGGCGGCAGGGCGCCCTCGCCGGCCTCGGCGACACCCTGGCTCATCGCGACAACGCGGCGCAGCATCTCGACGAAAAGACCGGACAGCGACAGGTTCGACCACTCGGCATTCGCCGTCGTGTGGACCAGAACGATCCACCCCTTGCCGCGCTTCTCGCCGGTGACGAGCGGCGTGCCGTCGGCAAGCCGCGCCCAGGTCTTGCCGGCGAGGTCGAGGTCGGGTTCGGCCAGAACCTGGCGCGACACGGTAACCTCGCTCGGCACCGTGAGCCCGGCGAATGGGCTGTCCGCGGCGAAGGCCGCGAGCCGTGCCGGCTGCTCCCAGGACAGCGCGCCGCCGATCGTGCGGCCGCCGCGACGAAGGCGCACCGGCAACAACTGGTCTTGCTGCTCGGCCAGATGTGGCCCGGCAAAGCGCAGCACCATGCCGCCGGCCTCGACCCATTTGCCGATTGCCTGCTCCTCCTCCGGCGAATCCGGTCCGGAATCGGCAAAGACCAGCACCGCGAGCTGGCGCTTCAACAGATCGGACGCGCTGCCGCGGCGGATTTCGGTGAACGGCGAGAGGGCGCGTTCGAGATAATAGTTTTCGCTCAACAGCGGCTGCCCGCCTGGCCCGGCCGCTGCCGCGATACCGACTGGCCGGCGGCGCCAGCGCTCGTCGGTCAGCAGCACGCCGCCGGCCGATTGTTCGCCCTCGATCTCGATCCGGCTCATCCGGTTGCGCAATTCGCTCGGCATCGGCAGATGCGCGACGACGCGGCTCTCGCCGGGCTCGATTGTCGCCGGCTCGCGCGCCAACAATGCGCCGTCATCGGCGCTGGCGCGCACCGTCACCTGCCGCGGCGCCGGGGCCGGCAGCGATTGGACGAGGACCGTCAAATCCTTGGTGGCGGCCTCACCGCTGCCGGGCTTCGCCTTATCGTCGGGTGAAAGGAGGCGCGGAGCCGCGCCCGGATCGGCGACGACGTAGCGCAGCGTGCCCTGGTCGGCGAGATAGCCGGCGAGCGCACGGGTACTGCCGTCCTCGACGCCATCGCAAATCCAGACCGAACCGGTCGCCGCAGCGACCGGCAGCGCCTTGAGCCGGTCGAGCGCGGTCTTGCGGTCGGCGGTCCAGGGCTTCGGCTGCAGCGATTGCACCGCAGCTCGCCCGTCGGCCGCACGAATGGCGGCAAGCGGCGGCGGCGCTTCGTCGGAAGCGAGCGGGGCTGTCGTCGCCAGCACAACGGCACGGCCTTCGCGTTCGGCCTCGGCGAGCAGATCAGTGGCGGCCTGCTGCCGCTGGGTCCAGTCGCGCGCGGCCGCCCAGTCGTCGTCGATGACGAGCACCAGCGGGCCGTTGCCGTTGAGCCGTGCCCGCGGGTTCAGCAGCGGGTGGGCGAGCGCGATAATGACGATCGCCGCTAGGACGGTGCGCAGCAAAATGAGCCACCACGGGGTGCGCGCCGGCGTCTCCTCGCGCGGCCGCAACCCGAACAACAGCCCGATCGCCGGAAACGGAATCCGGCGCGGCGCCGGCGGGGTCGCCCGCAGCAGCCACCAAATCACCGGCAGTCCGGCAAGCGCCAGCAGCAACCACGGCGCGGCGAAGGCGAACGAGCCGAGCGCGAGCATCAGGGAACTATAGGGTTAGGTATGCCGCCGCCGTCCCCGCGTGCTCTGCTCATCGGCGGCGGTCAGCCGAGAGCGCGGCGTGCAGCGACAGCAGCGCCAGATGCGGCGGGCGGTCGGTGCGATGAAAGCCGATGGTCCAGCCGACGCCGCGGGCGATCGCGGCGAGGCCGTCGCAGTGCGCACGGTACCGTTCGGCATAATCGCCGCGCAGCGTCTCCACCCGGCTGACCAGCAGCGCTTCGGACTCCTCGACCCCCTCGAAGCGCACGCGTCCGGCAAACGGCAGGTCCTGCTCGGCCGGGTCGGCGATCTGCAGCAGGTGTCCCTTGAGGCCGGCCCCGGCGAAGCCGGCGACGGCGGCGTTGATCTCGTCGAGGGGTGCCAGGAAATCGCCGATCCAGGCCAGTTGCGCCGCGCGGGGGATCGGCTCGAAGCCGGGCAAGCCACCCGTGGTTGCGGGGCCGGGGCGTTCGATGATCTCGACGATGCGGCTTAGTGCCGACCGGCCGCTCATCGGGGCAAGGCCGCTGCCGAGCAGCGTCACGCGTTCGCCGCCGCGCACTAGCAGGCTGGCCAGCGCGACCAGCAGCAGTTCGGCGCGGTTGCGCTTGGTTGGCCACGAGCCGCCGGCCACGTATTGCGCCGAACTGTAGTCCATCGATTGGGAGCCGTCGCGCCACAGCCAGATGCTCTGCGCCGCTTCCCATTCGGTCTCACGGATATAGAGCCGCTGTGATTTGGCGCTCTCGCGCCAATCAATGCGGGTGGCGGCGTCGCCGGGCTGGTACTGGCGGAATTGCCAGAACGTCTCGCCCTGGCCGACCCGGCGGCGGCCGTGAATGCCCTGTGCCACCGTCGCGGCAACCCGCTCGGCGGCGACCAGCAGCGGCGGCAGCGCCGATCCGGCCTGCTCGGCGCGATGGCGCAGGCCACCGGGTGCCGCGCGGCGGGAGGCCAGCGGGTGCAGCGCGGCCGTCGAGATCACCGCAGCGGCGCCGTCATCTGTTCGATGACGTCGGCAACGCTGACCCCCTCGGCGCGGCCGGCGAAGCTGACCGCCATGCGGTGGCGCAACACCGGCGCGGCGAGCGCCAGCACGTCGTCGATCGACGGCGCATAGCGGCCGTCGATCAGCGCCCGCGCGCGGCAGGCCAGCATCAGCGCCTGGCTGGCGCGCGGTCCAGGTCCCCAGGCGACGAATTTGCGGGGGCCCTCGCCGCCGCTCTCGGGCCGGCCGGAACGGACCAGCTGCAGGATCGCGTCGACGACGCTGTCGCCGACCGGGATGCGCCGCACCAGCCGCTGCGCCGCCTGCAATTCATCTGCGCTCATCGCCGGGCGCGGCGCATCCTCGGCGGCGCCGGTGGTGGCGAGCAGCATGCGCCGCTCGGCCTCGCGGTCCGGATAATCGACGTCGATCTGCAACAGGAAGCGGTCGAGCTGCGCCTCCGGCAGCGGGTAGGTGCCCTCCTGCTCGAGCGGGTTCTGAGTCGCCAGCACATGGAACGGGCGGGGCAGGGGATGGTACTGCCCGGCGATCGAGACGCGCATCTCCTGCATCGCCTGCAACAATGCCGACTGGGTGCGCGGGCTGGCGCGATTGATCTCGTCGGCCATCAGCAATTGGCAGAACACCGGCCCCGGAAGGAAGCGGAACGAACGCCGGCCGCTTTCGCTTTCCTCCAGGACCTCAGAGCCGAGGATGTCGGCCGGCATCAGGTCGGGGGTGCATTGGATGCGCTTGTCGTCGAGCCCGAGGATGGTGCCGAGCGTCTCGACCAGCCGCGTCTTGGCGAGCCCCGGCACGCCGATCAGCAGCGTGTGCCCGCCCGCCAGCAGCGTGATCAGCGCTTGCTCCACGACCTCGTGCTGGCCGAAAATGACTTCGCCGATGCGTTCGCGAACGAGCCTGAGGCGTTCGCCAAGCGCCTCGACCTCGGCGACGAGATCGCCCGGAGCGGCGGTGATCGATGAGGTGTAAGCCAAGCCGTTATTTCCCTTGTTACGCGAAAGACTGTATCGAGCCTGATGGAAAACCCCGTTTCGGGCAATTCCTCCCCGACCATCCCGCCAGCTCGCGACAGACCGCCGGCGGTCGATCACGGCGATCTCGACATGCGGATCGCCCGCGACGGCACCTGGTTTTACCGGGGCACGCCGATCAACCGGCTGCCGCTGGTCAAGCTGTTCGCCTCCGTGCTGCGCCGCGAAGCCGATGGCGGGTATTCGTTGGTTACGCCGGTCGAACGCGGCCGGGTTACCGTCGAGGACGCGCCCTTCGTCGCGGTCGCGGTCGAGCGCAAGAGCGAAGGCGATAGGCAAGACCTGATCTTCCGCACCAATCTGGACGAGATTGTGGCCGCCGGGCCGGACCATCCGATCCGAGTCGAAACGGCTGCAAACGGCGAGCCAATGCCTTATCTGCTGGTGCGGCCCGGCCTGGAGGCGAGGCTGGCGCGGCCGGTCTTCTACGAGCTGGTCGATTACGCCGATGCGGCGCGCGAGGCTGGCGAGGCCGGGTTCGGCGTGTGGAGCGGCGGCCTGTTCTTCAGCCTCGGCGACCCGGGAGACGAGTGATCGACGATCATCGAAGCAGCCCGCCGGCGACGCGCGCGGCCATCGTCGCGCGCCTCTCGGCTCATCGTGCCGGCCGGCGCGGCTTCGGCGGCACCTCCGACCCGGTCGAAGCGGCCGAGTTCCGCCAGGTCTTGCGCGGCGACCACGACCTCAACCCCGGCATGTCGCCGTCGAGCACGGCGCTGCGGCCGGCCGCGGTGCTGGTGCCGCTGATCGACCACGCCGACGGCATCACGATTTTGTTGACGCAGCGCACCGCGCACCTGACCGCGCATGCCGGGCAGATCTCGTTTCCCGGCGGCCGCATCGAGGAAGATGATGCCGACGAGGTCGCCGCGGCGCTGCGCGAGACCGAGGAGGAGGTCGGGCTGCCGCGTGAGCGGGTCCGGGTGATCGGCCGGCTCGATACCTACATCACCGGCACCGGGTTCGAGATCACGCCTGTTGTGGGCATCATCGACCCTCCGTTCCCGCTGGCGATCGACCCGTTCGAGGTGGAAGAAGCCTTCGAGGTGCCGCTCAGCTATATTCTCGACCGGCGCAACCACCAGCGGGTCGAGCGCAACAGCGCCGGGCGGACGCGCAGCTTTTTCATTCTGCCCTACGAGGGGCGGAACATCTGGGGAGCGACGGCGGGGATCCTGGTGAACCTGGCCGAGGTGCTCGCCGATTGAGGCGGCGATGGCGCGGGAATTTCTGACCATTGTCATCCCGCTGATCCTGCCGACCCTGATTTATGTCCTGTGGATGCAGACGGTCGGCCAGGATCGGCCGAGCGGGGCCGTGCTGCCGTGGCTCTGGCTTGCCGCCGCCGGGGCGGCGCTGCTGGCGATCGTCCTGCTGGTGGTGACCGTGCATTACGGCACGTCGGAGCCCGGCACCTATGTGCCGCCGCGTTACGAAGGCGGCCATATCGTGCCGCCGCATATCGAGCCGCGACCGGCCAAATGAACCAGCTGGAGCCGCAACCCTGGATGACGGAGCCGGCGACCCGGCGGCTGTTCGCAGCGCTGGAGCAGGCCGGCATCGCGGCGCGGTTTGTCGGCGGCTGCGTGCGCGACGCGCTGCTCGGAGAGGAAATCGGCGATATCGACATCGCGACGCCGGCGCGACCCGAGGAGCTGATCGCCGCCCTCGATCAGGCCGGCATCAAGACAGTGCCGACCGGGATCGCGCACGGCACCGTGACGGCGCTGGTGCCGCCGCGGCATTACGAGATCACGACGCTGCGTCGCGATGTCGAGACCTATGGCCGCCGCGCCAAGGTCGCGTTCGATGCCGATTGGGTGGAAGACGCAAGCCGCCGCGACTTCACGATCAATGCGATCTATCTCGAACCCGACGGCGCGATCCACGACCCGGCCGGCGGCGTCGCCGATCTGAAGGCGCGGCGGGTGCGCTTTGTCGGCGACGCGACGCGGCGCATCGCCGAGGATGTGCTGCGCCTGTTGCGTTACTACCGCTTCGAGGCGCGGTTCGGCACCGGCAAAGGCGACCCGGCGGCGCGCGCTGCCTGCCGCGACGCGGCGCCTCTGCTGCCGAAACTGTCGGCCGAGCGGGTCGCAGGGGAGCTGCTGCGGCTGCTGTCGGTGGTGGATCCGGTCCCGGCCTTACGCATGATGCAGGAGGATGGGGTTCTCGCGGCGATATTGCCCGAGGCGACCCGCCGCGACCGGCTCGCAACGCTGATCAAGATCGAGCGTACACCCGACCCGCTGCGCCGGCTTGCGGCGCTGATCGACGTCGATGCCGCGGGGGCGGCGGCGCTGGCCGACCGCCTGCGGTTATCCAACACCCAGCGCGAGCGGCTCGCCGGCCTTGCGCCGCCCTGGCCGCTCGATCCCGGCGGCAATGACCGCGCCCAGCGCCGCGCCCTCTACGATCTCGGCCGCGAACGCTACCGCGACTTCGTGTTGCTGCTCGCCGCCGAAGGCAGGATCGCGCCGGCCCGGCGCCAGAAGCTGCTCGCTCTCGCGGAGCAGTGGTCCCCGCCGGAATTCCCCCTCACTGGCCGCGACGTGACCGCGCTCGGCATCCCGCCGGGATCGCGCGTCGGCCGATTGCTGGATCAGCTGCGGCGCTGGTGGGAAGAGGGCGATTTCACCGCCGACCGGGAGGCCTGTCTCCGGCGGCTCAAGGAGATCGTCGGTTAGCGCTGGGCTTCCCGGATCGCGTGCCAGATCCGCTCGGGAGTGGCCGGCATGTCGATGTGTTCGATGCCGAGCGGGGCAAGCGCATCCAAAATCGCGTGCACGATCGTTTGCGGTGCGGCGATGCAGCCGGCCTGCGCGGCGCCCTTGACCCCGAGCGGGTTCCTTTCCGTCGGCAGTTCTTCGAGCCGGATTTCGAGCGGCGGCAGGTCGTCGGCGCGCGGCAAGGCGTAATCCATCAGCGAGCCGCTCAGCAGCTGGCCCGATTGCGGATCGTACACCGTAGATTCGAGCATCGCCTGGCCGATGCCCTGCCCCAATCCGCCCTGGACTTGGCCGATCGTCACCATCGGGTTGACCAGCCTGCCGTAATCGTCGATGGCGAGGTATCGCTCCAGCGTGACCCGGCCGGTCTCCGGGTCGATCTCGAGCTCGGCCGCGTGCGCACCGCTCGGGAAGGTGAAGAGGTCGCACGGATTGACCGCCTCGGCGTCGAGCCTCGGCTCGATCCCATCCGGCAGGTTGGCGGGATCGGCGGCGACTTGTGCGAGCGCGACCAGTCCGATGCCGCGATCGGTTCCGGCGACCGTAAAGCGTCCGTCGCTGAAGACGATCGAAGCCGGCTCCGCCTGCAGCAGATGTGCGGCAACGGCGCGCCCTTTCGCGATCACCGCCTGTGCCGCGAGGTACAGTGCGGCGCCGCCCATATGCATCGAGCGGGCGCCGCCATGGCCGTTACCGGCCGCAAGCGCGTCGGTGTCGGCCTGGACAAGGCGGAAGCATTCGGCCGGCAGTCCGAGCAGGTCGGCGGCGATCTGCGGATAGCTGGTCTCGTGGCCCTGGCCGTTCGACTGCGTGCCGAGCACGAGGGCGATTGTCCCGTCCCCAGCGAAGCGGATCGCGGCCCGTTCTGTCGGCGTCCCGCGCGAGGTTTCGAGGAAGCAGGCGATTCCGAGTCCGCGCAACCTGCCCTGTGCCACGCTCTCGGCCCGCCGCGCCGCGAACCCGTCGCGGCCGATCGCCTGTGAGAGGTCGACGAGATTGCCCTCAAACCGCCCGCAATCGATCGTCACCCCGAGTCCGCTCCGGTACGGAAATTCGCGGACCACGTTGCGCCGGCGCAGTTCGATCGGATCGATGCCGAGCCGGCGTGCCGCCAGATCGACGAGCCGCTCGGTCAGGTAGTTCGCTTCCGGCTTGCCGGCGCCGCGATAGGCGTCGATCGGCACGGTGTTGGTGAAGGCGCCGCGCACCCGCATCGACACCGCCGGGATCGAATAGACGCCGCCCATTGCGCTGGCCGGCGAGTTGGTCGAGCTGCCGGGACCGTTGGTCGAGAGATGGGCGCCGAGATTGGCCACGGTCTCGACCTCCAGCGCCAGAAAGCGGCCCTCGGCGTCGAGCGCGAGCTGGCCGCGCGTGCGGTTGTCGCGGCCCTGCGCCGACGATACGAATTCCTCGCCGCGCTCGGCGACCCATCGGACCGGCTGGCCGAGTCGCCGCGCGGCCCACAGCACCAGCACCCATTCGGGATAGAGGAAGTTCTTGACCCCGAACCCGCCGCCGACATCCGGCGCATGCACCCGCATCTTGTCCGCAGGAATGCGGAACACCGATCCGGCAAGCTGCTGCCGCAGGCTGTGCACGCCCTGTCCGGTCAGCAGCAGGTCGAAGCTGTCGCTCGCCGCATCGTAGCGGGCGATCGCGGCGCGATTTTCGATCGGCGCGACGACGAGCCGATTGTTGACGAGTTCGATCTCGACGGCATGCGCCGCCGCGGCAAAGGCGGCGGCGACCGCCGCCCGATCGCCGCGCTCGAAGGTATAAGAGAGGTTCCCCGGCGCCTCGTCCCAGACCTGCGGTGCACCCGGCTGAAGCGCGGCGGTGGCGTCGGTGACGGCGTCGAGCGGGCGGTACGCGACCGGGTCGCCGACATGCCGAACGCGATCCCGGGCGAGGGCGAAGCGCGGCGGCACGATCATCGGCGCCACGGTCGCGACCTGGGCGATGCAGGGCAACGGCCCAATTCGGTCGGCAGCGAGATCGGCGGCGGTAAAGACGCCGCTGACGCCGGGCATCGCCCGCGCCGCGGCCGCGTCGATCGCCTCGATCATGGCGTGGCCGTGCGGCGAGCGCAGCACGTAGCCGTGGAGCTGTCCGCTGCCGTCGAAATCTTCGACGAACCGGCCCCGGCCGCGCAGGAAGCGCGCGTCTTCGCGCCGCGGCAGCGAACGCCCGATCAGCCCGTCGGCCATGCAGCCTCCCTCCAAACACGCCCTGACGCAAACCTTCTGCGCGCCATAACAGGTTACACTCTACCGAGACCCAACGTGCAGGGGCGAACCCTCGGTCGCAGGAACCGGGATCGCCGCATCGACACAGCAGAGAGCCGTCGCCGACGCGGCGAATTAGGGGCGGAAGGCCCTCAAGAAAACGGCGACCGCGGCGGCCGCCGCTGCGGCGATCGCCTTCGATTGGATGTTGCCCTCCGGCCGCAACAGCTGGCGCAGGTGGATCTCGCCGCGGGCGAGAGCGACGAACTGTTCGGCGGCAGCGCGAGGATCGGGCACCGCAAGGGTGCCGGCCTCGGTGGCGCGGCGCAGGAAGATTTCGATCTGCGCCCGGGTCCGTGCCGGACCGGCTTGCCAGAACGCTTCGCCGAGCTCCGGGAAGCGCGTCACCTCGGCGATGATGATGCGGTTGAGCGCGATTGCCTCCGGCGACAGCACCAGTTCGAGAAAGCGGCGCGCGATCGTTGTCAGCGAGGCTTCGATCGCGCCGAGGTCGAGCGCGTCGACCGAGAAGCCGCCGAAGCGGCGTTCGCTGAGGCGGGCGATCACGGCGCCGAACAGCGCCGCCTTGTCGGCGAAATGGGCATAGACCGTCGCCTTCGAGACTGCGGCATCGCGGGCGATCGCATCCATGCTGACTGCGCCGAAACCGCGTGCGAGGAAGCTGCGCTCGGCTGCGGCGAGCACCGCCTCGGCCTTGCCCGCCGGCGCCTCGCCACGCGTTTCGATGCGGAGCGGTATGCTCAATTTTAGGCCTCGCAGGGTTGACAGCCAGCGACGGCAATTCCATCCTGAGTCTAGACTGAACTGAACCGTTCAGTCTAGTTGTCAAAGGCCGCCGGGGAGCGATACGCGACAATGCGCAAGCTGGCCTTGCTGGTGCTCCCCGCGCTCGTCGTGGTGCTTGCCGCCTCCGTCGGCTGGTATTGGTGGGCGAACTGGCGTTTCCTGCAATCGACCGACGACGCCTACATCCAGAGCGACATCTCGCTGATCAGCCCGAAGGTCGAGGGCTACATCAAGGAGGTACGCGTCCAGGAGAATGAGCGGGTGCGGGACGGGCAGGTGCTGTTCGTCATCGACGACCGCGATTTCGCCGCCAAGCTGGCCCAGGCCGAGGCTGCCGTGGCCAGCGAAGAGGCCGCCGTCGAGACTTTCGAAAGCCGCCTCGACCTGCAACGCGCGATGATCGACCAGGCCAATGCGGAGGTCTCATCGGCGGCAGCCGAAAAGGCCCGCGCCGACCGCGATTACCAGCGTTACCAGCAGTTGATAAACAGCGATTACGCCACGCGGCAGCGCTTCGAGACGGCCCAGGCGGACAGTGAAAAGGCAGCAGCGGCGGTCACGCAAAAGCGTGCGGCGGTGACAGCCGCGCTGGGTACCCTACGGGTGCTGCGCGCCCAGCGGGACGAAGAGAAGGCAAAGCGGCAGCAGGCCCGTGCGCAGTTGCAACTCGCCAAGAACGACCTCGACAACACCGTGATCCGCGCCCCGGTCGCCGGTATCATCGGCAACCGCGCCGGCCAGGTCGGCCAATACGTCAAGCCGGGCACCCAGCTCCTCTCATTGGTGCCGCTGCCGCGCGTCTATGTGACGGCGAATTTCAAGGAAACCCAGCTGACCCGGATGCGGCCGGGGCAGCCGGCCAAGATCGTCGTCGACGCCTATCCCGACCGGCCGCTCGACGGCCGCATCGAAAGCTTTGCCCCGGCGAGCGGCGCCCAGTTCAGCCTGCTGCCGCCCGACAACGCGACCGGCAACTTCACCAAGATCGTACAGCGCGTGCCTGTGCGAATCGCGGTGACTGAAGACAGCGCGGTCGCGGCTCTGCTGCGGCCCGGCCTGTCGGTAACGGTGACGATCGACACGCGCCAACCCGGCGAGCAGGACGAGGCGGCCGGCGCCGCGCTGGTCGGGTCGGCGCAGGCTCAGCCCACCGCCGCCGCTACCGCTCCGGGGCGATGAGCCTCGTCTCCGGGCTGCGCGGCCGCGGCGCCGTCCGCGCGCCGCTGAAAGTCGCCACCGACCCGGTGCCGGGGCCTGCTGCGGCCACTTCCGGGACGGACCACCCGCAACCGACGCTGCGCGACTGGATCGGCGTGCTGGCGATGGTGGTCGGCCTGTTCCTGGCGATCATGGATGTCCAGATCGTCACCAGCTCGCTGACTCAAATCCAGGGCGGGCTGTCGGCCAGCCCCGACGAGGTCAGCTGGCTGCAGACCGCCTATCTGATCGCCGACGTCATCATGGTGCCGCTGTCTGGGACGCTGGCGCGAATCTTGTCGACGCGGGTGTTGTTTGTCGGCGCCGTAATCGGCTTCACCGTCGCCAGCGCGCTGTGCGCGACGGCGACGAGCCTGCCGCAGATGATCATCTTCCGCGCAATGCAGGGCTTCAGCGGCGGCGCCATCACGCCGAGCGTGTTCCCGGTCGTTTACACCAAATTCCGCGGCCGCCAGCTCGCCAGCGTCATGGTGTTCATCTCGCTGATCCTGAACCTGTCGTCGACGCTGGGGCCGACGATCGGCGGGTATCTGACCGACACCCTGTCCTGGCACTGGCTGTTTCTGGTCAACATCCCGCCCGGAATCCTGGTCGCTGTCGTGGTGTGGCTGTCGATCGACATCGACAAGCCGGACCGTTCGCTGTTGCGCTATTTCGATTTGGTCGGGCTGGTGCTGATGGCGCTGTTTCTCGGCTGCCTCGAATACGCGCTCGAAGAAGGCGCCCGCTGGGACTGGCTTGACGATGTGACAATCCGCACCGCGATCATCGTGTCGGCGCTCGCCTCGGTGCTGTTCTTCTGGCGCATGCTGACCTACCGGCAGCCGATCGTCGATTTGCGCGCGTTTCTGAACCGGAATTTCGCGCTCGGCACC
>Ga0102924_1002126_pt1 | contig 22004 bp, 19 predicted proteins | sample PaiPotPPM11metaG_FD_80116 | JGI IMG/M metagenome (GOLD analysis project Ga0102924, IMG submission 80116) | Iron sulfur acid spring bacterial and archeal communities from Banff, Canada, to study Microbial Dark Matter (Phase II) - Paint Pots PPM... ...
CACGGGCTGGTAAGCCAGGACTCGGTCGCCCAGCAAGCGCAGGTCGCCGCTCGCGCTGCTGTCGCAACCGCAGGCCGAGGGGCACTCCGGGCGACCCTCGACGAGATGAGCGAAATGGACGAGATCCGAGCGTCCGGTTGGACGGCCGCGCTCTGTCGATGCGCAGCCCTGCTCGGCCGGGATAGCGGCAGTGATCGCTGAGTACCGCTTCGCGAAGATCCAGGAGCGAAACGACGCCCGATCAGGGCGAAAATCTGTGTCTGTTTGGACGACAGGGAGCGGTCTCGTCGACGGCGCCGGTGACACGACCGCTCGCACAGGACGAGCGACAGAGGCGTGATCGCCACGCCGCTGGTCGCGGACCACGGCAGCGGTATACGTCGGCTCGGGGAAGCAGCACAGTTTCCTCGTGCCCGCCAAATATGCGTTAAGGACGACGACCAGCGCTCTCGCGTGACGCCTCCTCTCTCGAGGAGCGGCAGCGTGCCGGCCTCGCGAATACGCTGCTGAGGTGACAGGGATCGACGACTTCTCCTTCGGCAGCGCGAACAGCAGTCAGCAGCGCGCTTGTCGGCAGCTGAATCGGTGCGGTCCGGGCAAGCACCGGCTCTTCCGCAATCCCGAGAGACCAGGCGTCGAGTTCAACGCCCAGCTCGCTGCTGCCCCCGGGACGAGTCCGACTCTGCCTGCGATGCACTTGGTGGCTGCCGCTCTCGTTGCGAGCGAGAGCCCTGCCCATGCAGCAGCGGTCGAACCCGCTCTCGACGTCCCAACGATCGCCGCGCTATGCGGCCAGTCCTGCGTTGTACCGCTCGATGAATTGGTTCACGGCGTCGGGGTCAGCAAGATCGACCCCGGCGTCTTGTGCAGCGACGCCGAGCGTCTTGGCGGGCCCCCACGTCTCTGGGTCATTGACGCTCTGGAGCATGTCCTCGCGGAACTCCTTGACGGCTCCGACGGCCTCCTCGAGTGGACCGTCCGGCACCTCGCGCAGTCGGCCCGCGTAGCGCACCCAATCGGGGAGCACGTTGGCGACTCGCTCGAAGAACGCCGGCTCCCGGGCGACTTTGCGCGCAAGCCAGCTCGCCATGAAGATCTCGACGACCACGGGGCTCCATCGGAGCGGACCGCCGTGGTTGTGGCCGGCGCCGAAGTCGATCACGGTGGTCACGACATCCTCGGCGAGATCGTCGCCCCGCCAGCGCTCACCCTCCGGCGAGGCGAGGAAGTCATCGACCAAGGCTCCGGCGTGCCTCGGAAGACATCTCCTCGTACTCGTCGGGCAGCTCAAAGCCGTCCGGAAGCAGCCGAATCCGAGCGTCAATCAGCGCTCGCAGGCGACTGACATCCTCGTCGACGGGCGGATCGTCGGTGTGGTCGAGCATGTACAAACCCGCCTCGACACGGGCGCGGGCCTCCGCGAGGTCCAGCCCATGCAGCGTCAGCCGATCGCCATCCGGTGTCCGGCGCATTTCGCCTTCCACCTCAGCGAGCGGCCCCGCGAGAAATGCGTCCTTGACCAGGCCGCCCATGTTGTGATCGATGTAGATCCCGAGTGTGTGGTTCTCGCAGCCAGGCTGGGGGAACTCGATCTGCACGCTGACGCCGTCGTCAAATGCCTCGTCGCGCATCAGCTGCGCACCCACCGCCTCGCCGCGACCGACCCCTTCGGACCACGCGGGCTCCTTCAACCCGCGAGCCGCCAGCCGGTCGGCCGCCGCTCGCGCGCGCTGGCCATGAGCCTCGCTGCCGACCGCGCTCAGCGCCCGCAACGTCGCCAGCGCCTTCGGGCTACCCCGACGCTCGAGCGCCCGCACGAAGGCGGGCGCGAACACCTCCTCGGCGTCGCCGTCCGGCAGCTCGCGGCCGCCCCACGTGGAGAGGACATCCGACGCCCAGCACTCGGCGTCGATCGCATCCTCCAGCTTGGCCGCGTCGCGGACCGCCACCTCGGCCATCCGATTCATCAGCTCCCCCAACTCGCGATTAGCGAAGCCGCCACCTGCCTGACCCCCTGAACGTGCGCGCCGGCGTGCGCGCCGGTCCTGTTGCGTGCGTCGTTTCTCGCTCATGGGCGCAGGCTAACCCAGGCGCCGGCGGTAACAAGGCCCCTCCCCGCACAGTCCGAGAAAACGCTCAAGCGGGCATCGAGGCACCCTTCAGCGCTCGATCCCGCGCTCGCGTTCGGCTCCTCGCATGCGGCGGATTGCCGGGCCGCGGACCTCCGCGGCTGGCGGGACGGCCCAGGTTGCCGACGCCCCCTCGGCGCCAGCTTGGGCGAGTTCGGCGAGCGGGACACGCGGGGTCAGTTCAGCGACTTCGAGCTCCAGGGAACTGCTGCTTTCGCTGGCGAGTGCCTCGGCCTCGCGGCGGCGCATCGTGCGGGTCATGATGTCGAGTGCTTCCGCGGCGGTCCTCGCTGGCTCGGGCGGCGCGTACCACTCCCGCTCCAGTTGTCTGGCCGTCGATTCCGCGATTACGTACACGCGCGTGCGCCCCCGCGCGCGAGACAGCGACGTGTAGGCCCACGCGCGCTTGAACTCAGACGGCCGTCCGATCACACCGGCCCATTCGACGGTGGCGCCTTGGGCGCCGTGGCCGGTGAGCGCGTAGGCGTACTCGAGGTGCTCGGCAACGTAGCTCGCGTCGAGCTGCCGCCGCTGGCCTGCGTCGGTGATGACCGTCACTTCGCCGGTGTGGCGATCGATGGCGGCGATCCGGCCCAGCGTCCCGTTGTCGATGTTGCGGTGGCGGTCGTTGCGCCGAGCGATCACGCGGTCGCCCACGCGGAACTCCTGGTGGGCGATCGTCACGCTGTCTGCGGCGATCGCGTCCTCGCGGATCAGCAGCTCCCTCGCGTGGTCGTTGAGCAGCTCCCGGGTCGCGTTGTCGCGAGCGATCATCACCACGCGGGAGAGACCATGCTCCTGGCGGGCGGCGTCCCAGTCTTTGAGGATCGCTTCGGTGGCCTCGTGCTCGTGCTCATGCGCCGCGAGCGTTCCTTGGTCGCACTTGAGCCGGACGTATGGCTCTGGGTCGCCGTCGTGCAGCAACTCGAGCGCCTCGCGCTCTGCCGGATCGCGCTGGCGCATCGCCTGCCGCAGCTGTGGTCCGCGCAGCCTCTCGGCGATCGTCGCGAACCAGCCACCCGCTGCAACCGATGGCAGCTGGCCGCTGTCGCCAGCGGCAATCACCTTCGCTCCCACCGCCGCAGCTACCGCGAACAGCGCGGCGGATGGGCGAGTTGGCGCGCAGCCAGCTTCGTCGAAGAGCAGCACGCTCCGCGGCGGGAGCGCCGGGAACTCCGACAAGAGCCGGTGGATCGTGAACGCCTTGATCCCTGCCGCGCCGCCGAGTTCGCGGGCGGCCCGGCCAGTCGGCGCCACACCGATCACGTGGTAGCCGGCTGATTCGTAGATCCGAGCAAGCGCGGCGAGCACACGCGTCTTGCCTGTTCCGGCGAGCGCCTGCATCACCGACACGCCCTGGCCGTCCGTCGCGAGCGTTCGCGCCGCTTCGAGCTGCTCCCGACTCAGCGGCTCCGCGGCACCAGCCAGCACAAGATCCGGCAGCCGCGGATGGAGCATGGCAGTCCGCTGGGTGGCTCGACGCTCGGCGCCTTCGACGATCGCCCGTTCGCACGCGATCAGGTCACGCGTGGTGAAGCGGTGTTCTCCATCGACGCGACCGAGCGCCACGACCGAGCCGTGATCGAGGTAGTGGCTCGTGACTCGCTCGAGCTGCCTGATGCTGGCGCCCTGCGTGAACCCGCCGGCGATTTCTGCCAGTGCGTGGCGGCGGGCGAACGTGTTGTGGTTCTCCGTCAGACCCGCCCGACCCGACAGGCGCTCGATGGCCGAGCGCACGATGTCCGACTCCCGGGCGAGGACGCCGTGCGGCTGCAAGCGCAGCAAGCGCTCGATCTCGCGTCGGCCGAGCCCGTGCTCAGCCGCCCTCGCCTTCGCCTCTTCCCGCCACCGCGCGCCGTCGACGCCGTACTTCTTCGCTTTGCGGGTCGCGAGGGCGATCCCCTGGAGCCGCTCGCGCGACAGCTTCGAGGCTGCGACGCCCGTCAACTCAAACGCGCGCTCCTCGATCTCCACCCGCCGGCGGGAGAACTCGCGCAGCACGGCGTTCGGTACGCCTTCGATCTCGAACAGCCCGCGGCCCACCTCCCTCCACCACACCCACGGCAGCCGCTCGTGCACCTCGGCGCGCAGCACAGCGCGGTACACCGCGCCCGCCGCGGACTTGTGCTCGTAGAGGCTGTGCGCCTCAAGCGTCGTCCACCGGCCTTCCGCGCGCGTCATGTTCGCGACCACGACGTGCGTGTGGAGCTGAGGGTCGCCGGCGCGAGACAGCCGGTGCCGATTGGCCGCCGCGACGAACCCCTCGCCACGGACCCGTCGGATGCCGTCGTGGCCGCGACGCGTGAAGCACGCTTCGCGTTCGACGTAGGCGAACGCGGCGTCGACCGCATGCTCGTGTGCCTCCAGCAACGCCGCCGAGGTCTGCTCGTCGGCGATCGCGATCAGCACGCTGACTGATTTCGGCGCCGAGAACGTCAGGTCGAATCCCGCGACCTTCGTCCGACTCCGCGGCGGGCGAAGCCGCTCGCCAGTCCGCGGATCGCAGCCCTGCATCGCGCGCATGAACCCGGTGCAGTCGACCTGTCCCCGGAGGCCGACACCACCGCACCCGCCGCCGAGCCAACGGCCCGGCGCCTCGCCGCGTCCAGAGAAGTAATCCTCGAGCCCCTGGGCGACCTGGTGCTCGTAGTATTGGAGCTGGTCGACCGACGCGCCCAGCTTCCCGATCGTCAGCACGGCCGTCGGCTCCCCGGGAAAGCATCGTTGATGCACGTGGTGTGAACCGCGCCAGTGAGGAGTGCAGGACCGTCGCTCTGAGAGACTCGAGCGGCCAGCTGTCCAGCGTCGCTGTGGGCCGCGATGGGCGCTGCGGCATTCAGACGACCGTGGCGACACTTACGGTTCAGTGAATGAGCTGGCCGCCAAAGATCGGAGAGCCGCTGCCGCGGGCGGCGCAGGCCACCGGCGTGCGGGAGAAGCTGGCCGATTACTCGCTGAACCCCGAGAGTGAAGACGGAAGCCCCAAGGCACACGGATTCGCCCTGATCTTGGGCATCACGATCGACCACCTCGACCACCTGGAATCCGAGATTCGCGCCGGCATCCTCACGGCGGCGGTCAAGTCCCTCCGCGAGAACGCCATCGGCCGGATCAACTGTGTAGTTGAGCTCCCCGTGCGAGGCGTGGGCGAGAAGAGCGAGCGCACCGTCAACGTCAGGACCGTCTGGGAACTCGCCGACGAGGGCTCGGCGCCGCGGCTCGTCTCCGCCTTCCCGAAGCCCTAGACTGGCCGGACGATGGCCACCACTAAACACGCGATCGCAGAGCACGACTACGTCGAGCTGACCGAGCCGATCGACAAGGACGAGACCCTTACTCGAGACCCTGACGAGCCCCGGGGGATCGGACAGTGGCCTGCGGGCACAAGAGGCACCGTGGTGAGCGACTACGGCGATGCCAAGCTGGTCGAGATCTCCGACCATGACAGCTGGGGAGCCGCCCTGGACTTCATCGTCGTCCCCGAGTCCCGGCTCAAGCTGGTCAGCAAGCACAGTCGTTAGCGCCGAGGCAGGAGCGCCTCGATCAAGCGGTTCCCCGGCGACAGCGATCGTCAACTGCTTGAAGCCGCCGCCCGCATGCGTCTCGGTCGGGCTGCGATCAGAGACGCAGAGGAGCGGTTCGCATTCGGTGACGAGGACACCATTGCCCTCGGTCTCGGCGCGGTGCGCGAGAGCCGCCGGTAACTGGTCCGCCGCCGCGTCGACGGCGCCAACTTGCTCGCCCGACCGCAGCCAACCGCCACCGATCGCAACGCGCCGCGGCGAACAGAACGCGTGCAATTGATTGCACTTTTGATTGCACCGGGCCGGTCGAAGCGGCCGAAACCCCCGTAAATAAAGGCGATGGCGCCGTTCGGCGCTTGGAATCATAATCCGCGTGTCGGGGGTTCGAGTCCCTCCTCCGGCATGGCTGTTTGCCTGCAGTTGGTGGTTTTTGGGGGGCTTGTGAGGCTGGCGGAGCACGCGGAATTGGGCCTTCGGGCGAGCGCCCAAGTACGTCCGGTGCAGGATCTTTCTTGCAACCCGATTGGCAGACACGTTGGTGTCGATTTCCCATGCCTACGGCGCTCGCGCCTCTCGTGCAGCGGCATCGCTCGCGGCATAGGATCGATACCGACCTGTCGCTTGCTGACAAAACGGTCCAACGAGCGGTCCAACATCGGGCTCGTCGAAGGGGCACACCCTCGATCGCGTTGAGCCAGACGTAATCGATCGACATGCCGCGCATGCCCGGTAGGCGGTGTTTGAGATCGCAGATTGCGATCTCAAGCTCGTTCTGCAGTCCGAGCCCCCTGCGCGAGATGCCGGAGCCTCCGGACGCCGCGCCGTCGCTTGAACTGATCTCGTTCCCGGCCGTTGTCACGCATCCGGCGTTTTCCCAGTTTCCTGGCGATTGTTGATATAAAGCTACGGACCTGAAGCAATCAGGCCAGGGACGGCCCGGACGGAGAGTGCTGGCTTTAGATTTGACATCTTCCTCTTCCTCAGCGTCTCCGGCGGCAACCCGAGATCCGCAGCGACATGCGCGATCGGTCGACCCGACTCGAACACCAGCCGGATCCCCCGATCGATCAGCTCCTGTGGGTACTTCCTCGGTCTTGGCATAAAACAGAGAGTTCCTTCCTCGAGAGACGATCCCTCGTTACAAGGTCTCCGTCAAACCCGGCCTAGCTCAAGTCGCGCTGCGTTCGTGTGTGGTTCGTTCGAGCACGCGGCGGATACTTCTAGCTGCGCGATGCTGCGCCTTGAGGGTCGCGTCCGGAGGGAGCCAGACGGGCTGGCGCTCGAGGTCCGCGCTGGCCAGCGCACGCATAGCATTGCGCCGCTTCCGGGACCCGGCGGGCAGCGGGTCGGGGTTTGGCGGGGTGGGTTTGCGGTTCCCCTTGAGCTGCTTTCGGGCGCGCCCTCGTTCGCTGTGAAGATCGATGGACGGCGCGTGCCGCTGCTCGCGCCGACCGGCGGTGCAACGTGGGAGCGGCCGTCACCGCATACCGAGCGGCGAGTGTCCCCGTTTGTGTGCGGAGCATTCGAGCAAGCAGCCGCGACGGCGACCCAAGCGCTGCTGCGTCTGCACGGTTGCGTTAGTAGCCGGCAGCCCTTCGAGCTGGCGCTCGAGGTGACGGCTGGTGGGCGTGGGGAGAGCTTCGCGCCGCTTCCGGGAACCGGCCGGCAGCGGGTCGGGGTTTGGCGGGGTGGGTTTGCAGTACCGCTTGAGCTGCTAGCGGCGAGACCGTCGTTCGCGGTGAGGGTTGACGGCGCGCGGGTGTCACTCCCGGCACCGGCCGGTGCAAGTGCCGGTCGGCGGCGCCGGCTGCGAAGGTTGCCTAGGTGGAAAGCGGCGCGGCCGGCGGTGCTGTCGGGGATGCGAGTGCTCGCGCGCACGCAGTGGTTGGGGGAGATCGCACGGCGTCAGGCGCTCAACGACGCGGTGTCCCAGCAAGAGCTCGCCCGCCGCGGCGATGCTCTCGCGCGCGCGGGCAGGGAGCTCGCGGCCGAGCGGGAGGCGCGGTTGGCGGCGCAGAGCAGAGTCAACCGCGCTCGGTCTCAGGCTGGGACGCTCGCCGCCGAGCTGGGGGGTATGACCGCGCGGCTGGCTGCCAGCGAGCATGAGCGGCGGGTGGCCGTTGAGCGCGCCGACCGCGCGGCCGACCGGGGTGCGAGCTTGCGACGTCGGGTGCGAGCGCTCGAACGTCAGCTTGGCCGTGCCGAGCGCCGCGCCCAGGAGCGCAGGCGTTCGCTCGCCGGACGCGGCGACCTTGTCCAGAGCCGATGGCACTCGCTGGCCGTCGTGGGATGCGCCGTGTTGTTCGGCGTATCGATCGGGGTGGTCGGCGTCGCGTTCTCTGGGCATACCGTGTCAAGCGCGCTGATCGACGCACGTCGGCCCCGGCTGGTGCCGGCGGACGCGTCGGCGCTTGCCCGCACCCAGATCCCGCGACGGTATCTGACGCTATACGTAGCCGCCGGTCGCCGCCATGGGCTTGACTGGGCGAAGCTGGCGGCTGTCGGGGAGCTCGAGAGCCAGCACGGCCAGAGCCGTATGCCCGGAGTCCACGCCGGCAGCAGCCCCAAGGGCGCGCAGGGACCGATGCAATTCCTGCCGGCCACGTGGCGCCGGTACGGGCTCAGCGGCGACGGCAACGGGCCGATCACCCCGTATGACCCCGCCGACGCGATCGACGCCGCCGCCAGCTATCTGCGTGCCAACGGCGCCCCCGAGGACTGGCCGGCTGCGCTTTATGCATACAACCACTCCTATCGGTATGTCCGCAAAGTCCTTGCTCTCAGCGCCCGCTACAAGCGCGATTAGCGACAGTTTCACCCCCGTTGATGACGTTCACGCGACGAGTACAGAATTGGAGAGAGGGCTCTCGAGTTGACCGACATCAGTGATGGGCGGCTGCGCGCCGAGCCCGATCCTGCCAAGCCCGATTGGCGCTTCACGGTGCGTCTCGGCGAACGCGTGGGCGTGAACACCGCCGAGCCCGATTCAGACCTCTTGAGCCTCAGGGGTCTGATCGCCAGCGACGAAGGCGACGACACGGGCGCCGAGGCTAACCTCAGAGCCGCGGTCCAAGCCGCACCGGACAATCCTGCACACGCCGTTCACCTGGCGCGTTTCCTCGTCAGGCGCGGCCGAGCAAGCGAGGCGCGCACGGTCATCGAAGGTGGCCGAACCCGAACTTCGAACTCACACCCCGAGACCCCCTACTGGGACCACGAGCTCGACCGCCTCCAACGCCGACTCGAAACAACGTCATTCCTGTCCGCTCCCGCAGACCCCCGCACCGCTTTTTGCGACGATGCGGCCCCTGTCGCCATCGCCGCCGGGGTCGACTCGACGGTGCCGCCCGGCCCCTGACCGTTCTCCCGATACGCCGGCGCGGTTCAGCCAACGCTCAGCAGGGGCGCGACGCGGTCTTCCTTGGCTTACCCCAGCCTTCACCCTGCGCCCGTCCGGCGCAGGTCGGTGAGTAGCGTGGAGAGGTTTGCGATCAACGATCGGTTGGCCTCAGCGAGTTGGAACACCCGGCGTTGCTGCAGCTCGATCACGGTCGCGCCGTCTCCGATTCTCCACAGGCCGGCAGCCAGCTTCCGTGCGCCCGGGAGCGGGCGAGGGAGGCCGCCCGCGCTGCCCTGCGGATGCAGCCGGCCGTAGTGGGCGCCGGGGGCGGTCGTGGCGATCAGGATCGCGTGGCCTGACGGATCGAGCAACGCGACGACCCTTCCCATCCCTCCAGTCACGCACCAGCTGATCGAGCTACGTCCCCGCCTACGCGATTTGAACGGCGCCGAGCGCAGCTTGCGGCGCGTCATCCCGAGCTGCAGCGGCCCGATGCGACCGGAGCTGACCGGCATTGTTCGCGGCAGGCATCGAGGCGGCGGGACACGGCAGAAGATCCTGCTGGCGGGCGATCCGTCGGCGCTGGTGTCGATCTTCAGATAGCCATACCGGGCGGGGCTGCATCCGTCCGCGACCATCCCGGCACACCCCGCGCGGAGGTTCTCGCAGTCGAACCGCCGCCCGTCGGCGAGGTGGATGTCGAGTCGAGAGCGGTAGATGTACGAGAACACGTTGCCGCGCCCCGCCGGGTCGACGGCCGCATCGCCAGGGTCGTGCTGCCAGCGCGTGCTGAGCAGCCGGCGGTCGGCGGTCGGGTCGTGCTTGAGGTACTTATCAAACCAGGCGACGGTGTACCACGCGGCCAGATCGATCCCGCGGAGCGTGGCCGGGAACAGCGGCGAGGGCAGGAACGAGTACTCGAAGTGGGTGCCCCCACGGATCACGATCTCGCCCGTGTCGACGCCGGCCTTCGACAGCGCGAGCGAGGCGCCGCTCAGCTCCTCCGGTTGACCCGAGCCGTGCGGGATCGGACCGCCGAGGTAATCGTTGGACAAGCCGAGCGCCGGTGTGTGCAGCGTGGGGGCGGGAGGCTGGAACCCGGACTGGCAGTCGGTCGTCAGCGCCCCGCTGCTCGCAACTCTGGTCGGGTCGCAGAGGTTGTCCCAGGCGACGGTCGCCTCGACGCGCCGGTCCTGCTGGCCGACGTACGAGACGCCCTGCGCCCCGTAGCTGTGGCCGGCGAGCCCAACCTCGCTCGGGTCGACGATCCGCCACAACGGGTCGTAGGCGGTGTCAAGGCCCGAGCGAACGCGCCGCTGTTGCTTGGCGCAATGACTTTGCCCCGACCTGGCGGGTCGCGGGCAGAAAGGGTGCGCCGGCGTCGAGAGCAGGAAGTCGAGTGCGTCCTGGGTGCCGTCGTAGAACGTGTTGCCGGCGGTCTGTGGCGGAAAGCCCTCGAGCGCATCCGACCCTTCTCCGTAGGCGTCCGACAGCCCCTGGTCCTGCGCGTCGGTCGTGATCACCACATACCCGGCCTTCGCCAGCGCCTGCGCGGCCCACCAGTACATCTCCTCCGAGGCCTGAAGCGACCCGGAGGTGATCACGATCGCGGGCCTCCGCGACGGGCCCGCCCGCGTCGCCCACACGTGGCCGGAGATCGTCGCGCCGACCCGGTTGGTGAACAGCACCGGCGCGACCAGGCCATCGCCCTGCGGCCCCCAGTCATCGAGACGCACGTCACCCGCGCACGGCAACCCCCCGCTCCAGCACAAATCGGTGAGGAAGTTGCGCTCCGGGTCGCGTTCCGCCGCCGCCAGCGCCGCCGAAAAGCTCTGCGCGCTCTGCTGCCAGAGCAGCTCCTGATACTGCTGCCCGGAATACACGGCGCTTCGCTGTCCCTGCCGAGCCAGGTTCTCAGCATCCGACTGTCCGTCCTGCCCGTGCGCGGCTGGCGCGATCCCGACCAGCAAGCCAACCGAAGCAGTGAGCGCCAGCAACGCCATTCCCGCCCGTCCCAACATCGGCCTCCACCAATCTACTTCGTGCATCGGTGTCGGGCGCCGCAAGCCTCGCGCATAACCCGGCCAAGGAGCACGTCGCGCGGTAGCCGGACGCACCGGCCCAGCCAGCGCCCACCCGGCGCCCGACGCCCATGAGGACGGCTTCTGCTCCGAAATCGCCGAGCGGCACTCGCTGTCCTCGTCGAGTTCGGTCACCAGCCCACGGCCGAACCCGACCGCCAGCAGGTCGTACTCGACCCCTTTGATGTAGTCGTCCTGATTGGCGAGCAGCACGTGACGAGCGTGCTCGGGACTGCGAATCAATGCGAACTTCGCGATCGGCGCGCGCGCGAGCACGATGTCGTCCGGCCCAGGAAGCTCGGCGGCGAGATCAAAGATCCGATGGCGCCAGGTCGCCCACACGGCCCGCAGCGTGTACAGCCACGCCCTCCAGAACCCGACCCGAGTCCGATGCCAGCGCACAGAAGACGGGGCCCAGCGCCGCGGCCAAGTACGCGCACCGCGACCCCGGCTGCCTGCCTCCGGGCTGCCCATCAGATGCTCAAGCAACGAAGCTTCACGGGCGTAGCTTTCGCAGCATACACCAGCGAACTCCTTTCCAAAACACGACGACCGGGTTCCGCTCCCGGAGGGGATCCCGACAGCGAGCGGCACCAAGCGCCCGGCTCCCGCTGCGAACACAAGCAGCGCTGTGCGCGCCGCCGCGGCCGAGACCTTCGCAGGTATGCAGTAGGGGCGTCCGCCTCGACGAAGCGCTCGAAATGGACGAGGACCGGCGCTTTTGCGTGACGCCTCGTTTCTCAAGGAGCAGCAGCGCGCCGGCCAGGCGGCGACGCCCCTGGCGCGGCCGGTTCGACGAGTTCTCCTCCGCCAGCGACAGCGACACTCTCGTCTTGGCGGCCAATACATGGGCGCTGCCCATGCAAATGCGTCGCCCCAAGGCTGCCGAGCTCGCTGCCGGATCGGACGAATACGAGCCGTCTGGCCGCGGCCGGTTGACTACTGCTTCGGCCTGGCGGTCCAGCGGTCGCCGCGACTCAGCGCCCGGTCCTCGGACACCTGCGCGGAGCGGGTTAGTGCTCTCACGAAGGAGCAGTGGACACCTATGGCGGCCGACCCGACCGTCGCGATGCTGGAATCGCCACAAAGTCAGCGAGGCTGCGCTCGACAAGCTCGGGACGCGCACCATCTCGGCCGAGGAGACCGAGCAGCTGCTGTGCAACGAACATGTCACCGTGCGGGATCCCAGCGACGAAACGGCCTCGGCCAGCAGGCGGCTGTTGATCGGCCGCACCGACGGCGGCCGGGCTCTGCTCGTGATCACGCAGACGCTCGATCCAACGACATGGCTGATCGTGACCGGTTGGGAGTCGACGGACAGCGAGGGTAGGATCCTCGGTACACCGACGGTCGCCGTCCATCGCGAAGTACCTCCCACGACGCTGGCCACGCGGCCGGCACCGACGGACGCCATTCACGCCTCGTCGACGCGAGTCGGATCACCGACGGTGGAGGGCGTGTCAGCGACGAGGGTCGGTGTGGTGCCGACCTCGGGTACGTCAGTCGCCGAGACGCGGCCGCGATGACGAGCGCGGGCCGGCCTATGGGAACGCGGGGATCGGCCCGCGGGCGCTGGCGACGACCGGACCCGGATCCTCTTGCGCGGGGGGCTTGACATAGGGCGGTGCCTTCGGACGGACCTTGCCTCCAGGAAAAGCGAGTCGGATGAGTGTGCGCTGCACCATGCTCCACTGCCGGAGGAACGGACCCGTGTTGTAAGGGAGCCCGTATTGCTCGCAGATCGCCCGGACTTTCGGGGCGATCTCCTTGTAGCGGGAGCTGGGCAAGTCGGGATAGAGGTGGTGCTCGACCTGGTAGCTGAGGTTGCCACTCATCAGGTGGAAGGTGTCGCCTCCGTCAATGTTCACGGAGCCCAGCAGCTGGCGCAGATACCAAGCGCCGCGGCTCTCGTCGGCCGCCTCCTCTTGCGTGTACGTGTACGCCTGGTCGGGGAAGTGACCGCAGAAGATGATCGCGTTGGACCAGATGTTGCGCACGATGTTCGCGGTGAAGTTCGCCGCGAACGTCTGCTTGAAGCCCTTGCGGCCGCTCAGAGCAGGGAAGATCACGTAGTCCTTGAGCACCTGGCGCCCGACCTTCTGACCGATCCCCTTGAGCTCGTCGCGGAGCTGGCTCATGTCCTTGGTGCCCTTGCGGATCGCGTCGATGTCGAGGTCGTGCACCCCGACACCCCACTCGAAGAACAGCATCAGCAGCACGTTGTAGAACGGCTGCAGCAGGTAGACCGGATTCCACGGCTGCTTCGGGTCCACGCGCATAATCTCGTAACCGACGTCCTTGTCCAGGCCGACGATGTTCGTGAACGTGTGGTGCAGGTAGTTGTCTGAGTGCTTCCACGCGGCGGCTGGCGAGACCGTGTCCCAGTCCCAGGTCGACGAATGGATATACGGGTCGTTCATCCAGTCCCACTGCCCGTGCATGATGTTGTGCCCGAGCTCCATGTTCTCGAGGATCTTGGCCACCGACAGGCCGGTCGTCCCCAGCAGCCACGCCGGCAGGTAGCGCGACGCCATCAGCACGATCCGCGACAGCGCCGCGAGGCGTCGATGAAACTCGACAAGGCTGCGAATGTAGTGCGCGTCGGCTTCGCCCAGGTCGGCGTATACATCCTCATGGATCCGCTGGAATGCCGCGCCGATCTCATCGATCTGCTCAGGAGTCAGCCTGGCAAGGGGATGGCCCGGCGGGAACGGCCGCGCGTGCCCTCCCTGCGGCGCTTCCGGCGTGCCGCTGGGGTGTCGATGGGCGCGGCCGTTGCTTGCGACTGTCGTAGTCATCTAGCTCCTCACAGTTCGATCTCGATGTGGCCCTCGGGGGCGTTCACGCAGGTGCGGATGGTGTGACCCGGCTCGCCGTGCAACTCGCCGGTACGCAAATCCCGGACCTGCCCCTGGCAAAGCTTCCCCACGCAGGTGTGGCAGATGCCCATCCGACAACCGTACGGCAGGATGCCGCCGGCTTGCTCGCCCCCGACGAGAATCGACACGCCGACGTCGCAGGTTGCCTCGACGTCGGTCACGCGGAAGCGGACCGTGCCCCCGTTCCCGACATCCGCGTCGCCCGTGCCGATAATCGGCTGGAAGCGCTCGATATTCAGCAACGTCGAGTCGCCATGTTCCTTCCAATGCGACTGAAAAGCGTCGATCATGTCGCGCGGCCCAGACAGGAACGTCGCCCGCTCGCGCCAATCGGAGCACAGCTCGTCGAGATCGGACGGCCGCAAGCGCGGCGCCCCGCCGGTCAGGTGCGCGTGCAGCGTATAGCCGTCGTACTCGACGTCCATTCGCCGCAAGTAGTCACCAAAGATCATCCCGTCGGCGGTCCGCGCGCAATGGACGTGGAACACATCGGTCAACGCGTCACGACGCTCAAGCTCACGCAGCATGCTCCAGATCGGCGTCACACCGCTGCCCGCGCTGATGAACAGCGACCGCGCGGGGATAGCCTCGGGCAGCCGGAACTCGCCCTCGACATCGCCGAGGAAGACCATCTGTCCAGCCTCCGCGCCACGCGTAAACCACGGCGACATCCGACCCTCGGGCACGTGCTTGACGGTCACAGACACAAGCCCCTCGGGATGGTCGGGATCCGACGTGAGCGAGTACGCCCGCCAATGGCGGACGCCGTTCAACTCAGCGCCGATCCGCAGATACTGCCCGGGCCGGTGCCCGCCCCACCGGAAGCTCGGGCGCACCACGACCGTCGACGCGTCCTCGGTCTCCGGCTTGATACGCACGATCATGCCGGTCAGCTCACGAGCTGACCACGCCGGATTCAGCAGGCCGAGATAATCGTCGGGCGCCAGCGGCGTGGTCAGCGCCCGCGCCACACGCATCACCCGCCGCCGCCATGGGGGCACCGTCGGCGTGGCTGCGCGCTCGACCATCTCGCTGTGAGCCTACCGGTGGCGGCGAGAGATAGGAACAGACGGAGACCACCGGGAGGTGTTATGCCGGCTCCTTGGATCCTCGTTGGGGGGTGCGGAAGCCAACCCCGTGGAAGACCTGCTCTCGGTCCCCCGCGGTAATCGGCATGCCGAGGGGTCGCGGGGACGTGTGCGCGGTCAGCGCGGCCCGCCCCAATTGGGTCTGCCTGCTCCCGCCGGGGACTACGAGCTCGCGCGCCAGCCGATGACGCGCTGCACGAGGCGCGGCGAGCGTCTGGTCGCCCGAACCGCCAGCCGATCTCCGACACGGCGCTCGCGCTCGTCGGGCACCAGCTGGTCGCTCGCCGGCGCCTCGATCTTGTCCACCGCGAAACAGGCGCCATTCGCCCGGCACGCCCTTGAGCTCGCGAGTGCCGCGAGCGGCAAACCCGATTCCAGAGCCGACGACGAGGTCCTTGACGGTGCCCGAGACGAGCACCTCGTTCTCCTTCGCCAGCGCCCCGATCCGAGCTCCAATGTTGACTGCCATCCCGCGGACGTCATCGCCGACGAGCTCGCACTCTCCGGTGTGCAGCCCGGCGCGGACCCCGATCTCGAGCGGCCGGACCGCGTCCCTGATCGCACTCGCGCACCGAATTCCGCGCGCAGGGCCGTCGAAAGTGGCGAGGAAGCCGTCGCCCATCGTCTTGACCTCGCGTCCGCGATGGCGTTCGAGCTCGGCGCGCACCAGCTCGTCGTGGCGAGCCGCGAGGTCGCGCCAGCCCGCGTCACCGAGCTTCGCCGCACGCACCGTCGACCCGACGATGTCCGTGAACAGCACGGTCGTCAGGATGCTCGGAGGCACATGTCGCGCGCCGGTGAGGAACTCCTCGATCTCCTCGGCGTACCCCTCAGCATCACCATAGAACGGGATGTGGTCCATCCCGGGCAGCACGACGAGTCGGGCGCCGGGAATGTGCTCGGCCAGGTAATGGGCATTCTCGACTGGGATGAATTCGTCTTGGCGATGGAGCACGAGCGTGGGCACGCGGATGCTCGGCAGCAGATCACGGACATCGACGTCGAGTACGTTGTCGATCAGCGTCTTGGCCATGTGAGGACTTGCCGCCGACCGCTCGAAGACCCCGCGGGTAATGCGATCTCGCTCGGTGGTAGCACTCGGAGCGAAGACGCCGATAGTCAACCCCTCTCCCCAGTGCTCGACCAGGGCGGAGACGCGGCCATGGATCCCGGCCCACCGCTCTCCGGCGGGCTGCTGGGCGGGATCGAGTCCGCCGTATGCGTAGGTCCCACAAAGGAGCAGCGCCTGGGTGCGCTCGGGATACGTAGCGGCGAACAGAACGCTCATCGGCCCGCCCTCCGAGAGCCCGAACAGCGCGGCCCGCTCCGAGCCTGCAGCGTCCATCACGGCGCGCACGTCGTCCATTCGATCCTCGAGCGACGCGGGCCCCGCGACGGGGTCAGACAGCCCGGTGCCGCGCTTGTCGAACATGATCAGCCGTCAGAACGACGCGAGCTTCTCGACAAACCGCGCAACGCGGGGGTCGGCCCACTGCAGATCGAGGTGCGAGATGAACCCAGGGACGAACACGAGATCAATCGGCCCGTCCCCGACCACCTGGTAGGCGATGTTGATCTCGCCGCTCTGCGCGTAGCGGGTTTCCGGAAGCATCAGCCCCTCGGAGGGGAGCGTACCGTGCCGGACGTTGTGGTGGTGCGACTGCACCCCACAGAGCGGTCCTGCCGTTGAGCTCGGCTAGATGCCAATGAGCGTGATCGTTCCCCCGCGGGCCGACGGCCGCGACCCTGCCCGGGCTGACAGACTCACAAGATCCGCTACGTCGATCCCAGCAAGCGACGCGGTCGCATCTACCGCGCGGTCTGCCGCTTCTCGATTAGCAAGCCTGGGCTGTGGATCTCGCGAAACATCGCCTGGAAGCTCGACCCGTACCTGATGCGGCTCACGGGCGGGCGACTCTCGAGCACCGGGCCGCTTGCCTCGGCCCTACTCGAGACGCGGGGCGCACGCACCGGCCGAATGCGCCGCAACGCCACGCTCTACTTCCATGACGGCGAGCGCGTCACCGTGATCGCCTCGAAGGTCGGCTGGGCCAACCACCCCTCCTGGTACCACAACCTGCTGGAGCACCCTGAGGTGACTTTCGGTCGGATCCCGTTTCGTGCCCAGATCGTCGAGGACGAGGCCGAGCAGCGGCGACTGTGGGCAATGGCCGACCTCGTTTTCCCCCCGTTCGCCCAGTATCGGTTGTGGGCGGCCGACGCCGGGCGCGAGATCCCGATCGTGCAGCTGCATCCGCGCTAGGCACAGCTGCCGCCACTCGCCGATCACGTGATCGACCAATGTAGGATTACATCGATCACGTGATCGGCAAAACCGCGACCAAGCCCCCAGATCGCCCGGTCACCCGCGCGGAGCAGCGCGCGACGACGCGGCAGGCGATCGTCGACGCGACCGTGGAGTGCCTGATGGCCGATGGCTACGCCGCACTCACTACGCGCCGGGTGGCCGAACGCGCACGGATCGCGCAGAGCACGGTCATGCATCACTTCCCGACGCGCGAGTCGCTGCTGATGGAGGCCGTCATCCAGGTCGCCGTACAGCTCACGCAACAGGCGCTCGCGGAGATCGACTTCGCGGCGCTGCGCACGGCCGAGGAGCGCGAGGCGGTGCTCGACGAAGCCTGGCGCGAGTTCAGCTCGCCTCAGGCGCTCGCCGCCGCGCAACTCTGGGCAGCGGTCTGGATGGAGCCCGAACTCGCGCCAGTGCTGCGCGAGCTCGAGGCGCGCGTCATGCAGATGGTCGTCGAGACGGCGATCGTGCTGTTCCCCGAGCTCGTCGGCGACCCGCGCCTGCCTGCCCTATTGGACGCAGCCGTGTCACTGATCCGCGGGCTGCTGCTGGCGATCCCCGTTTGGGGGCGCGACACCGTCACCGCCCGCTGGGAAGCGATGAAGCCGATGCTCCTCGACGCGACCGCGAGGGTCCTCGAATGACGTCGGGCGTCGAGAGTCTTCCCCGGCCCGCGGCCGTGACGGCTACCTGGCTGGCAAGCGAGCCGAAGCTGTCTCGGTTGATGGACGGGGTCGAGCAGCGCATGGCAGAACTCGCGGGCGGACACGGACCCGTGCTCTCCCGCCACGCGAGCGCGACGATCGCCGCGGGCGGAAAGCGCCTGCGACCTCTACTCGTCTGCCTCGCCGCCGGGGTGCCGCCTCCAGAATGTGAGGGCCTGATCAGGGCAGCTGTCGCCGTCGAGCTGATCCACGCGGCCACGCTCGTCCATGACGACGTTCTCGACGGCGCGCTCACACGCCGCGGTCGGTCAACGGTCGTGGCGCTCGCGGGCCGCGGCGTCGCGACCGCGACGGGAGACCTGCTGTTCGCACGCGCGTTCGCGGAACTCGCTGCCGGCGGCTCCGCCGAGTCGGTCCGGATTCTGTCGCGGGCCACGTCAGAGCTCGCGCGCGGGGAGCTGATGCAACGCGCCGACGCCTTCAAGCCGGATCTCGACGTCGATCGTTACCTCGAGCGGTGTCGTCTGAAGACAGCGACCCTGTTCCGAGCCTCTTGTGAGCTCGGCGCGCTCGAGGGCGGCGCCGACGTGGGAGCGCTCGGCGCGTTCGGGGAGCGCATCGGACTCGCCTTCCAGATCCTCGATGACGTGCTCGACGTCTCCGGTCCGCCGGAGCGGACCGGAAAGCCCCAGGGGTCTGACCTTCTCGACGGCACCGTCACGCTGCCGTTGCTACTTGCCCGTCCCCACGACGCCGAGCTGGCGGCCACCGACCTCCGTGGGGTCCGGACGGCCGATGATGCGCTCGCGATCTGCACGCGGATCTCCGAGACGGGCGCGCTCGAGGCCGCCAAGCAGCACGCGCTGGCGCTGGTGGACGACGCCAAGCAGCTGCTTCCGCCTCTGCCCGACCGCCAGCAGGCCGCGCTCGAGCTCGCGGCCGCTGGCGTGGTCGAGCGTTACGCGTAGGGTGCTCAGCGGGCGGTGATGCTGCGCATACTCAAAAGACCACACGCCGACCGCGTCGGTGAGTAGGGTGCGCAGCAACAGGGGCCGTAGGGGGCCGCGTCACAAATCCGAAGGAGAGAGATGTATCCAGTCTCGTTCGCCGCCGATTACGTCGAACCGCGCAACCGTTTGACGACCTTCTTCCGCCTCATCCTCGCGATCCCCCACATCATCGTGCTGTACCTGTTCGCGATCGCCGCCTGGCTGGGCGTGGTCGTGGCTTGGTTCGCGATCCTGTTCACGGCCCACTATCCGCCGGGTCTCTACAACTTCGTGTCGCGCTTCGTCCGCTACGCGACCCAGGTGATGGCCTACATCACCCTGCTGACCGACGAATACCCGCAGTTCGTCGGTTCCGATGACTATCCGATCCGGATGACGTTCGCCGGTCCGCTCCCCGAATACAGCCGCCTGAAGACGTTCTTCCGGGGAATCCTCGCGATCCCACTGCTGGTCCTGCGCTACGTCGCCGGAATCCTGATCGAGCTCGGCGGGCTCGGCGCATGGTTCGTGATCGTGATCACGGGAAAGATGCCGCCCGGGCTCCAGGACGTGATGGTGCTCGCGTCGTCGTTTACGGCACGCAGCGACGCGTACCTGTTCCTGCTGACCGAGACCTATCCGCCGTTCCGGGAAGACATGGCGGCGGTGACGACCGGCACAACGGCCGCGCCGAGCGTGACGTCCTAAGCGAGCGCCGTCACCAGCTCCGCGACGGCTCGCGGGTAACGGTAGGAGATGCCGCCATGCCCGCCGTCGAACAGCTCCACGGTGTGATCGACGCCGAGTCGCGCGAGCTCGGCTGAGAGCGCCTGCGCGCCGAGGTCGAGGAAGTACTCGTCGCGGCGCCCCGCGTCGAGATAGATGCGGCGCATACCGTGCAAGGCGTCGACATGTCGCGGGGCCATCCGGACCGGGTCCCAACGAAGCCACTTCTCCCACACCTCCTCGACGAGCTGACCCGTCTCGATCGAGAATGGGAGCTCCCCGGGCGAGTAAGCCTGGGCCATCGCGTAGGTCGAGAGCGCCGCGCCGTAGCGGGACCAGTCGAATGCCTCGGCGGTGCGGACGTCCTCCAGGAATACCTTAAGCGAGCCTTCGAAGTGATCGCGCAGGGTCCGCGCGACGAGCGGGAAGTCGCGTTGGTAGCAGCATTCGAACAGTGCGTCTCCCGCCTGGGAGGCAAAGGCGCAGAACACATCGGGCCGCAGCATCGCGTTCACGATCGCGCCATAGCCGCCCGATGAATGACCCGCGACGCCGCGACGATCTGACACGGAGTAGCGGCCCTCGACAAACGGCACGATCTCATCGCAGACGTGGTCCATGTAGCGACCGGTGCCTTCGGAATTGATGAACTGCGAGCCGCCGAGCGACGTCCACGCGTCAACGAACACGACGACCGCATCGGGGCACTCTCCGGCCGCGAACATCTCATCTAGCCGCTCCACGACAGTTGGCTCGAACGCCTTACGCGCCAGCCAGGCGTCGAGCTGGCCGCCGTAGCCCTGGAGCATGTACACGACCGGCACCCGATCGTCGCCGACTCCCGGCGAGAGATAGACGTACAGCGGCCGGCGTGCGGGGTCGCCAAGCGGATTGCCCTGTAGGACCTCCGACTCGACAACCAGTCGCTCGAACCTACCCGCTAGCGGCCGCTCCCAGGGTGCACCGACGGGGCCTTCGACTTCGGCCAATGCCATGGAACCCACCCTAGGGGAAGGACTACGATCACGCCATGGCCGATCGCGTTTCAGACCAGGTTTCGGGCGGGAACGGTGCGGGCGCCGACATCGACGCGGTCGAGACCAGCGAGTGGCTCGAGGCTCTCGACGCCGTCGTCGCTCACGATGGGCCGGGGCGGGCCCGCGAGATCCTCGCGCGCGTGATCGAGCGCGCCCAGCACGCCGGCACTGGCCCGATCGCGAGCCTCAACACGCCCTACATCAACACGATCGGACCCGAGGAGGAAGCCAAGCTGCCGGGCGACCCAGCGCTCGAGCGGCGACTGCGCTCGATCATCCGCTGGAACGCGATGGCGATGGTCGTTCGGGCCAACAAGGTCTCCTCCGAGCTCGGCGGTCACATCGCGACCTACCAGTCGCTCGCCGTGCTCTACGAGGTCGGCTTCAACCACTTCTGGAGGGCACCCGAGGACCTGATCTATTTCCAAGGGCACTCTTCGCCCGGCAACTACGCCCGCGCGTATCTCGAGGGCCGCCTCACCGAGGAGCAGCTCGACGGCTTCCGCCAGGAAGTCTCCCGCGACGGCCTGAGCTCCTATCCGCACCCGTGGCTGATGCCCGACTTCTGGCAGTTCCCGACCGTGTCGCTCGGGATCGGGGCGATCACATCGATCTACCAGGCGCGCTTCATGAAGTACCTGCAGGCGCGAGGCATGGCCGAGACCGACGGCCGCAAGGTGTGGGCGTTCATCGGCGACGGCGAGACGGACGAGCCGGAGACGATGGGGTCGATCGGGTTGGCTGGGCGCGAGCGGCTCGACAACCTGATCTGGGTCGTCAACTGCAACCTCCAGCGGCTCGACGGGCCCGTTCGCGGCAACGGCAAGATCATCCAGGAGCTCGAGTCGGATTTCCGCGGCGCAGGCTGGAACGTGATCAAGGTCGTCTGGGGCTCGCGCTGGGACCCGCTGCTCGCCGCCGACACCGACGGACGGCTCGTGAGGGTGATGGACGAGTCGCTAGACGGCGAGTACCAGACCTATAAGTCGCGCGACGGCGCCTATGTGCGCGAGCAGTTCTTCGGCAAGGACCCCGTGCTGCTCGACCGCATCGCGCACATGTCAGACGAGGAGATCTGGCTTCTAAATCGTGGCGGCCTCGACCAGCAGAAGGTCTACGCCGCGTACCACGAGGCGGTCCGGCACGTTGGGCAGCCGACGGTGATCCTCGCCAAGACGATCAAGGGCTACGGAATGGGCGCCTCGGGCGAGGGCCAGATGATCACCCACCAGGCC
>Ga0102924_1002127_pt1 | contig 21999 bp, 20 predicted proteins | sample PaiPotPPM11metaG_FD_80116 | JGI IMG/M metagenome (GOLD analysis project Ga0102924, IMG submission 80116) | Iron sulfur acid spring bacterial and archeal communities from Banff, Canada, to study Microbial Dark Matter (Phase II) - Paint Pots PPM... ...
CCGTCGTCGCTGCCGCCGGTGCCCGCAGCGCCGGCAGCGGCGGGCGCGACGGCGGCCCCGGCGACGCAGCCGGCGGCGCGCCCGACGGCGAGTGGCACGACCGCCGCGAGCAGCACGACGGCAGGCGCGACGACCACCGCGAGCACCGGCAAGGACCCACGCGGCACAGCCCCGACGAAGCGCGGCGGCGGTGGCACGCTGCACCTGCTCTACTGGCAGGCCCCGACGATCCTCAGCGTCCATCTTGCCAACGGTACGAAGGACACGGAGGCGTCGCGCATCATGCATGAACCGCTAGCCGTCACTTCGATTGATTCGGTCTACCCGAATATCCCCGTTCTCGCCAAGGCCATTCCGTCCTCGAAGGACGGCTCAGTGGCGGCAGACGGCAAGAGCGTGACGTGGAAACTGAAGGACGGCGTCAAGTGGTCCGATGGGACGGCCTTCACCTCGGCCGACGTCAAGGCCACCTGGGAGTTCATCATTAAGCCAGAGAACGGCGCGTCCGACCTCGCACAGTACGATAATATCGCGAGTATTGATACGCCGGACGCGACGACGGTGAAGATCACCTTCAAGCAACCGACTGCGCTCTGGTACACGCCGTTCACGAATGTCAACGGTGTCATCAACCAGAAGGCGCAGATTGACGCGTGCAAAGATATCAAGGCATGCGATCTGATCAACAAACCGGTCGGCACCGGCCCGTACAAGTTGAAGTCTTTCGTTTCCGGTGACAACGTCCAGTACGTCCTCAACGAGAACTACCGCGAGGCGAACGCGCCCTTCTACGACGCGGTTGATCTCAAGGGTGGCGGCGATGCAGGCACGGCAGCGAAGGCTGTCCAGACCGGGCAGGTGGACTTCGCCTGGAACCTGCAAGTGACGCCGGATATCTCCAAGCAGGTCACTGACGCAGGCAAGGTTCTCGATCAGGGCCCCGGCTTCGGCGTCGAGCAGTTGATCCTCAACCAGACCGACCCGAACAAGGAAGTGGATGGCGAGAAGTCCTCACTGAAAGCGCCACACCCCTTCCTGACCGATCCGAAGGTCCGTGAAGCGATCTCGTGGCTCGTGGACCGGGATAACATCACCAAGAGCCTCTATGCCGCCGGCAAGCCGACCTGCAACGTGCTCCTCGGCATCCCCGCCGCCTTGCAGTCAACGACGAACAAGTGCGGCTATGACGTGGCGAAGGCGAACCAGATCCTCGAGGCCGCGGGCTGGAAGAAAGGCTCGGACGGCATCCGCGCCAAGAACGGCGTGCAGTTGAAAGTCGTCTTCGAGACGAGTGTCAACCCGGTGCGCGAGAAGGAAGAGCAGATCATGAAGGTCTCCTTCCAGCAGGCCGGTATCTCGATGGACATCAAGAACGCGGACGCCGGTGTCTACTTCGGCCAGCCCGACAACCCGGATGCGGCGCAGCGGGCGGACGGCAAAGACATCCTCATGTACACGACCGGCCCGGCCGACCCGGACGCGGCGGACTTCCTCCTGAACTACCAGAGCAAGTTCATCCCGCAGAAGGCGAATGGCTGGAAGAATGGCTCGCCCGGTCGCTGGAGCAACAAGCAGTACGACGATCTCGCCGTGCAACTCTCCACCGAGTTGAACCCGGAGAAGCGGGCGACGATCGAGAAGCAGATGAACGATATCATCGTCACGAATTACTACCAGATCCCGATCGTGGACCGCTACTCCAACAACGGCCACGCGAAGGAACTGCTGAACACGAACTACACCCCGTGGGACACGGCGACATGGAACATCGCCTACTGGCACAAGTAACTCGACGTCAGTAGACCGTACACGGATGGAGGGGGCCGCAAGGCTCCCTTCTTTTCGTCTCAGTGCCGGGCATCCGCGTAGAAACGATGCGATCATGGAACGGTATGACACCACGATCATCGTGGAAAAAAACGATACGGATTTCATGTGAAACGACGTGTACAGCCAAAACTCACGCCGGGATAGTTGCTACCACCAGAACGGCAATGGCACGTTCGTTGCTTACCTTACTCATCACCTGCTGTGGTGGTGACAACGTCACACAGTTCCGCCAGTAGGACAAGGAGGTATGCAACGATGGGAGAGCGGCGAAATGAGGGTCGGGGCGAGACCTATCTCCCCCCGACGCCGGAAAACATTAAGCCACATGGATCGCGGGACAATGCGGTTGAGATGGGTGCGGGCGGGCAGCACGAGCGCGAAGCGCTCACTACGCAACGCGAGAAGATGGCGGACCCATCCCGCGCGACAGATGACCCAGGTCGCACCGATAACCCGCTTGGTACCGGCGTCGGTTACGCCGGGGAAGGTAGCGCCGCGTACGGCGAACAGGAGAAACGGATGAGCACGAGCACGAACAGCCCGAAACGGGCAGACGAAACCGACAAGGGCGCAACCGCGCCGACCCGCCACCAGCCGGAACAGCAGCACCATCAGCAGTCCCCGTCCGGGCAGAAGCCGGGCGCCGGCGGCAGCCAGCAGAGCACGGGGAGCATGCCGCCGACGCAGGGCACGGGCAGCACGCCGCAAAGCCATGCCCCACGACCATCGAGCACGGAGACTGCCGCGCATCATGGCACGACAGGGAGCGCATCGCAGCCGTCCGGCACGCATGGGACGGAGGCCAGTCGGGGCGCAATCGGCGGCACCGAGGATCACGGAACGGTGAAAACCCCGCAAGGGCAGAATATCTCGACCCCCGGACATGGCCCCGCAACTCCGGCGAAGACCGATGACGCGAGGCGCCAGGCGCAAGCCAAGGTCAGCGACCTCAAGGATGCGGCCCAGAACAAGATCGGTGATCTGAAAGATCAATCTCAGACGAAGGTGGCCGATTTCAAAGGGCAGGCGCAAGGCACGTTCGACGACGCCAGAACCCAGGCGCAGAGTAAACTCGATGCCGTCACCGGGCAGGCACAGGATACACTCGAAAGCGTGAAAGCGAATCTCCAGACGAAGGCCGACGCGCTGAAAGAGACGGTGACGGGCAAGGCGGATCAACTCACTGGCACGGTCGGCGAGAAGGGCGATCTGGCGAAGCAGGCCGCGAATGAGAAGTCCACACAGGCCGGTGAGAAACTGACTGAGCTGGCGGGTTCGCTCCGCGACAAAACGCAGACACTCGATCCGGATCATCCCGTTGCCAATGCCGCGACGAAGGCGGCTGGCGCGCTCGAACAGACCGGCACGTACCTCCAACAGCACACGCCGGATGACTGGGTGGGCGACCTGAAGCAACTAATCGCGCGCAAGCCGGTCGAGTCGGTGCTCGTCGCCGCCGGTCTCGGCTATATGGCCGCCCGCGCCTTCCGCAAGTAACAGGTCGGTTAGCCGGTTAGACCGGGGCGGTGGTGGGGCGGCGGACGGTCGGGCCGAGGGCGGTGACGCGCTCAAAGGTATAGGCGAGGCGGTGGATGCCCTCGGCCAATGCCTCCGGTGTGTTGTCTGCATACGTCAGGCGGAGGCGGTTTGACGCGACATCCACGCCCGCCGGGTAGAACGCCTCTCCCGCGACGGTCGCCACCCCCTCCGCGAGCGCGACGGCGGTCACTTCCTGTGCCGTCAGACCGTCTCGCAACGTCAGCCAGACATTGAGGCCGCTCTTCGGCGGCAGCCAGTCCACGTACGGGAGCAGGCGCGCATTCAGGGCGGCGAGTATCGCGTCCCGTCGCTCGCGGTAGGTCGCGCGCATCGCGGCAACATCCCGCGCGGCCGTCTTGCCGCCACCCTGATCCCAGTAGTGGATCAGCGCCCGCTGCGGCAAGCGCGCGGTGAAGCGGTCCGTCACCATTTTCATCGCTGTCAGCCGCGCCATCAGGGGCGATCCGGCGATCACCGCGCCGACGCGCAGATCGGGCGAGACCGTCTTCGCCGCGCTCCAGACATAGACGACACGACCGTCGGTATCGCCCGCCTTGATCGGCGGCGGTGGCTCGCGGTCATAGACGAAGGGATTGCAGTGGTCATCTTCGAGGATGAGGACGCCGTGCCGCGCCGCGATCTGGAGCATTGCGCGGCGGCGATCCACAGGCAGAATGGTACCCATCGGATTATGCGAGGTCGGCACGGTATAGATGAGGCGGGGCCGCTCCCGCTCGCAGACTGCGGCGAGAGATGACATATCCATACCCTGATCGTCAGTCGCCACCGGGACGATCCGCGCGCCCGCCGCCGCGAAGATGTCCAGCGCGGCGGCGAAGGTCGGCACCTCGCAGGCGACCCGTTCGCCAGGGCCGACGAGGGAACGCGCGACAAGGTCAATCCCTTGCTGCCCGCCCGTCGTAATCAGCACGTCGTCCGCGCTCGCCGGGAAGCCCCATCCGGCGCACCGCTCCGCGATGGCGAGGCGCAAGTCCGGGTCGCCGAGGGCGGGCCCGTAGCCGAGCAGATCGCCGTCCAATTCGTCCACGGCCGTCTTCCATGCCTTCTTGAGATGGACGACGGGCAGCATATCCGCCGCGGGCTGGCCGGAAGCGAGGGAGATCACTCCGGCGCGATGGGCGGGTGTCATCAGTTGGTTGGGGCGGGCCGCGCGTATCGGCAACGGGAAGGGCGGTAAGGTCAGCGCGGGGGAGGGTGGCAGCATCTCCGGGTCGCCAATCGGCGGCACGACGTACGACGGCAGATACGAGGCGTGCGGCGTCTCCGCACCCGTCCGGCTCCGCACGAATGTCCCGCGCCCAACCTGCCCGGAAACCAAATTGGCCTCGCGAAGCGCCTCATATGCTTGCGCGACGGTGATCACGCCGACACCGAGTGTCTTCGCGAAGCCACGCACGGTGGGCAGGCGCGTGCCGGGCGGTAGATGGCCGCTCGTGATTCCGGCAGCGACGCGGTCCGCGATCTGCCGGTAGAGCGGCGTGCCGCTGCCCGGTTCCAACGCTCCGAGATCGAGTTCGTCCCCACCAGCCATGCTGCCTCCACCGAACGTTCGCGCCACTCCCAGTATACGGCACGCCGCAACGAAACCGCGCCCTGATCGCGCCCGATCTCCCCGTCAGACGGCCGCGCGGACCAGCGGCGCGACACGCTCGCCGAGGAGCGTCACCATCTCGCGGTGCAGGTCGTGATCCACCGAGAACATCAGCCGCCCGACGCCGGCTGCGGCGAACGCACGGAGTTGCTCGGCCGCCCGCTCCGGCGTGCCGAGCACCCAGGTGTCCAGGTCCTGCATATGCGGGCGGGCGCCCTCCATCAGGCGTGCCAGGGTACGCTCGACTTCGCGCTCCGTCTCCGCGACGCAGACGCCGGCGAACAGGGCCAACGACACCGCCCGCGGGTCGCGCCCGGCCGCCGTGCAGTCGCGATCGAGCCGCTCGCGCACCGCCCGGCACTGCGCCGGGGTTCCCAGCCCGAGCACGTACTCGTCGGCGTAGCGCGCCGCCAGCCGGGGCAGGCGGGTCGCTGTGGGAGTGCCGCCGATCAGGAGGGGCAGGCGTGGCCGCTGGACTGGCTGCGGGGTGAAGTGGCACTCCTCGAGCCGATAATGCGACCCAGTGTGGCTAAACGGGTCCTCGCTCCACAGCCCGGTGATTACCTGCAACTGCTCCTCGAGCAGGTCAACGCGCGCGGGGCCGGGCGGGAAGGGGAAGCCGTGGGCGGCGTGTTCCGCCGCCAGCCAACCGGCGCCGAGGCCCAACTCGGCACGACCGCCGCTGAGGTGATCGAGCGAGGTCGCCATCTTCGCCAGGACCGCGGGATGGCGGAAGGTGACGGGGCTGACCAGGGTGCCGAGGCGGATCCGGTCGGTCTCCCGTGCCAGGGCGCCGAGGAAGACCCATGCGTCGGCGGCCATGCGGTCCAGGTGGCCCGACGAGGCGTAATAATGCTCGGCCAGCAGGGCGGCATCGAAGCCGACCGCCTCGCCTGCCCGGGCGAGGGCGAGCGTTGCCGGGTAGTCCAGACCCTCCTGAATCTCGATTGACAGGCAGAACTTCATACCCTCTTCTCCTTCACCCACGCGGCCGCAGCCGCCCAACGCGCATCGCGGCGCCATAGTCGGCGAGCGTCGGCGGCTAGTATAGCGCGGTGGCGTGCGGACAACCGCTTGACAGCGTGGCGAAGCATGATACGCTATCAATAGGTACAATAGTGATTGTCATTAGGCACAATCAGTCGCGGTCGCCATGGAGGAGGTAGGGAGTGCAGCGATATCTGGAGCGGCCATTGACGCAGGTGCGGCGGAAGGACCGCGTGCTGGCGGATGAGGAGTGGATGGATCGCATGCTGGGAATCAGCGCGCTCGGCCACCTCGCCATTAACTACGAGGGGCAGCCGCTCCTGCACAGTAATTACTTCTGGTTCGACGGGGAACGCATCTACTGGCACACCGCGCAGGTTGGTAAATTGCGGGCGATAGTGGAACAGGGCGCCATGCGTGCCTGCTTCACGGTCACGGAATTTGGCCGTGTCCTGCCCGCCGGGACACCCTTCGACTTCAGTACCGAATACGCGAGCGTCGTCCTTTATGGCACGGTGCGCGTCGTGGATGATGCGGTGGAGAAGAAATACGCGTTGGAAGGCGTGATGACGAAATACGCGCCGCATCTGGTCGCGGGCGTGGATTACGAGCCGATGCCGGAGAGCGACATCGCGCTCACGAGCGTCTATCGCTTCGACATCGAGGCGCGCGTCGGCAAGCACAACGTCAAGCCGGAGGGGTATCCGGCCTATCCGTACCCGCATGGCTCATTCATTGACGCCGAGCGGGAAGCGGGCCGCGCGACGATGCGCCCGAAGGAGCTGGCGTAGCGCGAGGAGGTAGTGACATGGGAATCCTTACCGACGATATGCAGCGTGTCGTCCGCGAGCAACGGCTCGGTTTTGTCGCGACTGTCTGCCCGGATGGTACGCCCAATCTCTCTCCGAAGGGAACAATGACCGTCTGGGACGATGACCACCTCGTGTTTGCCGACATCTGTTCACCCGGTACGGTGGAGAATCTCCACCACAATCCGGTGATGGAAGTCAATGTCGTTGATGCGATCCGACGAAAGGGATATCGTTTCAAGGGTACGGCCACGATCCTCACGGAGGGTATGCAATTCACCCAGGTTGTTGCCTTCTATCGTGCGTACGGCACCGCCAATCCGATCCGATCAATCGTGCTCATGCAGGTCGAGCGTGCATTGCCATTGATCTCACCCGCATACGATCTCGGACGCACCGAGGACGAACTGCGAGACCGCTGGGCGCGATACTATGCATCATTGCACCAGGAAGAGGGCAGAACGACGTGATGCATACCACCCGTCTGATTGTCACCGCGTTCGGCCTCGGCATTGCCTACAATGCTGCGCCGGGGGCGGTGAACACCGAAGCCGTACGGCGCGGGCTGGCGCGCGGATTCCGGCCCGCACTCCTGGTGCAACTCGGCGCGCTGATCGGCGACGCGACCTGGGCGGCGCTCGCGCTCACCGGGACGGCATTCCTCGTCCACAACCGCTCGCTGCGCCTCGTCCTCGGTATGGCGGGCGCATGCTTTCTCTTGCGGCTGGCATGGAGCGCGATGCAGGAGGCGTGGTCAGGCGGTCTGCCCCGCGCGCGTGGCCGTACGTCGCGCGGCGACTTCGCGACCGGCGCGGTCTTCTCGCTCGCCAATCCCTTCGCGCTCGCCTTCTGGACGGGGATCGGCGCGGGCCTCGCCGCGACCGATACGACCGCCGCGCCGATCGGGCGATTCGCTCTTCTGTTCGGTGGGTTTGTGCTGGGCGCGTTGCTCTGGTGCCTCTGCATCCCGATCGTGATCGGCTGGGGGCGGCGATTCGTCCGCCCGGCAGTGTTCCGCTGGATCAACGCGCTCTGCGGTCTCGGCCTCAGTTACTTCGGCCTGACGCTCCTCTGGCACACGGCAGCGGACTTTCTCGGTCATGCTTCGGCCGCGAATAACGACGTTTGAAAAGAACACTCGCAGCCATCGTCTTGTACAATACGCTCGTGGGATCGCAATGTGGTGTGGGAGGAGTGGAGGATGGCGACGCAAGTGGCGCCGATACGTGCGGCGGTAGCGGTCGGGCGCGTGGAGGGGATCTTCATCGCCCCGGCGGCGGGCGCGCCGATGGTCGCCTTGGAGCGGGCGCGCGTCGTCGCCGGGCGCGGCCTGGAAGGGGATCGTTACTTCGATGGGCGCGGCCACTACTCGAAGGCGCCGCCGCTGACGGGCCGCCGGTTGACGCTGATCGAGGCGGAATCGCTCGATGCGTTGGAACGCGAGACGGGTATCGTCCTCGCGCCCAACGAGTGCCGCCGCAACCTCGTCACGCGCGGCATCCGGCTGGATGCACTGATCGGCAGGCGGTTCCGCGTCGGAGCGATTGAGTGCTACGGCGAGCGGCTTTGCCCGCCCTGCGGCTATATCGAGGAACTGACTGGCAAGCCCGGCCTCAACCGAGCAATGACCGACCGGGGCGGCATCCGCGCGGAAATCCTCCTCGACGGCGAGATTTCCCTTGGCGATGTCGTGGACCTGAGCAGCATCGTCCCATGACAATGCGTTTCATCGTTGAGCCATCATTCTGGACGCTCTTTCCCGCCGCGCAAATCGGCGTGGTTATTGTGCGCGGCGTGGACAACACACGGAATACGGACGCGTGCGCCGCGCTCCTGCGGGACGCGATGGCGGAAGCGGCACGAAGCATCGGCGATGCTGACATGGCGACCCATTCCGCGGTCGCCCCGTGGCGGGAAGCGTACCGGGCATTCGGTGTCAAGCCCGCGAAGCAGCGTTCGTCCATCGAGAACCTGCTCCGTGCGGCGGTCGCGGGCACACTGCGAAGCATCAATCCGCTGGTGGACCTCTACAACACCGTCTCGCTCCGGCATCTGCTCCCGTGCGGCGGCGAGGATCTGCGGGCGATCCGGGGCGCTATCCGGCTGACGCGCGCCGTCGGCGGTGAGGCATTCGTGCCGCTCGGCGGCGTGGAACCGCAACCGCCGCAACCGGGCGAGGTAATCTACCGCGATGATCTCGGCGTCATCTGCCGCGCGTGGAACTGGCGCGAGGCGGAACGCACGAAACTGACCGCACAGACAACCGATGCCTTCCTCTGCATCGAAGCCCTGCCGCCAACCGAAAGGCTCCACGCAGCGTGCGCCGACCTCGCATCGTTGGTGACGGCATATCTCGGCGGTGCGTCGTCCGTGCATCTTCTGAGCATGCAGGAGCCGGAGAAGGTTCTTCCCGTCTTGGATCAAACAATGGAAGGGCCGTGTATGGAGCAGCCAATCGTCAACATTGTCGGAGAAAAGATCGCGCTTGGGCCGCGCCGCCGCGATCTCATTCCGCTGCACCAGCAGTGGGCGAACGACTTTGTGGCCACTCGTAATATTGGCGCCTTTGGCCCAGTGACGGTGGAGCGAGAAACCGCGTATTACGAGCGTATCGCCACATCGAATGACTACCTCTCCTTCACGATCTACGAGCGTGCGTCGTGGCGACCGATTGGTTCGACGGAATTGATGCATGTTGAGTATCGGAACGGGCGGGCCGACTTCGGCATCTTCATCGGCGAGGCGGAGGCGCGGGGCAAGGGATACGGGACGGAGGCAACGCGCTTGATGCTCGATTACGCGTTTATCGGCCTCGGCCTGCGGAATGTCGCGCTGACTGTCGCGGAATGGAATATCGCGGGGCAGCGGGCCTACGCGAAGGCCGGGTTCCGGGAATATGGCCGACGGCGGCAATGCTGGAAGATGGGCGGGCAATGGTGGGATGAGATCGCGATGGACTGTCTCGCGACCGACTTTGAAAGCCCGATGCTCGCGCGGGTATTCCTGCCGGACGCGCCGCGTTGAGAGAGTTGCGGATGGCCGTACGCGCAATCATCGTGGATATTGGTGGTGTCATCCTCCTGCGGGAGGAGACGCCTGTGCATCGGTATTGGGAAGAACGGTTCGGCTTCGAGCGCGGTGGTTTCGCCCGGGGACTCTTTCGGTCGGATCTCTCCGCGCAGGCGACGATCGGCGCCGTCTCCGCCGCAGAGGTTTGGGACGATATGGCAATGCGCCTGTCGCTCAACCCGGCGGAGGTGCAGCAATTGCGGCGCGACTTCTTCGCCGGTGAGCGGCTGAACGAACCATTCACGACGTTTCTTCAGCGCCTCCGCCCCACATATCAGATAGCGGCGTTGAGCAATGCGTGGTCCGGCACGCGAGAGGCAATGACCCTACACTACGGACTGGACCGCCTGGTGGACGTGATGCTTTTCTCGGATGAAGAGAGAATTGCGAAGCCCGATCCACGCGTGTACTACCTCGCTGCCGAACGGCTCGGTGTGCGGCCTGAGGAAGCAATCTTTGTTGATGATGTCCACCGTAATGTTGAGGGCGCGCGGTCAGCTGGGATGATCGCTGTCCACTTCCGTGACACCGCGCAGACAATTGCGGCGATCGAGCAGTGTCTCCCCGAACAAGGATGAGAACCGAACGAAAGGGGCAACGATGCCAGCCGATGATCCGATAATTTGCTCGATTCACGTCGGCATACCGACGCACTACGGCACGGAGGGCGCGGCGGATGAGATGAACCGTGCGTGGGTGACGAGTTTCGCCAAGCGGCCCGTCGCCGGGCAATGCTGGCTGGGGCGGGAAAATCTCACCGGCAATCAGCAGGCGGACACAAAGAACCACGGCGGGCCGGACAAAGCGGCGCTCTGTTACGGCGCAAGCCATTATTCCAACTGGCGGACCGAACTGGACCACCCCGACTTCCCGCACGGCGGCTTTGGGGAGAACTTCACGATCGCCGGTCTCTCCGAGCAGACCGTTTGCATCGGGGATACCTGCGCCGTTGGCGAGGCGCGCGTCCAAGTCGCGCAGCCGCGCGGGCCGTGCTGGAAGATTTCCCGCCGCTGGCGCATCGCGGATCTCACGGAACGCGTCCTGAAGACGGGCCGCACCGGCTGGTATCTCCGCGTGCTCACCGAAGGAAATGTCGAGGCGGGGATGCCGGTTATCCTGCTTGATCGTCCCTATCCCGTATGGACGATCGCGCGCGTCAATGCAATCATTCACAATCGAAATCACCCCGATACCGCCGCGCTCGCCGCCTGCCCACTTCTCGCGGCGGGATTGCGTGGCCGGCTCGCGCGGCGCGCGATGACCGAGACGGCAGAGGTCAGAATATGAAACGGGAGCGGCAGTGATGCCGCTCCCGGGGGAGGCCGCCCGTTGGTCGCCAGCGCCGGAGGAGGAGGGAACGGCGCGGCGATGGACGGATAGGGGAGAGAAAAAACGGTTCAACCGTTGGAACGATCATAGGCGGCATCGCTGAACGCGATCTGAACGTTCCCTGAAAACGCGCTGAGAAAGGGCAGACGCGCCAACCGCACATTAACTTGGCAAATGCCAACTCGTACGATCCATGATGTAGCGGAGGATGTACGATGGCGTATCCGGATCAACACTGGCTCAGTATCGGTGCCGCCTGCGGAATCGTTGAAGATGGTGTGGGGCGCATACGATCCCTCAATAACAGACAGTTGCCGTTCCATGTGAAACGATCAAACGCATGCGGTATCAGGGCGTCGGCGCAGGCGTTGGTGTGGCCGACACCGTATAGATGAGGTCGGGCCAGCGTTCCTGCATGTCGCGTGCGTTGTCGCGGGTGATGAGGCGCCCAGGCACGCTATTGACGGAAATGTCCGCGCCATCAATTCGCACGATGAGGTCGGACGCGGGCCGCTTCTTGCGGGAGAGTGCGGCGATGTTCCCGACGGCAGCGACACCGAGATCCTGCGGGCGCGTATCCACATCGCCAGTCAATGTGCCGTCGAGCACCGCCTGGATGGCCTCTTTCATGCCGCCATGTCCGATGATCGCAATGTCGGTGAGCAACCCCGCGCTTTTCAGGGCTTCCATTGCCGCGAGGGCAAGCGCGTCATCGCCCGCGATGATCGTCCGCACACCCTGATCGCGCACTTCCGGGATGACGTCACCCGGCATGTCGAGCACGTTCGCGACGGTCATCGTCCGCACCATGATGGGCGTCTTTGCCAACGCTTCCCGCGCCCCGGCGGTGAAGTCCGCGCTCGGGAGGTCGCTTGCAGCGAGGATGAGCACCGGGCCTCTGGTGGCGGCTCTGTCCGTCACGTATTTGGCCGCTTCCCGACCATTCGCGCGGTAGTCGGTGCGAATCAGCGAATCTACCGCCGTCCCGACCGGCGGCAGATCAATTGCCACGACCGGAATGCCCTTCTCGCGCGCGGCGGCAATCGGCGGGCCGACGAGTGTCGCGTCCACCGGCAGCACGATCAACCCGACGACATTGAGCCGCACGAGATCGGCGATATCAGAGGCCTGCTTCTCCGCCTTGCCGTCCGCCGAGCGATAGACGAGCGAGACATCGTTCTTGCGCTGGTTATCCGCCAACCCCTTCTGGATCAGCGTCACGTTGGTGGCGTCCACATTCGGCAGGCTGACGCCGATCAGCGGCAGTTGTTTCGGTGCAATCGGGGAAGCCGTCGCGGTCGGCGCCAACGGGCCACGCGCACACCCCGTAAGGGCGACGATCAGGACACAACAAATCCCGATGGCTCGTGGGAAGGATGTGACCGTACTCATGTCTGGAGCGTACAACCGCATGAATCGCGCGTCTACCGCGCCCGCGTTCCGCGAGCCGGGAGCCGGGAGCGGTATGGTATGGTATGGGCAACGTGATTGTCTGAAGAGAGGATAACTCAGATGCCCATTGATCCCCGCGCTGCCTACGATGCAGTCGCCGCTGAACTCGCTGCATCCGCGTCCGCGACGACTGGGCAGATGTTCGGCATGCCATCGCTCAAGTTTGGCGGAAAAGCGTTCGCCGGGTTCTATCAGGACGCGATGGTCTTCAAACTGACCGGCCCCACGCACGCGGAGGCGCTCGCTCTCGCGGGGGCGCGGCTCTTTGACCCAATGGGTGGCCGCCCGATGAGAGAGTGGGTGGAAGTGCCGGTGGAGCATAGGGCCCAATGGCCGGAACTGGCGCATGCGGCGCTCCGCTATGTCGCCGGAGCGCAGTGAGATGGAGGATATTGTGCAACGACCGGACGCGCCGACTGAACTCCGCAATGTCCTCGCCGCTATCGGCGCCGTCTCCGCATCACAGGAGCGCCCGCTCCCGCCGTGCGAGGAGCAGGGGTGAGACGGCGAGGGGCAGCCAGAAGGTGAGGCCGCGGAAGATCAGCGTCGCCGCGAGTGCCGTCTCGAAGGGGATGTCGCGGCGGACGAGGATGACGACCATCGCTGCCTCGAAGGAGCCCGCGCCACCCGGCAAAAAGGAGACCGCTGCGAGCGCCGTTGCCGCCGCGAAAGCGATAACAATTGTGTTCGGATGCGCGTGGACGCCGAGCGCAGCGAGCGCGCAGGCAATGGTCAGACAGTCTCCGCCGAGTGAGGCAAGTTGCCAGAGTACAGCGCGCACGAACCAGTTCGGCCGGGTGGCCGCGAGTCGCGCGCCATTCCAGACTTCATTGATGAATCGCTCGATGCGTTCCTCGGTGATGCGGAACGCGCGAATCGGCATGATTCCGCCGATCACGCGGTTGCCGGCGAAGGCCCAGCGGAGCAGGATGGGCTTCAGCCCGCGCCGCCGCAGCCAACGCAGCACGAAAAACCCTCCCATCGCCGCGAGTACGACCGGCACGAGGATTTCTACCTGCTCGATCGCGCTCCGCGTGACGAGGACGAGAATGCCCCATGTCGTCACGATCGCGAAGGCAACGGTATATGAGACGATCTCCATCGTATGCACGACGAGAATGCGCGCCTCCGGGATGCCGCGCCGCCGGAGCGTCGTCACGAGATAGACGCTGCTCGTCACGCCCATAGTCGGCAGGACACGGTTGATCGTTAGGACGACTGTCGCCACGCGGCCCAGGAGTCCCAATGGCTGCGGATACCCCTGCTGGCTGAAGAGCGAGGCGTAGATGCGCGTCAGAGCGAGGTAGGGAAGGATCTGTGTGAGGATTGCCACGCCCAGCCAGCGCGGGTCCGCGCCCCGAAGCGCCTGCCAGACGGATGACAATTCCCCGGCGCGAATGAGCGCCAGCACCGCGACGAGCGCGACGACACCGAGGATGCCGATCGCGCGCCAGGGGAGCCCTAGCCCCCCATCCGCCCAGGGGGGGCCCGCACCCGTACCCGGCTTCCCCATCCTGCCCAGAGGGCGCCCGCGCCCGGAAGGGGGAGCAAGAGGATCAATCGCATCTTCTTCCCCTCCCGACACGGGAGGGGGCAGGGGGGTGGGCAATTCCCGCGGCGGCAATGCAGCCACGGTAGTTTACGCCCCTGCCGCCACGGCCATCTGCGGCTCGGCGGCGCGTTGCCGCGCGCGGAACCAGTCGTACGTGCGGCGCATCCCTTCGGCGAAGGGGACAGTCGGCTCCCAGCCGAGATCGCGCTTCGCCTTCGCGGCGGAGATGACCCGATCGCGGTAGTCGCCGGGGCGGCCCGGTTGCTCCTCGATTGTCACATCCGCGCCGACGAGGGCGCGCACCGTGTCCGCGACGTGCCGGATCGTGATTATCTCCGGCCCTTCGAGGTTGTACGTCTGGTTCTCCGCCACTTCGCCGAGTGCGAGGACGTGGGCGCGGGCCAGATCGCCGACGTAAAGGAAATGACGGCTCGCGTGGCGACAGTGAGCGGTTCGCCGCGTAGCGCCTTGCCGAGGAACTTGGCGATCACCAGTTCGTCGCGCATGCGGGGGCCGTAGGGGATGCCGTAGCGCAGTACGGTGTAGGGGATACCATAGAGATGGCTCCAGTCCGAGAGCAGCATCTCCCCGGCGATCTTTGAGGAGGTGTAGACGTGATTCGTCGCGTTCGCGGCGAGCGGCGTCGCCTCCGTCAACGGTTCGGGCGCGTCCGCCGGGGCGGCGTTGTAGACCCAGACGGTCGAAGCGAGGACCACCCGCTCGACACCCGCCCGCCGCGCTGCCTCCAACACATTTGCCGTGCCGAGGATGTTCGTACGAACGCAGGTGATGGGATCGTTGAAGGCATGATTGACATTCGAGACGGCGGCGAGGTGGAAGATTGCTTCCTGCCCCGCAAACGCGGCGGTCAGGGCGTCCACATCGTCAATCGTTCCCGCGACGAACGGCACATCGCCTCGATGGAGGCGCACACCGGGGAAATCGAGCGCCGTCACATCCTTGCCTGCACCGATCAGCGCATCCACGACATGTGACCCGATGAACCCGCCCGCCCCCGTAACCAGAACGTATTGCAACTCACCTACCCCCTGACCCCTTCCCGAAACGGGAAGGAGAACGTGATCCGAAGGTTGTGCCTTCAACAACAAATCTCATCCCGACACCTTCCCGAAACGGGAGGGTGTCGGGGGATTAAGCCGTCGTCACCTTTTGCTCGCTCAAGACCGCTGCGAGCGCCTTGAGAACATGCCGAGCCTGGTCATCCGTCATCGTGGCGGAGATTGGCAGGCAGAGTTGCCGGGTGCAGGTATCTTCCGCGTGCGGGAGCGATCCGGTCTTCCATTCGGCGAAGATGGGCTGCTCGTGGCAGGGAACGTCGTAGACCTCGCCTGAGCAGGCGACTTCCCACTCCTCGCGCAGACGCTGCTTGAACACCGCGCGATCCAGACCGGCGGGAAGCAGGACGGGGTACTTGTAGTCGCACGAGACGCCGTTGTCAGGCGGGCGGATCGGCGTCAGATCGGGCAAACCGGGCAGGCCCTCGTCGTAGAGGTCCGCGATGTGGTTACGGTGGGCGATGAATTCATCCAGCCGCGCCAGTTGCGAGAGGCCGATCACGGCGTGGACTTCGGACATCCGCCAGTTGTTACCGAGGCGGGTATGGAAGTTCGTCAGGAAACCGGCCTTGCCCTGATCGCGGTAAATACGCGCTTCCTCGGCGATCCGGTCGTCGTTCGTGACGATCATGCCGCCCTCGCCGGAGGTCATCACCTTCGTCGGGTAGAACGAGAACGAGGCGGCGTTGCCCCACGTTCCGGCGCTCCGGCCATCGAGCGTGCTGCCCTGCGCGTGCGCGGCGTCCTCGAAGAGCCAGCAGCCGTGCGCGTCGCAGAGGGCGCGAATCTCGTCCATATGCGGCGTGATGATGCCACCAATATGGACGACGATCACGCCCGCCGTCTCCGGCCCGATCAAACTCCGTAGGTGATCCACATCCACGGACAATGTCGCGGGGTCCGTATCAATGAACCGCACCCGCCCGCCCGCATGGAGGACGGCGGCGGGGGTGGCGAAGAAGGTGTTCGTCGGGACGAGCACTTCCTTGCCCCCGACACCGAAGATGCGTAGCGGAATTTCGATGGCGCTCGTACCGCTCGAAACGGCGATCGCATGCTTCGCGCCGATCTTCGCCGCGAACTGCTCTTCGAACTGCCGCCCGTACTTGCCGAGTGTCAGTTGGCCGGTCTGGAGGATTTCGTCAATCTGGCTGAGAATCGCCGCGCGGTCCTCCGGCGGGAAATAAATACTCGCCGCGGGTACTTTCATACGCGTCTTTGCACCCTTTCTTTTCTCTCTTCCCACCGCGCGGGCCCTATCCTTCCTCCCGCGCTTGCGTGCGATCATGGCACACGCACCATGAATGGGAGATGAAATCCGTCGGTACAATCCGTACATTCATCGTGGTGTCATCTTCTCTGGCATACAGTAGACTGCCACGGAGCGGGAACGACGGAGCGGTGAATGGGAGCGTGCGATGGGCAGCGTCAGTGAGATGGCTGAACGGCTCTGGTCCGGCGAGGTGACGGCGATTACCCCGAGCGGTATCCGGGTAATCGAAACGGAATTGACGCTGGAGGAGTACGCGCCGGGAGTTGCGTTCGTCCCCGGTTACGCCAATGTCGTGGCCTTCGACACGGTCGAGGGGCTTGTTCTCATTGATAGCGGAATCGCGCAGCAGGCCGCCGCGATTCATCAGCGGATCCGCGCGTGGTCAACGAAGCCGCTGCATACCGTTGTCTTTACGCACGGGCATGTGGATCATGTCTTTGGCGTCACCCCCTTCGAGGAGGAAGCGCGGCGCGAAGGATGGTCGCCACCACGGGTCGTCGCGCACGCCAATGTGCCCGCCCGTTTCGACCGCTATCTCCTCACGAATGGGCTGAACGCCCAGATCAATGCGCGCCAGTTCCGTACCCCGCATCCGACATGGCCCACTGCGTACCGCTACCCGGATCGCACATTCCACGAGGCGTTGACATTGACGATCGGTGATGAGCGCATCGAACTCCGTCACGGCCGCGGCGAGACAGACGACCATTGCTGGGCATGGGTCCCGGCCCGTCGCATGCTCTGCACGGGCGACTTCTTTATCTGGGTCGCGCCAAACTGCGGTAACCCGCACAAAGTCCAGCGCTATGCCCGCGAGTGGGCGCTGACGCTACGAACGATGGCCGCACTGGGCGCGGAGACGCTTTTCCCCGGTCATGGATTGCCGATTCAGGGCGCGGACCGCATCCGGCAGGCGCTCGAAGAGACGGCGGAGTTTCTCGAAGTGATCCACAATCAAACACTGACGATGATGAACGCGGGCGCGCCGCTCGATGCGATCCTCCAGGCGGTTCGTGCCCCCGCGCATCTCATGGCGCGCCCCTATCTTCGTCCCGTCTATGATGAACCGGAGTTCATCGTGCGCAACATCTGGCGGCTCTATGCCGGGTGGTATGACGGCAACCCGGCGCATCTGAAACCAGGCCCGGAGCGGCGGCTGGCGGAGGAGATCGCCGCGCTCGCCGGGGGCGCGACGCGTCTCGCCGAGCGGGCCATGACGCTGGCGGACGCGGGGGAATTAGCGCTTGCCTGCCATCTGGCGGAATACGCCGCGCGGGCGGCGCCGGAGGATGTGGCGATCCGCGATATGCGGGCATCCGTCTACCGGCGGCGCGCGGAGGCCGAGACAAGCCTGATGGCGAAGAGCCTCTACCGCGTGGCGGCGGACGATCCGGCCCCGGGTGGGTAGCCGGACGCCGGAGACTCGGCGGAATGTGTGGATGAGAAGGGAAGCGATGTTCGCGCGACATACCCGCCGCAATGAAGACGACTTGCGGATTCACGGTGTATGGGAACTCCCACGAACAATTGCGGTGCCGCCCGGCCCCGATGTTTCGAACCATGCGGTCGAGCGGCGGCTGATCGCCGTCGTGCCCGCGTACAACGAAGCGCCGACCGTCGAGGGTGTCCTGACGCGGCTCTATCCGATGGTGGACGGTCTGATCGTCGTGGACGACGGCAGCCGTGACGAGACGCGCGCCATCATCATGCGGTGGATCGCCGACAAGCCGCACGCCTCGTTGATCGCCTTCGATGAAAACCGGGGGCTTTCGGCGGGGTACGGCGCGGCTTTCCGCTTTGTCCGCGCGGAAGTCGCGGCGGGGCGGCTCGACGCGAGCGACCTGATCTTGACGGTGGACGCGGACGGCCAGCACGACCCGGAGGACGTCACTGCCCTCGTTGAGGCGTTGGAGCGGGACGGACTGGACGGCCTGATGGCCCGGCGGGACTTCTCGCTCTACCCCGCCTACAAGAGAGTTGGTAACTGGCTGATGTCCGCGTGGGCAACGCTCTGGAGCGGGCAGCGGTTCTACGATGTCGAGTCCGGCTACCGCGTCTTCCGCGCCGGGCCGCTCGGGGAGGCGACGCGCTACTACGAGGGATACCGCTACAGCGAGACAGTCGAGTTGGCGATGATCCTGCCGCGTCTCGGCTACAAACTCGGCAATAATCATCTCGTCCCCGTGCCGGTCTACCGCTCCAATACGCGGATGAAAGACGTGATCATTGACCTGATTGCCATGCCACTTGCGTGGTGGCGGGTGATGACGCAGCGCGCCCGCCCGGCGGGGATCACGGAGCGGTGGGCGCCGTGGCTGCCCGGCTTTTTCTTCGCGTTGCTGCTCATTGTGCTCCTCCTCGTGGCGGTCAAGCGCATGTTTTTAGGCGATGACTCCGCGAGTGTCTACGCGCATGTCTGGTTCATCCAGGACCAACTGTGGCACGGCCACAGCATCCCGCGCCATATCCCGGCGCTCGATGGCGGGCGGGCGGTGACGTTCCCGTACGGGCTTGTGCCATGGCTGCTCGGCGCCCTCATCTGGCCGCTATTCCACGAGTGGGGCGTCACGCTGCTGATGGTGATCGCCGCTGTCGGGACGCCGATCGCGGCCGGCGTCGCGCGGCCCATAATGCGCGATCCGTGGGTGCTGCTGCTTTTCCTGCTCAACCCGTTCTATATTGATGGCGTGCTCGCCTTTCAATTTCCCTTTCTCTGGTCCGCATTTTTCTTCTTCCTGTTCGTGATCGCGCTCGACCGCAAGTGGGATGTCGCGGCGGGCGTTTTGCTCTGGCTCTGTATCACGACGCACCCGTTGGCGGGCGGGATCGGCGCGCTCTGCTATCTCGCGGCGCACTTTTTCAGCGAGCCGGAGCGGCGGATACGATTCATCGTTCTCGGAATTGTTGCGGGGCTTGCAAGCCTGCCCGCGCTCCTCCTCGCGCGGGGAACGCCCGCGCTCGCGGAGAATTCGGCGCGCGTGATTGTCTCATCCATCGCGGACGGCTTCGTGCGCCGCGCGACGGTGCTCGCCTTTCCCTTCCTCGCGACCTACCTCGTTGTCTACGCGCGCCGCTGGTACCGGCCGATCTTCGCTATCTGGATCGCCGGGTTGACCTTCACGCTTTTCATCGTCAATGGCGCATTCGGCTACGCGCAGGGCGGCTACGACGGGCTGTTCACGCAGTCGCACGATATCTACGCGCCCTATTTTGCCTCCGCGCTGTTCGACCCGCAGGCGACCTATCGCGTCATGGAACCGAACCAGTTCGAGGACGGGCAGTACTATTTCCTGCAGTACGGCGCGCGCCTCGCCAACGAGTTCTTCTCCGAGAGCATGTTCCGCCGCTCGTGGACGGAGGGCGAGTACCGCGATTTCCTGACGACAAAACAGATTGACTACGTCTCCATTGAGCGTGGCTACCTCGCGCAGTACCACACGAACGAGCAGCAACTGCTCGATGGCCTGACACAGCGCGATCTCGCCCGCGCCGTCTACCGCGACCCGGGGCAGCGCTATGTGATCTATGATGTGCGGGCGGTTCGGATGGCGGGGGGTGAGGACCAATGCCGCGCCACATGACCGTGCGGACGCAGCCGCGCCGCGCGCCGTCGCATGGGCTGTTGACGCCAAAGGCGCGGCTCGGGTGGGTGATGGCGCTCGTCGTGCTCGCGCCGCTCGGCTATGGGATGTACGCGGCGCGGACACCGTCGTCGCAGTTGTTCGGCGACATTTATACGCACGGGCCGCGTACGGAGAAGGTCGTCGCCCTGACCTTCGATGACGGGCCGAACGACCCGTACACCGGGCAAATTCTCGATGTGCTGAAGCAGGCCGGGGTGCATGCGACCTTCTTCTGCGTCGGCATGAACGCGGAGCGCGAGCCGGAGACGGTGCGCCGCATCGCCGCTGAGGGAAACGAGGTCGGTAATCACTCGTACGCACATCGGAAGCGGGACGCGCTCTTGGATCTGCGGTACGGCGATGCGGCGCGGACGAATGACATTTTGCGCGGCATCACAGGCACGATGCCCCGCCTCTATCGCGCGCCGAATGGTTTTCACACGCCGTGGTCACTCCGCGCGGTGGCGGCACACGGGTTGCGTGCGGTCGGATGGGATGTCGAATCGAACGATTGGGACGCGCCCGGCGTTAACACTATTGTCATGCGGACGGTGGATCGCGTTCAGCCAGGCTCCATCATCCTCCTGCATGATGGCGACAATACCCGGTTGGGGACGGATCGCAGCCAGCAGGCAGCGGCGGTGCGGACGATCATCGAAATGCTCAAAGCGCGCGGCTATCGGTTTGTGACGATCAGCGAAATGCTCGGCCTCCCGCCGACGAAGGGAAATTAAGCGATGCAAACCGGCAATGGTCGAAAGGTTTTAGTCACGGGTGGCGCCGGCTTTATCGGCAGCCACATCGTCGAGACGCTGATGCAGGACGGTTGGCGCGTCACTGTTGTGGATGACCTCTCCGGCGGCGACCGCGCGAACCTGCCGGGCGAGGTGCCATTCGTCGCCCGCGACATCGCCGATCCCGCGCTCATGCATGTCTTCGCGGATGGCGCGTTCGACGCGGTGATTCACTGCGCCGCGCAGACCTCGGTGCCGCGATCGGTGGCGGACCCGGCGTTTGACCGGCAGGTGAATCTCGGCGGCACGGAGAATGTCGTCCGCTGCGCGAAGGAGACGGGCGTGGGCCGCTTCGTCTTCTTCTCCTCCGGCGGCGCGGTCTATGGCGATACGGCAGTCCGCGCTGACGAAAAGACGCTGCCCGCTCCCCTCAGTCCGTACGGCGTACACAAACTCGCCGCCGAGGGATACGTTGCACTCAGCGGCCTCTCCTATGCCATCCTCCGGCCTGCCAATGTCTACGGCCCCCGCCAGCGGGTCGGCACGGACGGCGGCGTGATCGCCACCTTCGTGGACGGCCTCGCGCGCGGCGAGACGCTGCGGGTCAACGGCGATGGCGAGCAGGTGCGCGATTTCGTTTACGTCGCGGATGTCGCGGCGGCGGTGCGCTCCGCCCTCTCATGGAACTGCTCGGGTATCTGGAATGTGGCGAGCGGCAGGGAAACGACGGTCAACGACCTCGCGCGGCACGTCGGGCAGGCGCTCGGTGTCACTCCGAGCGTCGTGTACGGCCCGGCCCGCGCGGGCGATGTCCGCATCTCGCGCCTCTCGAATGAGCGAATCATCCGGCAGGGTCTCTGGCGACCCGAATACACCCTCGGGCAGGGCCTCGCTGCCATGATCGCCGCCCGGACGGCAGGCATCTCGACGTAAGGCCATCCTCGGGGCTCGACGCGAGCGATATTCGACTGCGCGACGCTCACACAACAGACCTAAGTAGGTAGACAATCATCGTTAGACAGAGATACGCTGATGGCCTCAAAGGAGGCCTACATGCGCGTCACGCTTACTGAGGACGAGCGCGAGCAGTTGACCGCTGCCGCTGCCCGCGAAC
>Ga0102924_1002128_pt1 | contig 21991 bp, 17 predicted proteins | sample PaiPotPPM11metaG_FD_80116 | JGI IMG/M metagenome (GOLD analysis project Ga0102924, IMG submission 80116) | Iron sulfur acid spring bacterial and archeal communities from Banff, Canada, to study Microbial Dark Matter (Phase II) - Paint Pots PPM... ...
GCTGCTTCAAGATCCCGATGATCTGTTCTTCCGTGTACCGGCTCTTCTTCATCGTCAGCTCCCTCGCTTAGATTACGAGAGAACTCCAAGTCCGAATGGTAGAGATTTCCGGGGGCAGGTCATGGCCAGCAACGGTATTCCATCCGTTCCAATCGGACCTCGCAAACGGTATCCACGAGCCGGTGACTTCATCCGATATGGTGCTTGGAAAGCAACCGGACGCCAGGGTCACAGTTCGCCAATCTGCTATCGATGGCAACGCATTGAGACAGTACGATCCCATTTGCTGCACTTCAATTACGTTGGGCCGGTACTCAAGGTCAATCAATATATCCACTTGATTCCGATTGACACCGAGCGCCGCAGCTAACCCATCTAGATAACCAGCGATTTGTTGCGGATCATTGAAGAATGCGAGAGGCAAACGAAACATGACCCCTCGCTTATCTGTGGAGATCACGTTGCGAATTATCTGTTGGAATGCTGGTGCGAAATATGGTGAGGTAACAGGGATCGCGTTGACCTTGAGCGTTCGAGCAATATTGAAGACTGCCTGTGCATTAGCCGGTGACGGTCCACCCCCTGCGACCAAATACTTTGTGTCGATGTAACAGGGAAGGCCGGTCCACTCGTTAGCCAGGTACTCCATCAGGCCGGTTGTGTGGACTGAAAGCGACTTTGCGGGCTTCGTCTTCGTAGCTGGATTTGGGGGCCACATTTCAAACAGCGGAGTGACGGCAACCTTCGCTTTATCGCTGAGATTGTTTAGCGCCCACACCTCGCCTCTCTTTAGCTTCGAGATGAATATCTGATGTTTGTAGCCGAACTGCATGCCTGGATGGGGAATGGCTATTTTGGCGCGTTCGGCGCGGAGGGCAGTTTTGGTTGGTGTGGGTGTTTTCTTCGGGCGGGCGGAATCTTTGTTGCTCGGCATCGTACGACTCCTTTAGATTTGGCGAACGGGCACAAACTCACAGCATAATCAGATACTTGAGGAAGGCACTCCCGATTATCTGCCACAATGCAGCCTGCGGCAGATCTGATTTCGTAGCAGGGCGGGCCCGGATGGGAAGATTGAGAATGGCGAACCCGAGCTGCTTGAGTTTGATTCACAGAGGGCTAGTTCTTGGGGGCGTACTGCGTCAGCGAAGGTCGCGGTCTTCTCGGTGGGGCTAAGAATCCGTTCGCGGGTTTACAAACTCGGCTCTACGTTCATCTCAGGAGCTCAATCTCACGTTTACTTCGCTTACGTACGGCCGCCTCCGTCACGGAAACAACTGCGTCGCAGTAGCTGAGCCCGATTAAATCGGGCACGCTGTATGTTCTAGCGAGAATTGCTGACCGCCGCCCCATGTCCGAAAGCACAAGCTTGATATCGGTGTACGCAGGTCCGCCATGCAGAAGTCGGACTGTCTCTGCCACCACAAGGGCGGCGGCGGCAATTCCGACGAAAGGGACAGCCACGGATTTACCCGCCAAGTCTGCCCGCCCACATGGGTCGGCCCCGAGCGACAAGTAGGCAGGATTTTCCTGCGCGAGTTCTTCCCGCCGCTGGCGTTGCCGTTCATCGGCTTCAGGGGAGAGGTCCGGCCATAGCTCTTCGGCGGAACGAGGATTTGGCAGCATGTGAATACTGATCGTGTCAAAGTTGTCGACCGTCCCGCCAAGGCCGGATTCCATGACCCTGACGAACTTTGCGGTCGCAAGGTCGCGCCTTGCGGCGTTGTTGTCAAAACCGCAAAAGGCTTGCCGCGGTTCGTCGTCCCGGCACCGGAAGTTGCTATCGAAATACCGCTCAACTATCCGGCTTTGAAATCCCCGCTCTGCAAGCCATCGATTGCAGACGCGGGTCTTATAACTATCCACATCGCTTGGCGTAAAGAGCACACCAGTGTCCGTATTCTCAAGTTCGATCTGGTCGAAGTCCATCAGGAAAACGTCACCCATACCGTCTTCCCGATATGGCAGGGAGGCCAGTGCCCACAAGTATGCGTTTCCTAAGTGACCCAGTCCCAAAACCCAGATGTCACGGGGCAGGAATTCAACCGGAACACCGAGTGCGGCGGGGTCGTCGATGTCTAAATCCGGTCGCCAGAGCGATAACCCGACCGTGCGTCGGGTCGCTTCAACTGAGATCTGTGCAAACGAAGAAAACAGCTCGGAGACGGCGATGGCACCGGCGACGACGCCCGCAAGCGAACAATACTCTCTCTCGGCCAGGGCCGGCGTGGTCGCCGCCGGTCCCACCTTGGCGATCCATCCATCAAATGTCACACGGATGGCACCGGGGCTGACGGGCACGTCGCCAAAGATCAGCACTCTACCGCTTTCGCCGGAGCATGGTTGCGCCGTGACCGAGTCCTGCCCCAGAATGTTTGTCAGCGCCTGACCAAATGTCTGGCGCAACCGTGGCCATGGCAGGCATAGCGCAGCCCGGACGGTCGGTTCGCAATGAACGGTGACGGCGCCGGGGAGACACCGGCGTGCTGTCTCGGCAGCCGTCAGAACCGCGAGCTGCATGCTTCTCGAAATTGCAATGTCAGGTCCGCAGCATAGAGCCACTGAGTATTGACGTCTGCGGCGCAGGGCGTCGTCTGTCGTGACGGCGTCGCGGTCGACAAGAAGTTTCGAGATGCGCGACAAGCGCATCGACCCCGCTGCGAAATCAGCTGTCACCACATCACCAGCCGAACGCGGGCGGGTTTCGCCGCCGGATCGTGAACGCGCCATTTGTACCTTCCGAGATATTCGTAAATGCCGACGCCCGCAAGGGACAGTTTCACGGTCACGGCGAAGTTCGGCAGGATCATGCCAGTGTGACCCTTGATCGGGATCATCGGATTTTCCTGGTCGATGTGACTTTGGCCGACCCCCCAGCCGGGATGCGTGTGCGCGTCAGCCAGCACCTGCAAGGCATGATTGCGGCAATGCTCCCAAAGCGCCGCGTAGCCTTCGGCGTGAAACGCGATGGCACCCGACTGGTAGGCGTGAGGATCGAGATCGTCATAGCAGATGAATGAGGACACCTTGCCAAAGCTATTGTCGGCGCGGCCCAGCAGGAACGCTCCACTCTCGCGCTGCCCCTGTCCCCTGCGCCGCAGCTGACGGACGAGCCGCAACCACAGAAAAAAAGAGATACGGATCGATGTGTTCTCAGACGCCAATGTAGTCTCCGCAATTCATCAATGATTGAAACTCTTCCAGCCAGTCCACAATGGTGTGATCCTGTGTCCAAACAAGATGAGGTTGCGCCGCAATCCAATCCGGATGTCCCTTCGCGGCCAGACCGTCGTAGGGGTGATAGAAAGCTCTTCCGCTTTCCCAGTCTGTCCGAAATACCTTGGCGAACCTGCTGTCGGCCTTTCCTTTCGGGCGTATGTCGAACGCCATAACTGTCTTTTTGTCGGGGTCCCAGAAGGTGCCGGTGGGAGGAACCGACCTATAGCCAGTCAAGTCGAGTTCGACATAGAACCGTTGCGGCGCTTGCGGCCGCTGCGCCGCAGCCATCCAGAAGATGCGCTTGGGCCAGTCGGGCTGATCGGCCAGCACGTCCGCGCCGGCCAGGTCCCACAGACCCTTGGCTACCCCGGCGCGGTACGCTGCTGAATTCACGTCCTCGCCGAACAAACGCTTCTCTGGCTTATCCACGTTTTCACCCCTGTGGTGTAACTTCCTTGACCAGATCGAAGCAGATTGAACAGGTCGGAAACTCGACCAACTCACCAAGGTGTTCGTCTGAGCGCGGCTGTTTATGGGTCTTGCAGACTTGCAGGACATATTCGGCCGCGGCTGCCGGATCGAGGTCGAACTTGCGGCGCGCCCATTGCGTTGCAACCCCGACGGTCGCAGCCGGTGAGAAACGCCTAGCCTTCGTCTTTCCCGCGAAATTGACCTCGACGCGGACGTGGCGGCACTTGTGGACATGTACATGACGATGCCGCTTCAGTTCAAGAACCTCAACGGTTAGCCCGACATTGACGGGTTCGTGACTGTCACACCCGTCTTCGCTATCGATGGGCTCGGCCAGAGCTTCGAGCGACTCGCCGACGAAGATCAGAAAATCAGCCTGATCCTCCCTAATCACTTCCATCCGGATAAGAACTTCCCGGAGACGTTCGCCCGGAGAAGCGGTCACGATGGCCGGCTTCATACCCTGGCGATGAACAAATAGCTCTAACTCTTCGTTTACCATGTCATTACCCTCGTGGTCGTTATTCGGTGAAAGCTTGCATTTGCTTCAACAAACTGGCATATTTGGTGTCCGTGCAGGCAACACGGTAATCGCCGGTAGCTTCAAATTTATGCAATAGGAACGCGGCGCTTATCGGAGTGTTGTCCCTACAGACAACAGCCTACGACGTGATAGGCCGCATGTCAATGGAGTTTATTTAATGCCGCAGCCAGCATTCGGTCTCATGCTTCAGCACCTAAGAGCGGAGAGAGGTTTCTCCCTGCGCGAACTCGGCGTCCTGGCCGATCTCGATCACGCTTACATCTACAGACTGGAAACAGGCGACAAGGAGTCGCCCTCAGAGGAGGCGTTGGCGAAGTTGCTCCGGGCGCTGAAAGCCTCCCGCCGTGAATCGGATATGTTGCGGTTTCTTTCACAGCATTCCCAGACCGACCCGGCGCTAGTCACCCATGTCCTGTCAGATCCCACGGTTACCTACCAGGTCTTCGCGTCGGTGGCGGGCGCAGCGTTTCGCGGCGCGGTCAGGCCTGACTACGCCAAACTGATTGCGCGGGTACGCAGGATACTTGACGAAGAGGAAGACAATGGATGAGTTCGGCGCAGTCCTCAAGGCACGAACCCTAGTGAACAAGGTGAAGCCGCAGAGCATCCCCGTCCCAGTTGAGTCGTATGCCCAGGAACTCAACGCGCTGATCCGCCCTGATTCCGACCTCGGTCCTGACGAACCCGGCTATTCGTTTCCGAGTAACGGCAAGCATTTTGTCTGCCCCAATCCCCAGGACAAAGAAGAGCGTCAGCGCTTCACGATCTGCCACGAGCTGGCCCATATCGCGATGGCATTGCCCTCCCAGCACGATCAGTTGCCCTGGTGGAGTTACGCGAAGCGGCCGCTGGCCGAAATCTTCTGCGATATATTTGCGGCGGAACTTTTGTTGCCGCACCACTTGTTCAAGCCGCTTGCCGAGAAGGCTCCAATCGGCCTTTCCGCCATCGACGATCTCGCCGTCAGGTTTTGTGCTTCAAATACTGCGGCGGGTTCAAGGTTTGCCGCGTTGATTAGCACGCCGTGCGCCTTCGTCATTTCCGAAAAAGGCAAGGTCAGATATGCGTCGCGTTCGACTTCGTTACGCGAAGCAAACGCCTGGATTGCGCCGCGCATCGAGTTGCCGGTCGGATCGCTCTCGGCCAGGGTCAGAGCAGGGGCGGTAGCAAGTGCGGGTGAGGAGATTGACGCGGATGTCTGGTTTAGTGACTGGGAGCGCGGCGGTGTCGTCATCGAGGAAGCAAGGCATTTAGCCAAGTGGGGTCAGACGGTCACTCTACTCTGGTTCGAGGATGAAGAAGTTCCGCAAGAGCGGCGGCGCGTGGAAGACAGCGCAGAACAAGACACTGATCTCGAAGAACTTGACGGTATCCTGCGCTTCAAAGATAAACGCGGTGGTCGCTATTGAGGATTCGCCAATTGTTTACGGAATCTTGTGGTTCCGACGGCCACAGTGATAATGCGCTTCCCGCTACAGATTCGTTTACATCCGCGATGCGGGAGCAGCTGGTGTTCTAGGCCAAATCAATGAATGCGCAGTGAGTCGCGGTGAATATGGCAACTAAGCCTCTGGCCCAAGAAGATGCGTCTCGCCACGAAGATCTGCCTTGGCAACAAGCTGGCCGTCGCGAGAGGGTACCCAATGCAGTCAACTAGTCGCCTTTATGCGTTAGCAATGGACTAAGCTTTTCTGGTCTGGAGGAGCGCGAGGTAAGCGGCATTCGCGCGCCGGGCCTCCTCCTGCAGTGCCCTGCTACGCTCCTCGCTTAGGGCAGCCAGCTTGTCGGGTCGAGCGCGATCCACAGCTTGGCGGCGGCTCAGTTCGACGGTCTCCCACGGTGTGTCCGGGGTGACTTTCAGTACCTTCAACGCGTCTTCAAGCGTCATAGCCGGCTGGGGTGGTGCCGTCGATTTAGGAGCCTTATGCAATAACGGTCCTTGGACAGTGACGGGTGTCATCCGCTCAAAGAGCGTGCTTTGCTTTGCGGTCGGCAGGACCGCGCCGCCACTGCGAACGCGCCTAACCTTTGCTAACAGTGCGATGGCGCGGGGAACCGAACGGAAGGCAAGTTCAACTTCCAACAAGCGCAGGGAGTCAGGATCACCTTGCCCGACTTCAAACATCGCTTCAAGTTCGTCAATTCGCCTTTTAATGAGAGGGCGACTCATCGCGCTTCAGCCAGCGGCTCCTCGATCTGATACGGATCAACCTCCTTATAGTGTACCCAGACCGTGTTATCGACGGCTTCGGCACCAAGAGGCTCAACGCCAAGACCTTCGAGCGTTTGTAGTAGGTCACCGACGACCTCATCCCGGCGTCGCGCCCAGCTTGAAGCGAAGCAGCGCCAGAAAGTCCAGCCCGCCCGTTCAAGGACACGTTGACGCGCCATATCGTCGGACCACTGTCCGGGGCCGTGGAAACGGTCGCCGTCGCATTCAACTGCAAGGCGGCGGCCCTCGCCGCCTTCGACAACGAAATCAATCCTGAACGACCCGCAGCGTACTTGCGGTTCAACTCGATAGCCGCGCTTTACCAATTCGTCGAACATCTCGAACTCAAAGCCGGATTCGCAGCGATCGCGAAGGAGCTGCGTACTATGCGCATCAACGCGGAAGGGCTCTTGGAAATGGCGAATGAGACGACCATTCAGCGTGTCTTCGGCAAACGCATTGCGATCGACCGAACGGAAGAGGTACATGCGATCACGTGCCCGTGACATTGCTACGTTGTACCGCTGCTTCATATCGGCGCGGTTGGCCGCACCGCGCTCGTTCGGCCCCAAGACCATTGAAATAAGCATGACGTCACGTTCCCGCCCTTGGAAGACGGGTGGCGGCCCAACTGCAATTTGACGAGCTATGACATCGCCCGGCGAGATGCGCTCATTGACGAGCTTTTGAATGTGCATGGCCTGTGCCGTCCCAAGTAGCGTAACAACTCCGATCGAGCGACCGTCCAGTTTTGGGTCGGCCAGGATGAGTTCTATCTCATCAACAATGGCCTTCGCTTCTGCAGCGTTCACATCCGCTTGCCGGAAGCCACCCTTCACGAAAACATCGATGAGCGGCGGATCCAGGCGCTCATTCGTCTTAGGTAAGCGCAGCGGCTTGATATCGCCTTCGTAAAATTCGCGGTTGGAGTATTCGATTATCGCCGGAACGCAGCGGAAATGTTCTTGCAGCATGACCGAGCTGCCTGCAAAGACGACGCGGGCCAAATCGTAAATCGACTTGTCCGGAGTCATTTCAGAGCCGAATGGCTGATTGGTTAGGAAGCGGTCGCGCAGCTCCTTGATTTTCTCCTCGGGGACGCCGATCGCAGATGGCGAGACCTGTTTATGATCGCCGACAACCAGCAGCTTTTCGCCGCGCAAGAGTGCTGGCAATGCCCAGATGTCAGACTGCGAGGCCTCGTCAATGATGACCAGGTCAAATAGACCTAGCTCAGGCGGCAAGGTTTCGGAAATGCGCCATTCTGGCAATACCCAGCACGGCACAGCTTTGTATGCGAGCTTCATCGCTTCGCGAGCGGTTCGGCGATGTCTCACGGCGCGGACGCCAGTTCCCGCACCCATCGCTTGGATGGAGTTGAGATAGGCTTGTAATGCCTGGCGAATGGCGTTGGGGGAGTTGTTATAGACCCCAAGCCATGTCTTTTCTGCAACGAGGTCGTGATAGGTCCTCGCCAAGATGGTTGTCAGCATCTTGCGCTCGGCAAACAGTTCCCGCAGTTTGTGATGCCCGTCGATCTTCTCTAGAAACATGACGGCGCGGCGCCAGTTCCAGGCCTCGCGCCATGTCGAGGGAATAACCGAATCGTTGTCAGCTTCAGCGGCTTCGGTGCGGATGCGCCAAGACCACTTCTTAGCGCCACCCGCTTCTATCATTGCGGATACCCGCTCGATTTCATCGAGGGCTGGGCGCAGACTGTTGATTCGCGCCAGCTCCGCTTGAAGCGCTAGCCATGAATTGTGTAGAGTGGCACCGTCACGGCCCTCTTTACCTAGAACTTCTGTTAAGAAGGCACGGAATTCGTCCACAATCGCTCCGTTGCGACCGTCAAGCTTACTGACGATCTCGCCCACGCGGTTCATTGCATAGGAGAGGCGTCCTTTATCGATATGCGCGTGCAGGGATTCACGAACAAGGGAGACGGCGGCTTCGCCCTTGTCCCAAAGATTGTCCACCGAGCTTGTTCCGAAGACCTTTTCCGTCTCGCGCCGCAACCTGGCGTTATAGTCGAAGGTCAACGAATGCGCATCTTGAATGAACTCCTGTAGCTGAGTCATCGCGCGGCAAGCCACATCGAGTGCACCTGATTGCGGTTCGATGCCAAACTCGCTTGTGACGGAATTCCACTTAGCCACATTCTTCTTTGCATCAGCTCGCCACAAAAGGGCCTCTTCCACCAAGTCCCAATCGGTTGCGCCGGACGCTGCAGAGCCCAGCACAGTGACCGCCGCAACCAACTTGCGGGCCTCGCCTTTGCCGAAGGGTAGTGGGAAAGCGCTTTTGCCGGCGCGTTGCCGTGCCACGGCTTCGAGGAAATCTTCGTTTGTCTCGGCGCAGGACGGGACCGAGACGGCCTTCGTCAGCAAATCCTTACGGCGAGCCTCGAGATCTCGCACGTCCGAACAGGCTTGTAGTAATGCGGCCAGGAGCGGATCGTCCGCTTGCGTATCGCCAAGATACTTCGCAACTGCTCCAAGCACCGGATTGTTGGATAAAGCCAGTTTCTTTTGAAGCACCTCGCGGCGCTCAATAAAGCTCACCAAGGACTTTGCAGCTTCGAACGTCTCGAAGGTCGAGTCCTTTAGTGGCATCACAGAGCCGAAGGCAATATCAGCTTCGATTGATTTCGAGCGCGAGAGATCCCGGTGCAGTTGATCGAGCACAGCCCAGCCGGGAAAGTCATCAACGGACGGGACAGATGTATCCAGATACACAAGGTCTTGACGTGCTCTAACCCGAGCCTGCCGCAGTGCACTGATATCCTCGTCGGTGAAAGGAAGCACCCCGGCTTCCGGCAGGTCGTCGTCCATCCATTGATGGTCGTCGACTCCGGCCAAGACCAGCTTCGCCATCTCTTCGGGCGTGACCTCACGCCCTTGATACGTGTAATTTCGCATGTGTAGCGCGGCATATTGGCTGACTTGTCGATCAACATTCGAGATCTTCGCGTGAAGCTGATTCAGCTTCTCTTGAAGGCTCGTGATTTCTGCATTCGCCCGCGACGCGTTCATGCCGGAAACGTTCGAGGCAATGGTCTGAATGGAATGCTCAAACCTCTTCATGCCGTCGCTTTCGTTCGACAGGAGACCGACGCAAAGCGGTCGGATGCGCTCCGGAAGCTTGCCGATCACCTCATTAAGAGCGGATTCTCCTCTTGAGGTTACGAGGACGCGCAAGCCTTGCGCCAGATAGTGAGAGATGATGTTTGCAATGGTGTGCGTTTTGCCAGTGCCGGGCGGCCCTTGCACGACCACGCCATTGCCGTGTTGCAATTTCTGCACGATGGAAACCTGCTCATCGTTGTAAGGCATTGGGAAATACAATTCGAACGCGGCACTGTGGCCTTCGCTGGACGACAGGCCCCTATAGGTTTGCAGGACAGGTTCGGCGATTTCATTGAGACCGCGCTCGACAAAGTCGCGCACGACGGCTGGCAATACCTTCGCGGCTGTGACGCTCTTTTTCAGACGGGCGATGTCTTCGAGGAAGATGCCGCTAGAACGCCGACGAGCGAAGAGAACCCAAGTGTTTGTGATCTTCAGTTTGTCGCCGGACAGCGGCGGTGTCGGGTCATCGGCGAGAATGACATATGCGCCGGTGGGATCAAGATGACCTACTGCAGCCTTGAGCACGCTTTCGAACGTGGATGCTTCGAAGGGATTGGGACGATTCGCACCGTCCTCTAACGCACTCTTCCAGAACAATTCGAGCGGACGGACACCCGATAACTCCATTGCCGCATAGGTATCGAGTTCAATGCGAGGATCGATTTCGCGTGGGCGGACTTCAAGGTCGAAGTTTTTCTCGTTCAGCGTGATTTCGCAGGACTGCGTAATCAAAGGATGTTTCAGGGCCTGCCTGGAATCATCTTTCTTCCAAGCCGCGTAGCCAAGACCCCAGACAATCTCGATCTGCGTTTCCGATCCTTCGGTCGCGATCGTCTGTTGCAGTGCAAACATTTCGTTATAACGCTTGATGGTCTGACGCCGCGGCGTTTCCGCTGCCGCCCAGGGCTGCCATTGGTTTTCGACGTACCAGCTAAAGGGCCCCATGACTTCGGGGTGTTCCTCTAGCCGTTCAACACGCAAGAGCTGCTTACCGCCATAAATCTCGACTTGGTCTTTCAATTCAGGGAGTTTGCTCGGTGCTTTGGGCAGAGTGATCCATGGTCCGAGTATGTCATCGGGTTGCGGCGGTGCAATTTCATGAAGCCGGGGGACACGTAACCAAATGTCGCCGCCCGAATCTTGGACATTGAATTGAAGTTCGGGTAGGCCTTTGAGATCGTGCTGATACGCAACAAAGAACTCAGTCGGCACCGTAAAAGCCGGCTTCACTTTGAGCTTTTCAACCTGTTCAATATAGGCCAATAGGTCGAGGACAAGCGGTGCTTCAGGCGTCATGCGTGCTCCCGCTCGCGAGGCGTTTTCCAATCGCTTCCCGCCTCGAATTTGCTGACATAGAGCTCAACACGCGCGGCCTCTATCCATCCCGCTCCGTAGCAAATGCACTGAGCATCTCGCATCGCCTGCGGCGCTTCACAAGAACTAACCCGAAGCCAGAAAACGGCCGGTCTCAATCCATGTCAAGGTCTACGTGGAATCTTACCGTGGAACGGCAATTAGGAACCCTTAATTCGCAGTTTCGCGTATGCCTTAGCGTGTTCCTTCGACTTATGTTGTTGCGTGGCGAGAAACGAGTAGCTGCACCCTCTGAGCAATCCAATCGGCCGGCATATCTGCCATGAGAGTATCGAGCGTCATATTGGAAGGCTGCTGGCCATCCAAAATAGCCTCCGTAATGTCGGGCGCCAGAAAGGCCATCTGGATGATTCGGCCAACATATCGCCGATGGAGTCCGGTCTCGGCTGCGATCGCTCGCTGATGGGGCATCTCGCCCCTTGCGATGCGATCGACCCAGTCGTGGGCCCGGGCAACTGCCTTAATTAAGGATGGAATCGCGCGCGCAGATCCTTGCGCCGCGTCTGGGGCCAGGACCAGGCGAACCTCCCCGCGACACCTGGTCACCGTTGCCTGCGCTTCAAGGATGATGAGATCTTCTTGGGAGCCGGAATCGTTCGCCAGGGATGAAACTTCCGGCTGACCCGTAGCAACCTCCCGAATCGCACATCTGCTGAGTTGCAGTTCGAGGAGATTGTCGCGAACGATGACTCCTTTCACAATCGTAGGCACGACCGCCCGGACTTGGGCAACCGCGGCTGCAGCCCACTTCCGAGCGCACTCTGCTGCGTGACGAATCTCGACTGAGCCTCCATCCCGACCGCATAATACGTCCTGCATCCGCTGTGGGGACTGAAGGAACGACTGAACTTGGGAGACCACCAACTCTTCGACTTCGTCGGCGGGAAGCCGGGTTGGACCTTCGGCGGCTCTTCCTGGCTTCTTGATCACGGCTTGTGAGACATAGTAGTGGTAGCGCCTTGCTCCCTTCGAGGCATGGGATGGGGTGAAACGATTGCCCTTGGCGTCGTAGAGTAGCCCCGTCAGCAGGCTCTTGCCCGCCGACCGTGGCCGCCTCCGTGGGGCCTGCAGGTTCGCCGCGAACCGCGCCTGCACGTTATCCCAAAGCTCCTGATCAATGATGGCGGGATGCTGGCCCGGATAATAGGTACCCTGATGGTGGACCTTTCCCAGATACATGTGGTTCTGCAGCATGCCGTAGAGAGCGCCGCGAGAGTGGACCGCACCTCCAGTCCTGCGGCCGGTTCGACTGGTGCGCTGTTTGCTGCGGACGCCTGCCTGGTCCAGATAGTCCTGCAGCTTCGAGACACAGCCAAACTTCAGGTAAATCCGATAGATCTCGCGGACCTGCTCTGCCTCCTCGGGATTAATGACGAGTTGGCGGTCTTTGACCACGTAACCCACCGGGACGACACCGCCCATCCACATCCCCTTCCGCTTCGAAGCAGCAACCTTGTCCCGGATGCGTTCGCCGGTGACCTCGCGCTCGAATTGAGCGAACGAGAGCAGGACGTTGAGCGTCAGCCGGCCCATGGACGAGGTAGTGTTGAACTGTTGGGTGACGGAAACAAAGCTGACGCCTTGTTTGTCGAACTGCTCGACGATCTTGGCAAAGTCGGCCAGAGACCGGGTAAGCCGATCGACTTTGTAAACAACGACCGTGTCGATCGTTTTTCGAGCGATGTTCTCGAGCAGCTTCTTGAGAGCGGGACGCTCCATGCTCCCACCGGAAAACCCGCCGTCGTCGTAGGGCTCCCGGACGACCTGCCAGCCTTCATGCCGTTGGCTATGAATGTATGCCTCGCAGGCTTCTCGTTGCGCATGGAGCGAGTTGAAGGATTGCTCCAACCCCTCCTCGGAGGATTTACGGGTATAGATGGCGCAGCGGATACGCGGGGTTGAGCTCATTTCGCCCGTGCCTTGGTTCCGAAGAACAGCGGCCCGGACCAACTGGTTCCCGTAATCTCGCGCGCAATCCTGGAGAGATTGCTGTACTGCTTACCGCGATAGGTAAAAGCACCATTTGAGACTTCGACCTCGTGGACTTCGCCCTTCCAGGACCGGACGAGGCGCGTGCCATGGCCTAGACTCGAGGACCCCCTCCCCCGGGCCTGCTTGTCCGAATCAATGGACTTGGCGATATCTCGCAACCTCTTCCGCGCTGCGTTTGCCAGGCCTCCGTACTCCCGCTCCTGGATCCTGTAAGCCAGGATCGGCACCATCAGGTCCTTCCGCAGGGATGCAGGGGGCGCCTGTCTGAAGTTTTCTCCCCAGATTGCAAGCAACTGGGCCTTACTCATGGCCGGAAGGTTTGCGACCTGGTCTGAAAGTGCGGCATTCATGTGTGCTCCCTCGGCGCCCTGTTTCTACGGAGACAACAGGCGCACACACAGTGACGCTCTGCTTGGGCACACAGTCAAGTCTCGTTTTTCAGGAGAGAAGCAGCCGGAATTATCTACACTTTGGGTCCAAACAGAGCGAAGCTGCATGGGTATAAAGCCTCTGAATCATCCCAAAATAGGCCCGCATGATTCGACCTGCCCAGAGTTTGCAAGAGTCTGGCGCAATTCATCGAGGTTCGCGATTCCGAATGATCCGGCTGCCGCCGTTGCAGACAGAGTCGATCTCTTTTCCCTTGGCGAAGGATGCCGCTCCCGTGCAGTTTTACACTCGACAGGTGACAGTTGCGATATTATCTCATCGCCATTACTCATCTCGGGCCACATCGCATCAAAGCCTTCACTGAGAAGCGGAGCGCAGCATTCTTCTGACAGCTACTTTGATACCTGCTTCGCCGAGGCGATTGAGGCAGACTGTTGAACGATTCAACCTATTCAGGCGACGCGTCTCATCGGGCGATAGGAGAACCGTCTTGTAATGGCGTTTTACAAACACGCGGAATTGGTCATCGCTTGCTGTCTCAATTTTCGCTATTGCCATCTGCGTTAGGTGACGCCTGGGCGAAACGTGTTCGACCAACACTGATCTCTTACTTTGATGGAGCTCCCAGGCCGCATCTGAGAATTCAGCATCTTTATAGTGTTTCAATGCGTTGCCGTGGCTCAGGCCTGGATAGTTGAGTCGCTGGCCAAGTATGTCAAGAATGCGCTCTGCACAATGAATAGCCCCTCCGTTGTCCGTGAATCCCGCAGCAACCATCTCATTCCGAAGAGCCGCGGCCTTTCGAAACATCCTGATCAGAAGATCGGGATCATATTTTCCAGGAGGCAATTTTTTCCGGCGGTCCATGCGCGTCCCGTCAACTCTTCAGGCTGAGACTGACCCGCTCAAGGAGGAACGTCCGCCATGTGAAGTATGGTTCACATCTCCGGACCATCCTACCGTCAACCTTGGTAGATAGCAACGGAGACCTGCATTTGGGTTGGCGGACGGATTCGGCGACTCCGGCTATAGCGTGGACGGACTCAGCAAATCTTGGCCGATCGCGCCGAACTGTCCGGGGAGCATTAAAGACAGCCATGCGCTATCCCGGTGCGACTTAATAGTCGCTTGCGAAGGCACCTGAGTAGAGACTATTCGCGTCCTTTGCTTCGGCCACTGCCTTTCGGACAGTAGCACTTGTGAGATCAAGCACTCGATACTTATCCCCGACCTTGGCAATAGCTTCGATACGCCGGTACACCTGAGGGTGGGTCTCCGCGTAGTTAGCTAAGCCCTTAAGTTTAGGCATTGCGTCGCTGAAGTGAGTTCCGTGCGGGTCCACAATGTCCGCTGAGATCGTTCCGTCTGATTGCTTCGAGAAGAAGATGAAGTCAGGTCTCAAAGTCTTGACCTGCTTATCGCCAAGGTAGGCGATGCCCAGAGAGTCTTGGCTAGACCGCGATGGGTTACGATACCAGGCTTGGAAGCCTTTGCGTTGCATCTCTGCCTGTAGCACTTTGAGCTCCCATGTGCCTGTTTCGGCGGGAAACTCACCGTCTTCGTCGCAAAGCAAGTGGTGTTTGTACGTAGTTAGGGGGGCTTCTTTGCCGGCAGCCTCGCGGGCGGAAGTCGCTTGCATCCATGATTTCGGTTTAGCAAGATCGATGTCCTGAGGTTCGGTACTCATTTCCCTTATCAGGCGATATGCCTCTTGCCGCTCGTCTGACAACCCCTTGATTGGGATGCGGTATTTGTCTAACCATGCCTTGGCCAATTTGTCGGCCTCCATGTCAAGATAGGTCTTCACGTCCGGCACCAGCCCGAGAGCAGCGATGTCAGAGTGAGCTTCAATCAGAGCGTCCTCACGGGAATCTGTATCGGTCTTCTTGTCTGCCAGGTATTCCGCGTAGGTCCGTGACATGTCCGGACTCAGGACGCGGGCCGCACGGCGGTAAGCATCTTCGATCACCGCGTAGTCCGCGTCCTCCAAGAAGTCGTCGAATGACTTGCCTTTACCTTTTAGGTCGGCAATTAGGCTCTTGCCCTCGACCGTGAGCACCGCCTTGCGCGCGTTCGTGATTTCATCGGCATATCGAGCGTGGGCCGCGTCAAGAACCTTGTGTATTTCAGCATGTGCCTTCTTGCCAGCATTGGACAGCAGTCCGTCGGCGGCAAGTTCCTGGGCGAGCGCGGTGAGTCGCTTCACCGGCTTCACTCCTCGCTGGGGCAAGGACTGAGATGGCAGTGAGAGGAACTTATGCCACACTTCCTCTGGTATCGAGGGGTTCGGCTTCATCTCCCTCGGGTTAATGAACACACGGCGACCGGGCAATGCCGATTCAATACCGTCCCCGCCCCCATTCATCAGCAGGTCGGCAACAGCTTCGACCGACTTGGCGTCGAAAAACGGCAGTAAACAGTCCACTGAATTGAGCCGGTCGTTGCCGGGTATGCGTCGCGCAAGAGGCGTTCTGACCATGCGCCCAAGCAGTTGCGTGATGTGCGTTCGATCCTTGGCGGGTCGGAACGATACCATGACCTCCGCCCTCGGGCAGTCCCATCCCGTGCTAATAGCGTCCTTAGCGATGAGCACGCGGACCCACGCAGATTCCTGCACTCGCTCGGGCGGGATGTAGGGAACGATATGACCACCGAAGGTCTGAGCCGTGTGCTCACCGAACACGTGCGCGATGCCATCGGTCGCGAGTTCAGGCCACTGTTGAAAGATCGTATCAAGAGAGCGCCCGATCTCAATGTGGTCAGGAGTGTTCGGTACTTGCAGTACCATGAGCGGCTTCACAACATCGGCGTCTTCCTGCTGCTCAGCATACTCAGCCCAAGCTGCGCTAGACTCCTTGATCTTGTCCGCAGCACGCCGGACAAGCACAGTATCGAAGTGGCCCACCCCTCTTGGGGTGTCCAGAATGATCGTGTCCTTCAGTAGGCCCGATTCCTGTACCTTGGCTGAATCCACGACGACATTGGGCAATGTACCTCGCCCTTGTGCCCCCGACATCGCAACGTTGAATTTCTCGACCGTCGCCGAGATGCCCCAAACAACCGGGATCGCCGGTACCGAGCCAATACCATTGATAAGCCGCTTGACAATAGTGGACTTGTCGTCCTCCGCTGCGCTGGTCAGGCTCCCCATTCCACGGTGCGCCTCGTCGAGCACCAAGTAAAGCGTAAGTGACGGATCATCGATTGTGTTTTGATTGTGTCCCAGATTGTGTACGCTCGCATGTCTGGGCGCATCTCGGGAAAGGGCTCGCGACCTCGGGCGCGCTCCTCATCAGGATCGTGACCACGGACTAGAAGGCTGTTCTTACCAAGTTTCTGAGTGTTTAGGAAATACACCTTGCCCGCCTCGAACCTTTCGCGGTTAAAGGTATTCTGCACGACTACAAGGTCAGTATGTCTAAGTCGATCGGAAGCTTCCATCAACCGGAATCGCGTTTGTTCATTGAGAGACGGGTCGTCGCTGAACCAGATAACTACCGCTCCGGGATCAGCATCGAAATCAAAGTCATCATCCCCATGGAACAGTACCTCGAATGCGGCTGCCGCCATAACGGTCTTGCCTGCACCAGTGGTCGCCGTCAGCGAGAAAGCATGCTTGTCGCCCTCTTCGTGCCAACGCTTGCGTGCTTTGCGGAGATTGGAGAGGACATCACGAACCGCCGTGTCCTGATAGTCCTTCAGTGTGAACTTCATGCATCACTCTCCATAGGTGAACTGGAAGTTCGAGAGATAGGACTCATAAATTCGGACAGGCTCGACCGTATCCGGTAGTCGTTGTGCGACAGCTTGGAAACGGCGATCGTCGTCGGTCACGATGTAGACAATCCGCAAGGTGTCCGACCTCTCAACAGCCTTGCAAAAGGGAGCTGTCATGTCGAGATCGCCGAGGAGGCCATACGTATCAGCAACGTCCCAACCACGGACTGGAAGAATGTCAATGCGCCGCCCCTGGCTGCCGGCCCGCATCCACAACAACGGCGCGATACGTGCGAAAGCAAGATTGTGGTTGATGGCCACTGGTGTCTCGTAGGTGAGCGTGAAAAACTCTGAGTTCTCCTTGAGACCCTCTGCCATGGGAAACTCGTCCGTGAACTTGTAGTCACCCTTGATTTGCTCGCCACCGGGCGTATTGCCCGTTATTGCGGCTTCGACACGGGGTTTGGTGATGTAGTCACATATTCCCAAATGTTCCCACTCTGCGTCGCCTGGGCGCAGCCCCCGTTTCCGCAGAGAAGCCTGCTCATCAGCAGCGACCTCATTGTTGGTCACGGAGATACATTGGCGGAAACCACCATCTTGGCGGTTCAGACGCATCACAGCGTGGGCTGTCGTGCCCGAGCCGCTGAAGAAATCGAGGACGATGCCTTTCGGCTTGTTTTGGACGAAGAAACGCAAGCTATCTTCAACCGCATAGAGCGATTTAGGGAAAGGAAACCTTCGTCCCGGCAGCAAGTCGGTCAGCATGCGGGAACCATACTGAGTTGCATCATGGGCAGCGATACGCCACTGGGTACCTGGTATGGCCATTACATACGTAGAATCATTGCCTTCTGCAACGATGGAGCCGTCAGGTGCTAGGCTACTGTCCTTGAACTCGCCCCGCTCCACCTTCCCGTATTCTCCATCTTTCAAGATGTAGACGACAAAACCGCGTTTTACATTTCCACCGACGCGAACCCGTCCTTGTTTCAGGCGCTCTTCTAGCGTCTCGCCAGACCATTGCCAATTCCCTTCACTTTTGTCCCGACGAATAGGCAACACTGGTACGAGTCCATCAACCGGTTTGGAGTGCGATTGTCCCTTAGGCAATGGAGGTGATTCTGGCACTCTGATTTGGCCCAGTACGGCGGTTTAAGTTGGCCTACCCTTGGGCAGTGCGGACTCTACCCTGTTTCTCAGTGATATGAGATGCGGATGGCGAGTTGGATTGGAGAGCCAAGGTGGAGTTATACGAGCAGATACGTCGGGAGTACGAGTTTGGGGTTGGGTCGGTGATCGGTGTGGCGCGGAAGCTGTCCGGTCGTAACTCTCAGGCCAACGGCCCTGTGCTCGCCACTGCGCCAGCGGTGTCGATCCGCGCAACGCTCCAGGCTTGCGGTCCAGCACGTCGAGGTAGTGTTCCAGATCGAATATCTTCTGCAATCGGCTGTAGCAGCGTTCATGGCTGGCGATACGGCTGCCATGGTGCCGGAACTCGACCGTGCAGGAGGAGACGCGGGCTTCGACGATCGAGCCCGGCTTCAACGGCACGGAGTAGGAGTTCGTCCGCACCTTCGCACATCCTGTCTGATCGACGCGCGGGAAGCTGACCTCGGCCAGATCGAAGGACTCGGTGGCCAGCGGCAGAAGATGCTCCTTCTCTGTCAGCAGCCGGGCGCCAACACACTCGCTATGGCCTGACATGATCCGGCCCTCATCGGCGCGACAGTCCTCCAGCAGCTTCCGGTTCAACGCCTGAAGATCGGGTGCCACCGGCACAGGAACCCAGTGGTTGCGGCGGAAGTAACCTCCCTCTCCCTCCACGCCGCCCTTTTCATGGCCTTCACCTGGAGTGCAGAACTCCGCCTGGTACTGCCAGTGCGAACGGAACGCGATGAACCGTGCCGTCAGTTCGCGTTGCTGGCCGCGCAGTATCTTCTTCACTGCGCTCGACAGGTTATCGTAGCGGAGCCGCCGGAAGACACCTTCGAAATACTCGAAGGCAAGTTCATGCGCTTCCAGGAAAGCCTGCTGAGTCGCACATGGATACGCCCGATGAAAGGCCGCACCGCTTGCCATCGAGCGCATCTCAAAGACCTGCAGCTTGATCCGCTCTCCGTCCAGATCGGCATACGCTTCGTACCAATCTACCTGCGCTTCGACGCCCCAGTGGTAGCTCTGCGGAACGAACAGCTCGTGTTCGGCCAGACCCAGAGCCTGCTTGCGCCGTTCCACATACTGCCGTACCGTTCGCTGCGCTGGCGTACATCCAGGGATCTCCGCACGGATCCGGTCATAAATCCGCCGCGACGTATGGCGCTGCTTGCGCGGAGCCTTGCGGTCCAACTCCAGAATCGAATCGATCAACGACACCGCCGCGGCCATCTTCACCGCAGGCCGTTCCGTCTTCTTCCGCTGCGCCGGAACTGCGTTCCGCACTGCCTCCCGCACCATGCGCCGGTGAACGCCCAACTTCCGTGCCACCCCGATTACCGACCCAACGCCAAACTCATACTCCCGACGTATCTGCTCGTATAACTCCACCTTGGCTCTCCAATCCAACTCGCCCTCCGCCTCTCATATCACTGAGAAACAGGGTAGAGTCCGCACTGCCCAAGGGTGGGCCAACTTAAACCGCCGTACTGGGCCAAATCAGAGTGCCAGAATCAGGCGCCTACTCAGCCTGTCGGTCTCGCTTGCGCGGACCAGAATACATTTCAGGCTACCCTCGATGAAAGAACTTGCGGATACGGTGTCTGCGTACGAAGCATCCAGTACATCCGTATCGCAAGCTTACGAGCCGTCGCCACCTTGGCGACGGTGAAGTGTTTCTGATGGCAGCGGTGCAGATATCCGTTCGCGAGTGGTGGCTCTGGCGCAGATACCATCTCCGCCGAAGCGACAATCACGATCAACCCACAAAGCAGCATCACCGCGTTCGTGCCGACGGCGCCGCAGGCTTCGGTCGCCCTATTGCGGGCAAGTCTCGGACAAGAAAACGACGTGTTTTACGAAACTCAGCTACCAGAACCCCTTGTAGGGCGAAATTCTGCCAGGGTCCACATTAGGACTCCATTCGCACTTCTACTTAGAAAGGATCATATGGACGATTCACCCACAAACCTGCTGACTGCCCATGGCGTGCGAGGACAGAGTTCTCGGCCTGGTTGAAAGACCGACTGCGTCACCGCCCTTCGATGAAGGCTCCAGGGACGAATTCTCAAAGTTTCTTTGATCAATAAGCTTCGCACTTTAAATTAAACCGGTATTTACCTGTATGAGAGGCCAATGCTTTCGTACGCGTGAATCGAACCATCGGTTTGGTGGAGGAGGCGTGAGTCCTTCTAAGGCTGCTTTTCATGCTGGTAGGTACCGGCGGGAAGCTAAGGGACCGCAGTTCGTTGCCCCCCTTTCCCGCAGTCAATTATTTTTTTGGGGTCTGCAAATACTCCAGAGGTGCGTGATCGACGAAAAATGGAAGCCATGTGGTTGATTTTATTAGCACAACTGGTAAAACGACGGTGATTTTCGAGTTTTGAGCTACCTACCTATAGGTAGCGGCCCACGGGTGAACCCGGTCAAGTAGCTCAGATCGGCAGGAGAAGGTGATTACATATGCAAGAAAACGCTGTAGCAACGATGAATGGCACGTCGAGCTTGTCTCGAGCCGGTGCCGCATCACAGGCCGAGGCACCCGTCGAGCCGCTTGCGGTGCCTGCGCCCGGTCCGGAGGACGTGACGTCGCCCACCGGTGCCAACGTGGAGTCAGCGGCCGCCGCCACCGTGCGGCCAACGGTTTCGTCCAATCTCCCGGCCTCGGACGACCTGTCGGCCGACCCTACGACCAGCGCCACGCCCCCGGTCGCCAAGCAGATTAACTGGATAGAGGGAGGATTCGAGAGAGGACGCGGCCACAGCCTAACGGAAGTTGCTCTCTGGAGGCCTAAAGTTGCGGTCGAAGCCGGACACGAAACCAGTCTTATACAGATCGTCAAACGAGCCAAAGGCGTACGCCTTGCGTCCTATGGTACTCCCCTTCCCACGGGACACAGTGGGTACGGCACGACGGGAGAGCTCTTCACCCTAATCCGGAGGACGATTGCCGAACAGGCTCTTCTCCCCCAGGAGGCTAGCTCACTTCTGAGCTACTTCGTTCTATCCTCCTGGTTTCCGGACGCGCTACCCCTCGCTCCCTGCCTGACAATCACTGGTTCGGCCGAGCAGGGGGACCGGGTACTCCAAACCCTGAGAATTCTCTGTCGCAACCCATTGTTGATGATCGGGATCAACGTCCACAATTTAAAGACCATATACTGGGACCCCACTCCCACGTTGCTCTTCAACGAGCAAAACCTAACCAAGCAGAAGGCCACCTTTCTGGGCTGCTCTACCCGGCGGGGGTACCTTCAGGGAGCCTGGTTTGAGTACAAGGACTTATATAGCTCGAAGGCAATCTACGTTGGCGATGAGATGCCCGTTGGCCGGAAAATCCAGTGGAGCCTCCACGTGAATGCTCCCGCCGTGATCAAGGCCCGGTTGGCGCGACCGTTAGACGATTCGGCCGTGGTGGAACTGCAACGACAGCTTCTCGGGTATCGCGTCAACAATCTGATCAAGGTCGAGAACTCAACCTTTGATGCCCCGGGGTTGCCGGCGGACATTCGTCCGGTTGCGAACGCCCTGGGCAGCTGCGTCGTTGGCTCGTCGAAGATTCAGAGCGAACTGATCTCCCTCCTCACCCCGCAGGTCGAGCAGCAGCTTGCGGATCGATCGAGCAGCCTGGAAGGAATGACCCTCGAAGCCGTTCTATCTCTTGCGCATCAGGGGCACTCGAAGCTCCTCGGCGGCGAGATCGCCACCACGGTCAACGTCATTGCAAAGACCCGAGGCGAGCGGCCAGACTTCAAGCCGGAGAACATCGGGCACACGCTCAAGAAGCTA
>Ga0102924_1002129_pt1 | contig 21990 bp, 40 predicted proteins | sample PaiPotPPM11metaG_FD_80116 | JGI IMG/M metagenome (GOLD analysis project Ga0102924, IMG submission 80116) | Iron sulfur acid spring bacterial and archeal communities from Banff, Canada, to study Microbial Dark Matter (Phase II) - Paint Pots PPM... ...
CCATGGGTCCTCCCGGTCTGCAGGCGACCGAAATAAGACCCTGTTGGCTTTCTCGTCAGGCGGCGGGGGCGAGGTCGAGTCGCTGGAGGTGGGTGGTGCGGCGGCGGTCGAGGGGCTGGTGGGTCCACCAGGCGTCGAGGCGGATGAGGTTGATGGCGGTGGCGGCGAGGGCGTGCTGGAGGGTGGTCTTGGCCAGGCCGGTGTAGCGGGCGTGGCGCAGGCCGGTGACTGCGGTGGCCTGGCTGATGGTGCCCTCGACGCCGGCGCGGGCGGCGTAGCGGGCTTTCCACTGGCCGGTGTCTTGCCCGGCGCGGGCGGCGGTGACGGCCTCGTGGACCTCGCGGGGCCGCAGGCCGAGCTGCCGGCCGCCGGCGGCGGAGGTGGTGCACTGGCCGCGGGCGGGGCAGGGCCGGCAGGCCGCGGGCGGGAACTTGACCAGGATCTCGTCGCGGCAGCGGTTGTCGTAGCAGGTCCACGACGCGCTGACCTGGCCCCGGGGGCAGGTGACCTGGCGGTGGTCCCAGTCGATGGTGAACGCGGTGGCGGGGTAGCGGCCGGCGCGGCCGCCGGGCGGGGCGCCGGCCAGCAGCGGGCCGAGCAGGGTAATCCCGCGGGCGCGGGCGGCGACCAGGGCATCCGCGGAGGCGTACCCGGCATCGACGGCGTGCTCGCCGGGCAGCAGCCCGTGGTCGTCGAGCTGGTCGTGCACGGGGCCGGTCGTCTCGATGTCGGTGACCGGCGCCGGGGTGGTGGCCACGTTCGTGATCAGGTTCGGGATGGCGGGGCGGCCGGTGCGCGGGTCGTCACCGGCGGGGTCGCTGATGGTCTCGGTCAGGTGGGCCTTATAGCCCTGCCACCGGGTGGCGCGCTTCTGGGAGCAGCGGGCGCCGGTATCATACGGGCTCACGATCCGGGTTCTGCCCGGCGGGAGGCCCTGCTCGGCCTCCCGCCGGATCACCTTCTCCCCGGCTTCGCTGACCTCCCGGTAGTACTGCTGGACCCAGACCTGGCGCAGCACCGCCACGGCGGGCAGGTCCCGCGCCCAGCCCGGCGCGCTGTCCTGGCGGACGGCTTCCAGCAGCCGGTACCCGTCGCGGCCGTACTGAACGGCCAGGGCATCGCGTTTCGCCTGGCTGGCCGGCAGCCGGATCTGGTCGATCCGCTGGCCGTACCGGTCCTGCCACGAGGCGTCGATCACGCCGGCCAGCCAGTCCGGCGCGGCGGCGGCCAGCGTCTCCAGCGCCGCCCGCACGCTCTCCCCGGCCAGCTCCAGCCGGTTCAGCTCCCGGATCCGCGCCAGCACGTGCGTGGAATCAGTGCGCTGCCGCCCCCCGGCAGCCACCAGGCCGGCCTCGATGAGCCGGGCCAGCAGCAAGTCAAAGACCAGCCGCTCGGCCCCGCCCGCGACCAGGCGGCCGCGGAACCCGCTCAGCACGCTGAAGTCAAACCCCGGATCGGTCAGCTCCAGGCCCAGGCAGTACTTCCAGTCCAGGCTCCCCCGCACCGCATCAGCGGCCTGCCGGTCGGTCAGGTTCTCGCGGAACTGCAGCACGCAGACCATCGCCAGCTGCGCCGGGGAGATCCCCGGCGCACCCGCCGCCTGATAACAGCCCGCGAAATCCGCGTCCCGGCACCAGGCACCCAGCTCATCACGAGCCCGGATCGCCAGCGACCCCTTCCGGAACGCCGCCCGCGCCACCCGCGCGGTCAGCTCCGGAACCTCCGGCCACGGCTGCGGGAACATCGACATGACAGCACCCGATTCTGCGGCCGGGAACGAGGACACGGCAACCAGCCGACCGCGCCCAAGATCATCAACCCATCCAGTGTCATGATCCACAACCACGCCCGGCGCGCCGCCAAGAAGGCCAACAGGATCAAATAAGTGACGAAACCGAACCTACCGGGACCTCGCCCTCGACCTCGCTGGGCGGCGGAACGGATCGCTGAGGCGCGGCAACCTTTTGCGCGGGCTAGGTGTCCTTAGGGCGTGACGGACGACATGGTCACCCTGGGCAGGCAGCTCCCGGGCCGCGATGAGGCGATCGCCGCGTTGTTCTGTGCGTGTTACCCGCAGCTGGTGGCGACGGGGTACGGCGTGGCGGGCGACTGGGCCGTGGCCGAGGAACTGGCCCAGGAGGCGTTCGTGCGCTTGTGGCGGCGGTGGCGCTGGGTCCGTGATCCCGATGCGGCGTCCGGCGTACCTGCACCGGACGGTCGTCAACCTGGGTAACTCCGCTGTCCGCCGTCGTGTTCTGGAGCGGCGGGTCGCGGCTAGCCGCGATGGGCAGTCCGCGGAAGCGGAGCCCGAGGCCGGCCTGGACCTGCGGCAGGCCATCGCCGCGCTGCCGCCGCGCAGGCGCGCCTGTGTGGTGCTGCGGTACCTGGGCGGCATGACGGAGGCGCAGACGGCGCAGGTCCTCGGGATCACGCCCGGCACGGTCAAGAGCCAGACGCACAAGGCATTGCGGCAGCTTCGCCAGCAGCTGGCCGAACCGGTGGCCAGGGCCGGGCAGACTCGCGCGGCAGAAGGTGATGGATCATGAACGACACCGGCTTCGAGCAGGAGCTGCGGGCGGCGCTGCGCGCCGAATCAGACCGGCGTATCGATGTCGACCGTGCCTGGAGTCGCTTCCAGCGACGGCGGCTAGCGAGCCGGCGAGGGCGCCGGCTCACGGCCGCGGCAGTAGCGGCCGCCGCGGTGGTTGCCGTGCTGGTCCCGGCCGCGATCGCCGGGCTGGGCGGCACCGGGGCTTCGCCTTCTGGCCGGCCTGCGGCCCGGCCGGCGCCCACCCTGGCCGCAGGCGATGCGGTGGTGGCACGCATACCGGTCGCGGACGTGATCAGCCTGGCCTCGTACGGGAATGACGTGTGGGCGCTGACTGGCACCCGCGAGCTGGTCCGGATCGATGCCCGGACGAACGTTGTCACGCTGCGGGTGCCCGTCGCCGGTCTCGCCGACGACACAACGGTCGTGGCCGGCGGCGGGGCGCTGTGGCTGGACGGGCTCGGCTCATCCGGTCACGCCCGGCTGCTGCGGATCGATCCGGCTACCGGCGCGATCAGGGCCCGGACGAGCCTGCCGGCGGGCTGCGGGCAGGCCGCCTACGGCCTGGGTCACGTGTGGATCTTGTGCAACGGGACGGGCACGGTCCGGGTGCTGCGCATCGACCCGGCGACGGCCCGGGTGGACGCTCGCACTCCCGCGCTGCCCGGGCCCGCGTTCTCCCTGGTCGCGGGCAGCGAGGGTATCTGGTACAGCGCAGATGCCGGACCTGCGCGGCTCGACCCGAGCGGAACGCACCTGACCGGGGCGAAGATAACCGGCCCGAAGTACCTCAACGTCCACAGCCCTGACTACATCGGCCCGCTGGGTGCCGCGCAGCTGGTACTTGGCGAGGCGCCGTGTGGGCGCTGGAGGGCAACGTCTCCGGGCGGCCGGAGAGCATAGCGGCCATCAACCCGGCCACCGGCCGTATCACCCGGGCTTTCACCTATCCCGAGGTTGCCGACACGAAGTACGACTTCTGGGGCCTGAACGCCACGGTAGGCCAGGGTTCCATCTGGGTGCTGGCTCCGCTAGGCCACAACGAGGTCGTCCGGGTCAGCATGACGACGGGCAGGCCGCTCAGCATCGTGTATCCAGGCGGCTCGTGCAGCCAGTACTGCACGCAGATCTATGACGCCGCCGGCGCTGTCTGGGAACCAACATCGCAGCAGATCATGCGCATCGATCCAGCCAGGATGCCAGGCTGAACGCGACGACCGGCTCGTGCCGGAATGCCCGGCCCGGCAAGGGCTCTTTAGCCGCTACTAGCACCATCCGGCCCGTCCTGAGCGGCGGGCCTGGTGCTGGCGCCATCAGCGTAGTCGCAGGTGCCACTGGCCTGGAACTGGCGGGCGGCGCGGACCACCTCGGCCCCGAGCTTGCGCAGCTGGACGGCGACCGCCTCGTCCTTGAGATGCCCGTCCGGGTCGAACGACTGCCACGACTGAGCCACCGGCAGGACGAGCGGCACGCTCCAGCCGCGCAGCGACCGCGCGATGAACTCCATCGTGTTGACGGCCTGCAGTCCCTGCACCCCGCCAGCCGTGGTGACCAGGCCGACCGGCTTGTCCGACAGGTAGGGCGGGTCGTTCTCGGCCAGCAGGATCAGCCAGTCCAGCGCGTTCTTGAAGGCGCCGCTCACTGATCCGTGGTACGTAGGGCTGGACCAGATCAGCGCGTCAGCCTGGTATACGGTCTTGGCCAGCTGATGGGCGGCGGGCGGCGGCACGTGCTCGTCGGTGTACAGCGGCAGGTCCAGGTCCCGCACCCAGATCAGTTCAGTGTCAGCCCCGCTGGCGGCCGCTCCCTCGAGGGCCACCTGCAGGGCAGTCCGGCTGGTGGACTCCTCCCGGAGCGATCCGCCCAGCCCCGCCACTCGTACTGGTCTCATGCCCTTCGTCCTCTCCCGTGCCCAGCCAGCCTGTCACCGCCAGCCCCTCGCCGCCGCCGTCGCGGAAGGAACCGCCTGCGCCTAGCCTCGGCGCAAACCCAGTGAGCCGAGATCACCTGATTACGGTGATTGTGCCGTGGGCAGGACCGGCGGGCAGAATGCTGGCCATGACGGATGCGGGTGGGACCACAGCTCGCCAGGAGGAGCCGGCCGCGCCGCACCCAGGGCTCGCCTTGCTCCTAACGCTGGCGATGGCTCAGTTCATGGTGGTGCTCGACCCTACTATCACGGTGTCAACGCCTACGGGCCTTGAGTTTCCAAGACATGGATGACCCCTCGGCATGGCCGCGAAGGGATCGCGTCATGCGCAGGCCGAGGGAGCCACGTCCCATTACTTCCCGGTGATCGTGCCGCCGTTCAGGCAGATCCCGCCGACCGCCCCGACGTTCTCTAGCGCGGCGTCACTGACCGGGAAGGGGCCATACGTCTTTGACTGCCTCGGGCCGAGGTTGATCCATCGGTTCACGGTCACCGTGTCTGGCCCTGCCGAGTTCCCAGAGACGCCCTCGTACCCGCCGACCTGCACCGAGTCCAGGTAGACATGCACCCGGCGACGCTCGCTGTTGTTGGCCGTGATCGACAGGCTCTCTCCGGGCCCGACTTCTCCGGGCATGTTGATAGTGCAGTTCAGGCCGACCTGGCTCAGCGTGGTATCGGCTGGGCGCGCAGCTCGCGTCCCGTTTCCGCTGCATCCGGCAAGCACGGCGACTGCTGCCACGGCGACCACGAATCGCGTTTCTACCTTGGTCATCTGAGCCCCTAAGTCCCCCCGCAGCGTACTGCTACAGCGTTGTAGGAGGCCAGGTACCGCGCTATCTCAGGAAGTCCAGCGCACGAGCTGGCAGGTAGCAGCGTTCGCCGGGATGCTGGCCGTGCCCTGCTCGTAGGAGAAGTTGAGCGACTGCCCGCCCGTGATGAACGAGTCGGCCGTGTCTTCGGTGACCGAGCCCATCTCGTTCCCGCTGGTGTCGTAGAACGCGACCGACACGCTGGTGACCTCAGCGGTGGATGAGCTGTTGTTGATTAGCGTCACCTGAAACGCGCGGATCGGCACGTTGCCCGTGGCCGGCTCGTGCGTTGTGAAGACTGAGCTGGTGGCTGCCTCCCAGCCGAGGGTGCAGATGTTGGCGAGAGTCGCGGCGCTGCTCACGGGGCCAGGCGACGGCGGCGCGGATGCCGGCGCACTGCTGCTTGGGGCATCGGCAACGCACACGCCGTGCTGGTTCACGTGGCCTGCCAGGCGCGGCGCAGACACGCTGCCCTTTGTCCGGCACGAGCTGCCTGCGGACGGGTGAGAGCTGCCGCACGCGGCAACCCCGCCGACGCTGAGTCCGGCAGCGAGCGCGATGCCGATGAGCGCTCTCATCGGCGCACCGCACGAACCACGTCTTGCGGCGCGATGAACAGCACGTCCAGCAGCATCGTCACCAGCCAGCCCGCGAGCAGCACGAGCGCCCCGGCCAGCCAGATGGCCAGCGGGATGACGCGCACGACAAGGAAGATCAGGGCCAGGCACCCGAGCGAGCCGAACCAGACGCGGCCCTCCTGCCTGAACTGCCGCGCCCAGTTGTGTGCCGTGTACCGGAATGCTTGTGTATGCCTCCGTATGGCGGGGCCGAGCCTGCCGCCCCCCGTTTCTGCTGTCTCCATGACTGAACCCCCAGGTCAAGGCTACGTCTTACCTTGTCTACGGCGCGAGGACGCGGCAGGATGTGTCATCGTGCTCGCCCGGCCCACTCATCTCCATCTGACTACTCATCCGGGTTGTTAGTAGCGGCAGCGGTGCAGCCTGCCTCCCACCGGTCACTGTCGCGATTCCAGTTCGCATCAGAGGACGGCGGCAGGTGCATCGGCACCTGCGTATTGTCATCGGCCGAAAATGGCGTGGTCCACTGATTGCCGGACCCGGCTGCCAGATGCGCGGCTGAGCAGAAGTCGCCGGGTGCCTGGCCGGGAATGTATCCACCGTGCGCGGCTACCGCGTTGGCGAAGTCGTATCCCTCCCGGTACCAGTCTGGGCCGTTGCTCCGTGCCCCGCCGATCGGGCCGCAGGCGATCAAGCCGATTGCCAGCAGCGCTGCTGTGATTCCCCCGATGATCAATTTCATGGATCTCCCAGGTATCCCGGCACCCAGCCCGAGGTCGCGGTGCCCTTTCGCTCGTTGCACTGCCGACAGGCCGGGAACAAGTTGCCGTAGGTTGTCGGGCCGCCATGGCTGAATGGCACGAGGTGGTCCAGGCAGATCGCGTTGCCCAGCGATGGCCAGCGCCCGCAGTAGCAGCAGCGCCCGCCCGTCTTGGCTAGCACGGCAGCGCGCAGCGCGGGGTCGATGAGCGGGCGGTCACCGATGGCGCGGCTGGCTACGTGATGCGCCCGGCCCAGGCACAGGAGCGCGGCCACCAGGCCGAGCCAGGTCATCCAGGCCCCGGTGGTTGCCCCGCTGTGCCAGAGGCTGCACTGGGCTGCCGATGCGGTGCGGAGAATGCTCAGGCTGCTGTTCGGGGAGTACCCGCAGCCGGCATTGTAGAAGTCGTTGTCACACTTCCCGTTGACGATGATGCCGACGACTGCAATGGTCAGTGCCCCGACGAAAAGGATCTTGTGCCGTACACGCACATGACGGGCCAGCCAGAAGCCCACGAGCGCGCCTAGCGCCACGTCGATCAGCTCGCGGAGGCCCCCGCCGTTGCCCTGCTGCCAGCCGTTCTGGTTGTACATGGCTCAGCCCTTACCGTCTACCTTGGTGCGGTATTCCATTTTGCTAATCCCCCGATGATCTTCATTAGCTTGGTTCCCCCTTACGCTGCTGATGCTCGGCCGCGAACCGCTGGAGCCTCTTCTGCGACTCCCGGAGGAAGGCGGCTGCCCGTTCATCGGACACCGGTAGCGGACCTGACCGAGGGGGCGCTGCTGATGGCCCTGACGGTGGCGCGGGAGGCGATGGCGGTCCTGGCTCAGGCGGCGGCGGTGCGCCCTGCTGCGGAGTCGCTGGTGGCGGGGACTGCATCACGGGCGTGATGTCGGGCATGGTCATGTGCCGCCCTGCCATGGCTGCGATGATCAAGGCGGCAATGGCCACCCAGAACAGCATGGCAGGCAGCAGGACGAGACTAGCGAGGAACACAGCCAGCGCGACCCCCAGCGCCAGCATCATGGGCGCTGAGCTGGGCTTGGGCATGCGGGCCTGCTGCTGTCGCTCGATCAGCGCGGCGACGGAGAACCCGTGCGGCCTACCGGCCTGGTGCCAGGCGCTGACCGCCTGCACGAGCTGAGCAGGCGGATTCACGTGAGCGCCTGCAATCCCCAGGACTACCAGGCTGACCGCGCCGCCGATGATGCTCATTCCGCCAGACGTACTGTCGCTGCTGAGTGTTGCGAAGAAGACGACGACGCAGGCTGCCAGGAGAATCGCGGCCAGGATGGTGGCGGTGATGTTGCGCAATGGCTGTGCTTTCCGCAGCTCTGCCATCTGGCCCTTCCAGACCTGGAAGCCCCCGAGGCTGGCGTTCTCGATGCCGACTGAGCGCTTATAGGCGCTCCACAGGTTCACCTGGCGCAGAACGACGAAGACCGCTGCGCCTTCCAGCCATGCGCGGTTCTGGTTCTGGTTGTACATGGCTCAGCCCTTACCGCAGTCATGCATGACGGTGCTAAGGTCACGCTGCGCATTGTTTGGATCGCCGGACTCCATCGCGGTGGCATCGCCTTGAAGGGCTACAAGATCGCTGTCCAGTTGCGAGCCGCTGAACTGCTGGTTGTTGAAGTTGCTGACGGTGTTGTCGGCGGTGTCTGCCACGTCAAACAGGTCGCTGCCGTCATCTGCGTTGATGTATGCCTGAGCGTTGCTCAGGTCGCTGGTGACCCTCTGGCACATCCACGACGGGTAGCTGGTGCCGCCACCTGAACTGCCGTGGCTGAGGATCAGGGCGACGATGACAACCACCAGGACGACTGCCCCGAGTCCCGCGAGGAACCGTGATACGGACGGCGGCATTTTGCTGTTCTGTGCATTCATGACCGGGCCGCCCCGCTCCACGGCACAGAGATCGAAAGTGCTTCCCGCGAGGGGATGTCGTAGCGCTCACGGATCACCGGCTCGGCTTCCTCGGCTTGCAGGATGCGCAGCTCATCAGGGGACCGGGCACGCCAGCCGGCCGACTCGCACGAGTACGGCTGGCCCTGGATGACCACGACATCGCCGGTTGACAGCGAGCGGAGCCGGTTCCGGCGGTACGCCGTGGCGCGGTCGCGCTGCTCATCGGTCAGGTGGCCGTTCAGCGAGGGATCGTCCCCGATGTTGAAGACCTCGAACGCCTCGGCCAGGATCGCGTCATCACCGGGCGGGCCGGTCAGCTCGTACTTGAACACGAGCACCAGCGGATGGCGCTTCTCGTCTTCGAGCGCCTCGGACTTACCGCCGTTCTCGAATACGGTGTTCAGCCCGAAAAAGCCTGAGTCACTGATGTTGTGGTAGATCTCAACGCGGACCATGTTTATCATCCCCCCGATGATTTCCTTGTTACGCGGTCGAACATGAGCACCGCGATCACCGCGTCATCCATTGGCGTGGTGCGGGTGCAGGTCCGACTTCTGATAATCTGTGTCGATGTGCGAGTTATCCCCCGCTGGGGCCGAACATGGTTGACCCAGCCGACTTCGAACAGCGCGGCTCCCACGGCTACTGGTATCGGAAGGACAGACCAACTCGCGGCAATCCGCGCGAGTGGAAGGACTGCAAAGCCTGCGGCACCCGCAGCCTCATCGGAGTAAGGAACGGATATTGCTCGTTGCTCTGCACGGCCAGGGTCAATCGGCAGTGTGGGTCTGTCTCGGAACGCTGGCTTGGCGATGCTGTTGGTTATGCGGGGGCGCACCGTCGCGTCTACAGAACACGAGGCAAGGCCAGCGAGCATCCTTGCGCCGACTGCGGCAAGCCTGCCACTGAATGGTCGCGGGTTCACGGCACTACCGGCCTGGAGCCTGAGCACTATGAGCCTCGCTGCCGTGGTTGTCATGCGGCCTACGACGCCGATGCTCACAGCCACGTGGGTCAGCGCAACGCCAGCGCGAAGCTGACCGAGGATGACGTACGCGAGATCCGATGGCTCTACGCTACGGACGACTGGTTGCAAGCAGCGCTTGCTGAAAGATATGAAGTCGCGCAGGCAACTATCAGTGCGATTGTTCGGTGCAAGATCTGGAACCATGTCTGATCTCATGGCGTTGCTCCATCGAAATGTGCTTGGGCGAAAGCCTTAGCGCTAGCAAGCTCGTAACGTGCTCCGAGCAGCGCATTCCAGTGATGCTCGCCTCTGGGCGCATTGGCTGAGTGCGTCACCCGGTAAATAAAGACGTTGCCCGTAGCCTCGTTCTTGAGCAGGACGTACCGGCCGTTCGTGGATGTCCAGGTCTTCTCGGCTGTCTGTGTCCAGCGCAGCTTGATCATCGGGTATCCGCCTCGGCCGGGATGAACACGATCTTGCGGGTTACGTTCCCGCATGAGTGGCAGGTAGCCAGCGCCTTGCCCAGCGTGGCGATGTAGGAGCGCTTGACCTGGGCTATGTGCCCGCACTCCAGCTTGACGTTGACGATGCCATGGGGCGGGCTCACGGGCTCCTGGACGACCGCCTCGAAGTCGTAGCGCTCGCGGATGAGCCTGGCCAGCTCACTTGCCTGGTGCGGGCCTAGACCACTGACGATGACGCTGGTCATGGCGTGCTCTCCGTGATCTCTTCGGCAAAGATCAGGCCCGAGAGCAGGCGCGGGATCACATAGTCGTCTAGCGTCCAGCCGGCGTTGTCGTAGCCCTCGATGATCACCGAGGCTCTGCACTCGCTGACGACCCTGTAGTTCGCGGGCAGATACCGCTCGACGGTCGCGCGGGGCGCACTGACCTCGGCGCGGCGGATCGGCTTGTCCGCGTTCTCGTAATGCTGCTCCCAGAATGCGTTCTCGCTCATGACAGCTTCCCCCTCGTTGCAAAACAACATGTGCTGCATACGCGCGGCAGCGCGATGCGCTCGCGGACTTGCGACCAGTACAGGCCGCGTACGCCGTCATCGGATGCGATCTCGGGACAGTCAATGTCGAGATGGAAGACCGGATCGGCCGTGCCTACTTCGCCCCACACGACAGGATCGGCCTCAGCCTTCGTGATCTCGGCCAGGGTGACAAATCCCCGATGGCCTAGCCTCTCGGCCAGCTCGATGTACCAGGACTCGGAGTGCCTCATCAGAAGTCCCCTAGCGCCGGGTAGCGGTGGATGCGGTCCAGCTCCCGCTCGATGCGGTCCAGGTCCGCGCGGTTGTCCGCGTTGAAGCGCCGGTACTCGTCCGGGGTCAGGGTCGCAGCGCGCCGCTGCGCGTCGTACTCGCGCCGTGCCCTGCGGCACTGCGGGCAGGTGCAGTAGTCCTTGCGTGCGTCGTGGTACTTGTCAGCCATCCTGGCCTCCCTGCGCGGTGTGGTCCTTCGAGTGCGCGTTGCGCCGCTGAACCGCGTCGGCCCACAGGAAGTTGGCCTCGGCGCGGGCTTCCTCCTCGCTGGGGCGGCCGGTAGCCAGGTAGTTGACGAATGTCGCGGACCCTGGCTGGCGGGTGACGTGCCAGAAGTCACGGGCCAGGTGAGGCCGCCGCTTGAGCAGCTCGGCCAGCTCCGGGTCGGCCGGCTGGCGCTCGATGGTCACGGTGATGTCCGTCCCTGGGACGGTCTTGGTGACGACGGTCTCGCGCATGCTCAGCACCCCTCGTTCGCGTAGATCTCGGCCCGGTCGATGCCCTCCTGGACCTGGCGCTCGATGACGCGCAGCCATGCCTCCAGGTGCCGGACGCCCCTGGCCGCGTACGCCTGGGTCGTCGGGGGTGTGTAGACCCCGCTCCGCTTCGCTGCCATCTGCCTGTCCCCCTCGGTGTTGCTGGAGATTCCAGAGTAACTGCCTAGCGTGGCCCGCGCTAGGGCATTGTTAAATCTTTACCTTCAAGCTCTAGCGCGGGCGGCGCTAGGCAATATAGCTTCGGAATCGAAGGCAGCACACGGGGGGAACCGAAACCATGACAAGCACCGCGATCCTGACGCGAGAGACCTGCGACCGCTGCCCGGCGGTCGCTCAATTTCGGACATTCCTGACCAGCGGCGAGCTGTTCTTCTGCGCGCATCACTACGCGGAGAACGAGCAGGCGCTGACCGAGGCCGGGGCGCTGGCCCTGCCGCTAAACGAGAACTAGAGGGAGATCAAGATGACCTACGACCTGCCGACGCTTCCCAGCCCATCAGCATATGACGTGGCCGAGAAGTCACGAGAGACGATGGAGTGGCTGCGCAGCAACATCGCGGTCGGCTACACCAGCGAGCGCGGACCCGCGTGGTGGGCCAGCGGCGCGGCGACCAAGGACGGCACCTGGACGGGCATCCCGGACGGCAGTCACTTCGACGGCCCCGTGCCGCAGTGGCGAGTCGATGAGATCCTGGCCAGCGGCGCGCTGGTAGAGGGCGCGGTGACCGTCACCCTGCCTGACGGGACAGTGATCGCGGACGAGTCGCGCAAGGGCATCGTCCGCAAGAGCACCGGCCGGGTGCTGTACACCCCGAAGCAGTCCTACGCCGTCCATCAGTACGCCGAGACGCTGGACGGGTTCCTCAAGCGGCTCGCGCACGAGAACATCCCGTGCTCATCGGTGGGGCTACTCCAGCAGGGCGCAGTGGCCTTTATCCAGGGGCGGCTGCCTGAGAGTCACGAAGTCGCCGGGTACGGCTACGTGCCCTACATCGGCGTGGTCACGTCAGCGGACGGCTCGCTGGCCACGACGCCGCACACCGGGGTGCTCGGGGAGGTCTGCGACAACACCGTCCGCAACGGCCTGGCCGGGGCGCTGACCAAGTTCAAGATCCGGCACACCAGCGGCTCCAAGCCGCGTGTGCAGGAGGCCCGCGAGAAGCTGGGCATCCGCCTGGTGCAGGTCGCGGAGTCGTTCGAGGAGGTCGTCAGCGGCCTGGTGTCCATCGACGTCACCGACCAGGATTTCCGTCTCTGGCTGGACGAGATGGCCCCGGTCAAGGACCAGGACGGCAAGGTCAAGGCCGGCCGCTCGCTGACAATCGCGGAGAACAAGCGCGACACGCTGACCAGGCTGTGGACCAAGGACGAGAAGGTCGCGCCGTGGGCCGGCACCGCGTTCGGGAGTTGTCTTGCTTCCCCTTGGGACCGTGGCAAGCTTCCATACCCTCGGGGCAGGGTCCGACAAAGGCTTCGAGAACGAGCCGGTGGACCTGCGGTTCTTTTACTTCTCCGTCGCGGTGCAGCCCAATCTGGAATCTGCCATGCCCGTTGCAGTGGAGGCGCAGGATTCGGCTTTTCCGTCTGCGTCCGTTTCGGTCTACTCGCTCAAGCGAGCGCACGCGGCCGAGGTCGGAGACGTCGTAGAGACCTTCCCAGCCCACGACAGGTAACCAGCGCTCAGGGGGTGATAACTCACACACAGACACAGACTACACGTAACAGTCAAACTAGGTCAAAAGAGGACAGACATGATAGCAGTAGTTCTTGTCAAGGCAGTGTCAGTCGTCGCTCTGCTGGGCGGCGCACACAGTGGCTCGGGACCACCGAGCACCTACACGGTGGCACCAGGCAACACCCTGTCGGGCATCGCTGCCAGCAACGGTGTCTCGCTGAGCCAGATCGAGGCGGCCAATCCGCAGATCACCGATCCCAATGTGATCACCGTGGGAGAGACGGTGAACCTCGGCAGCGGATCGGCCAGCGGGTCACCTTCTACCAGCGCCGCCCCCGTCGCAACCACTGGTGATGGCGACAGCGACGGAGACGACGCCTCTACCGGAGCCTCCTCAGAGGCCCCAGCCCAGCAGTCTACGCCCGCCCAGGCCCCGAGCGCGGGGTCTGACCAGGGCTCCAGCCCGAGCACGAGCGCGGGCCAGGATGGCTCCGGGCTCAGCGGCGGGCTGTGGAGCTGCATCAAGTTCCGCGAGTCCACCAACGGGCAGCTCAGCCATAACCTCTTCGGCATCATCGGCTCCACCTGGGCCGCTGATGGAGGTACGCAGTTCGCGCCGAGCGCCGCGCAGGCCACCTTCGCTCAGCAGGGCATCGTCGCCCAGCGGGTCATGAACACCGCCGGGCCGAGCGCCTGGGCCGCAGACGGGTGCCCTGGCACCTAAATGAAACGTCCGGTCACCGGAGCGAAAGCGAATAGAGATCGCTCGTCGGAACCCTGCGGGGTAACCGCGTGTGGATGCGCTCCGGTGACCGGGCCTAAACTCAGCAAATCGAATACAACCACAACATCATCAATGCGCATTGGGAGACCATGCGGCTGGCCGAACTGATCACGCGGCCACCGCCTGGTCTTTAAGGGAAGGATTGAGACGAGACCAATGAATGACATAGAGATAGCCGAGCTGACTCTTCTCCGTGCCTTCCATAATCGGCTGCGGGTGATACACCAGGAGGCAGGAGTCCTGTCGGCGTCCGGGCACCGCACGATGGTGGAGCGCGAGCTGGCGAAGCTGGACAGCGACCTGCGCGACCTGGCCGTGGCCAAGGCCGTGCGCGCTGACCCGCCACCGCATCGCACGGAGCCGCAGCGCCCGGCTGCGCCTGCACCCGACCCGGAGTCCGACCTGACTGTGCCGACGATGCTGCGCCGGCTCCAGCGGGCCATCGCGTCCGGTCGCGACATGCCCTAGGCAGATGTCCGCCACTGCCGCTGCTGAGCCTGAGCCCGACGATAGGCTGCCGGCCATGCCCATCACCGAGGACCAGCTACAGCGGGCGTGGGACGCGCTGCGCGAGCTGCACCCGGACCTGCCTGCCGCGATGGTCGTCGCGAACCCGAGGCCGCCCGCCTGCGGGAAGATGCGGGCAACGCTCATCGTCGTGCCGGACACCGCGCTGGAGCGCCCGGAGGACGCCCTGGAGCGGCTGCTGCACCAGGCTGCGCACCGGCTTGACCCCAAGCCCGCTACGGGCTCCTCGGGCCGCTACCACGCCGAGAGCTACCGTGACACCGCTCGGACCCTGGGGCTGGCCGTCGAGCGAGGGGAGCCGCACCAGGGCTGGAGCGAGACAGCCCTGGCACGGGCGACCTGGGACGCGAACACGATGTCTGCCTATCGCCGCGTCTTGCGCATTCTCGGAGAAGAACAGAGCTGATATTCAGCGCGAACTGCTGCGGCGATGAGCCTCGTAGACCCGGTGAGCCTCCCGGCACCCGCACGAGTCATCATCAGGCACTGGCCAGGCCCACTCGCCTGCGCGGTCGGTCTTGTGCTTCTGGTAGCCCGTCTCCGAGCCGTGATTGACAGGCTGCTGCCGCCGGACGGCTATGTCACCACCCTTGTAGGCGCGCGTGTAGCATGCCGCGCACAGTCCTCGGCCCTTGACCTTCCGCATGCAGCCATTCGCGCATGGTGGCTTCTCGGGGAGGATGACACCCCTGAGAGCCAGTGCCTCCAGCGCCATCTTCGTAATTACAGCATCCCTGTCCGGCACCTGGAGCACGCAGAACAACCGGCCGGCATCGATTTCTGCCGCCAGCTCGTCTGCGCGTATCTGATACCTTAGCGGCGCACTATCCGAGGTGCTCGGCATCAATTCTCATTCGGGCCGGGAGCAGCACTACGCAATGGGAGACATACCGAGCTGGGCCAGCCGTTCCGCCAGGAGGACTTCTAGCTCCTGAGTGGTCCGACGTTCCCGGAGATACTCCGCATGACTTTTGACCCGCGACGTAGAACGCCGTGCGTTAACCAGCTCAACGGCGCTCTCGGAGTCCGTTATGGCGTCGGTCCCGCAGACCCGGCACTGCCACAGGATCGGGACCGGCGCTCTGGCGTAGAGCGCAAGGCTGAAACAGTGGCCGCGATCACACGAGTACCTGACCTCCTGACGCTCAGCCAGTGCCGCGCCGGCCTCGGACTCATTGGACTGCTGGCCGTAGATCCCGCCCAGGGACGCACCCCGGACAGTGCTGTGTCCCTTAGTATTCTGCACTGGCTATCCGAGAATGCCAGAATTACTGCGCTGCCCGATCCCGAGCTGGGGCCGTACGCGGCGTACGTAGTCCTCAAAGCTGAGGTCGGTGTAGTCCGCATCTGGCTGCTGCTGACGGGTAAACCTCCCGGCGTCATCACGGGGGGGTGTCTGCCTCTGCCGGCCATGCTGAGTGACCTCAGCGAGGATCTCGGCCGTCTTCTGCTTCGCCAGCTCGATCGAGCGCTCGACTTCCTGAATGCTATTCCCGCCGATGTAGTCTGCGAACTGCGGGGCGATCGTCTTCGCTGCCTGCTCCTCGGTAGTGCGAAGGGCCGCGTACTCGTTGACCTCGGTCTGCCTCAGCTCGGCTTCCTTGCGCCGGAACGCATCCTCGCGTTCCTGTAACTGGCGGGCCAGGGCTTCCTCGGCAAACTCGATGGCGGCCTTACTCTCACGCTCGTCAAGCGCACGCCGGGCCTCGGCCTCGCGCGCTAATCGGGCATCCTTCTTCTTGGACACTTGTGTAACTCCAATTCGTATAGAGCTAATTCAGGCTTCGACAGTGACTATTACGCTGCTGTTGGCGGCCGGGTTGCCGGCAAGGACAACAGAGATCTGCCCGGCCTGCGGAGCAGACTGGACTGCCCAGGCCACTGACTCGCTCTGATCATTCTGCCCGGACACCCCGGACCCGTACTGGACAGCGGTGTTCCCCGAGTTGACGTTGGCATTCGGGAGCTGGGAGCCCATGTCAACAGACAGTGGCGGCCAGCTCGGCGGAATCGCAATGTTCGGGGCACCCGCAGAAGAGGATGCGGTGCCGCCCGAGACGTTAACGTATGCGGTCTGGCTCGTCTGGTTCTCGACCGTACAAGTACGCATGAACGCCGTGGTCGTCAGCGCCTGCGCCGTAGCCCCGTTGACTGTGGTAAAGCTGAAATAGTTAGGTCCGACTGTTGCTGCTGTCATTTAACGAAGCCTTCCTAGAGCGCAGCGGTAGCCAGCTCAGCACCCTCGGCCAGTCCGGATGCGCCTGCACCAGCGGCTGGGGCCTCGCCGGGCAGTGCATCACCGGCAGCGCGTCCGGCGCTGCGTCCAAGGTTGAAATTGAAGGTGCGCTGCGGCGGCGGTCCTTGCTGCTGCTGAGCGGGAGCATGCATGCCGAGTGCCCCCAGGTCGGGCACCAGGCTCGGCGTGGTCTGCGGGGCTGGCTGCGCGGTCAGGCCCGGCTGCACGGGACGCGGGCCGGGACGCGGTGTACTGGCGGGGCTGACGTACCCGTAGTTCCGCGTTGAGCCCGTGGCACCGCCGTAGGGACTGGTGCCGCCGAACCCGGCAATGGGCCGGCCGTTCACGTCGGTTAGTGAAAGCATTGGATCAGCCTCCGTATCCCTGCGTGCTCCCGGCAATGCGGCCTGTCGCCCTGCGGGTGATGCCATCGTTGCCGTCCGCCAGCCAGACACCCGCGTCGATGTTTGCCTGGACCTCGGCCGCGTGAGCCTGGGCCGGGTGCGTCGGGCGCATCGCTGCGGCTGCCCCCCGGATGGCGCGTACGTTGACCGCAGTCGCGTCCTCGGCCTCAATGAGCCCGGCCCGCGCAGCGGCGTATGCCTCGTCCTGGGCGTCAGCGTTGGCCTGCCAGCGGTCGAGCTGCGCCTGACGGCGTTGCATGCCCTCCTGGCTGGCGGTGACCCCGGTACCCGTCACACGCGAGGTAGCCAGCTCGCGGCGCTCGGCAGCGCTGAGCTGGGAGCCGCTGAGCCACGTCTCTGCTTGCTGCCGTTGCTGCTGCTCGATGTAAGCGCGGTGCTCAGCGGCCCGCTGAGTATGGCTAATGCTGACGCCGCTCGTTGCGGGCGGAACCACGAGGCCGAGGCCGCGCTGGGCAGCCTCACGGGCGCGCACCGCGTCGGCCCAGGTCTCCATGTTGCTGCGCTCCTGCGGCGGGCTGATCGTCGGCTCGGGTAAGTGCTGAGGCTCGGGCTCGCCCCGCGCCTCGGTCCAGAAGTCACTCATCATGCGCAGCCTCAGCCTTGTGCTCGGCCAGCAGGAACTGGACCAGCGTCACCATTGCCTCGAAGCGCTTCTTTAAGTCATCGAACTCGGCTTCGAGATCACGCTCGGCAGCGCTGATCTCGGCTTGCCGGCGCACCTTCTCGCGGCCGGTGAAGTCACGGATCGGATGGACGGCCGGACCCTGCGGGCTCATCCCGACCTGCTGGCCGACCGGACGCTGCATTGTGTCAGTCATTAGTTGTTGCCTCCGTTGCTATTCCGCCGGTCGTTAACCAGCAGGTCGCCGTAGTTGTCGTACGTGTCCCCTGCCCGCGCATTGCCCGGCACCCTGCGCATCGTCCGCTTGGGCAGTCCCTCCGGGGGAAAGCCGTACCGTTCCTCGAACGGCAGGTCGTCACGGTGTGCCTGGGGCGCGATGACGGTCTGCTTGTTCGCCGCACCACGCCCCCAGGAACGTGACGAGTCGTCGGTGACGCCTTCGGTGCGGAACGGCAGTCCCGTCACCGCGTCAACATTGCGCAGGCCAGCAGAGGGACTTTGCTGGCCAGCACCGCCCGCGTCACGGGGCGTGAACTTGACGTACGGGTTGGGCTCCTGGCCGGATACATTCACGACTTCAGGAGTATCTGCGCCAGGGGCAGCAGGAGCCAGCGGGCTAGCCTGATCGTTGTTCTTCTTGCTCATCAGTGTGTCCTCATGTACCGGCGGAAGGCGGACCAGGAGCGAATGCCCGCGTAGACACCCAGGGCCTCCAGGGCAGCCCTGGCACTAGCGTCAGACGATTCCTTCATTCCCTGGACGAAATCTTCTACCCGTCCGGGCTGCATGCTGAAGGGCATCGCGTCATCGGCATTCGCGTTCTTCCTGGTCGCCATTACTGCTGACCGCTCTGCTGAGAGGCCAACATCGTTTTCATGCTCGAATCGTAGGGATCGGACCTCATGAACGTGCTCCCCGACTGGGCATTGCCGGTGGCCAATGTATTGGGAAGCGTCAGGATGGAGCCTCCATGGAAGGCAGGGTCAGCCTGGATTCCGGGATGCGCGGTCGTGCTGGCCCAGTTCCCAGTCGCGCCTGCGAAGAAGGCTGCCGAGCGGCCCTGCTGGGGCATGGCCTGGCGAGTCTGCGGCAGCTCGACCGGACTCGGCTCGCTGACCTGCCGGACGGGCGTGCTGGCAGCAGGCAACGATGCCTCCGCTGGAGCCGGGGCTGCGGGAGCAACTGTGCTGTTCATCGGGTCGGTCATCATGGGTCTAGCTCCTGCTCACCAGGGTCCGCAGGATCTCGCGGAGCTGCTCAAGTTCTGATCTGAGATCAGCGGCCAGTGCGTCGATCCGTGCGTCCAGTGCGTCGATGCGAGCATTCTGCGCGCCAGTGAGTTTATTCCGGTCCTCGGTGATCTGCGCATGCCGGCGCGCTGTCGCGTCCGTCACGCAAAAGCTCGGGTAGTCAGGCGGTAACATGATCTGCTTCATTCGGGTTGGTCTCCGGATTAGTACTCAGCCAGCTCCGAAGGGCGTTGTTCACGAAGTACGACAGGGGACGCTCCTGCTCGGCCTTCAGCTCCCTGAGTCGCTCATCAAGATCAGCGTCGATAGTGATTGCTAGCTGAGGCTTGTTGCGCATTCGATAGCCCTTCGGGTATTACGTGCATTACCAGTCTGACACACATGCGTGCGAAAATATTAGTAGTTCACTTCAGACTGGACGAGCGAGGGCTGAAACTTTGGAGCAATCCGAGTTCCAGCCCTTTCTCCTCACAAACAGCAACGACAAGCAGCGCCCAAAGAAGACGGCAATCATATGAGGGCTCGCTGTAGAGGATGCAATGTAATGACTAGCTTATCACCACCAAGTAGCGGTAGCGATCGTGCTGCCAGCAGCATTCGGGCTGCCATACAGGTCGCTCTGCGGGATGCGGCGAAAGCCTATGAAGAGCCCGGACAGCAGGCAGTAGCCGATGCGCTCATGACCGCCTATACGGAGCTGCGCAATGCCCTGGTCAAGCTGGAGAGCGGGGCATCAGGTGCGCGGGCACTGCCCGGCACCAGGACGCTGACATTTGCTCAAGAGCAGAATGCCATCCAGGCCGCGACGTACAGCCGCGAGCGCTCCAGCAACGGTCACCACAAAGCCTATGCCTGAGCTAAGCGATAATAGATTCATCAAAGCAGTAACTGAGGTTTTATACGATGCCCATTCCAGGTGATCCCGGTCCCGACCTTAACAGCTTCGCTGGCCAGGGCGGGCTGGGTGCTGCCGGCGGCATTATCGGAACCAATCATCTGCAAACTAGCGTCGATTCCCTGACGCATACGGTCAGTGACTTCTCGAAGGCCGTCAAGCAGATAACCGACTTTGCCAAGCAGCTTCCCTCGGGCACATTCGGGGGTGCCGGGCTGGCCAAGCTGCTGGGAGTCGCGCCTGGACAGTCGGGCCAGGGATCGAATGCCGCAGGCGGCGGCTTCCCCGCAGTAGTGAATCCTTTCTCGCGGAGCTACGCCCAGCAGCAGCCTGGCGGAATGGCATCGCCTGCCGGACAGTACCCGGCAATGGGGCCGACTTCGGCGTACCAGCCCGGTCAGCAGTCCCAGGGAACACAGCAGCCGTTCTCTCAGCTCCCTAACGGGGGCATCTACGCGCAGCAGCCCCAGGCCGCTGCCTTCCCGCAGCTCGGCCCGGCGTCCCCGTACCCGCAGGCCGCTTCCGGCCAGCTCCCGAGCATGCCGCCACCCCCTGGCGGTTACCAGCCGGGCGGGCTCACCTACCCGGCTACCGGCTTCCCGCAGATGCAGCAGGGCGAGGGCCTGACGTACCCGGCCTCGGGTAACTACCCGATCAGCGGCACGCCAGTCGGTCAGCCATTCCCGACAGCGGGACCAACGCAGCCGTACGCACCGCCTACTTACGGGCCGAACGCAACATTTGCGTCTCTGCCGAACGGCGGGCAGCAAGCGCCTACTCAGCCGCTGCCGATGATGGGCGGGCAGAATGGCGGCATTCCGCCTGGATCGCCTACCGGAGGCACGGGAGGCAATAACTCCAGCAGCCTGCCGTCTCTCGGCCAGTCTGTTGCCGGGATCGCCACCGGGATCGCGGGTGCTGGGGCGAGCGCCCTGCCAGGCCAGACGGCATTGAATACTTACCAGTTCCTGTCGTCTATCGGCGGCGGTGTCGGTGGCTCAGGCTACACCCAGAACCAGCAGATGCTGGCGCAGCAGGTCGGGGGCACCGCAGGCACGGCAGCGTTTGGTAACGCAGCGCGGTACAACCAGTGGGCGACCGGGCTGACCGATGCATCCCAGGCATTCTCCATTCTTGGTGCCCAGGCGGGCAACCCGATGCTCAACCAGACTTCGATCGGCCGCAACCTGCTCGGCGGAACGGCAAGCATGTCGTACCTGAACCCCGGCATGACCGGTACCCAGGCAGCCCAGGCGACGAGCAGCCTCTACACGCCGCAGCAGTCGCTCCAGGAGCGGATGCTCGGCTATCAGAACACGCCATTAATCGCTGGCGTCGGTGCCAATAAGCGCACTAATAACATGGCGCAGTGGGCGGCCGGACAGTTTCAGGGGTGGGGCTTAGGCCCAGGCCATAACCTGAATGCCAACCAGATGCGCGCCGACCTCGGCCCGAATGGCCCTATCTACCGGAACCTGGCGGCTGAGGGACTGAACCCGTCGCAGTACGCTCCGCAGCTTGAGGCGTACAACGCGCTGTACCAGGGCCTCGGCACGAAGGGCACGCAGCACCCTGCCCTGACGATTAACCAGGCGCAGAAGCTGATGAGCGGCCTGTCGTCACAGAACCCGAGCGTGTTTAAGCAGGCGACCGCCACGCTCCAGAACTACGGCATCAACCAGAACGACCTGGACCGGCTGAAGGGCGTAGCCGGCACGCAGGCCGCTACCCAGGCTGATAAGTCCAGGGGCTTCACGGCGGGCCTGGACGCGGCTATCAAGGCGCTGGAGAAGTTCAGGCTAACGCTCGGCAGCTTCGAGAACCGCGTGGGCCTCAGCACGCCGCTGGGCGCGGCTGAGGGCGCTGGGGCAGTAGCCAAGACTGTCGGCGGCGGTGGTATCGGCATGCTGGGCTTGCTCGGGCTCGCCGGAAAGACCGGCTTACTCGGCAAGGGCATCGGCGCTATCGGCAAGATTTTCAAGGGCTTCAGCGGCGGTGGCGGTGGCGATGCAGCCACAGGAGCTGGAGCTGGCGAGGCAGGTGCTGCTGCCGAGGGCGCAGGCGGGATGGGTGCGCTGGGCACGGCAGGTCTCGCTGCTGGTGGCGTCGGCGCAGGAGTAGGCGCGGGCCTTGGCCTTTCCTGGCTGGCACGCCGTGCACTGAAGTCCGCGAACGTGCCGACCTCGGGACGCGAAGGCATGCTTGCCTCGGCCGCCAACTTCATGTCCAACGAGGGCGTGCTGACCGGTCGCGGCCGGCACGCAGGCGGCCAGCTCTTCCACGATGTCGGCCATGATGTCGGCAAC
>Ga0102924_1002130_pt1 | contig 21969 bp, 19 predicted proteins | sample PaiPotPPM11metaG_FD_80116 | JGI IMG/M metagenome (GOLD analysis project Ga0102924, IMG submission 80116) | Iron sulfur acid spring bacterial and archeal communities from Banff, Canada, to study Microbial Dark Matter (Phase II) - Paint Pots PPM... ...
CAGCCGGCTTGACCTCGGAGTGATCGGGCGCCCAGCCTGCCGAGGCGTCCCAGACCGCGACCGTGCCACGCCGCTCGCCGCGCGCCAGCGGCCCGAGCCACTTCACGCGGTGCTCATCTGAGCCCGCGGCGACCAGCAAGAGCGCCGCCGAGACGCTCGAGAACAGCGGGCTTGGCGCGAGCGCGTAGCCCATCTCCTCCTGGATCACCACCAGCTCAACTGCACCGAGACCGAGACCGCCGTCGTCCTCGGGCACGATCACGCCTGGCCAGCCGAGCTCTGCGACCTGGCGCCACTGCTCGTCGCTGGCGCCGTGATCGCTCTCGGCCAGCTCGCGCACCGCCTCGGGCTTGTAGCGCGCCGCGAGGAACTCCTTCGCGGTCCGCTTGATCGCCTGCTGGTCGTCCGTCAGCTCGAAGTTCATCGCATCCTCGGCAGCCCGAGCACGCGCTCGGCGACGATGTTCTTGAGGATCTCGGTAGTCCCGCCCTCGATCGAGTTCGCGCGCGCGCGAAGAAACCGGTAGGTCCAGGCGTCGTCGGCCAGCATCGCGCGCGGGCCCGCAATCTCAACCGCGAGCTCGGTCAACGACTGGTTGACCTCGGACCAATGCCACTTGCCGAGCGACCCCTCTGGCCCTGGCACCCCGGTGCGCATCGTCGCCGAGAGGCTGCGGTACGCATTCAGACGAAGCACCTCGGACTCGATCAGCAACTGTGCGATGCGCTGGCGGACAAGCGGATCGTCGATGGCCGTGGCGCCGTTAGTCGCGCGTGACTCACGCGCGTGCTCGATCAGCTCGCGGAGCGCGATCCTGACCGCCACCTGGAGGCCGAACGCGAGCGTCGCTCGCTCGTGCATCAGGGTCGTGATCGCGACGGCCCAGCCGTTGCCCTCACCGCCGACAATGTTCTCGTCGGGGATCCGCGCCTCCTCGATGAACAGCTCGTTGAACTCGGCCTCACCGGTGATCTGTCGCAGCGGGCGCACCTGGACGGCGTCCTGCTCCATATCCATCAGGAAGTACGTCAAGCCTTTGTGCTTGGGCGCCTCGGTATCGGTGCGGGCGACCAGCATGCACCACTTGGCGTGGTGTGCGAACGTCGTCCACACCTTCTGGCCGGTCACGACCCACTCGTCGCCCGCCTTGACCGCCCGGGTCTTGAGCGAAGCGAGATCTGAGCCGGACTCGGGCTCAGAGAAGCCCTGGCACCAGATCTCCTCGGCCGACAGAATCGCGGGCAGGTAACGACGCTTCTGCTCCTCCGTTCCGTGCGCGATCACGGTCGGTCCTCCCATCGCGATTCCGAGCACGTTCGCGACCGAGGGCGTCTTGGCGCGCCCCATCTCCTCGTTGAAGATCGCCTGCTCGATCAGGCTCGCGCCGCGGCCGCCGTATTCCTTCGGCCAAGACACGCCGGCCCACCCTGCCTGGTGCAGCTTGCGCTGCCAGTCGCGGCGGAAATCGAATCCCGCCTCGTCCCCGCTTGGCTCGTGGCCGGGGTGGTTGTCGGTAAGCCACCTCCGGACCTCGTCCCGGAAAGCCTCCTCCGCCTGCGACAAGGTCAGATCCACGAGGGGATCCTATATGGGCTGTAGCCTCGGCCTCGGCGATGCTGGAATCCCGCCCCGCAGCCGGCCTTCCCGAGAGCGAGCTGCCCGGCCCCTACCCGGTCGGGGCCTACGCAGCCCAGCTCCAGCAGCGGCTGCGCGAGTTCGTGCGCGTTCAGCTCGTCGGCGAGATCTGGGGTTTCCGCTTAAGCCGGGCCAGGGTGTACTTCGAGCTGCGTGATCCGCGCGGAGCGCTCCCGTGCTCGATGTGGCTGAGCGACTTCGAGCGCTTGGGCGTCTCGCTGTCCGACGGTGTGCGCGTCGTCGTGGGCGGCGGCTGCGACTACTACCCGGGCAGCGCATCAGCTTCGCCTTCGTTCACGTTCGCGGTGTCGGAGCTGAGGATCGCCGGCGAGGGCGACCTGCTTGTTCAGCTCGAGCGACTGCGTCGCGAGCTTGCCGCCGAGGGCCTGTTCGAACAGCAGAAGCGCCTTGCGCGCCCACTGCTGCCGCGCACGATCGGCGTCGTCACCGGCGAGCAGGGCAAGGCTCGCGACGACGTGCTCGCCGGCCTGCGCCGCCGCGGCTGGGCCGGGCGGCTCGTCTGGGCGTTCGCACCAGTCCAGGACCGCCACGCCGCCCCCCGGATCGCCACCGCGCTGCGTGAGCTGGCAGCGATCGAGGAGGTCGAGGTCGTGATCGTCGCGCGCGGGGGCGGCTCGCTCGCGGACCTGTTCGCGTTCTGCGACGAGGCGCTGTGCCGCACGGTGGCGCTATTGCGTGTACCTGTGATCGCGTCCGTAGGGCACCACACCGACAGGACACTGATCGATGACGTCGCCGCGATCTGCTGCTCGACCCCGACCCATGCCGCAGAGGCGGCGGTGCCGATCGACCTGCGCGGCGCCCGCGCGCAGGTGGCGGCGGGGGCGCAGCGATTGTGCGGCCATGGCAGGCAGGCGGTACTCCGCAGGGCACGGCTGCTGGCGCAGCTGTCCCGCGCGCCGAGCCAGCACGTGGCGCGCCACCGCACACGTCTCCACCAGCTCGTGCGCGAGCTCCGCGCGAGCGCACGCCGCACGACCGATGAGAGCCACGCACTGGCCGCAAGGCATCTCAAGGTGTTGCGACGCGCCAAAGAGCGCGCCCTGAGCGCAGACCGCGGCCGTCGGCGCTCGGACCTCGAGCGGCTCGCGCTCGCGCTCGGCGCTCACGGTCCGGAGCGCACGCTGCGACGCGGGTACGCGATTGTCGAGAACCGCTCCGGAATGCCGCTGAGCTCAGCGACCGCGGCTCGGGACGCGGATCGTTTCAACGTCCGCTTCCACGACGACACCGTCCCAGCGAGGGTCGATGACTGAGGAGCGCACCTATGAGACTGCCATCGCGCGCCTGGAGGAGATCATCCGCCGGCTGGACTCCGGCGACGCCGGCCTACGCGACACGCTCGATCTAATCCGCGAGGGTCGCGAGCTCGTGTCCTACTGCGCTTCGGAGCTCGACGCGGTCACGAAGGGGTTGGAAGAGCTGCGGCTCGAAGAGCTCGTCGAGCGGCTGGAGCAGGGTGGGCGCGAGCAGGCGTAGGTCGAGCTGGTCCGGGAGGATCCCCCTGCGGTTGGGACCGACGCCGCGGGGTGCCCGGATTGCTCGCGGCTCCTAACCACGCCGGTGAACCCCCGGCGTACCGGCTGGTCCCGAGACTCGAGGCCCACCCACGCCCGACAGCGCCAGTGCGACGTTCGTGACTCGAAGCTTGGTGGCCGTGCGCTGCACCGCTCAAAGCGCAAAATCGCCGCTCGGCCGCCGAACGCATGGCGGCGTGCGTCGTTCGCGCCGTGTCTGCCGGTCGCAGAGAACGGCGCACCTATCGCCGGGAGCCCCGCGTGCATGAGGACGCCGTCCGTTGCGGGGATCTCCGTCTTGTGCGCGCCGGCTGGCGGGCGGGGACCGTGGTGGTCGCGAGTCAATGCGGCGCGCAGGCCTGCCACGCCCCCCGCCGCAGTCACGAGCACGGCAGCGCCGACGAGCGTCTTGGCTGCCAAAGTCGCCCCGGCAGTCTTGCCAGCCGCGCCAGCAGCCAGAGCCCCAGCGCCACCACCTGCGCTATGTCCCGATCCTGCTCCCAGCACGCGTGCGAGCATCGCGGCAGAGGCGGCTGGAGCAAGTACCGGCAGCAGCGCCTGCATGTCGCCGCGGCGAGCGGGGATCGCCGCCGCGAACGCCGTGCACCCTGCGCAATCGCGCAAGTGTGCGCGCACGCGCCGGCCGCGAAGGGCTCGCCCGTCACCGTCAGACACGGTTCGGCGCACCTCCTCACACACCATCGAACGACCCTCCGCGAACTCCATTAGCCCGCGGCGCGCCTCGAAGATCGCCTGCTTCGCCGTACCGACCGACGTCTCGAGGGCAAGCGCGATCTCCTGGTGCGAGAGGCCATTGAGCTCGCGCATCACCAACGCACCGCGCTGACGGTCGGGCAACTCCTGCAGATCGGCGACCAGCAGCGCCAGGCGCTCCCGCTCCCCGGCGCGATCCTCCGCCGAGCGGGCGCACTGCTCGGGAGCGTCGGTGAGCGCTCCGTCGCTGTGGCGTCGGCGAATCAGCGAGATCGCCTCGTTGTGCGCGATCCGAAACAGCCACGGACGCAGCGGCGCGTCGCGCTGGCCACGCTTCAGCGCCACAAATGCGCTCGCGAGCGTGGACTGCAACGCGTCCTGCGCGTCGGCGTCGTGGTGCACGATCGAGCGGCAATAGCGGTACAGCGGCTGGTGATGGCGCTCGTAGATCGCCGCGAACGCCCGCTCGCTCCCGCTCTCGACCAGGCACGCGAGCCGCTCGTCCCCGAACAGCCCCAGCCGGACCGGCAACCCGGCCGCGAGGGGCCGCCCAGCCGCAATCGACCACGCTTCCATCCACCATGTATATCGGCAACGCACGCCAACATCAAAAGTCAGGAACAACCCACAACGAACACCGGCCGCGTTAGCCCCTGACTTTCGACCCGGCCGCGCGTATACGCATTCAAACGCGATGACCCAGGTACCTCTGCTAGCGACGCCCGAGCGCGCCGCCCGTGCTCCAGCGCTCAGGCCAACTGTTCGCGGCAAGTCGCTGTACCTGGGCGCGCGGAAGCTTACCGTCAAGGGCGTCACCTACGGCCCGTTCGGCCCTGAAGCGGACGGCGGGTTCGATCCGGACACGGCGGCCCGGGACTTCGAGCAGATGGCCGCCGCCGGCATCAACGCGATCCGGCTCTACAACCCGTCCGCGCGCTGGCTGCTCGATTTGGCGCACGCGCACGGCCTGCTGGTGATGGTCGGCATTCCGTGGGAGCAGCACATCGCGTTCCTCGACGCCGGACGCGCGGCTGCGATCGAGCAGACGGTCCGCGACACGATCCGCCAGATCGCCGGCCACCCCGCGGTGCTCTGCTACGCGATCGGCAACGAGATCCCGTCGTCGATCGTTCGCTGGCACGGCCGCCGGCGGGTGGAGCGCTTCCTCACGCGCCTGTGCAAGGCAGCCAAGCAGGAGGACCCCGGAGCGCTCGTCACCTACGTCAATTACCCCTCGACCGAGTACCTGCGGCTGCCCGAGATCGACTTGATCGCGTTCAACGTCTACCTCGAGCGGCGCGAGCCGCTCGAGCGCTATCTGGCGCGGCTCCAGAACCTCGCCGACGACCGTCCGCTGCTGCTGGCCGAGGTTGGCCTGGACAGCCGCCGCAACGGCGCGCAGACGCAGGCCGACACGCTCTCGTGGCAGATCGGGACCTGTTCGGAGGCGGGCTGCGCCGGGCTGGTCGTGTTCGCCTGGACCGATCAGTGGCACCGCGGCGGTCACGACATCGTCGACTGGGACTTCGGCCTGACCACCCGCAAGCGCGAGCAGAAGCCGGCGCTCGAGGCGGTACGCGGGGCGTTCGCCTCCACGCCCCAGATCGCGACCTCCCCCGCGCCCCCGGTCTCGGTCGTGATCTGCACCTACAACGGAGCAGAGACACTGAGGGAGTGCCTCGAGGGCGTGCTCACGCTGCACTATCCCGACTACGAGGTGATCGTCGTGTCCGACGGCTCGACCGACGCCTCGGTCCAGATCGCCGCCTCATACGAGGGCGTACACGTGATCGAGACGCCCCAGCGAGGCCTCGCCGCCGCGCGCAACACGGGCATGGAGGCAGCCGATGGGGAAATTGTCGCCTACATCGACGACGACGCGATCCCGGACCCCGACTGGCTGGCGCGGCTCGCCAGCACGTTCGCGGGCGGACCGTTCGCGGCCGTCGGGGGACCGAACGTCCTGCCGCCCGAGTCGAGCTGGATCGCCCAGTGCGTGGCCAACGCGCCCGGCGGCCCGACGCACGTGCTCGTCTCCGACCACGAAGCGGAGCACATTCCCGGCTGCAACATGGCGATCCGCGCGGCGGCGCTCGAGCAGATCGGCGGTTTCGACCCACGGTTCCGGGCGGCTGGTGACGATGTCGACATGTGCTGGCGGCTGCTGGACTCAGGCGAGCGGATCGCGTTCAGCCCCGGGGCGGTGGTGCTCCACCATCGCCGCCGCAGCGTCCGCGCGTACCTGCGCCAGCAGCGCGGATACGGCACAGCCGAGGCGCTGCTGGAGCGCAAGCATCCCGATAAGTATGGCGCCGCCGGTCATGTCGACTGGGCGGGCAGGTTGTACGGCAACGGCGCCGCCCAGCACCGGGGGGGCTGGCGCTGGCGCGTCTACTACGGTGGCTGGGGAACGGCCTCCTACCAGTCGCTGTACGGGCCGCGCCGGGGCTTGCTCGATTCGCTGCCGCTGATGCCCGAGTGGTATCTGGCGATCCTCGTGCTTGGCCTGCTGTCGACGGCTGGAGCATTCTGGGAGCCGCTGCTGCTGGCACTGCCGCTGCTCGCCGCGGCGATCACGGCCCTGCTGATCGACGCCGGGCTCGGGGCCGTGCGGGCGCGGTTCCCCACCCGGCACGGCCGTCTGAGGCGGCGGGTGTTGACGGGGCTGCTGTACCTGCTCCAGCCGCTTGCGCGGCTTCACGGACGGATCGCCCACGGGCTGACGCCGTGGCGCCGGCGAGGTCCGCGCGCGTTCGGGCTGCCCGTGCCGCGCACCTACTCGCTATGGAGCGAACGCTGGTACAGCACCGAGGAGCGCGTACGCGCGATCTCGAGCGCACTGCGCGCCCGGGGCTCGGTGATCCGTTCGGGCGGTGACTGGGACCGCTGGGACCTGCAACTTCGAGGCGGTCTCCTCGGAGGCGCAAGACTGCGAATCGCGCTCGAGGAGCACGGCGCCGGCCGCCAGCTGATGCGAGTCCGCTCGTGGCCATGCGCGCCGCGCGCGTCGGTCGCGCTCGGCGCCCCGCTGGGCGTCGTCGCGGCGGTGGCGGTGATCTCGAACACCGACGCGGGTACGATTGCGCTCGCTCTGTTCGCCTTCGCGCTCGCGCTGCGCCTCGGCTACGAATGCGGGACGGCGACGGCCACGGTCAAGCTGGCACTGCGCCATCCGTTCGCCAGCCCTGATGCGCCGGCCGGACCGATCGCACAAGAAATCCCGACGGAGCCGCCGACCGAGCCCCTGACAGTTGGCATGCTGCTCGAGAAGTCCTAAAGCGACAGTCGATGTCCGACAGCCATCCCAATACCAGCTCGCTGCGGCGTCAGCTGCGGCTGCTGCGCTACGCACGACCGCACAAGCGCGCGATCGTGCTTCTGTGCACGACGATGCTGGTCGACATCGGGCTCGATCTGGCCAGGCCGTGGCCACTCAAGCTGGTGATCGACAACGTGCTCGGGCACCACGCCACGCCGAAGCTCGTGACCTCGGTGCTGCCCGGGGCGGCGAGTCCCCACGGTCTCTTGGCGTGGGCCGCCGGCGGCACGGTCGCGATCTTCCTGCTCGGAACGGCGAGCACGACGTTCTTCAGCTACTTCTCGCTGCGGACCGGGCAGCGGATGACGTTCGCGCTGGCCTCCGACCTGTTCGCCCACCTTCAGCGGCTGTCGCTGATCTTCCACAGCCGCCGCGCCCTCGGCGACACGATCCAGCGCGTCACGGGTGACTCGTACTGCATCTCCACGCTCGTGACGGATGCGCTGATCCCGGCGGTGCAGGCGCTGGCGATGCTCGCGGCGATGTTCGTCGTGATGTGGACGCTCGAGCCGACGCTGACGCTCGTCGCACTCGGCGTACTTCCGTTCCTGGCGGTCGTGATCCGCTACCTGGCGAGGCCGATCAAGGACCGCGCCCGGGAATCGCGCGACTACGAGGGCAAGCTGACCTCGGTCGTCGAGCAGACGCTCGGCGCGGTGCCGGCTGTCCAGGCGTTCACCCGCGAGAAGCTCGAGGAGCAGCGCTTTCGTCATTACGCGGACCGAACCGTGATCGCGTATCTGCGCTCGACCCTGGCGGGGATCTGGCTCGAGATCCTCTCTGGGATCGTGACGACGATCGGAACGGCCGCGATCATCTACCTCGGCGCCGACCTGGCGCTGCGCGGCAAGCTCACGGTGGGATCGATCATCGTGTTCCTCTCCTACCTCGGGTCGCTGTATGACCCGCTGGACGCGATCACCGGCACCGCACAGACGATTCAGAGCGCCGCGGCGGACGCCGACCGCGTGATGGAGATCCTCGAGATCGAGCCCGAGATCAAGGATCGCCCCGGGGCGATCGACGCCGTGGTCGATGGTCCGATCCGCTACGAGCACGTGAGCTTCGGCTATGAGCCGGGGCGCAAGGCGCTGCACGACGTCTCGCTCGAGGTCGAGGCTGGGGAGGTGGTGGCGATCGTCGGCGAGACGGGAGCAGGTAAGACGACGCTCGCGAACATGCTGGTGCGCTTTTACGACCCATGGGAGGGTCGGATCACGATCGGCGGCAGGGACATCCGAGACTTCCGTCACCGCTCGCTGCGCAGCCAGATCGCGCTGGTGCTCCAGGACCCGTTCATCTTCCCGCTGACGATCCGCGAGAACATCGCCTACGGCCGGCCCGATGCACCCGAGCACGAGGTCGTGGCCGCGGCGAAGGCGGCCAATGCCCACGACTTCATCACCCGCCTGGAGCGGGGTTACGACACCGAGGTCGGTGAGCGCGGTGCGACGCTCTCGGGCGGCGAGAAGCAGCGACTGTCGATCGCCCGCGCGTTCCTCAAGGACGCGCCGATCCTGATCCTCGACGAGCCGACATCGGCGCTCGATGCGCGCACCGAGTCGGTCCTGCTGGAGGCGCTGGAGCGGCTAATGCAGGGCCGGATCACGCTCATCATCGCCCACCGCCTGTCGACCACCCGACACGCGACGCAGATCATCGTCCTGCACCGCGGCGAGGTGATCGAGCGAGGTACGCACGAGCAGCTGCTCGAGCTCGGTGGCGCCTACGCTGACCTCTACTCCCGTCAGCACGACATTCGCCAACGCGCGACCGCTGCTCCCGGCCACGGGCGCGCGCCCGTGGCCGGCGTTCCAGGTGGCCGCTAGCCCAGGCGGCCGCCGGCCGCTTCGGATCGCCGAGATCGCATCGGTCGGGACCGCAGTACGCCGCGGCGTCGGCGAGTCGGTCGAGCAGCTCGTGTCGCTGCTATGCGACGAGCTGATTGCGCGCGGGCATGAGGTCACGCTGTTCGCCACCGGCGACTCGAAGACCGACGCGCAACTGCGGTCCTACTTCGAGCACGGCTACGAGCACGACGAGGAGCTGTGGGACTGGCAGTTCACCGAGTACATGCACGTGGGCCACGCCTACTCGCAGGCCGGCGAGTTTGACCTGATCCACTGTCACAGCTACCACTTCGGTGTGCCGTTCGCGCAGTTCGTGACGACGGCCAACGTACACACCCACCACGTCGAGATGGAGCCGGGAGTGATCGACGCCTACCGGCGCCTGCCACAGGTGCAACTGGTCGCTGTGTCGCGGTTCCAGTCCCAAGCGTACGGCGGCTGCCCCAACCTCGAGCTGATCCCGCACGGGATCGAGACCGACGCGTTCCCGTTCGGCGAACAGGGCGGCGATTACCTGCTGTTCCTCGGACGGATGATCAGGGACAAAGGGCCGGTCGAGGCGATCGAGATCGCGCGCCAGGCCGACATGCCGCTGGTACTGGCGGGCCCCGCCGAGGACGGCTTCGACGAGCGGGTCTCGTGTGAGATCGATGAGCGGCGGATCCGCTATCTCGGGCGGGTCGAGCCGCCCGAGCGCGACCGGCTGCTGGCGGGGGCCGCCGCGCTGGTGTATCCGCTGCTCTATCCGGAACCGTTCGGGCTCGTGCCAATCGAGGCCATGGCCTGCGGGACACCGGTGCTGGGCGTCGGCATCGGCGCCGTGCCCGAGCTCATCGAGCCGGGGCTGACGGGGTATCTGGCTGACTCATGGGAGGGACTGGCCGGGCTCGTCCCGCGGGCGCTCGAGCTCGATCGCCGGGCGATCCGCGACCGTGCGCGCGAGCGGTTCGACTACACGCGGATGGTCGACGCGCACGAGGCGCTCTACCAACGGCTGGTCGGGAGATGATCGGTGGTCTGCTGGTGGTCGGCGCCCACCCGGACGACGAGGTGCTGATCGCGGGCGGGACGCTGGCTGCCTGCGCTGCCGCCGGGCTTCCAACGGGCGTCGTCTGCCTCACCCGCGGCGAGCAGGGACCGATCTCGGATCCGGCACTCGCTACGCGGGAGACGCTCGCCGATGTCCGCTGCGCGGAGCTTCAGGCCGCCTGCACGGAGCTCGGAGTCAAGTTCGTCAAATGCTACCGGCGAGGCGACGGCAATCTGTCCGCGTCCGCCGGCGGCGGGGTGGTCCGTCAGCTCGCCCGGATCCTGGAGGCCCGGCGGCCGGACGCGGTGATCACGTTCGGCGAGGACGGGCTGTACTGGCATCCCGACCACATCGCAACCCACGAGTTCGTCAGGCGCGCGGTGCGGCGCGTGCCCGGCGGCCCCGAGCTGTACCGCTCCGTCTGGCCCGAGCGGCTGATGACAGAGCTCTTCGACGAGCTTCGGCGGCGCGGACTGCCCAGCGACCTGTGGGACATTCCACCCGAGGACTTCGGCACCGACGACCTCGATGGCTCGTTCGCGCTCGACGTGCGGAGGTTCGCCCAGCGGAAGCTCCGGGCGCTGCACGCCCACCGCACCCAGATCTCCGCTGCGCACGCGTTCGCGGCCCTGGGCGCCGAGCTCGCCGAGCGCTTTTTCGGCGTGGAGCGGTTCGCCCCGATCGACGGCACCGGACGGGGCTGGCTCCAGCAGGCGGTCGCTAATGCCTGAGCGGCCACGAATCGTCGTCGCCGGCGGCGTCGGTGCGATGCCGTTTGCCGGCGTGGCGTGGCAGGTGCTGTCCTACCTGGAGGGCTTCCGCAGGCTCGGGCATGAGGTGTTCTACCTCGAGGACACGCAGCGGTGGCCGTATGACCCGGTGCGCGAGACCGTGTGCGATGACGCGGCTCCGGCGATCGCATACGTCCGGGCGCTGATGACTCGCGCGGGCCTCGAGCGCGACTGGGCTTACCGCGACGTCGCCTCGGACGAGCTGCACGGCTGCACCGAGCAGGTGCTGGGCGAAACGCTGGCCGGCGCCGACGTGCTCGTGAACCTGAGCGGCGTGATGGTGCTGCGCGACGAGCACATGCGGGTCCCGGCGCGGGTGTATCTGGAGACTGACCCGGTGCTGGCGCAGATCGAGGTCGCGCAGGGGCGCCGCTTCACAATCGACTTCCTGTCGTCGCACACCCACCATTTCAGCTACGGCGAAAACCTCGGCGCCCCGGATTGCGGCGTACCGGTGGAGCGCTTCGACTACCGGCCGACGCGGCCGCCCGTGATCCTCGACTGGTGGAGGCCCGATCCGGCGCGCTCGGCGACAGACCGACGCGCGTTCACCACGATCGCAAACTGGCGCCAGACGAGCAAGGACATCGAGTGGCAAGGACGCACGCTGACGTGGAGCAAGGACGTGCAGTTCAACCGCTTCCTGGCGCTCGCCGCGCGCGTGCCGGTCCCGATCGAGCTCGCGCTGGCGGCGGACGACGGCGAGGCACTGGCCCGACTCCGGGAGGCCGGCTGGCTCGTCCGGCCCGCCGGCCCGCTGTCGAAGGACATCGACGCCTATCGCGGCTACATCTGTGGCTCGGCCGGCGAGTTCTCGGTCGCCAAGGAGCAGAACGTCGTGCTGCGCAGCGGCTGGTTCTCCGACCGCACGGCGAGCTACCTCGCCGCCGGCCTGCCCGCGATCGTCCAGGACACGGGGTTCGGCTGCGCGCTCCCGACCGGAGAAGGGCTGCTGCCATTCTGCACCCTCGCGGACGCGATCGGCGCCTTCGAAGCAGTGGCGTCGGACTACCCGCGCCACAGCGCGGCAGCGCTGAAGATCGCCGGCGAGTATCTGCGAGCCGAGACGGTGCTTGGAGAGCTGCTCGAGGCGCTTGACCGACGGCCGGCCATGCTTGGAGCACCACGGCGATGAGAGGGATCGCGCGCCCGGCCGACGCGACGCTCGCGCACGCCCTCGGGAGCGCCCTCTCGAGCATCGGGATCGACGGGCCGATACGGGACATCCGGCGCGAGGAGAACGTGTACGAGTCGAGCCACCGCAGCGAGGTCCTGCGCTGCACGCTCGCGGACGGCGCTCGGTTGGCGCTGCTGTGCAAATACGGTCCGAGCGACGACCGCGACCGCTTCGGCCTGCGGCGCGGGCTCGCGCACGAGGCCTACGTGTACCGCGCGGTGCTGCGCGAGGGGCACCCCGTGCCCCGCTTCTTCGGCTCGTTCGAAGACGCGTCATCGGGCAGGACGTGGCTGTTCTTCGAATACGTCGGCGACGGCTGGCAGCTCGATCTCGGACCCGAGACCGCGATCGCCGACGCGGCCGCCGCTATCGGGCAGCTGCACCGTGATGCCGCCGAGCATGCCGGCGCGGGCGCCGCCGCAGCGCTCAACCGGCTCGACGAGGGGTATTTCGCCACCTGCCTGCGGAGCGCTCGCCGCCTCGCCGGCCGCTGGCGGGAGCGGGTGCCGACGTTCGACCTGCTCGTCGAGCGCTTCGAGTCGGAGGCGATGCTCTTGACCTCGGCTCCGCAGACAGTCGTGCACGGGGAATTCACGCCGCACAACGTCGTCTGGGCGCACGACCGCCCCCACGTGGTCGATTGGGAGGAGGCCGCGTTCGGCGCCGGCGAGATCGACCTCGCCTCCCTGACCGACGAGTGGGACGAGGAGCTCGTCGAACTGGCGAGCGCCGCGTACGTACGCAGCCGCTGGCTGCAGGGCCCGCCCCACGATTTCCCGCGCACGCTCGAGGCCGCTCGCCTGTACTGGCTTCTGCGCTGGCTGGGCGACCCGGATGAGATCGGTACCGAAGAGGAGCTCGACTGGGTCGCGGGCCGGGTGCGTGCGGTGGTTGACTAACAGTTCCGCAACGCAACCCGAGCGGGGCCGTCGGTGTTGGTAGGAGTGGGATGCGCCGGCTGATCGTCAACGCCGATGACTTCGGGCTGTCCCGCGGCGTCAACGAGGGGATCGTCGAGGCGCACGCCCGCGGCATCGTCACGAGCGCCAGCCTGATGGTCAACCGCGCCGCGGCCAACCAGGCTGCGGAGCTTGCGCGGGAGCATCCAGGGCTGTCGGTCGGGCTGCACTTCGAGGAGACTGGCAGCAGCGACCTCGACGATCCGGCCTACGCGGAGCGCGAGTTCACCGCGCAGCTCGAGCGCTTCCGCGAGCTTGTCGGCGCCGAGCCCACGCACGTCGACTCGCACCACCACGTGCACGTCACGGACCAGCGGCTGCCCACCTTCATGCGGCTCGTCGCGCCCCTGGGCGTGCCGTTGCGCCGAGCCGGTCAGGTCGCATACATCGGCGGTTTCTGGGCCCACTGGGAGGAGGGCGTGACAGAGCTCGATTACGTCCGGCGACCCTTCCTGCTTGAACTGATTACCACCGAGGCGGTCACAGGTTTCACGGAGCTCGCGTGCCATCCCGCGCGGATCACCGGCGACTTCAGCTCACGTTACCTGCGCGAGCGCGAGGTCGAGCTCCAGACCCTGACCTCACCGCGACTGCGCGAGGATGTCGAGGCAGCCGGCGTCAGGCTCGTGAGCTATCACGCCTGGCCGGGTTAGCCGCCGCTCGCGAAAGCTCGAACACGATCGCCGCGTCGGAGTCGACGACGCGCCGCCAGCTGGATGAGAGCTGATCCGCGAGCTCGGGGTACTCCTGAAGCCACCAGAACGACGGCCACGCGATCGCTACGTGGCGAACACCGGCCGTCACCTGCCGCTCGAGCTCGGCGAGCGCTTGCCCGCCGCCTTCGGGGGCCCCGTAATACTCGCCGTCGCGCTCGAGGACCGGAATCGCTCGCCGCCCGTCGAGCTCCTCGATCCCCAGGGCGCCGTCGTCGATCAGCAAGAAGCTCGAGCCGGCGGGAACCACGCTCGCGACTTCGCTGCGCAACCGCGCCGTCAGCATCGCCCACGTCTCCTCCCGCCACGTCTCAGCGTCCGCGTGGCCTGAGTTGATGAACACGCAGTCCACCTCGATCAAGCGAAACAGCGAGTCCCGGTTGACGGGAAACACCCCCGTCAGGTGGAACCCCAGGTCGGTGACGTGCTCGACGGTTCGGGCAAATGTCGGCACCTCTGCGTAGATCGGCGACAGCGACGCCTCGAGCTGCATGCCGGCGAAACGGTCGAGCGCCTCGCTCGCGCCCGCCACGACCTCGAGGTCCCAGCCCTGAGTGTCGAGCTTGAGGAACACCCGACGCTGGGGCAGTCCCCGGAGGAAGTCCTCCCAGCAGTCGTTCAGGGCCCTCACCTCGACCTCCTCCTCGCCGATAACGTCGCTGGCTCCCGGCAGCTCCGTCGACGCGTACGGGCTGAACGTCCTGAATGACGACAGCTGACTGACTTCCGCGACCGCGATTCGCCGGCGCTCGGCTCCCGCCCCCAGCGCAAGCCGAAACACGCGCCAGCGCCCGTCGCGTTTCGCGGTGTCGGCGAGCTCCTCGAACGCGCTGCGGACCGGCTCGAACGAAACGATCCAGCCCTGATAGCCGTGCTGGCGGAGCATCGCCCCGTACTGACCGGTGTTCGCACCGACATCGAGCACGCAGTCCGGCGCGATCCGCCCGAACAGCTCGGCTAGATGCTGGTGGACCGGTTCTTCTGACTCCACGACTGATCGTCCGCCATCGGACCCTAATAGGATCGCGACCTCGATGCCGACCTTCGACCTGCTCGCCGACCTCCCGCTCGAGGTCGACGGATACGAGCTCGAAGGTCTCCGCCAGCAGGTATCGAGCGGGTTTGAGCGCCTGACGACCGTTGTCCGACTCCATGGGGGCGGACTCGACGGCGTCGGCGAGGACGTCGTCTACGACGGCGCCGACCACATCGCGCTACAGGAAGCGGGACCGGTCCTCGCGCTGGACGGCCGCCGCACACTCGGGGAGTTCTGCGAGCTGATCAACTCGCTCGATCTGTTTCCCCTCGCCCCGCAGCGCGACGTGTCGCGCCTGTACCGCCGCTGGACGTTCCACTCGGCGGCGCTCGATCTCGCTTTGCGGCAGGCCGACAAGCCGCTGCACGAGCTGCTCGGGCGTGAACCACAGCCGGTGACATTCGTAGTTTCGCTTCGGCTCGGGGAGCCACCGTCGCTCGACCCGATCACACGCCGGCTGGAGCGCTACCCGACGCTGCGCTTCAAGCTCGATCCGACGAGCTCGTGGACTCCGGAGCTGATCGAGCAGCTCAAGGACACCGGCGCCGTCGACTCGGTCGACTTCAAGAGCCTCTACCGCGGCACGATCGTCGACCAACCGCCCGACCCAGTGCTCTACGAGCGGGTCGTGGGGGCCTTCCCATCGGCGTGGATCGAGGATCCGGACGTCGTCACGGACGGGACCGCGGTCGCACTGGCAGACCATCACGACCGGATCACGTGGGACGCGCCGATCCACTCGATTGACGACATCGAGGCGCTGCCGTTCGCCCCGAAGATGGTCAACATCAAGCCATCGCGGATCGGGGGCCTGCCCAAGTTGTGCGCGACGTACGACTACTGCGACGAGCATGGGATCAGGGCTTACGGCGGCGGTCAGTTCGAGCTCGGTGTTGGTCGCGGCCAGGCCCAGTACCTCGCCTCGCTCTTTCATCCGGACACGCCCAACGACCTCGCTCCATCGGGCTTCAACGTCGATGATCCGCCCGCCGGCCTGCCGTCGAGCCCGCTGCCACCGGCGCCGTCGGCTGTAGGGTTCGGATGGGAAGATGCCCGGACCGCTTGAGGGAACCGTCGCGCTGGTCACCGGCGCCTCCAGCGGGATTGGCGACGCGACCGCCCGTGCTCTGGCTGCGGAGGGCGCGTCAGTTGCGCTCGTCGCCCGCCGGGCCGATCGGCTCGACGCGCTCGCGAGCGAGATCGGAGATCGCGCGGTCGCGATCGAGGCCGACATCTCCGACCAAGCTCAGGCATCGGCCGCTGTTGAACGCGCCGCCTCAGAGCTGGGCCGGCTCGACATCCTCGTAAACAACGCAGGCCTGATGCTGCTCGGGCCGATCGTCGACGCGCCGCTCCAGGAGTGGGAGCGGATGCTGCAGGTGAACATAGCCGGGCTGCTCTACTGCGCCCACGCCGCGATTCCTCATCTCTTGAAGGCTGCAGCGGAGCCGCCCCGCGAGGTGGCCGATCTCGTCAATATCAGCTCGGTAGCCGGGCGGGTGGCTCGGATGGGCTCGGGCGTCTACAACCTGACCAAGCACGGCGTCGGCGCTTTCTCGGAGTCGTTGCGCCAGGAGGTCGCCGGGCGTCACGTGCGCGTGTCGTTGGTCGAGCCGGGAGCGACCGACACCGAGTTGAGGAGCCACAACCGGCCGGAGATTCAGGAGCTAATTGCGAAACGGTTCTCCGAGGTCGAGCGGCTGACCGCTGACGACATCGCAGACGCGGTCGTCTACATCGTGACCCGCCCGCGGCGAGTGGCGATCAACGAGATCTTGGTCCGCCCGAGCGAGCAGGGCGACTGACGGCCCTGTAGCCTGCCGCGCCGTGAGCGAACGACTCGGCATAGCCGGCTCCGGCGCGATCGCGTGCGGCCTGGCAGCGACGGCGGCACGCGCAGGCGAGGTCCTTCTATGGGCGCGCTCCGACGAGTCCGCAGACCGCGCCAAGAAGAGCGTCGAGAAGATCTGCTCGCGCCTGGGCGGTGACGCGAAGCCCGACAGCGTTCGGGTCGTGCGCGATCTAGAGGCGCTCGGCGAGGCGACCTTCATCGTCGAGGCGGTGGTCGAGCATCACGGCAGCAAGGTCGCGCTCCTGTCGGAGCTGGCCGGGCACGCCGGGGAGGACGCGATCATGGCGACCACGACCTCCTCGCTGCCGATCGAGGAGCTGGCGTCCGCCTCCGGGCGCCCCGACCGCTTCGTAGGGTTCCACCCTTTCAATCCGGTCGCGCGCATGAAGCTCGTTGAGCTCGTGTACCCCGAGCCGGCCACCGACGCGACGCGTCAGCGCGCGCGCGAGCTGTGCGACGCGCTCGGCAAGACCGCGGTCGAGGTTCCGGACATCCCTGGGTTCGTCGTGAACCGGATCCTGTTCCCGTATCTGTTCAGCGCGGTCGAGCTGATGTCGGACACCGACCTGTCCGCCGAGGATGTCGATCAGTGCATGACGCTCGGCGCCGGCATGCCAATGGGTCCGATCGCGCTACTCGACTTCATCGGCCTCGACGTCGCGCAGGCGATCGGCCAGTCGATCGGCACGCACGTGCCGTCGCAGCTGCGTCAGCTCGTCAAGGACGGGCAGCTCGGGCGCAAGTCGGGCAAAGGCTTTTACGGCTACGAGAAGGGGTAGGGCCCGCCGGCTAGACCCCCGCAAGATCCGTCGAGAGGTCCGCCAGCGCGTCGCCATCGACGGCGGCATGAGACGCAATCAGCCGCCGAGCGTGCTCGAGGTCGTCTGAGCGGCCAACCGACAGGGCTGCGGCGACGCTCCCGCCGAGCAGATACCAGACGCTGAACTGCGCCTCCTCAATCGATCCGCGCACGACCTCGCGGTCCCACTCGGCCGCGGGCCCGACGTACTCGAGCGAAGCCCAGTCGGACAGATCCGAGAAGAAGTAGGGCACCACGTCGTGGTCCTGGTCGCGATCGAGCATGTTGAGCGCCGCGGTCTTGCCGTGATTGAACGCAACGTCCCAATGCTCGATGCGGATACGTCTGTCGTGGACCACGCTCCAATAGTCGGCGATGTCGCCCGCGGCGTACAGGCCGCGCACCTGCGTCTGGAGCTTCGAGTCGACCACGACGCCGCCCGCGTCACCGATCTCGAGCCCCGCGGCCCGCGCGAGCGTCACGTCGGGCATCACCCCGGCGCCGATGATCACGACGTCGGCGTCGAGCTCGCGGCCGGAGTTCGTCACCACCTTCGAAACGCGGCCATCAGCGCCTTCGAATCGGTCGAGTGAGTCGTCTCCGAGGACCGTGATCCCGTGCTCCTCCAGCCGCTCCTGGAAGAAGCGGCCCGCGCGCTCGCCAAAGCCGCGGCTGAGAACCACCGACTCGAGCATCACGATCGTGCATTCGCTGCCGCGCTCGGTCAGGGAGGCCGCGACCTCGGCGCCGATGTAGGAGCCGCCGATCAACACGACGCGCTTGCCAGAAGCGTCCTCTCGAATCGCGTCCGAATTCCCAAGCGTCCGCAAATAGTGGATCCCCTCCAGCTCGCAGCCGGGCACTTGGAGCCGCCGCACGTTGGCGCCCGTCGCCAGCAGGGCTTTGTCGAACGTCACCGCGTCACCGTTCGACAGCTTGGCCCGGCGCTCTTCGACGTCGAGGCCTGTCACCGATATCCGCGTCAGCGCCTCGATCCGCTGCTCGTCGTACCACTCAGGCTCCCTGAACGGCACTCCGGACCGGTCCTCGGCGCGGAGGTACTCCTTGGAGCAAGGCGGGCGGTTGTACGGGAGCTCTGGCTCTCGGCCGACCAGCAGGATGGTTCCGTCCGCGCCGGATTCGCGCAGCCACCGGGCGCAGTTGCCCGACGCGAGCCCGCCGCCGATCAGCAGATAATGGGCTTCGCGGTCAGCCACGGCGACCGGCGGACGCTACTGCTGTGGCTGCGGCGAACTGAGGCGTGATGTTCTCCTCGAGCCCTGGATCCAAGATCAGCAGCACCTGGTCGCCCGCCTGGATCACCGATTCTGCCTTGGGCACGAATCCGGCTCCGCCCCGCAGCACCGAGATGATCAACGATCCGTCCGGGAGAGCCACGTCCTGCACCCGGCGACCCGCCACGATCGAGCCCTCGCCCACCTCGAGCTCGATGATCTCGAGCCGCTCCTCCTCGAGCGCGAGTAGCTGAACGAGTCCGTACTCGGGAACCTCGTGCTCAATCAGGCGCAGGATCAGGTCGGTCGCCGACACGGCCGGCTGGATGTTGAGCAGTTTGAAGTGCTGCAGGTTGCGCGGATTGTTGACACGCGCGACGATCCGCTGCACGCCGTACTTCTCCTTTGCCACCTGGCAGATGAGGATGTTGTCCTCGTCGTCGCCGGTGACCGCGATCACGAGGTCGGCGCGCTGGATCCCGGCCCGCTCGAGCACCCACAGCTCGGTCGCGTCGCCGTAGGAGACCGCGTGCTCGAGCTCCTCCTCGACGATCCGGTAACGCCTGTGGTCGGACTCGATCAGCGTTACTTCCTGGTCCTTGGCGATCAGCTCACGGGCCAGGTTCCAGCCCACCTTGCCGGCTCCTGCGACGATCACGTACACGTGGGCCTCACCTTACGCCGCCAGCGCGGCCCGCGTGGCTTGGTCGATCGCCTCCTGCGTCGGGCAGATCGTGTGCAGGCCCTGCTCGGCGTACCACGTGGCGCGCCCGGGATCGGCCACTCGCACGACGACCCGCGGAACAGTAAAGCGGCGCTGGGCAATCTGCGCGATCACGAGGTTGGTGTTGTCGCCCCTGGTGGCGGCCATGAACACGTCGGCGTCTTCGATCCCGGCCTCGATCAGCGCATCGAACTCGAGCGCGGCACCGACCGTGAAGCGCCCGCCGGCGTCCTCCCAGCTCGTCGACTGGTCCTTATCGAGGCGCTCATGCGACAGCGGGTCGAGGTCGAGCACAGACACGCTGTGACCTTCGTCGAGGGCACGCTTTGCGACAGCCGATCCCACGCGGCCGGCACCGACGATGACGATGAACACCGGGCGGGACTCTAGCTCTCTGCGTGCAGCCGTGCCGTCGGTTCACGCTCCGCGGCACGGTAGCCTCGTGCGCATGAGCCCGCAGCCAACGAAGGCCGCCCAGCGCAAGGTTCTGCACGAAGCCGCTCACAAGCTCGAGACTGCCGACCAGCCCCCCGAGTCCGACACGAAGACTCCCAAGATCTTCGAGACAGAGCGGGACGTCGTCGCGCACGGCAGCCTCGCGGTGCTCGGGTTGGGCGCGCTCGGCATCGTCTACGGGGATATCGGCACGAGCCCGCTGTACACCGAGCAGACGATCTTCACGTCCTATCGGGCGACGGCCCATGTCACACCCGCCGGTGTATACGGCGTCGCGTCACTGATCTTCTGGGCCCTGATGATCGTCGTATCGATTAAGTACGCGGGCTTCATCATGCGCGCTCACAACCGCGGAGACGGCGGGATCATGGCGCTCGCGGCCCTGCTGCAGCGCCACAAGGTCGCCGCCGGCACGGCGCTCGTAACGCTCGGGATCTTCGGCGCAGGCCTCTTCTTCGGCGACGGCATCATCACGCCCACGATCTCCGTTCTGGGTGCTCTACAGGGCATCAATGTGGCGACTCCGACGCTGACCCACCTGGTCGTGCCGTTGTCGGTCGGCATCCTGATCGGCCTGTTCGCCCTCCAGCGGTACGGCACGGGCACGATCGGCTGGCTGTTCGGGCCGGTGATGCTGGTGTGGTTCGTCGTGATCGGCGTCTTTGGCCTCAGCCAGGTGGTCGGCGACCCCGCGGTCTTCCAGGCCCTCTCGCCTTCATGGGCGGTGCGCTTCTTCATCGACCATGGCGCGTACGCCTATCTGATGTTGGGCGGGGTGGTGCTGGCGGTCACCGGCGCCGAGGCGCTGTACGCCGACCGCGGGCACTTCGGCGCGAACCCGATCCGGATTGGATGGTTCGCGCTCGTCCTGCCGGCATTGATGCTCTCCTACCTCGGCCAGGGCGCGTGGATCGTCCACCACCCGCACGCCCCACACGTCGCCAACTTCAACCCGTTCTTCCAGATGCTGCCGAGCTGGACTCTGTGGCCGATGGTGGTGCTATCCACGGTCGCAACGATCATCGCCTCCCAGGCCGTGATCTCCGGCTCATTCTCAGTCGCCCGGCAGGCGGTCCAGCTCGGGTTCTTGCCGCGGCTGAAGGTCACTCACACCTCCACGACCGAGGGTCAGATCTACGTGCCGATCGTCAACTGGGCGCTGTGCATCGGGGTGGTCGCGCTGACGCTCGTGTTCCGCTCGGCCACCAAGCTCGGTGACATCTACGGCGTCGCGGTCACCGGGACGTTCATCCTCAACACAATCCTGTTCCTGGCGGTCGCGCGCCTGCTGTGGCATCGCCGGAAGCTCCGCCTCGCTCCGCTCGCCGTGCTGTTCCTGACGGTCGAAGTCGCGTTCTTCAGCGCCAACATCGCCAAGATCGAGCACGGCGCATGGCTGCCGCTTGCGATCGGGCTCGTCGTGTCGATCGTGATGATCACCTGGCGCCGAGGCCAGACGATCGTCACGCACCACCGCACCGACAAGGAGGGCTCGCTCGAGGACTTCCTCGACACGCTGGCCAGCAGAGAGCCCCCGCTGAGGCGGGTTTCTGGCACCGCGGTCTTTCCCAATCCGAGCAAGAACACGACGCCACTGGCGCTCAGGGCGCTCGTCGAGCACATCCACGCCCTGCACGAGAAGATCGTGATCGTCTCGCTCGAGCCGGTTGGGGTGCCGCACGTCGACCGAGAGGATCGGTTCGTGGTTACGCGCATCGGCCATGGACTGTTTCGCGTCTTTCACGTGGTCGACCGGCTGGGTTATCGCGACAAGCTGAACATCCCGGCGGCGCTCGCCCTCGCGCGCAAGCAGGGCCTGCTCGACCGCAACCTCGACCTCGAGCATGCCTCCTACTTCGTCTCCCGGATCACGATCACGCCGACGGATGCGGCTGGCATGCAGCAGTGGCGCAAGAAGCTGTTCGTCGCGATGGCGCGCAACGCCGCCAGCCCGATCGAGGCTTTCTGCCTGCCGAGCGAGCGCACGGTGATGATGGGCTCACAAGTAGCCGTCTAGGCTAAGCGGCCGCGCCCAGGAACCGGCCGCACAGCTCTCGGCCGAGCTGGTTCCACGCATGGATCGCAGGAGATCGGCTGGTATGAGGTAGAGACCCCCGCCGACGCTGCCAACGACCCATTGA
>Ga0102924_1002131_pt1 | contig 21969 bp, 20 predicted proteins | sample PaiPotPPM11metaG_FD_80116 | JGI IMG/M metagenome (GOLD analysis project Ga0102924, IMG submission 80116) | Iron sulfur acid spring bacterial and archeal communities from Banff, Canada, to study Microbial Dark Matter (Phase II) - Paint Pots PPM... ...
GAGCTGGGCGGGATGGGGCCGGGCCCGTTCGCGGGAATGATGCTGGCCGACCACGGCGCCGAGGTGACCGTGCTCAAGCGCGCGGACTACGTCCGGCGGATGTACGAGGGGCGGAGCATCTTCGAGCGGGGCAAGCGGGCCGAGGTGGCCGACCTCAAGTCGGACGCCGGACGCGCGCGGGCGCTGGAACTGGTGGCCGGCGCCGACGTGAGCATCGAGGGGTTCCGGCCCGGGAGCGCCGAGCGGCTCGGGCTCGGCCCCGCGGACTGCCAGGCGGTCAATCCCCGGCTGGTCTACGCGCGGATGACCGGGTGGGGGCAGGACGGCCCGCTGGCCCGGCTCGGCGGGCACGACATCAACTACATCGGGCTGGCCGGGTACCTGGCCCAGGTCGGCCGGCCGGGCGCGCCGCCCGTGCCGCCGCTGAACATCGTGGGCGATTTCGGCGGCGGCGGGATGATGCTCGCCTTCGGGATCATGGCCGCGCTGTTCGACGCGCGCCGCACGGGCCGGGGCCGGGTCATCGACGCGGCCATGGTCGACGGGGTCGCGCTGCTGCTCGGCCAGTACTACACGCCGGGGATGCGGCTCGGGCCCCGGGGCACGAACGTGTTCGACGGCGGCGTCCCGTTCTACGACGTGTACCGGACCGCGGACGGCCGGTACATGGCGGTCGGCGCGACCGGCGGCGACCTGTTCGCCCGGCTGCTGAACACGCTCGGCATCGACGCCGCCGACGTGCCCGGCCAGCACGATCCGGCGGGCTGGCCGGCGCTGCGCGAACGCCTCCAGGCGGCCTTCGCCACCCGGACCCGGGACGAGTGGTCGGCGATCTTCGCGGGCGTCGACGCGGCCGTGACCCCGGTCCTCGACCCGTACGAGGCGCAGGACCACCCGCACCACCGGGCCCGGGGGACGTTCGCCGACGCCGGCGGGTACGCCGAGCCGGCGCCCGCGCCGCGGTTCTACGACCTGGCCGCGGGGGAGGAGCCCCGGTGACCACGCCGCTCGCGGGCACCCGGGTGCTCGACATCACCACGTCGCTGTCCGGGCCGCTGGCCGCGGGGATCCTGGCCGACCTGGGCGCCCGGGTCATCAAGATCGAGCGGCCGTCGGCCCCGGACCGGGCCCGGTTCGTCGGGACCCGGGCGGGCGACATCTCGGCCATGTTCCACATGGCCAACCGGGGCAAGCGCTCGATCGCCCTGGACCTGCGGGACCCCGCGGACCGGGAGACGGCGCTGGCCCTGGTGCGGCGGTGCGACGTCCTGGTCGAGAACTTCCGCCCGGGCGTCACGCGGCGCCTGGGCCTGGACTACGCCAGCCTGTCCGCCCTCAACCCGCGGCTGGTCTACGTCTCGGTCAACGGCTTCGGCTCGACCGGGCCGTACGCCGAGCGGCCCGCGTTCGACAGCCTGCTCCAGGCCTACGGCGGGATCTCGGCCCTGCAGGCCGACGGCGACGGGGTGCCGCAGCTCATCAGTCACGCGCTGGTGGACAAGGTGGCCGGGCTGGTCGGCGCGCAGTCCGCGCTGGCCGCGCTGCTGGCCCGCGAGCGCACCGGCGCGGGCCAGCACGTCGAGGTGTCGATGTTCGAGGTCGCGGCCTGGTTCGTCTACCTCGACGCCGCGGGGTCGAGCACGCTGACCGACGCGCCGAAGGGCCTCGGGGACGACGCCACCACCGGCAAGCGGATGACCGTCCGGTTCGCCGACGGGTGGGGCATGCTCTCGCTCGGGCACGACGGCAGCTTCCGGGCCGCCTGCGAAGTGTTCGGCATCGACCTGGGCGGCCGGCCGCACCTGGCCACGATGGCCGGGCGCACGGATGACCCGCAGGCCTACGACGCGGTGCTCGCCGAGATCCGGCGCCGGGCGGCGGGCCTGCCGAGGTCCGTGACGGCCGCGCGCCTGCTGGCCGCGGGGGCGATGTTCGCCGAGATCCTGCATCCAGCGGACATCCCGGCCAACGAGCAGGCCGTGGCCCGGCGCCTGTTCGTGGAGTCCCGGCACCCGGTCGCGGGACGGGTGGTCGAGCCGCGGCTGCCCGTGGTGTTCTCCGGCACGCCGCTCGCGGACCCCGGCCCGAGCCCGGCCCTCGGCGAGCACGGCGACCAGGTGCGCGCGGACCTGGCCTAGCCGCCGGACCCGCCGCGGCGCCCGCCGCCGGGCCGGACTAGTCCCGAGTCGTACGCGGCGACGGCGGCCTGCAGGCGGTCGCGGACGCCCAGTTTCGCCAGCATGCTCTGCACGTGGCTCTTCACGGTGGTCTCCGCGAGGTGCAGCTTCGCGCTGATCTCGGCGTTCGACAGGCCGCGTGCGACCAGGAGCAGCACGTCGAGCTCTCGGGCGGACAACAGGTTCCTGATCTGGCCGGCCCCGTCGGGCGACTGGCCCGGGTCCTCGGTCATCCGCTCGAGCAGGCGGCGGGTGACCGGGGGCGCGAGCATCGCCTCGCCTCCGGCGACGACGCGCACCGCGTCGACGAACTGGTCCGCGGTGGCCTCCTTGAGCAGGAATCCGGACGCGCCGGCCCGCAGCGCTTCGGTGACGTAGTCATCGGTGTGGAAGGTCGTGAGCATCACGACTCTGGTCGGAACCGGCGCGGCCCCGCGCAGCAGCGCGCGGGTGGCCGCGACACCGTCGAGGCGCGGCATGCGGATGTCCATCAGCGCCACGTCCGGGCGCAGCCGCCGCACGGCCTCGACCGCCTCCGCCCCGTCCGCGGCCTCGCCGACGACCTCCATGCCCGGTTCCGACTCGATGATGGCCCGCAGGCCCGAGCGGACCAGAGTCTGGTCGTCGGCGATGAGGACCCTGATGGTCATGGTGCCTCCTCGCGCATGGGGATGAGCGCTTCGACCTCGAACCCGCCGCCCGCCCGGGCGCCGGTGCGCAGCGTCCCGCCGTAGACGGCCGCGCGCTCGCACATCCCGACGATGCCGTGCGCCGTGCTCGCGGCCGGACCCGAGGGCCCGGCCCCGTCGTCGTGCACGGACACCCGCACCGAACTCTCGCCGCGGACCACGGTGACCGCGGCGCTGGCTCCGGGGCCGGCGTGCTTGAGCACGTTGGTCAGCGACTCCTGCACGATCCGGTACACCGTGAGCGCCACCCCCGGCGGCAGGTCCATCGGCTCCGCGTCGAGCCGCGTCGGCAGTCCCCCTGCGTTCAGCCGCTCCACGAGCTCACCGAGGTCCGCCAGCCCGGGGGCGGGACTGAGCTCGGCTTCGGCGTCCGGCCGCAGGACGGCCAGGACGTGCCGCATCTCCGCGAGGGCCTGTCGGCTCGCCGCCGAGATCCTGGTCAGGAAGCCCGGTACCGCGTCCGGGTTCGTCCGCACGCAGCGGGTCGCCGCCTCCACCTGGATCGTGATCAAGCTGATCGAGTGGCCGATGACGTCGTGCAGTTCGCGGGCGATCCGCAGCCGCTCCTCGACGACCGCCCGGGCGGCGCGCTCGCCTTCCTCGGCCTCGAGCCGCGCGGCCCGGGCCTTGAGTTCGGTGATGTAGGCGCGCCGCGTGCGGATCGCGTACCCCAGCACCCAGGACGCCGCCACGAGCGCGGAGAGCGGCAGCAGGCCCCACGTCCCTATCTGGCGCGCACCCGGCGCCAGGCCCGCCACGCCCAGGGCGATCGCCGCGACGGCCGCGACCGCGGCATCACGCAGCGTCCCGGCCAGTTCGGCCCCCTCGTCGCCGCGCCGGTACACGGCGACCGCGTAGGCCGCGCAGCACGCACCGGAGATCGCCGCGCCGCCCGGGTAACCGGCGACGACCATGAGCACGCCCACCGCCGCCGTCCCGGCGAGAACCGCCACGGGAGCGCGCCGCCGGGCCAGGAGCATGACCGCCTGCGCGGCAGCGAGCAGGATGCTGGCGTCGTGCGGCAGCCACGCCGCGACGGTCTTCACCGAGCCAGTGCCGGTGATGAGCCCCGCGAGCAGGCTGACGACCACGTCCATGCTCCGCGGGCCCGTTCTGACCGCTCTCATGGTGACCATGGTGCCCACCCGCGCCCGCTCAGCGCGTCACGCATCCCGCAGGCGCAGCGAGCAGGCCGCGGCCGCGCCGAGGACGAAGACCCAGGCCGCGAGCCCGGCCGCCGCAACGGCCGGGCTCGCGAGCGACGATGTCCCGGGGTGCGACAGCCACAGCGCGTCGCCCAGGTTCGACGGGACATACGGCACCGTATGCCGCCACACGTCGCTGTGCGGGAGGTTGTCGAGCAGGGTCCCGAGCACCAGGAACACGCCGAGCACGCTGGTCATCGCCACCGCCCCGCTGCGCGCGATGACGCCGATGAACAGGCCGATGAGGCTGGCCGCCGTCAGGTAGCAGATCGCGCCGAGGACCCGGCCGGGCACGCCCGGGCCGGCCAGCGTCACGTGCGGGAGGTGGCCGCCGGCCAGGATGCCCTCGCCGGAAAGGAAGACCGCGGAGATGATCACCGTCGACAAGACCAGCGCGAACAGGGTGAGCAGGGCCGTCTTGGCGGCGAGGATGAGGCCGCGCTGCGGTGTCGCCGCGAGCGTCGCGGCGATCAGGCCGTGGCCGTACTCGTTCGTCACCACGAGCGCGCCGAGTACGCCGAAGAACAGGACGCCGATCACCAGGAAGTTGAGGTTGGTGTCGAGCGGATCGAACGCGGCCTTGGTCGCGGCGCTGGCGGCCGGCCAGCTATGCACGTAGTTGGAGCAGACCGCGCTGCCCAGGCCGATGCAGAAGACCGCGGCGAGCGCCGGCGTCACCAGCATGGACCGCAGGGAGCGCAGCTTGATCCATTCCGCGGACAGCGCGGCCCGCGCCCTCAGCCGCGCGGGCGGGCCCGCGGGGCGCCCGGGACTCGCGGTCGTGACCGGCAGGGTCTCAGACATCAGGCATCCCTCCTTCGGACGAGCACGAACGCTGCCGCTGCCGCGGCGGCCACCCAGGCGGCGTCTACGGCGAAGCCCGGCCAGGGGCCGAGCGTGTACTCGCCCCCGTGCAGGCCGCCGTGCAGCAGGTGGAAGATCTCCTCACCGCCGTTGTCGGGCAGGAACTCGGCCAGGTGCTGGCTGAGCGTGCCGGGGAGCAGCCCGAGGGCCTCCGGCAGCACGAGCAGGATCCCGAACAGCGCGGCCAGGGCCCCGGTCGTCCGGCGCAGCAGCACGCCGGTGAACAGGCCGAGCAGGCCGACGGCGGTGAGGTACAGGCCTCCGCCGAATACCGCCGTGAGCACACCCGGAGCGCCGATCGCGACGTGCTTCGCGGGGCTCGACAGCGCGGCCTGGCCGAGGAAGAACGCGGCGAACGACAGCAGCGTGCACCAGGCCCAGACGACCGCCGCGAAGATCACTGCCTTCAGGGCGATCACCTGTGCGCGCTGCGGCGTCGCGATGAACGTGCCGCGGATCAGGCCGCTGGTGTACTCGCCGGTCACGGTGATGACACCGAGCGCGCCGACGAACAGCTGGGCCCCTTCGATCGCGCGCAGGCTCATGAAGACCGGATCAAACGAGGCCCGGCCGGCCGGGGACATCGTCGCCCAGCCGTCGCGGTAGCCGTGGCAGATCAGCCAGGCGCCGGCCAGGAGGACCACGGCGGTGGACAGCAGGACGGCCGGTCCCGAGCGCACCGAGCGGAACTTGACCCACTCGCTGCGCGCGGTCGCCCGGAACCGCGTCTCCAGCGAGGCGCCGGTCCGCGAGGCGGTCCTCGCCGGCGCGCTCACGCCGCCACCGGGGCCGGAGCCCGGAACTCGACGCTCTCGCCGGTCAGCCGGAAATAGGCCTCCTCGAGCGAGACGGTCACGTCGCGGAGCTGGTACAGCACGTGGCCCCGCCCGGCGGCGAGCTCGCCGATCTGCCTCGACTCGAGCCCGAGCACGCTCAGCGTCCCGTCCGGCTCCGTCGTGACCCGCGCTGCGGCCACGCGCAGGTCGGCCGCCAGCCGCCCGGGATCGGCCGCGCGGACCACGACCCGCTCGCCGGACTTCCGGGCGATCAGCTCCGCCAGCGGCGTGTCCGCGAGCAGCCGCCCCCGGCCGATCACCAGCAGATGGTCCGCGGTCAGCGCCATCTCGCTCATCAGGTGGCTCGAGACCAGCACCGTGCGGCCCTCGGCGGCCAGCGACCGCATGAGGGTCCTGATCCACAAGATCCCGTCCGGGTCGAGGCCGTTGACCGGCTCGTCGAACAGCAGCGTCCCCGGGTCGCCCAGCAGCGCCCCGGCGATCCCCAGCCGCTGCGACATGCCCAGGGAGAACCCGCCGACCCGCTTGCGCGCCACCGACGTCAGCCCGACCTGATCGAGCACCTCGGCCACGCGCCTGCGGGCGATGCCGTTGGCCGCGGCCAGGGCCCACAGGTGGTTGTAGGCGGACCGGCCCGGGTGCATCGCGCGGGCGTCCAGCAGCGCGCCGACCTCGTGCAGCGGCCACACCGTGCCCTGGTACCGGCGCCCGTCCACGGTCACCGTGCCCGAGGTCGGCAGGTCGAGCCCGAGGATCATCCGCATCGTGGTCGACTTGCCGGCGCCGTTCGGCCCGAGGAACCCGGTCACGTGCCCCGGCTTGACCTGGAAGTCGATCCCGTCGACCGCGACGGTGCGGCCGTAGACCTTCCTGAGTTTCCGCGCCTCGATCATGCGCCGCTTCCGTTCGATTCGCTCATGACCGCGACGCTACGAGCGGCCCGGCCGCGCCAGCCTCGGCCGCAGGAAGGAAACCCGGGATCAGGGCCCCGGAAACCTCCTCCTCGAGAAGGAGACCCGAGCTTCGGCGGGCGCGGGACTAGGCCGGCCGCAGGTCGGTCCGGTCGGCCGACGTGCCCCGGCCCACCAGGATCGTGGCGACCAGCTCCGGCGGGAACAGCCCGTGTCCGACCAGCCCGGGCGTGGCCGAGAGCCGGGCGGCCAGGGCCACCGGATCCTCGACCGGCCCGTGGTAGTCGGCGATCACGCCTCCGTCCGGGCTCAGCGGGACGTCGCGGATCGAGGCCGGGGCGACCCGGCGCATGGTGGCCCGCAGCCCGTAGGAGAGCAGCTCGAGCGGGATCGGCCCGTGCAGGGCCGGGACCGGCTTGGTCGAGTCGGCGATGACCACGAACCGGTCCGCCGCCGCGGCGATGATCTTCTCGCGGGTGTGCGCGCCGCCGCCGCCCTTGACCAGCCAGCCGTCGGGGGCGATCTGGTCCGCGCCGTCGATCGCGATGTCGAACCGGTCGATGCTGGCCAGGTCCTCGATCCGCAGGCCCAGCTCCCGCGCGGCGTGCTCGGTGCGCGGCGAGGTGGCCGCGCACAGGATGTCGAGCGACCGGCGGGCCAGGGCGGGCAGCAGGAAGGCCACCGTCGACCCGGTGCCGAGCCCGACGGTCATGCCGCTTTCCGGCAGCTGCGCCGCGGCCTCCGCGGCGGCTCGCTTCTCCCGGTCGATGTCGTCAGGTGGCACGGGAGCCGATGCTACCGCCGCGCGCCGGTCCCCCGGCGCTAGCCGTCACCGAACGCGGGCAGGACCTTGCCGATTAGCAGGTCGAGCTGTTCTCGCGGCCGCCAGGAGGCCAGCCGCAGCGCGATGTGGGTGACGCCCTCGTCGCGGACCGCGCGCAGTTGCTCGGCGCATTCCTCCGGCGTTCCGGTGGCCGTCATGGCCTGCGCCGCCGCGCGGCCGAACACGCCCGCGCCGTAGTAGTTGTCGAAGAAGCGCCGCGCCTCGGCCAGGCACTCCTCGCGGTCGGGGCCGATGTTGATGCTGTGGTAGGCCGCGACCGGGAACGACCCGGGGTCGTGCCCGGCTTCGCGCAGTTCGGCGTCCAGCCGCTGCCGGAGGGCGGCGATGTAGCCCGGCGCGCCCCGGCTGGTCAGCAGGCCGGAAGCCAGCGTGGCCACGCGGCGCAGCACCCGCGTGGCCGCGGCGCCGGGCGGCGGGTTCGCGCTGATCCAGATCGGGCACGGGTCCTGGACCGGCGTGGGCAGGATCTGGATGCCCTGGTAGTGCGCGAAGCGCCCGTCGAAGTCGACCCGCTCGCCGGTCCAGAGCCGGCGCACTAGGCCGAGGTACTCCTCGACCCGGGCCGGCCGCTCCCGGTCGGGCACCCCGCCGAAGTCCCGGCCCTCCCGCTCGGAGGCGCCGTCCTTCTTCTGCAGCCCGTTGCACACCGTGAGCAGCGTGCGCCCGCCGGACACCTGGTCCAGGGTGGCCCACTGGCAGGCGAACAGCGCCGGGTCGCGCACCGCGAAGCTGGCCAGGCAGCCGACGGCCAGGCGCAGCGTCGACGTGCGGCCGGCCAGCACGCCCAGGCAGGTCAGGGACTCCGGACGCGACTTCGAGGTCAGGCTGTCGCCCACCCACACGGTGTCGAACCGCCCCGACTGCTCGGCGACCGGGGCCAGGTCCAGCAGCTCGCGCACCGGGGCCACGCCGAACAGCGCCGCGCGCTGCGGGATGATCAGGCCGAATGATGTCACGATCGCTCCTCAGCCGACTCGATTTCAGACGACACTGCCGTCGGGCCAGACGGCCTGGGTCAGCGGCGAGTATCCGGTGGGGCGCCACAGCTCGTTGTACCGGCGGCCGGTGAGCCCGGGCGTGGCGCCCAGCGCGGCGCGCCAGGCCGGGTCGGACTCGAACGCCTCGACCCGTTCCTCGCGCTCCGCCGGGCCGGCCCACTTCAGCAGGTAGTGGAGCTGGTTGGCCTGGCCCACCACCGGCTCCCACAGGCCCTGGATGCGGAAGCCATGCTGGCGCATGAGGCCGATCGTGTGCTGGGCGAACCGGTCATGCAGCGCCGCCGCCCGGCCCGGGCTGATCTCGTAACACCGATATTCATAAATCACTTTGAACGCTCCTCGCTCAGCAGGGCATCGGACAGGCGGGGCAGGACGTCACCGGAGAACACCTCGAGCAGGCGCAGCGAGTCCCGCAGGTCCAGGCCGGGGTAGCCGAGCCGCACCACGAGCTCGACGCGCCGGGCGGCCCGTGGTGCCGACGCCCGTGGTGCCGACCCCCGCGCGGCGGACACGAGCCCGGCTAGCCCGGCGGCCACCTGCTGCGGCGTGCCCCAGAGCGCGGATCCCTCGACCGTGGCCGGCCCGACGGGACGGGCCCGGAACCCGTGCCCGGGCGTGTCGTCGCCAGCGTGCAGCGCGGCGTACATGCCGAGCTGGTAGGACAGGGCGGCGCGGATCCGGTCCGCGCGGTCCGGAGCGTGCCGGTCGGCCAGGCCGACGTTCTGCAGGAGCACGAGGTCGAAGTCGCCGGGGTCGCGCCCGGCCTCGGCCGCCCCGGCCAGCGCGGCCTCGACGTCCCGGGTGAGCTCGGCGTTGCCGTCGCGCCGGCTCCGGATGAACCCGTCGCCGAGGCGTCCCGCGCGCCGGATCGCGGCCGGGCTCGACCCGCCGAGCAGGATCCGCGGGCCGCCCGGCTGGCTGGGCTTCGGGGTGATCAGGACCTCGTCGCAGGCGTGCGCGGCCCCGCGGTAGGAGAACCGCTGGCCGGTGAACGCGCGGCGCAGGATGTGGACGGTGTCGGTCAGGCGGGCCACCCGCTCGCGGCCGGGCACGCCGAACATCCGGTACTCCTCGGCCCGCCAGCCCAGGCCCAGGCCCAGCACGAGCCGCCCGCCCGACAGCAGGTCGAGCACGGCCGCGTCCTCGGCGAGCCGCAGCGGATCGTGGACCGGCGCGACCACGATCCCGGTGCCCAGCCGGATCCGCCCGGTGACCGCGGCGATCGCCGACAGCAGCACCAGCGAGGCGGGCAGGTAGCCGTCGCTCACCCCGTGGTGCTCGCTGGTCCACAGCGAGTCGAAGCTAAGCTGCTCGGCGCGCTCCGCGATGCGCAGGGTGTCGGAGTACTCCGCAGCCGCCGTGCGCCGCGAACCCGGCGGCACCTCCGCGGTGATCAGCCCGAGGCCAACGCGCACCCGGCCGCCGGCTTCGATCACGGGACCACCTCAGCCACCCTCCGTTACCAGGACCGTTAATTGACTCCGGCGATAACGCGGCCAGTAACAGGATGCGCTTTTACTGGAGTGGTGGCAGCGGCAACTGATTTCGACGTCATCGTGGTCGGGGGCGGGGGCGGCGGGCTGGCCGCGGCGGCGACCGCGGCCGCGTCCGGGGCGTCGGTCCTGGTGGCTGAGGCGGCCGCCGGGGTCGGCGGCGCGACCGCGCTCAGCGGCGGCAGCTTCATGGCCGCGGGGACGCCCGCCCAGGCCGCGGCGGGGTATCCCGACGACACGGCCGGCGAGTTCTTCGACCACTACCTGACCTTCAACCGGTGGCAGGCCGACCCCGCGGTCGCGCGGCGGTTCTGCGAGCAGGCCACGCCGACCATGGCCTGGCTCACCGGGCTGGGCGTGGAGTTCCGGCCCGAGAACCTGTACCGCGCGGGGCGCGAGCGGGTGCCGAGGTCGCACCGGCCGACCGGCGGCGGGCTGGCCATCGTCGAGGCGCTGCACCGGGCCTGCCGGGACGGGGGCGTGGAGTTCGCGCTGGGCAACCGGGTGGACGACCTGATCGTGACCGACGGGCGGGTCACCGGCGTCCGGTCGCGCGGCGAGGAACTCACCGCGCACGCGGTGGTCATCACCACGGGCGGGTTCGGCGGCAACCCGGGCCTGTACGCCGAGCACTTCCCGGACGCCGGGCGCGGCGGCGGCGAGCCGTGGTCTCCCGAGCCGGCCACCTGCGCCGGCGACGGGCTGGGCCTGGGGGCCCGGGTGGGCGCCGCCACCGGCGGCCGGAACCGCGGTGAGCTGCTGCTCAGCACCGGCTTCGCCCGCGACCTCGAGCCGTTCGTCCCGGGCTGGCTGGTGTACGTGACGCCGGACGGGCGCCGGTTCGTCAACGAGGCCGCCCCGTACACGGTGATCACCCCGACGCTGCTCACCCGCGCCGACTGGTGCTGGGCCCTCTTCGACGAGGCCGCCCGCAAGTCCGCCACCGCGCCGGTCGACGCGCGCTGGGGGATGGGCAGCTGGGTCGGGGACGTGCTGCTGGCCGAGGCGCGGAGCGGCCGGGTGCTGACCGCGGACACCGTGGCCGGGCTGGCCGGCGCGACCCAGATGCCGGCGGTCGCGCTGACCGCGACCGTGGAGCGTTACAACGCCGACTGCCGGGCCGGGACCGCGGATTCGCGGTTCGGCAAGGACCCGGCGGCCATGAAGCCGATCACGACCCCGCCGTTCTACGCGGTCCGGCTCCGGCCGCTGGTGGTCGCGGTCACCGGGTTCGGGCTGATCATCGACGCGGACGCGCGGGTCCTGCGGGAGAGCGACGGCGAGCCGGTGGCCGGGCTGTTCGCCGCGGGCGAGGTCACCGGGAACGTCATCGGCGCCCAGTACCTGGGCGGCGGCAACGCGGTCGGCAGCGCGCTGATCTTCGGCCGGGAGGCCGGGCGGGCCGCCGCGGGTCACGCGGCGCTGGTGACGGGAGGGGCGGGCTGATGGCCGCGGACCTGACCAGGTTCTACCGGCCGCGGAGCATGGCGATCGTGGGCGCGCACGACACCCGCAGCGGGCTGTCCGGCTTCACCCAGCAGGCCCTGGGCGTCGCCCGTCAGGCGGGCGCGCGGTTCTACCCGGTCAACCCCCGGCTTTCCTCGGTGTACGGCGTCGACTGCCTGCCCGGCGTGGCGGCGGTGCCGGAACCGGTGGACGTATTGTGCATCTTCACCGGCAAGCCGATCGAGATCCTCGAAGAGGCCGCCGAGGCCGGGCTCACCGCGGCGTTCGTCATGGTCTTCGCGAGCGGGTTCTCCGAGCTGCAGACGGCCGACGGGCGCGAGCGCGAGGAACGCCTGGTCGAGGCCGCGCACCGGATCGGCGCCCGGCTGATCGGGCCGAACACCAACCTGAACGCGTGGGCGCCGCTGGCCTCGCTGCCGGGCCGGCAGATCGCGGTGATCGCGCAGAGCGGCAACCAGGGGCGCCCGGTCATCCAGGTCGAGAACGTCGGGGTCGGCATCAGCTACTGGGCACCGACCGGCAACGAGGCCGACCTGGATTTCACCGACTTCACCGAGATGTTCTGCCGCGACGAGAACACCGCGGCCGTCTGTGCCTACCTCGAGGGCGCGAAGTCCGGCCGCCGGCTGACCGACGCGGCGGCGACCGCGATCGAGACCGGGACCCCGATCTCGGTGGTCAAGGTCGGCCGCAGCACCGCCGGCGCGGCCATGGCCATGTCGCATACCGGGCACCTGGTTGGCGCGGACGAGGTCTACGAGGCGTTCTTCACGCAGTTCGGCATCAACCGGGTCGACGAGCTCGACGAGCTGGCCGAGGTCGGCGTCGCGCTGGCCCGCTGCCCGGTCCCCGAGGCCGGCGGCGTCGTGGTGTGCAGCGTCTCCGGCGGCGCGGCCGCGCACGTCGCGGACCTGGCCGCGCGGGCGGGCCTGCCGATCCCGAAGCTGTCGGAGCAGACGCAGGCGGCGCTGCGGGAGATCGTTCCCGCGGAGTTCCGGGTGGACAACCCGGTCGACAACGGGGGCCCGATCATGTTCACCGGCGCGGGCCCCCGGATCTGGGAACTCTGCCTGGCCGACCCTTCCGTCGGGGTGATGCTCTGCCCGGTGCCCGCGTCGAGCCCCAAGCTGACCGAGACCGTGATCGACACCCTGGTCGAGGTCGCGCCCCGGGCCAGCAAGCCGATCCTGCCGATCTGGCTCGGCCCGTACGAGTACGGCGAGAACTACGAGAAGCTCTGGGCGGCCGGGCTGCCGGTCATGCGCAACATCCGCAACGCGCTGTCCGCGGCGCGCGCGCTGCTGGGCCACCCGGCGCGCCGCCCCGAGCTGCAGCGGCTGGCCGAGCAGGTGCGCGCCGGGGCCGCTTCGGTGCCGCGCCGCGGGGCCGGCCCGGAGCGGGTGCTGCCCGAGCCGGAGGCCATGTCCTGGCTCGAGCAGCGCGGGTTCCGGTTCGCGCGGCGTTCGCTGGCCGATTCGCCCGAGGCGGCCGTGAAGGCGGCCGCTGAGATCGGCTACCCGGTGGTGGTCAAGGGCACCGGGGCCGCGCACAAGAGCGAGAGCGGCCTGGTCGCGGTCGGCCTGCGCGACGACGAGGAGGTGCAGCGCGCCGCGGCCGGCATCCTCGGCCGGGGCGCCGGCGGCCTGCTGGTGGCCAAGCACGAGTCGGGCGGCGTCGAGCTGCTGCTGGGCGTGAGCACCGACGACGTGTTCGGCCCGGTGATCGTCGTCGGCGCCGGCGGGGTCACCGCCGAGGCGATCCGCGACGTGGCCCGCGCCGTGCTGCCCGTCACCGAGGCCACGGTGGCCCGCATGCTGTCCGGCCTGCGCATCGCCCCGCTCCTCGACGGCTGGCGCGGCCAGCCCCCGGTCGACAAGGAAGCCCTGGTCGAGACCGTCCTGCGGCTGGCCAGCCTGTGCGCCGAAGGCGAGATCGTCGAGCTGGACATCAACCCCCTGCTCGCCCGCCCCGACGGCGTAATCGGCCTAGACGCCTTCCTCCGCCTGCGCTAGCCGCCCGCCGCCGCCAGGCGGGTCAGGCCAGGCGGAAGCGGGGGAGGGTTATGCCGGTGCCGGGCTGGTCGTCGAAGAAGACCTCGACGGGGCTGCCGATCTGGACGCGGTCGGTGTCCTCGGGCGGGAGGTCGCTGACCATGCGGACGCCCTCGTCCAGTTCGACGGTGGCCACGACGTAGGGGGTCCGGTCGGCCCAGGCCGGGTGGAAGGGCTTGTGGCTGCGCGTGTAGGTGTAGACCACGCCGCGGCCGCTCACCGGGCTCCAGGTCCAGGACCCGCTGGCGCACTCCGGGCAGCGCTCCTGGGGGTAATGCCGCAGGCGGCCGCAGTCGTCGCAGCGCTGCACGACCAGGCGGTGCTCGCGGGCGGCCGCCCAGAAGCCCTCGGTCAGCGCGGTCGGGGCGGGCAGGGGCCGGCTGGTCATGCCGCTTCACCTCGCAGGATGACGACGGACGCGTCGAAGAAGTTGCCCTCGGTGGCCACGGCGACCGTGCCGCAGCCGGGTACCTGGCGCGCCGCGGGAACCTCGCCGCGGATCTGCCGCACGGCCTCGACCAGGTGGTTCATGCCTGAGACGTGCCCCTCGGAGAGGGCCCCGCCGCTCGGGTTGACCGGCAGCGAGCCGCCCAGGCGGATGTGGCCCTCGGCGGCGAACGGGCCGCCCTCGCCGGGCTTGACCACGCCGAGCGCCTCCAGCCCGGCGATCACGTACCAGGAGAACCCCTCGTGGATCATCAGGCAGTCCAGGTCGCCGGGAGTGAGGCCCGCCATCGCGAACGCCTTGGCCCCGGCCAGCTGCAGGCTGCGCACCACGGCCATGTCCGGTTTCTGGGTCAGGGACGTGGGCGGGTAGCCGTGCGCCTCGCCGATCCCGGACACGAACACCGGGGGCTTGGCCAGGTCCCGCGCGCCCTCGGCGCTGACGATGACCAGCGCGCCGGCCCCGTCGGACTCGAGCGAGCAGTCGAACAGCCGGAACGGCGTGGTGATCATGCGCGAGTTCTGGTGGTCGGCCAGCGTCATCGGCTTGCCGTACATCAGCGCGCCGGGGTTGAGGTTGGCGTGCTCGCGCATGGTGACGGCGATGTGGCCGAGCTGCTCGCTGGTGGTGCCGTACTCGTACATGTGCCGCTGGGCGGCCTGGGCGAACCACTGGGCCGCGACCAGGTTGCCGTACGGCGCCTCGAACTCCAGCGTGTCGGACATGATCGTCTCTTTGACGTTCTGGCCGGTGGACACGCGCTCGCCCGAGTACCCGCGCCGGCCGGCCGGGACGAGCACGCACGAGGCCAGGCCCGCGCTGATGGCCAGGCACGCGCTCTGGATCGACGCGACCGTGCTGGCCCCGCCCATGTGCACGGTCGAGCTGAACGCCAGGTCGCGCAGGCCGAGGTTGCGGATAAAGTCCTCGGCGCACCGCCCGGCGCTGGCGCTCGGCAGCACGCCGTCGACGTCGGCGGGGGAGAGCCCGGCGTCGTCGAGCGCCGCCAGCGCGGCCTCCAGGTGCAGGTCGAGGGTGGACCGGTCGGTCCCGCGGGTGTAGGCGGTGTTACCTGCCCCGACGATCGCGCATCTGTTCCTCAACGCTTCGCGGTTCACGGCGTACACGATTCCCCGGCGGCGTTACATAGGACGTGACCGGGCTCGCGGGTAACGGCGGAGGTAACTGGGCGCATCCCATCATGATCCCGCCGCGAGTCAGCGGAGGGAGAGGCCATGCGATCCAGGGCACTGGTGGCGCGCGAGTTCGGAGCGCCGGCGAAGATCGAGACGATCGAGGTTCCCGAGCCCGCGCCGGGCGAGGTGCGGATCCGGATCGCGGCCTCCGGCGTCTGCGGCTCGGACGGGCACGTGCTGCGCGGTGCCAGCACGGCCGTGCGGCTGCCCACGGTGCTCGGCCACGAGGGCGCCGGGGTCATCGAGTCGGTCGGTCCCGGCGTCGGCCACGTCAGCCCCGGCGACCACGTCGTCATCGGCCTGGGCATCTGGTGCGGCGACTGCGACTACTGCACGTCCGGGCGGCCGTGGCTGTGCGATTCCCCGATGCGGACCTCGTCGTTCGTCGGGCTGCGGCCGGACGGCTCCACCCGGGTGACCGGCGGGGGCGAGCCGCTGCACACCATGCTCGGCGTCGGCACGCTGTCGGAGTTCGCGCTGGCCCCGGCCCGGCAGGTGGTCGCGGTGGATCCCGCCCTGCCGCTGGACGAGCTGTGCCTGATCGGCTGCGGCGTCACCACCGGCGTGGGCGCGGCGCTGCACACCGCGCAGGTCGGCCCGGCGCACGCGGTGGCGGTCATCGGCTGCGGCGGCGTGGGCCTGTCCGTGGTCCAGGGGGCGCGGATCGCCGGGGCGCACACGATCATCGCGATCGACCCGGTGCCCCGCAAGCTCGACCTGGCCCGCGAGCTCGGCGCGACGCACGCGATCGACCCGGCCGGCGGCGATGTGCGCCAGGCCGTGCTGGACATCACCGGCCGCGGCGCCGACTACTCGTTCGAGGTCGTCGGAAAACCTGAGCTGGTCACGCTCGCGCTCACCTTGATCCGGGCGGGCGGCACCGCGGTCGTGGTCGGCATCTCCCCGCCCGGCTCGGAGATCACCTTCCGCCGGGAGTGGCTGATGGGGGAGCGGCGGCTGATGACGTCCGCGGGCGGCAGCGTGGTGCCGGCGCTGGGCATCCCCAAGCTGGTCGAGATGGTCACCAGCGGGCGGCTGCGCCTGTCCGGCATGGTGGACCGCCGGCTGCCGCTGGACAGCGTGGACGAGGCGTTCGCCGCGCTGGCGTCGGGCGAGGTGGCGCGCAGCGTCATCGTCTTCGACGCGGCCACATCCTGATCCGACCCTCGCGAAGGTGGTACGGCCCGTGACCGATCAGCCAACCCGTGCGCCGAGCTACGCGGACGTGCTCCGGCACCTCGATATCTACAACGCCGACATGTCCGCCGTGCTGGACGAGACCCTGGAGCACGCGCGGACGCACTGCCCGGTCAGCCGCAGCGAGGCGAACGGCGGCTACCACCTGGTCAGCCGGTACGCGGAGGTCACCGAGGTGCTCCGCGACGACGCGCGGTTCTCCTCCAAGGGCGGCAAGAGCCTCCCGCCGCGCCAGCTCCTGGACATGCCCCCGCTGGACAGCGACCCGCCCGAGCACCGCGGGTACCGCCGGCTGCTCAACCCGTTCTTCTCCCGGCGCGGCCTGGAAAAGCACGAGCCGGCCATTCGGGCTATCGCCCGCGGCCTGGTCGACCAGTTCATCGGCTCGGGGCGGTTCGAGGTGGTCGAGGACTTCGCCAGCCCGCTCACCGCGGCCACGCTGTGCCAGGTCATCCTCGACCTCGACGACGACGAGCTGATGGCGACGGCCCGCAAGCGGGTCGAGGCGATCGGCGAGGCCAACGCGGCGCAGGCCTGGGTCGAGCTCACGGACTTCCTGACCCGGCTCATCCGCGAGCGCAAACCCGTCGGCGATGGCAACGTGCTCGATGCCATCCTGGCCGGGTCGGTCGACGGCACGCCGCTCACCGAGGAGCAAAAGCTCGGCATCATCATCGTGCTGTTCCTCGGCGGCCTGGACACCACGCGCGCGCAGATCACCAGCATCGCGCACCACCTCGCCGTCCACCCCGAGCTGGAGCAGCGGCTGCGCAACCCGGCCTGGGCCCGCACCGACCTCGACGAGTTCCTCCGCCACGACTCGGTCGTGACCGCCCTGGCCCGCAAGGTCACGGCCCCGACCGAGCTGGGCGGCGTCGGGCTGGGCGCCGAGGACCGGCTGCTGGTCCACTACTACTCGGCCAACCACGACGCGGGGCAGTTCGAGCGCCCCGACGACCTCACCTTCGACCGGGGGCGTAACCCGCACGTGGCGTTCGGGCTCGGTATTCACCGGTGCCTGGGCTCCAACCTGGCCCGCCTGCAGATCCAGGTCGCGTTCGAGGAGCTGCTGGCCCGGGTCACCGGCCTGCGGATCGCCCCCGGGGAGCAGATCCGCCTCAGCTCGGGCGTGACCCGCATGCCGGTGTCGCTGCCCCTGGTGTTCGACCGGCGCTAGGTCGCGCCGAGCAGCGTTCCCGCGGCCGGCTAGTCCTGGTCGAGGTGCAGCATGCGGATCGCGTTGCCCCGGCAGACCTTGTAACGCTGCTCGTCGGTCAGCCCGGCGAACATCTCGGTGGCCAGCGCGAGCGTGTGCGGGAACGTCGAGTCCGTGTGCGGGTAGTCGACCTCGAACGTGACGTTGTCCTCGCCGACGTCGGCCAGGTTGCGCAGCCCGAAGAAGTCGCGGAACACGCAGCCGTAGACCTGGCGGTAGTAGTAGAACGACGGCGGCTGCTTCATCTCGCCCTTGAGCCCGTTCCAGGCCCGGTGCTCGCTCCACACCGCGTCCGCGCGCTCGAGCTGGTAGGGAATCCAGCCGATCTGCCCTTCGGAGTAGGCCAGCTGCAGGGTCGGGTAGCGCTCGAGCACCCCGGAGAACAGGAACTCCATCAGCGACGAGACGGCGTTGGCCGACGACAGGCTGGCGCCGACCGCGGGCACGGCGTCGGGCGACACCGTGGCCATCTTCGACGAGGACCCGATGTGCATGTTGATGGTCGTGCCGGTCTCCGCGCAGGCGCGGAAGAACGGCTCCCACGCGCCCGAGTGGATGCTAGGGAAGCCGAGCACGTACGGGTTCTCGCTGAACGTGACCGCGTGCACGCCCCGCTCGGCGTTGCGCCGGACCTCGGCCGCGGCCAGGTCACCGTCCCAGAGCGGGACCATGATCAGGGGGATGAGCCGGGCCCGGTCGGTAGCGGACCACTCATCGACCATCCAGTCGTTATAAGCCTGAACGCATGCGAGCCCGAGGTCTTTGTCCTTGGCCTCGCTGAACTCCTGGCCGCAAAACCGCGACATCTGCGGGAAGCACAGCGACGCGCTGACGTGGTTGAGGTCCATGTCCGCCAGGCGGGCCGCCGCGTCGAAGCACCCCTTGCGCATCTCGTCGAAACTGATCGGGTTGAGGTCCATCTCGTCGCGGTCCAGGCCCGCGGCGGCGATGTTGCGCCGGATGGGCTTGACCACGTCCTCGAACAGCCACACGTCGGTCTCGGCGCCGTTGTCGTCCTTGTCGGTGACGAACGCGCCCTGCTGCCAGCGGGTCAGCCCCACGCGCTTTCGGGCGTAGCGCGGGCCCACGTCCCGGTACTTGGCGGGCAACCGGTCGGTCCACACGGTGGGCGGCTCGACCACGTGGTCGTCCACGCTGATGAACCACGGAAGGTCGTTGGCCTGGGAAGCCTGGTCCGGGATGCTGGCCATGCCGGGTCCTTTCGTTCTGCTGTCTGCCCTTCGGACTTTGCCCGGTGCTCATTACCTGGCGCGTTAACGAGGCGGATAACGACGGCCCGCGATCCTGCCGGGGATGCTGGAGAACCTGACGCTACTCGACTTCTCCTCGATGGGGCCCGGGCCGCGGTGCACCCGGCTGCTCGCCGACTACGGCGTGCGCGTGGTCAAGATCAGGCCGCCGGCCGACGGCACCCGCATGATGGACGCGCCCTGGTACGCCTACAGCGCGAACCGCGGCATCCCGCAGATCCACGTCGACCTCAAGGACCAGGCGGGCCAGGAACTCGTGCGCAGCCTGCTGCCCCGGGTCGACGCCCTGGTCGAGAGCTTCCGGCCGGGGGTCGCGGCCCGCCTCGGCATCGGCTACGACGACGCCCGGGCCGTCAACGAGTCGCTGGTGTACTGCTCGGTGAGCGGATACGGGCAGAACGGGCCCTACGCGCGGTGGCCCGCGCACGACCTGAACTGGCTGGCCGTGGGCGGTTTCCTGGACGGCGGATCCCGGCGGGACGCCGGAGCGCCCAGCTTGCCCGGCGCAGTGGTGGCCGACACGGTCGGCGGCTACTCGACGGCGGTGGCGGTGCTGACCGCCCTGCTGCGCCGCGCCGCCACCGGGCAGGGCGCCTATCTCGATGTGTCGGTGATGGACGGCGTTCTGCGCATGATGCAGTTCATCCTGGACGGGCACCTGGTCGGCGAGGACGCCGGGTCCATGCTCACCGGCGGGGCCGCGTTCTACGACGTGTACCGGGCGGGCGACGGGCAGTGGCTGGCCGTGGCCGCGATCGAGCCGCAGTTCTGGGCCGCGCTCTGCCGCGGCACGGGGCTGTCGCACCGCATCGGGTCGCAGCACGACCCGGCGCTGCAGGACGTGCTCCGCCGGGAGCTGGCCGACGCGTTCGCCACCCGGCCGCGCGACGAGTGGGTGCGCGTGCTGGGGCCGGTCGCGTGCGTGAGCGCGGTGAACACCGTCGCCGAGACCCTGGCCGACCCGCAGCTGCGCAGCCGGCCGCTCACGCTCGACGTGCGGGTCGGTGAGCAGGTCGTGCGGCAGCTCACGCCGCGGCTGGCCGTGCCCGATCCGCCCGGCCTCGCCCGCCAGCCCGCCGGGCCGACGCCCCCCGGCGAGGCCGACGAGACGCTGCGGAGCCTGGGCATTCCCGCCGCGCGGGTCGCCGAGCTGCGCGGTGCGGGCGTCATCAGCTGACCGACGGACAGGAGATCACCGTGCGGCTGGACGAGACCTACCACGCGGATCGGGCCCGGTGGGGCAAGCCGCTCGCTGGCCTGACCGTGCTGGCCGCCGAGCACATGCAGGCGCTGCCGTTCGCCACGCAGCTGCTGGCCGTGCTCGGCGCGGACGTGATCAAGGTGGAGGCGCCCGGCGGCGAGGGCGGGCGCGCGGCCCGGCCGATCGTGCCGCAGCCGGACGGCACCACGGTGGGCGGGACGTTCGCCCGCAACAACCTGAACAAGTCGAGCGTCGTCCTGGACCTGAAGCATCCGGACGGCAAGGCGACGTTCCTGCGGCTGGCCGGGAAGGCCGACGTCGTGGCGGAGAACATGCGGCCCGGGGTCATGGACCGGCTGGGCCTGTGCTACGACGAGGTGGTCGCGGTCAACCCGCGGGTCGTGTACCTGTCGGTGTCCGGGTTCGGCAACCAGACGGCCTCGCCCTACCGGGAGTGGCCGGCCTACGCGCCGGTGGCCGAGGCCATGGCCGGCCTCTACGAGCTCGGCCGCCGGCCCGGCGAGGCCCTGCGGTCCGGCATCGCGGGCGCGCTGGGCGACAACGCGGCCGCGCTGTTCGCCGCGATCGGCGTGCTGGCCGCGCTGCGCCACCGCGATCTCACCGGCACCGGCCAGCACGTGGACGTCTCCATGCTCGACTCCATGATCGCCATGAACGACCTGTATCCCCAGCTCTGGTCGCTGGGCCTGCCCGCCCAGACGGCCACCGGGCGCGGCACCGGCGTCCTCAACACGTTCCGCGCCGCGGACGGCTACTTCCTCATCGCGGTCATCCGCGAGCATCAGCTCGCCCGGCTGGCCACCCTGGTGGGCCGCCCGGACTGGGTGAACGACCCGCGGCTGGCCGACCGGGCGGACTGGTCCGAGCGGGTGGACGACATCTTCCGGCCGGTGATCGAGGGCTGGGCCGCGGGCCGCAGCCGGATGCAGGCGGTGGCCGAGCTGGCCGGGGCCGGGATCCCCGCCGGGCCGTGTTTCACCATGGACGACCTGGCCGCCGACGAGCACGTGCGCGACCACAACATGCTGGTCGAGATCCCGTCCGGCGGCGATTCCCCGGTACTGATGGCGGGCAACCCGATCAAGATGTCGCGGCTGGCCGAGGGGCCGCTGCACCGGTACCCGGACCCGGGCGAGCACACCGAGAAGGTGCTGTCCGGGCTGCTCGGCCTGGACTCCGGCGAGATCGAGCGGTTGCGAGCGGCCGGAGCGTTCGGCCGCTGACCCCGCCGCACGGGCTCGGCGCCTCGCTCATCTGGCGCCCCGAAGCGCCCGCCCGTTCCCGGGTGCCCATGGATCGGGCCGTCTGTTTTCCGCGACGTTGATCGCCGAGCGCAGCCAGCGGTCAGATAGTGGCTCGTCGTCGAATCGTGGAATGACATGCATATGGGGATGTAGGACTCCGCCCTGATTCCAACCGAGCACGTAGCCGTCGGGGGCCAGCAGGTCGTGCAGCGCCGTCCTGGCCTGGAGCAACAGATCCCGGACGTCTGCCCACTCCGCGGAGGTCAGCTCGAAGACTGAAGTCCGGTGGGCGATGGGCACGATGGCCCCGGAGCCGGGCAGGATGCCCTCCGCCAGTCCGGCTTGGGCCCGGATGTCCGGGTCCCTGGTCGAGGCGAAGACGCAGTGGGCGGTCTCGATGAAGATCTCGGCCGCCCTCATCCAGCTTTGGTCACAGAACACGCAGCCTTCACTCATGAAGTGCCTCCTCCATGTGCTGATATGCCGCAGCCTAGGCGCCCGAGCGGGTCCTGCCTCGTGACCAGGCGATAGCCGCGCCGACGAGTTCCGGCCACCCCGAGTCCTCAGCGGACTCGCGGAATCTGCCAAAAATTTTTTCGAGAAATATTGGCTGAGCATGTCTGGGGTGGGCCGTTTTGTCGGTGGCAGCCGATAGCGTGGTCGTAGATCAGGCAACCCCGGC
>Ga0102924_1002133_pt1 | contig 21943 bp, 16 predicted proteins | sample PaiPotPPM11metaG_FD_80116 | JGI IMG/M metagenome (GOLD analysis project Ga0102924, IMG submission 80116) | Iron sulfur acid spring bacterial and archeal communities from Banff, Canada, to study Microbial Dark Matter (Phase II) - Paint Pots PPM... ...
CTGATAGCAATAGCATGGTGGAGCGCAAAGAGGTGGATACGGCTAAGGTGGAAGGTTCCGCAACTCCGGCAGCAGGCAAACCGGAGATCAAGCCTGAAGCAGCCACTCCTAAAACTGATAGCAATAGCATAGTGGAGCGCAAAGAGGTGGATACGGCTAAGGCGGAAGGTTCCGCAACTCCGTCAGCACGCAAACCGGAGATCAAGCCAGAAGCAGCCACTCCTAAAACTGATAGCAATAGCATGGTGGAGCGCAAAGAGGTGGATACGTCTAAGGTGGAAGGTTCCGCAACTCCGGCAGCACGCAAACCGGAGATCAAGCCTGAAGCAGCCACTCCTAAAGCTGAGGGCGACGAAACCATAGTGGTTCGCAGGCCTGAAAAGGTCACCCCCCAAGCAGCGGTTCCCAATAACGTGTTAGCGCGCAGACCGGAAGCGGTCATGCCCAAAGCTGGCGAGGCACGGGATCTGGTGGTACGTAAGCCAGAAGCAGCCACCTCCAAAGGTGAAGGTATCGGATATCCGGTGGCATCCAAACCAGAAACAGTGATGCCCAAAACCGAAGCCGCCAATAACAGGCAAACACCGGAGCGACGGCCTGAACCGCCCATGCCAAGGCCGGCAGCAATTGATTACTCCCAGGCGCGGCAACCGGTGGCGAATATGCCGAGAGTTGAGAGAGAGTTGGCGATCCCTGAAACTCCCGTACCTTCTTTACCTGGTACGCCTGTCAGAGTTCTCTATAAGCGACTTCCAGCAGCATACACACGCTTTATCCCGCGAGATGACGCTGCTAAGGTCCATCTGATCGAGGAACAATGCCGCAGTTTTTGTCTCTCTCTCTTCTTTCGAGAGCATGACTCCATACGAAGTCTGGGCATTACCAGCAGCATCCCAGGTGAGGGCAAATCGTTTATCGCCAGTATGATGGCCCATGTCCTGTCGAGTGATAGCTCGCGCCCGGTACTGCTCGTCGAATGCGACTGGGAGAACGCCAATTATCATGACTACTTTGATATTCCTCCCGTGCCGGGCCTGGCGGAATGGCTGCGTGGAGAATGCGCCGAGAAAGATATACGGTATCAAGTCAATGATAATCTGACCGTTATCCGGGCGGGTGATGGCCATCAAGACGCAGTGAGGTTGATACAGTACATTCTGAAACGCGGCCTTCAAAATACCCTTGCGCGTAATGATGAAAGCTTGCTTATCGATCTATCGCCGGTAATTACCAGTTCATACAGCGTATTTGCAGCAAATATGGTTGACGCGCTGGCTCTTGTAGTTCGAGCCGGTGTAACACCCAATAACCTTGTAGCGGATGCCTGCAACCATCTCAGTAACTTGCCGGTGCAGGGTATCATTCTCAACCAGGTGGAATACCGCTCCAGGCCTTATTCTACAGCGAGAAAAGCGCGATGACAAATCCTATGATACCAGTAGCACTTATCCTATCCCTCTTCCTGGGAGTAGGAATCTTTGTTCGCTCTTATAATAACTGGACTCGCTTGTTGATGGTCCTCATCATCATCGGTGTGCTGGTTCTATTCTACCTGACCTGAGTGGTGATATGAACAGTCAAAAAGCGGTTTTACTTCCAGACAATAAAGATATCATTGCTGAACTACAGGATGAACAGAAACGCAAGGAACGATTGCTATTCCTCGTAATTTGTGGTATTGCCGTTTTCCTCACACCACTTGTAGTCCTTGCAGGTATAAACCTGGGCTTAGGACTGATCGTGGCCATCATTGCCGTCATCGTTTTAACCAGCGCTATCGTGCGCTGGCCGAAACTCGGGTTTTTCGTGATCGTCGGCTGCGTCGTGTTTATCGATCAATCACCTCTGCTCGTACCTGTCGTTACCGATAGGCTCTATGTCTACTACTGGCCTACTGCGCTCGAGGGCTTGATCGAACGCCCTATAGGTTTCCTGTTCCTCTTCATCCTGTTCGTGATTATTTGCCGCCGCATCGTCAAACGCGAGTTCCTCTTGAGAGGAGGCGCCTTGCTTGTTCCATTGCTGCTCTTCTCTCTCTGCCTCGTGGGCGGCGCCGCCTACGGCTACCTGACTGGTGGCGATGTGAAAATCATCGTCGTCGAACTGCGGCCTTTCGTGTATTTATTCGAGTCCTATTTGATCGCGTATAACCTGGTTACGCGCAAAAGTGACGTGTACGCCTTCTTCTGGTTCGTCATCATTGGGGCCGGTGTGAAAGCCCTGCAAGGAATCTACATTTATATCAAGCTGCATGGGCAACTGGGCGATGCAACCCTCATGTCACACGAGGAATCCTATTTCTTCTGCGGGCTCCTCTTACTGGTAATTCTCCTTAGCCTGCACAATCGCTATCGTCCACAGCTCATTGCTGCCCTGGTGGTTCTTCCGGTCGTAGTTGTCACCCTCGTTTTGAACAATCGCCGTGCCGACTATATCGCGCTCTTAGCGGGTCTGGGCGTAGCCTGGATACTCATGTTCATCGTGACACAGCGCGCACGCAAAATGCTTGCGATTATCGCGATTGCCAGTATCCTGCTTGGAGGAGGTTACATCTTGGCTTTCGCCAATTCGACATCCGGGATCGGCTTGCCTGCGCACGCCATTGTCTCTGTCTTCAATCCCAGTTCGACAGATATTCGTAATGCTGATTCCAATCAATATCGCACTACTGAAGATTATGATCTGAAATATACAGTGGAACACAACAACTTCCTGTTTGGCCTGGGCTTCGGCAAACCATACCTGCAACCCATACCGCTGACTACGCTCTTCCAGGCTATCAGCAGCTTTGATCCCTACTATAATTACGTGCCACATAACAACATTTACTGGATATGGATGCGGCTGGGTGCGGTGGGTTTCATGGCATTCTGGTACTTGATCGGCTCGATTATTGTGCGCGGCAGTCTCATCGCTCGCCAACTACGCGACCGGTACTTGCAGATGATGGCGATCTACATTGTCGGGATGACAATTATGGAAATCATTGTTGCCTTCGCTGATTACCAGCTCTTTTTCTATCGTAATGTGATTTACATCGGATTGCTGGCCGGGATACTGATGAAACTTCCAGAGCTTGATAAGGAAGAGGAAAAGACTCTGGCAGAAATACCTGCCAGCACTCAGATGAACGATAGAAAAACGAGCGTTGCAACTTTCAGGTGAAATGCAACAGGAGGGAATAAAGGCGTATGTCTTTATTACAAATACTTAAATGGCTTCTTGTGGTAGCGGAGATGCTGGTTGCTTTACCCGTAGCCTACCTCTGTATTCTAACAACCGCTGCAATTTTCGAAACTTCAAAGCGGAAAAGAAAGTATAAAAAATCTTTAACTACCGTGGCGACGCGAACTAACTTCGCGATTCTGGTTCCTGCCCATAACGAAGAGGTACTGCTGCCCGACTTGTGTAAGAGCCTTGCGGCTCTGAACTACCCTAAAGATAAATACACGATCTACATTGTAGCGGATAACTGCACAGATAAAACCGCGGAGTTGGCCAGAGAGGTAGGCTGGGTGCAGGTGTACGAACGCTTTGACGATGCAAAGCGCAGCAAGGGCCATGCGATAAGCTGGCTTATGCATGAGCTAGACGAGAAGCAGATTATTCATGACGCATATATCATTATCGATGCCGATTCCCTGGTGGATAGCAATTTCCTACGAGCAATGGCGGGAGAATTAGGGCGAGGAGCGCATGTAATGCAGGCGGATTCGACCGTGTCAAATGCTCTTGAAGCTCCCAGTACCGTTATGCGCCTGATTGCAATGTCACTCTTTTACCACATTCGCGCTATTGGTAGAAACGCAATTGGAGGTTCTTCCACATTGAATGGCAATGGCATGTGCTTCAGTCGCTCAATTCTGGAACGCTATCCCTGGAAGGCTTACTCATTATCTGAGGATTATGAGCATTACCTCAACCTGGTGATGCGCGGCGAACGCGTGCTCTATGTGCCAGAGGCAATAGTCTGCTCATATATGCCGACATCTTTCAAACAAATGCGCACCCAGGATATCCGCTGGGAAACACGAGGCGAGAGTTCGTCATCCTGGCAGATTGCCAGGCGATTAATTGGCACCGGTATACGCCAACGCAACTTCGTATGTATTGAGGCAGTTTTTGAACTGCTTACCCCCTCTCTTTCATTTTTAGCAGGCAGTTTCCTACTAGTGCTCATAGCTTCACTCCTGCTATGGTTGCCAGTTGCCATACTAATAAATCTCTTCATGTTTGTTGGACTCTGCTATTACGTTGGTACCGGAATATACTTTTTGCACCTTCCGAGATCAGCTTCCAAAGTGTTTTTATATATGCCCGGCTTTATCATTTGGAAGCTCTGGGTCATACTAGTACTATCCAGAAGCAAAAAGCACACAAGTGAGTGGATACGCACGAGCCGACCAACAACAAATTAGCATTTAGTGACGAAAGACTTTGAGATAGGCATCACTATACCACTTAAAGTTTCTTGCTATCGTATTTCCCTGATTACCTGTAAAGGATAGTAGCTATGCGAAATCGAATGCTATTCATAATCTCAGCCTGTCTCTATTACAGCGGATTGATGCGCGTGTTACACTGGCTCCACAGGCATTCAGGACCGCGTCTGCTCATCCTTAATTATCATCAAGCTTCCGGGGGCGAACTCCGCAGCCACCTGCTCTACCTGCGCAAGCACTTTCGACTGAAGTTCCTGGATCAGGGCCTGGAGACGATCTACACAACCGAGACGCAAAAGACTTTTCCCAAAGACCGGCGGCTTCCGCTGGCGATAACTTTCGACGATGGCTATCTCGACAACTACACTCACGCTTATGCGCTCGCGCGTGAATTAGAGATTCCAATAACTATTTTTCTGATCTCAAGCTATATTGGCGAAGGGGCAGCATTCTGGTGGTTCGATCACCTGGTGGAAAGGGCGCAGGTTAATGAGGTAACAGTCGATGGGTATACTTACTGCCTGAAAAAATTGGATGACGTTCAAGAACTGGCCCGGATTATAAGCACGCAAGTAAGCTCTATAGCTGATGAAGCGTCGCGACGAATATATCTGATCGAGATGATTAGCAAACTCTCCGCACCGGTTGATGTTGATGCTGTTCTAAATGAAAAGCCCGTTCCGATGTTTTCATGGGAGCAGGCAGAAGAGATGCAAGCAAGCGGTTGGGTTGCATTTGGAGGACACACGCTGCATCACCCTATATTAGCTATGTTGGCAAACACAGACGAGGCATTCAAGGAAGTAGCCGTCTGTCGCTCATTGTTACAAGAAAAGCTGGGACGATCGGCATTCGTCTTTGCTTACCCGCACGGGGGAATCCAGCATATAGGCATCAATGGAATGAGCGCGGCGAAGCGCGCAGGTTATCGTTGGGCGGTTACGACACTTCAGGGTGTTAATTCCGCTAAGACTCACCCTTATCTCATCCGGCGCATCTCGGCTAACACGCGTATCCACTGGTTGCTCATTGCGCTCATGACCTCGGGTTTTTGGGATTTCCTCTCCTATTTCAATTGGTTTGCCACAAGATTGAAACAGCGCAAAACGCTGAAATTGATGCATCTTCCCCCCGTATGGTAGGCAGAGGACTACTAGCCTTGCCCACGGAAAGCTAAGAGATGGAATCACGCGCTCTTCGTTTATAGATGACGAGAAGTAACGCAATTGCCCCGATGAGGATGAGGCCTAAAATGACCCATATTATCGTCGCGAACCCACCAGGAATGGGATTTTGCCCATTATTGTCTCCCGAACCCGGAGTAGATTTTGCCTGAGGAGTGGGTGTAGAGCCGGAATTATTTGCCTTTACCATTTGAAGAAAGCTATTTACTGATGTTATTGACGAGCCGACCCCTTTGCAAGGGGATATAGATTGCAATGCGTAATTCGCATTCACCATAGTAGCAAGAGGGGTGCTATATTGGTAAGAAGAAATATCGGTAGTAAACTGCGGATCAATGGTTTGCCCGCCAAGGACATTGGTATCGCCGGTTGTTTTCCACTGGCAATTACCGCTTGAGTTTTGAAGCTTGTTGGGTACGTAAATCAACCCATCATAAAAGATGGAGTTCGTTACTGAATTATTTGGTCCCTGCAAAAACAGCGCTTCATAGACTAGGCCGGAGTCGGGAATTCCCTTCCCCGTAGTAATAATCGTGTCATGGTCGATCACCCATCCTGTTTCATTCACCTGCGGATATCCCAGGATGTTTCTATCTTTCGCTATCGATAGAACATTTCTGATAGTGACGTCGTTTATGGTTGCGCTGTTTCCATCGGATCGTTTCGTCGCCCCTAAAATGAAATTCTCTCCCAAACCGGGGCCTACAACGGAATTTTCAATAAGGATGCCAGTCTGCACACCGCCGCTGTAAATTTGATAGCCATCCTGGTGAACACAATTATTGAAAGGCAGACCCTGGTGGTTTGGATCTTCACGGCTCACATGCATCCAGGAATGGTTTATAGTGATATTATGAACACCGCTCGGTTCTCCAGTATCAAATTCATCGGCGGCGTTATCGTGTATATCCATTTGTTCAAAAGTGAGGTTTGATCCCGTCAGATAAATACCATGATTTGCATCGTCCGGACTGAAGGTGTTCCCCTGTTGATCTGCTGATCCATTATCATAGATCTCCATGTTGCGAAGCGTATCATTACTTGGGGTTTGAGACATATCGACGCCATTGTCACTAAACCCGTGAATATTGATGCCATGCCAGTTCATTCCGTCAAGAACAATCCACGAACTTGAGCCAAAGACAATAGCGTGCGCCCTTTGAGCCGGATGGTAGACATAATTTTTTTGGCCGCAATAAGGAAGCGGTGTGGATCTCCCGCCAAAGAGAATCACAGTCCCATTGTGACCAGTCTCAGTTGCGCGTTCAATCGTAATCGGAGCAGCCTGCGTCCCACTTTTGGCAATAGTTAGTGTCGTGCTATACGTCATGCTTTGACTGCCACCATCTAAGAGGATTGTATCTCCTGGCTGTACCACAGACCAGTTGATGCTGGCTAATTCATTCCAGGCAGTCGCCCAGGACTGACCATTGGTATTATTACCATTCTTAGAGACATAATAGGTTATGCCACTATTTGCTTCAACGCCAGAAATGAAAGGATTGAACGTCAGGCACAGCAAATATGCAAAGATGAGAGCGAACGTTACGAGAAGATAGTACAACGAAGTTCTTTTCAAGGGCAGTGTAAATAATACCTTTCTTCTGATCTGGATCATCTGTTTACTTTTCATTGATAGATATTTTCTCAATATAGTGAATTGCTACACTTGTCCTGGGAGGCGAAAACCGGGTGTCCACTGGTGAGCGCTTCTACCTCCCATATCGCTCTTGCATCACATGCGGATTGACAGAACGGTACATTTACTGGGTTACATCTATCATTCCTCTAGAAGAGACGGATAAGCATCAGAGAAGTAACCAATTCCGCTACCATGTTGTAGTATAATGCTTGAACCTCTTATTTAGGTCAGGTAGTATGTTTATAACCCTGCTCCAGGTTGTTTCACCAATTCTTTACCCACGAGAACATCGTATCAACATGTGGGCGTGATAAATTTACCTTGAGATACTCTTTACTGGCCAGTTTTTAGTTCCGGACATACATGAAGTTAATACAAAACTTTATCACGCGGTCAATGACAGAAGATGCGCAACGTTTATATTGAGGAGAATCAAGTGAAAATATTTACCAAACGTATTGGAGGATTTTCGACCAAAGAACGTGACCATCTTTCACCCTCATCTCCAGATGTTATGAAAGAAGACGTCACTGTTCAGCAGCAATGGCTGAATACAGAGGAAGCACAAAGGCAATTACAGTACTGGAAGAAGCAACTTGCTGGTAGCTCCCCGGTGCTGCAATTGCCGACCGATCGACCTCGCCCGGCCGTGCAGAGCTTTCGGACAGCGCTCCACCCATTTCGGCTTTCTAGAGAACTCAGCGAGGACTTGAAGACCCTTAGCCAACAGAAAGGGGTCACGCTGTTCATGACGCTGTTGGCAGCGGTGAATACGCTGCTTTTCCGCTACACGAGGCAGGATGATATCACCGTAGGCACAACCATCGCTAACAGCGAGAGAACTAAACTCAATGAACGTATCGTCTCCGCTGCTAATACAGTAGTGCTGCGCACCGACTTATCTGGTGACCCTCGCTTTGTCGATATGCTGGAGCAATTACGCAGTGTTGTTAAGGAAGCCCATACACACCAGCAATATCCCTTCGAGCGACTTGTAGAGGAGCTACAGCCTCAGAGAGATGCAAGTTATCATCCATTATTTCAGGTAATGGTTACGATGCAGGAGACTCCTGGAGGCGAGAAGCTATCTGATCTGGCGCCAACTTCCACGCAATCAGCACCTTTTGATCTTACCTTTGCATTTTCAGAAACACCTGAAGGGCTTGACGCACATTTATTCTACAGCGCTGACTTGTTTGAAGCTGCCACTATTGCGCGATTAGCCGGACATCTTGAGACGTTGTTGGCAGGCATCATTGCTCAGCCGGAACAGCGCATTGGAGCGCTTCCGCTCTTGACTGAGGCCGAGTGTCACCAGTTGCTGATTGAGTGGAACGATACACGCCGCGATTATCCCTCCACAGCTTGTATGCATCAGATCTTTGAGGCACAGGTGCGACAAACGCCAGAAGCCATCGCCGTTATTGATGAGCAATGTCAGCTCACTTACCGCGAACTCAACGAGCAGGCCAACCGGCTGGCCCGCCACCTTCGCTCCCTCGGCGTAGATACTGAGGTACTGGTTGGTGTCAACTTTAATCGCTCTGCTCAGATGCTTATTAGTCTGCTTGCCATCTTCAAAGCGGGTGGGGCCTACGTCCCCTTCGACCCCGATTATCCCGCCGAAAGACTCACCTACATGATCGAACATGCCCACGTCAAGGTCTTGATCACTCTGGACAACCTGCGTGCGAATTTGCCCATCCCCAACGACGTCCAGGTCGTCTGCATCGATAGCGATCGGCAACAATTCGAGCAGCAGAGCGGCAATAACCTGGATATACCCGTCGACCCAGGTCAGCTCGCTTATGTCCTCTACACGTCCGGCTCGACTGGCAAACCGAAAGGGGCGATGATCGAACATCGAGGTATGCTGAACCACCTCTATGCGAAAGTATTCGATTTGCAACTGGTCGATACAGACATTGCGGCACAAACTGCATCACAATGTTTCGATATCTCGATATGGCAATTTTTAGCTGTTTTGCTTGTGGGTGGCCGCGTACATATTTTTAGCGACGGGATAACACACGATCCGCTGCTTCTGTTGGAGCAAACGGCGCATAATAAGATCACAATCTGGGAAACGGTACCATCCTTACTTCGAGTAGCGCTTGAAAGGCTCGCGGATGGCGGTACAACGGCATTCGATCTATCTTCACTGCGCTGGCTTCTCGTGACGGGTGAAGCATTACCACCAGATCTGTGCCAGCAATGGCTGGTCTGCTACCCGTATATACCGCTGCTCAATGCGTATGGCCCGACAGAATGCTCGGATGACGTCACTCACTACGCTATTCATACACCACCTTCAGCCGACACCATCCACACACCAATCGGGCGGCCAATTATTAATACACAATTATATATCCTTGATGCTCAGTTACAGCCAGTGCCTGTCGGCATTACCGGAGAGCTATATGTTGGTGGTACCGGTGTTGGTCGTGGTTACTACCATGACGAGAAACAAACCGCTGGCGTATTCATTCCTGATCCATTCACATCAGAAGCAGGCGCACGCATGTATAAAACAGGTGACGTAGCGCGGTACCTGCCGGATGGCAATATCGAGTTTCTCGGTCGAGTCGATCACCAGGTCAAGATTCGAGGATTTCGCATCGAGCTCGGCGAAATCGAAGCTGTATTGCGCCAGCATCCGATGGTGCAGGAGTGCCTGGCGGTAGCCCAGGAGGATGTCCGGGGCGATAAACGACTGGTGGCCTATGTAGTGGCCGAGAACGAGGCGTTTCCCTCCATCAACGAACTGCGCCGTTCTTTGAAAGAGCAGCTCCCTGAGTACATGCTGCCGTCAGCCTTTGTGCTGCTGGACGCCTTCCCACTCACCCCAAATGGCAAGATCGATCGCAAAGCGCTGCCGCTGCCGGATTTCACCGATGTTGTACGGGATGGCGCTATTGCTGCGCCCACCACGCCCACCGAAATACGATTGGTTGAAATTGTAGCTCCTCTCTTAGGTCTGGAGCAGGTCGGCATTGATGATAACTTCTTTCTGATCGGGGGAAACTCGTTAATGGGAATGCAACTGCTGGCACAATTATCTGACGTTTTCGGTATTGATATTCCCACGCGTATCCTGCTGGATGCTCCCACGGTGCGACGACTGGCGGCTGAAATCGAACGACTCATTCTAGCGAAGCTGGAATCGATGAGCAACGACGAGGTCCAGCTCATCCTAGAAGAAGGATACGGTGTTTCTTAGTCTTTATTTCTCTAGCATGGCCAAGGAAGTGATGCGTTGCCAGATAATCCGGAACTTTCAGATGCTAAGCGCGCTCTACTCGAAAAGTACCTTCGGGGAGAACTCCCTCGCGCCGCGAGAACTATAACCCAGGACCCCGCACCCATAATAGGCGAAGTTCGTACAAATCCCAGCGTGCTGACGATTCAGGCCGGAGGAACCAGGCGACCGTTTTTCTTTTTGCACGGACAGTGGGAAGAAGAATTGTCTTTTCATTGTTATCCTTTAGCTCAGGCCCTGGGATCAGATCAACCTTTTTATGGTTTGGATCCGTATCTGCTGGATGGTCGGCAAGGTCTGCCTACCCTGGAGGATATTGCTGCCGCCCACATCAAAGCGATACGCGCTATTCAACCAGAAGGGCCATATTTACTCGGCGGCTGGTGCAATGGAGCCCTCGTTGCTTATGAAATGGCGCGCCAACTTCGAGCGACAGGACAAGCCGTTGATCTACTGGTTTTGATGGATCCCGAGTACGTCGTTTATCCTGCCTCCTTCAGGCTGTATCGTGGTATGATTAGCCTTGCAGGCAGATTGCTTCGACTCAACCAAAGGAAACAATTAGACTGGTATCTCGGTTTGAAATACTACTTGAGATCACTGCGATTTAAAATTTTAAGAAAGAAAGATTTCGAAGAGCTTCCTTTCGGCGATCTTCTCCAGAACTATCCGAGGTTATTTGACTGGATTGCGTTAGGATACTCACAATCTACCCCCTATTCTGGCAAAATCACTTTTTTTTGGACGGAGGGGGAAAATGAAGGTAGCGTGGAAAGAGCCTCGCGTAAGAGTTGGCGTAATGTGGAGGCCAAAGGTGAGGTCGAGATACATCTTATTCCCGGCGATCATATAACATCCAGAACCGTTTATCTTCCCGTCCTGGCTGAGCACCTGAATAGTTGTCTGCGCAAAGCGCAAGAGCCCGCTTCCAAACCTTATCAAGGTAAGGATAAGTAGCACTCTTAACAATGTCATTGCTCGACTGAGCAGAAGGAGACAAAAATGATGGCTGAAAGCTTGTATACGTCAGGTCAATATCTGGAGATGAATCCTACCTGGCATATTGAAGAATCTCCCTGGAAAGTCGAGCACATCATACCGATGCTGAAGCGACATCACCTCGAGCCCAAAACGATCTGCGAGGTTGGATGTGGTGTTGGCGAGGTACTCCGGCTCCTGCAAATGCAAATGAGCGATTCATGCACATTCTGGGGATATGATATTTCTCCGCAAGCGATTGAAATGGCCAAAGAAAGGGCCAATGAACGGCTTCATTTCAAATTGGCGGATATCGCGCAGGAACAGGACGCCTTTTTTGATCTCATTTTAGTACTTGATGTGATTGAGCACCTGGAAGACTACTTTACTTTTCTCAGAGAGATCAAACCGAAGAGCCGTTACAAGCTCTTCCAGATTCCGCTGGAGATATCGATACAGGGGGTCTTGCGCGGCAAGATATTCGTAGGGAATCGGGATCTTTACGGGCATCTTCACCATTTTACCAAGGAAACGGCCATTCGGACGTTAGAGGATGTCGGCTATGAAGTGATCGACTACTCTTATGCGCCTGAAGTATTTCAGACGAAGCTGGCAAGGCTCTCAAGGAAGTTATTGTACGCGGTTCATAAAGATTGGGCCGTCCGCATTCTGGGTGGAACGAGAATGCTGGTCTTAGCAGAGAACAGCAGTTACCGATAAGTGAGAGAGGGATAGACAAAAAATGGAGCAAAAAGTTCGTGTCTTGTTCATACAGACACAGCGAGAGTTTGAATCAGTTGCAAGTATAAATATGCTGCTCATGCGCTACTTCGATCGTAAGCATGTAGAGGTGCATGTTGCCTATACTGCGAGCATTGAACAGGAAAAAACGTCCTTATTCAAGGCATTAACAGCGATTCCAAATATTTATTTACGACCGACAAATTTTGGTCCGGCATTTTCCCAGCGCTCCAAGATAGCTATTGCCAGAGAAATGATTATCAGTGGGGTTCCAACAATCAAGAGCATACTGGGATTAGCCCGCTATATCAAACGGCATAACATTGATATCATTCATATCTCATGTACAGCCGGACGAGATGCTTTTTCTGGAGCGTTGCTTGCTAAGTTGACCAGGACTAAAAGCGTGGTCTATCTTCATTATAAGTATGCTAGCTGGATGAGTTCACGTACGTTTTGGGCTATGAGGCAGGCCAACGGCATTGTTGGCGTTTCGGATTACGTCGCACAATCAGTTATCGCCAATGGCTACCCACCTGGTAAAGTCTATTTCGTACTTAATGGGATAGAAATTGACCGCTGGAAAGCCGAGACGAATGGCAGTGCAATACGTGATGAATTTGGCATCGCTTCTAATGCACCCGTTCTTGCTATTGTTGCTAATTTATTGCCATGGAAAGGTCACGAGCAACTTTTAGAGGCATTAGTCAAGGTTAAGGAAGCCATTCCCACCATTAAATTGCTCATCGTGGGAGCCGATTCTCCCGAGGCGATGGGAGGAAACTTGTATAGTCCTACCTTACGGAAGGTAGTTAATGAATTGGGCTTGAGTGACCAGGTCATTTTCACAGGTCACAGAAAAGATGTACAGAACATTTTAGCAGCAATTGATCTTTATGCTATGCCCACCTTCGAGGAGCCATTTGGCCTTGTCTTCTTAGAAGCGATGGCCATGAAAAAGCCGATTGTTGCGATCGAGAGTGGCGCAGTACCTGAAGTGGTTGAGCATGGCAAGTCAGGACTTATCTCTCCATTGAATGACAGTACCCAACTAGCCGAAAACATTGTCACTTTGCTCAACGATCCTGCACTGCGTACTCAAATGGGCAATTATGGCCGGCAACGTGTTGAAGAGTACTTCAACGCTCAAAGAATGGCAGATGATATGGAGCATCTGTATCTCCATATACTAGAGCGGTCATCGGAAACCTCGAGCAATGCAAACTCGGAGGCAGAAGATCGGGCCATAGTTCGTTCCGCTATCTGAAGAACATATTATGAAAGTACTTATGATTTCCCCATACATTCCATCTCCAACATCGGGCAACAGATCGCGCAGCTACTACCTGTTGAAAATGCTTGCTCGCCAACACAGTGTATCTCTGATCGCGATGGATGATGGCGCTGCTATACAAATGCCTCGTGACATGGTCTCACTTGAAAGCCTTACCAATAAGATTGAGGTGCTACAACGTCCGGCGCAGCCCTCCAAACGATTACTACAGCTAATAAATGTACTCAGCGGGAAGTCGCATGTCCTCTATGAAGAACTAGCGGGCATAAAAGAAATACAAAAGACGCTCGAGTTATTATTTGCTCGCGACCATTATGATGCCATAGTCGCCGAAGGCTTAATGCTTGGGGATTATCACTTGCCAGAAGATGTAAAAGTTGTACTTGATGAACATAATATCGAGTTCGAACTATTAGAGCGTGCCTACCTGCAAGAAACATCCTGGTTACGTAAGTGGTACAACTGGCGCGAGAGCCGCTTAGTGAAGCGAGTTGAAATCAGTTTTTGCCAGGAGGCGGATGCCGTAGTAGTCACAAGTGAGAGGGAGAGCGAAATACTAAAAAGCTTATTACCGGACAATATGGTCGAAGTCGTACCAAACGGAGTGGATATAGACTACTTTCAGAGTAAAGATGCGGGGCAAGAAGTAGACGGGCGAATAATTTTTACAGGGGCGATGGATTACTATCCAAATGTCAAGGGCGTTCTCTTCTTCGCGCAGAAATGTTGGCCGCTTATCCGGAGCCAAATGCCTGGCGCGACCTGGCATATAGTGGGAAAAAATCCACTGCCGGACGTACAGAAACTGGCAGAGCTTCCCGGTATCACGGTAACCGGTTCTGTAGCCGATGTTCGACCCTACTTTAACGAGGCGAGGGTGGCTATTGTCCCTCTTCTGGTTGGAGGGGGCACCCGCTTGAAGATTCTTGAGGCGATGGCAATGCGCAAAGCCGTAGTTTCCACGAGCCTGGGTTGTGAAGGAATAGCCGCCGTGCAGGATGAACATTTGATAGTCGCCGATCAACCGGATGCGCTCGCGAAGGCTGTTATAGAACTCTTGAACAACCAGGAGAAGCGAGACGCATTAGCCACTGCCGGAAGAGAGCTGGTAGAAGCAGAGTATAGCTGGGAACGCTGCGGGGATCAATTACTCAAGATTCTAGAACAAGTCAGTTCAGCCCAGGAAAATCTGCCTCGTCGTCAAAAAGCCGATATTCTTACATCAGCCGAGCATGAGTTCCCATCTTTTCGGGTGAAGCAGTAAGGACGCCCCTGTGAGCGTCGTCCCTTTTGACGTCAACACGCACGGGCGAACGGAGAACACCCACCAGGGAGGTCCCTACTGGCCTCCGCGCTACCTGAAAGGCCCTACCCCCCCATGCAAACCGGCGAGCCATTTTTATCCCGCCGATACATCGTCACGAACTTCTGCTTTTTCATGAATGACCCATAGCGTTATACACTGCAGGTTTTGTTGATCCAGGTGTTTATAGCTCTCATCAATCTTGATCGAACCGATATCTTTCGATATCGATTCCTCCTCAACAGTGTCGAAGCCCGCGCTATGATAAAGCTCTAACCAATCTGGGCGTTGAACCCTGTTGATATACTGGACATCGTTCTGAAAGTAGCGTTTCCAGACCTTATCCGAATAGCGCAGGTAGTTCTTGGGAGAGACGGTGGTATCGTAATAATAGAGGTGATCTCCCAGGTCAATCATTTCGATCGAATGACCTCCAGGTTTAAGCACGCGATAATAGTCCTTAATAAATCCTGGCAAAATGGGCTTCTCAACATGCTCAAGCACATTGCAACTGAATATAAGTGAGAAAGTTCCATCTTCAAATTGGTCGAGCGTACCGGTTGGATTCACTACGTAACGGAAGTCCAGCACATCGTACACATCATCAAACGATTGAGTCCGCAAGACCTTTTTTAGCAAGGCATGTGCCCGCTCGCTCTGTGCAGGTTCGAGCTTCAGTTCCTTGTCCATCACCTGGTCAAATTGACTGAAGAAACGTTTATATGCATCGAGTTGACGATTATCCCAGACGTCGAAAAGGGTGATCTTCACGTCATAGAAGAGTCTGAGAAGTGTAGACTCCCAGTGCAACCAACCGGTGCCAATTTCCAGTAGCTGATCGCCGGGCTGTACCGCGTGATGTTTTTCAACCAATTCCAGGAATTTCGTGGCGCGTCCCAGGTATTTCTGGTTAAGACCCATTTGTATGCGCTTCTTCTGGCCCATCACATTTCCAAGCTTGCGATATGCTCGTTTTGTCTGAGGAGTAAAGGAAAAGGCCTTCAAAGCTACTGCCGTCGTGATATATTTAAGCATTTTCAACCACCTTTCTATGAATGTGATTGGACTACTGATTTTTGATCAGGTGTGGGGAAAATAACGTTATAAGCGGCGATGAGATTCTGGCTGGTATGCTCCCAGCTTAATTCTTCCTCGACACGCTGCCTTCCAAGCTGGCCCATTTTGAACCGCAGCTCCTCATCGGCGAGCAGCACCTCGATTTTGTCTGCGAAGTCTCCCACAAGATTTGGTTTGGCATACAATGCTGCCTCCTGCGCTGTAAAGCGCGTCTCGGTGAGATCAAACGCGACTATAGGTTTGCCGAGCGCCATATAATCCATCGCCTTCAACATGGTGCTATATTCGTTCAAGCCGTTTTGCGGATCGGGAATAAGCCCGATATCGGCTACAGAAATATATCGCGCAACTTCCTCACGCGACACGAATCCGGTGAACTTGACATACTCGTCCAGTTGCAACTTGTGCGCGAGAGAGCGCAGAACAGGGAAATTACTGCCATCGCCCAGCAGAACCATCGAGGTATCTTGTCTGCCACGTTTATGCACAAGCTCATCCAAAGCGTACAGTGTATACTCCACGCCGTCTTGTACGCCCATGAGGCCAACGTAACCAAGCAGAAAAGGGCGGTTCCCTTTCAACGAAGGATCAATCTCGACGGCTGCTTGTTGCCCTGGACCGTTACGTACCACAAACACACGCTCTGGCCGACAATGGCCGCGTTCAATGGCAAATCGCTTTTGTGACTCGTTGGTGGTGATCACCACGGAAGCCGTTTTATAGCTGCACTTCTCAAAGAAACGCATCATCTTGTAAATCGACCTGGCGCGTTTCTTGAAAATAACCTGGAACATCTCAGGAGAAAGGTCATGTTGATCGAAAACAAACTTTTTTCCCAGCAAGCGGTAGAACAAAGCGATAAGAAAGAATATATCAGGAGGGTTGGCGGTATGGATCGCATCGAAACCACGCTGGAAGAGTACCTTCCAGCTCAAGCAGAATGTCATCAGTAAAGAAACGGCATATTCTGCGATATAGCCGATGTACTTGTGCTCGATAACGGGCAAGTGATAGCGATAGATGTGTATGTTATCAATGCAGATATAGGATTCTTGTTGATCCTTGGTTCCCTTGGGGCTGATTACGCTCACCTGGTAGCCATTATCACGTAACAGGATAGCCTCAGGCCAGACGCGATGATCTGCAGGCGCGGCAGTGTTTTCCACAAGCATGAGCACTTTTCGTATTTTCGCCATCAGAAAGGTCATCCTCTTCTATTCTATCGGCGGCTACAAAGCCTTCGCGCTATCTTTCAAGCCACACTCCCAGGTTGAGTTCAAGGGCCGCTTTGTACACATGGGCTGCCAGAGCTACATCTTCTATAGCCAGCCCGAAGGGATTCACGAGAATAATATCGTCGCGATGGTCTCGACCGGTCTTGCTACCGGCAACGACTTCCCCAAGCTGAGCGTCAATGCGGCGTCTTTGCTGACCGCTCCCGGAGATTTCGGAGTTGGCAGCAGGCTCGTCGGGTCCAATAATCTGTCCTGCTCTGTACATCCTGCCAATCAAGCGTCTCGGATCATTCTTGACCAGGCTCCAATCGTCCACGATGACTTTATGCGCCTGCAAAACAACTTCCGGCAAGGGGTCGTCGAGTGAAATGTTGACCAGGATGGCTCCGGCTTGCAGCCAGTCGAACTGGATGTAACCGGTCGTTGTGGTAGTTACAGGCACAATCAACTGAGCCGCTTTGATCGCCTCTTCTGCGCTTGCAGTTTCTTGAAACTCCACTCCATGCTCCTGAAGGACCGTCGCGACACCTGCTTTCAGACTCGCAATTCTTCCTTTATCCAGGTCGAAAACGCGCAGGGTTCGCAGTCCGGGAAGTAGCTTTGCAAGCAATTCGATATGAGCCAGAGCCAGAACGCCCGCGCCAATAATGGCCGCGCTTTCGATTACTGGCCCCTTGAAAATATCGGCAGAGAGTGCAGTGACACAAGCCGTGCGCAAGCTGGAAAGGTAAGCTCCCTCCATCATGCAGTTGACGCGTACCGATATTGGATCGTAAATCATAGTGATGCCACTGGCGCGCGGCAATCCACGCGATGGGTTGGAAATATTGCCGTTTATAATTTTCGTCCCTGCACAGTTCAGCGAGCCTCCAACATAGCCCGGCAAATTCAAGCTTCTTACCGGCTCACCAAGATCATTCGTCCATCCTAAATAGGCTTCGTCGGGTAAAACAGTCTGACCAGACCCATGCAGCTTGAAAAGGTCTCGTATAACACCCACAACATCGATGTCTTGGCAAGCTAATTCTACATCTTTTCTACTCAGATAAAGGATACTATCTTCTCTGGTGGTCATTAACGCCTCCATCATACAATCACCAGGACCTTGCAAGCGATGTTGCAATGTCCTGGACAGGTCCCAAACGCTCTTTCGACAGGTCCAATTCCTGCTTTTGCATCCAATCGTCGTTGAAAATAGAATTCATGTAATTATCTCCGGTGTCGGCGCAAACGCAGACGACATCAGCCACTTCAGGGTGAGCCTCAAGATACTTCGCACAGGCCGCAAGCACCGCTCCGCTCGATCCCCCGACACTGATTCCTGTAGTCTCCCGCAAAGCTCGACAAAAGGCAAACGCTTCCCCATCGTTTACGAGCATATGCAAATCATACAAACTCCTCGTAAGAAAGCTGGATGGCTTGGATGAACCAATACCCGTCAATTTGCGCGGCGCAGGGGGAGTGCCAAATATTACCGATCCATAAGCATCAACTCCAACGATTACTGTTGATCGGCTAACCTCTCGAAAATACTGCCCGATACCAGCCAGCGTTCCACCTGTCGATACTGCAACAAAAAGCACATCCACCTTCCCGTGCATCTGACGATATATTTCAGGACCGGTGCTGAGGTAATGAATGTGCGGATTGGCAGGATTGGAGTATTGATCGGTCCAAACATACTGATGAGAACTCCGGCACAATTCGCGCACTCGTTCCAGCCGTGAAAGCAGGTAGCCACCATTTTCGTCAGGCTGGTGAACCATTTCGATCTGGGCACCGAGAGCCTGCATTTTAGTAATATTTTCCTGCGTTGTTTTTGGATCAATCACTGCGATAAATACATATCCTTTTAATCTGCATAAGAAGCTAAGGGCTACTCCCAAGTTACCCGATGTCGATTCTACGATTACCGAACCCTCGCTCAACTGACCCTGGGCCTCCAGCTTTTGTATAAGACCATAACCGGTTCGGTCTTTCACCGAGCCGGTAGGATTTTCACTCTCCAATTTGAGGTGAACCTTGCGAGTTTTCCCCCCAATCACCAGGTGTACGGGCTTCATCGTCGTATTGCCCAGCTGTTGAGAACGTGTATTCATTTCTACTGATGTAAGACTGACCATTCCTCTGGCATCCATCAATGCCTCCTCCTTTTGCATGCAAACCTATCGCCCTGGCCACTGCTGACGCCCAGGAAGGTGTACAGCGCACTCTGATAATGGCCCAAGACCTTTGAACACCGCTAATAGCCCTTTCCACAGACAGGCATCAACGAACTATCTCCTGAAGAAGAGAAGTTGGAGACGTAGCAGGTGGCACTACCTGTGTCGAAATACTTCGATAATGCGCAGGAAGAAGTCCTGCACGGTTACCGAGTCAATGTCGCCTGAGACAGCAAGCGCGGCACGGCTGCCATCTGGCCAGCACCCAAAGCGAAACAACGGCTTCTCTAACGCTTCGATCTGTTCGACGAGAGCGTTTTTATTCTCCGATTGTGTTTCGGGCGTACTGCCGAATCCGGCGAGTTTGTCAATGTACAGTGCATAGTTAAGCGCCTCTTCCTGCGTACAACGCGCGGCAGTATAGCCTTGCTCAGCAAGAAAAACCATCACTTCTTCAGGAGTTTGGTGCGAGACACCTACCAGCGGACAGGTAGCGGCGCTCGCAATAAAGGAGTGGAGTTGTACCCGCTCATCAACGCCAAACCACGGCGTTACAGGGCTGTCCTCTATAGTAAGATAGCGAGCCAGTACAGTTGCTCTTTCAGAGCAATCAGCCGTTATCTTCCAACGATGATCATCGAGTGATTCTACATTGAACTTGAAGCGACAACGTTCCTTCCACCATTGGGCGATGTCTCCGATACGCGTTACCCAGACAGGAAGCTCCTGGCTCGCTGCAGATGACAGCAGCGTATCCAGCGCTCGCTGGCACAACACGCCGCGCTCTGGATGAAGATTCAAGGCATAAAGGCCGCCCAGATCGTAGACACGCTTCATTATTTTGCTCCAGATATGCCCAACTTCCTCGGGGTTGGTGATACGGAGGCGATCAAAGAGCATCTCATCGTCTGGAATGCTGGTGGGGATGCGCAGCAACTGCCCGTCAAATTGAGGTCGCAGAGCATAGGTGTTACAGGGAACAGCTTGAAAAAGCTTCAGAGATTTTTCAAAACCACCTCTGATAAGAGAAGAGAACGCATCAAGATCAACGACATCGTGCAAAACCGCGATATTGCTCTCGTAATGGAAACCCAGGGCAGCAAACACTTCGAGCGATTCCCTGGTCCATCCAAGATAAGGATTGCGAAATCCATAGTAAGGGACATTTGCCTGCTTGAAAATGTTGATTGCTTGCTGCGTTTGTATTAACTGCTGCTCTTTATCAAGGGTACGGTAATCGTTATGCACATAACCATGCACGCCGATTTCGGTCCCGCCCTGTCCGATACTGGCGATCAATTTTGGATGCCGTTTTAATACCACCGCCGGAATATAGAAAGTGGGAAATCCATCATATTTGCGCACAGTATTGATAATCGTATATAGAGCGCGACGCGTTCTGGTCTCGGTGAATCCAAATCGTGTGAAAACGGTGCCTAATCGCCTGACGAAGTTATGCAGACCTTTCGTTTTAATAGAAAAAGAGACAAGATTCATTTTTATACTCCATTGCAGGCAAAATTATGGATTGCCTCTTATAGGATATACACTTCCCATAGGAAATCAATATATAGAGACGCGATTGATCGCGTCCCTACAGCTAAAGCTATTTCGTAGCCACATCGCGCTGACGGCCTTCGCTCTGCGGTACCTGCTGATCAATAGTTGCGTATCTGGCAATCATCGACAGGCCCGCCTTAACCGTATCACCGGGTTTGACCAGCACTTCCAGTGAAACGAGTGATGGCACGACCATATCAACCTGAGATCCGAAACGGATGACGCCGAAACGTTCGCCCAACGCCATAGACTGCCCTTCCTTGACAAAGGACACGATCTGGCGAACGAGCCGCGAGGCGATCTGAACAACTGCTACTTGGAGTTCTTCGCGCTCAAATACGGTGGTTGCGCGCTCATTTTCAAAAACCATCTCAGGAAGCCTCAACGAACCAAAGCTTCCAGGGAAGTGGCTTTGAAAGCTGACACGACCGGCAATGGGCGCGCGATTTACATGCACATCCATAAAATTCATGCTGATTCCAATGACTAACGCCTGTTCCGTATAGAAAGGCATTTTAGTCAGTTCACGCAGCGGATAATCTTGCCCGTGCTTGGTTGAAACTGGCAGCATTCCATCATGCGATTCGCGAATGTAAACCACTTTGCCATCAGCGGGGCTGACGATCACACCGGAAAGATCGGGTACAGTTCGATTCGGGTCTCGATAGAATCGATAGGCCAGAAATGCAAATACCCCGGCTACTGTTATCAACCAGGTGAGAGCAATTTGTAGCGCCAGCGCGATAGAGACCCACATTCCAAGTATTGTGACAAGCAGACCAGCAACCAGCCCCGTCAAAACAACGAGCACTCCAATTCGAAGTATGCCTAGCTGCCATTTCCATGCCAGTGGCAGCAACATCATCAGAGCGATTAGAATACCAATCGGAATGTGAATAAGCATGAATTTAGAAACCTCTCTTCATGAAAAGATATGGGAGAAGCGCCATTTCAACAAAACCAGGAAGCGGATCTTCGCGGCTAAAAACCGATTCGACCTGGACATCCGTCAGAGAGCGCAGGTAAGCGCGCCAGTCCAGGCGTCCGCCAAGTAACTCTACTACAC
>Ga0102924_1002136_pt1 | contig 21911 bp, 21 predicted proteins | sample PaiPotPPM11metaG_FD_80116 | JGI IMG/M metagenome (GOLD analysis project Ga0102924, IMG submission 80116) | Iron sulfur acid spring bacterial and archeal communities from Banff, Canada, to study Microbial Dark Matter (Phase II) - Paint Pots PPM... ...
CGTAGGGGCGTGGGCTTGCCCCGCCCAAAAACGGTGTATTGTCAGGCCAGGGCGGGGCAAGCCCACGCCCCTACGGGATTCCCCCTCAAGGACGGAGAGCCTAGCCTGCTTCATACACGAGATTTGATAGAAACTAGCAAAGGAAACCACCATGTCCAGACTGCAAACACAAGGTGTGCATCACATCACCTTCGTCGGTTCCAACCGCGAAGCAACTATCGAGTTTTACCAGGGAGTGCTGGGTATGCCGCTCGTGATGGAGCAGCCCAACCTGGATGTACCCGGAGAACTGCATCTCTACTTCGACGCGGGCGACGGACGGTTGATCACGTTCTTTGTGCGTCCCAACCGCACGCTTGATCCAACGCCCAATCCCGAGGGCATCGGCAATCTTCATCACCTGGCCTTCACCGTCTCCCATGCCACCTACACCCAGGTGGCGCAGCGCCTGAACGAGCGCGGCATCTGGAACACGGGCAACATCGACCGTGGCTTCATGGACTCGATCTACTTCCGCGATCCCAACGGGCAGTTGCTCGAACTGGCCTGCTATAAGTTCGTGCCGCCCGAAGGCAGTACCGTCGCCGACGTGCTGGCGACGGCCCATCGCCTGCGCGTGGCGGAGGGAGCCTACAGCATCGAGGACAGGCATCTGGCGGACGCCATCGAGGAGTTGTCGCAGCGCAAAGCCTTCATCTCCACCGCGGAGGCGCTGGCATGACATCTCCGTCTGAGCCGGAGGCGCAAGTGGTGGGAACGTTCTGGATAGTGGAACTGGCGCGGCCGCTGCCAACTGCGCCAGTCCCGCGCCAGCCAGCGACCTTTCTGCGCCTCGACCCGGAGGATGTCGGAGAGCTTGCTCAGGCCATGCGCTGCGCTGACGCCGAACCTGTCCGGCAGCGTTTTGGCGCGGGCAAGCATTGCTATGCCGCCAGGATCGAAAACGCACTTGCAACATATGGCTGGGTGACGTTCGATCAAGAAAACATCGGAGAACTCGGCCTGAGCATCCATCTTGCCCCTGACGATGCCTATATCTGGGATTGCGCCACGCTTCCAGCCTATCGCGGACAACATCTCTACGCTGCCCTGCTGGCCTACATGGTGCGCGCACTGCGTGATATGGGTCTGCGCCGCGCGTGGATCGGCGCAGACGCCGAAAATCTGCCCTCGCAAGCCGGTATGGCGCGCGCCGGTTTTCGCCCCGCGGTAGACATGGTATTCTCGCCCGCGTCGCCTGGATTACGCCTGCGCGGCCGTCCCGGAGAGCCGGAACAGCTCGTCAGTGCTATACGCGCGGCGCTCAGGTAAGGGATACACAGCATGAACTGGTCAATTGAATTTGATAGCGCCTATGAAATGCATGGTCATGCCATCAAGAGGCATATTTTTTCAAAGCAAACGGCATATCAGCAGGTTGAAATCGTTGACACGTTCAACTATGGCAGAGCGCTGCTCTTAGATGGCGTCCCGCAATCTTCTCAGGCAGATGAATTTATTTACCACGAGGCGATTGTCCACCCCGCCCTCTGTTCTCATCCCGATCCGCGCGACGTCCTCGTTATCGGCGGCGGTGAAGGCGCTGTGCTGCGTGAAGTCCTCAAACACACGACGGTGCAACAGGTGACAATGGTGGATATTGACAGCGAACTCGTCGCTATTTGCCGTGACTACCTGCCAGACTGGCATCAAGGAGCCTTTGCTGATCCTAGAGTACAACTACGCTTTGAAGATGGGCGCAACTTCCTGCAAAGGCATCCCGACCGTTTTGATTGCATCATTCTCGACTTATCCGATCCCTTTGAAGGCAGCCCGGCGCGCAGCCTGTTTACGCTCGAATTCTACCAACTGGCGCGGCTCGCGCTGCGCGAAACGGGTATCCTGGCCCTCCAGGCGGAAAGCGGCGCTCTCAAGCACAATGCCGAACACCGGCGCATCATGCACACGCTGGAACAGGTTTTTCCCACGGTACTGCCATATTATACGCATCTGCCGCTCTATGCCACACTCTTCGGCTTTGCCCTCTGCGGCGCTGCAACGTTCACGCTTGAGCAACTCTTATCATCTCCCATCGACCTCATCCTGGAGCAAAGAGGAATCCATGATTTGCGCTTCTACGATAGTCAAGCAGCGCGCAACCTCTTTGCGCTTCCTAAATATCTACGAAAGGCGCTCGCGGATGCCAGCATCAACATCATCACCGACACCAGTCCTCTGAACATGCAAAGCGCAGATTCCCAATAACCAGGCCCGCGAGCGGTCTTCTGTTGTGGGGTTCAGGGAGTTTTTTCGCGGGCTTTGTCCGCGAAAAAAACTCCCTGAACTCCTGGTAAGCGCCGTAGGCGCGATAAATCTGGCCTCTACGTCTCGCATTTGATATGATACAATGCGCGTATCATCCTACCCATCGAGGATGCAATAATGAAGGCAAGATGAACAAAGAGAGGACAGTATGCAACAGGATGCGTTTACATTGGGCGTGAATTACTGGCCGCGTAAAAAAGCCATGTACTGGTGGAAAGATTTTGATCGCGCCGAGGTGGAAACAGAGTTCGCCGAAATCGCCGCGCTCAAGCTGCAAGTGGCGCGCATCTTCTTGTTCTGGGAAGACTTCCAGCCCGCGCCCGACCGCGTGAGCGATCGCGCTCTGGCCGATCTTGGCATTGTCCTTGATGTCGCACGCGAGGCAGGCATCAAAGTCATGCCCACCTTTTTCACCGGCCACATGTCGGGCATTAACTGGTGGCCTCGTTGGGCGCTGACCGACGAAGAGCATCCCGGCGGCATGCTGCGCATCGCTGCTGGAGCATTCACCACGCGCCGCGGTCGCGACCCATACGCGGACCCCTTCATGCTGGCGGCGGAATGCCGACTGATCGACGCCGTGTGCGGGCGCTATGGCGCTCATCCTGCCGTCTACTCCTGGAACTTTTCCAACGAACCCGACCTCTTCTTTGTTCCCAAACAGTACAGCGACAGCGCGCTTTGGAATAAGTTACTTACCGCGGAAGTGCGCAAATATTCTCAACTCCCTGTCAGCGCCGGAATGCACATGCCCACCCTTACCAGCTATAACGGCTTCCGTCCCGACTTGCTCGCGGATAACAGTAGCTTTCTCTCTATGCATGGCTATAGCATCTATTTTCCGCTCACTGAACGCTCCGATCCCCTGAACAGCAACGTTGTCCCGCTCGCCTCGCTTGTCACGGAAAGCCTGGGCGGCAAACGGGTGCTATTTGAAGAATTTGGCTATGCCAGTTCGGAGAAAGGCGATGTCTCCGAGTATAAAATAGTGCGACGCGGCAATGCTGAAAGCCGCCAATTCTTCGCGGATGACGCCTCTGGAGGCAGATACTACCAGGAAGTGCTGGAGAAACTGGCAAAATGCGGCTCGCTGGGCGCGTTCGGCTGGATGTTTTCGGACTATGATCCAATTCTCTGGCATAAACCGCCCTTTGATACCCACGAACACGAACGCTTCTTCGGCCTCACACGCTACGACGGCACAGTGAAACCTTCCGGCGCTGCCATGCGCGCGTTCAGCGAACGCGCCGCCGCGGGAAACCTGCCCGCGCGCACCATCGCGCCCCTGAAGCTCCATCCCGACGAGTGGTATCTTGACCCCTCGGCCAACTTCGACCGCCTTTTCCAGGAAATGCAGCAGGTTTTCTAGATACTAACAATACTCTCTTTTCATAGGCGTTTAACTATCGTCTCTTGCCTGCCAGATCTGAACGGTCCTGTCATTGCTCGCTGAAGCAATGCGCGCGCCATCAGGAGACCACGCCAGGGAGGTTGTCCAATTGGCATGACCCCGGTAGGTATAGAGGTGTTTGCCCGTCAACGCTTCCCAGATCTGGACTGTTCTGTCATTGCTCGCCGTCGCAATAGCTGCCCCATCGGGAGACCAGGCGACATATCTGACACTATTGGCGTGTCCTCGATAGGTTGTCACGTTTGCTTCTGCCAGCATATCCCAGACCTGGGCCGTATGATCTGAATGCGCCGAAGCCAGATATCGACCATCAGGGGACCACGCGATATGGCTTGACCATTCCGCGTGGAAATGGTAGGCCGAGACAAGACGCTCTGTCGCTGTACTCCATACGCGTATGGTTTTATCACCACACGCGGCCGCAATGTGCGTCCCATCAGGAGACCAGGCCACAGACAACACTGAAAAATTGGGAAGCAAGCCAGAGCGCGCATCGTAGTGACCGAGGCTTTGGCCGGTGATTGAGTCCCATCTATGCACTGTTTTATCCCACCCCATGCTGCTGCACGCTGAAACAATTTGCTTGCCATCGGGAGACCACGCAGCCGCAAAGACGTTGGGAAGCCAGCCGGAGTGTTCTTGATAGAGCGTGAGCGTTTGTCCTGTCGTCGCATTCCACACACGAACAGTAGTCCCGTCGCCCGCAGAAGCAATCCGCAGTCCATCGCAAGCCCAGGCGACGGTATAGACCGTCGCCTGAAGATTGATCGCGTTGAGCAATCGCGTATGCCCCCGGTACGTCAAAAGAGATTCCCCTGTCTCAGCCTCCCATACTCGTACCGTGCCATCTCCGCCCGCCGACGCAATACGGGTACCATCCGGCTCCCAGGCGACAGCCACCACCCAACTCGCGTGAACATCATAGGTACGCAGAAGCGTCCCGTACTCGCGCGGAAGTTCTCCCTGTCCCGCATTTGCTCTCACAGAGGAAGCCGAAACGCGGGGAGGATTCTCGACAAATCCTCCTTGCTTGAGGACATGTATCGTGAAACGTACTGCATTTTCCGCCGCCATCGGTTGATGCTGGCTCTTATCCTGTCCTTTGTTGCCATCAGCCCAGTCACAAATCGCCTTGATGATGATCCAATCTACCTTCCTCCGCTGTGCAGCTGAGTAGAGGCCGGTCCCCTCCATCTCTCCACCAATGGCTTCGGGAGCAAGTTCGCGTAACTGCCGCCGGAAATCTTGATTATCGATGAGTTTATCTCCAGAAAGCAGCAATCCAAATTTCACCTTTGGCCCATGCCAATCCAGGACGCCGCTCCTGCACCGATCAAGTAGCCTTGTTGAAGCGTGAGGACGGTCACCGCGGAGAATAATCTTGGCTTGCCCGGTAATATCAGTCGTAATCTTTTGGAGTTCATATCCCAGTAATTGCTGCGAAACTAAAATATGACCTCTCTCCAGTTCCTCATTATCGATCCCGAAGGCGACTCCAACCATGATAACAGTAGATGGCGAAAGCGTTCTGATCCCTTCATCAACCACCAGAAGAGAGCCGTGAGGTCCACTCGCTCCCATTTCTGACCGTACCATCATAATGCGTGCGCCGCCAAGCATACCGAGATCGAAATACGTTGTATCCCCAATAAAATGCCGTTGAAACGGCTGCTCTGTTTCCTCTGCGAACAGGGTAAGCGCCGCCTGGGCCTCAACATCTGTCACCGTGATCAGCAGGATATCAGTTCTCAAATTCAGCTCCTGATGCTCAGCTCTCGCTCCCTTTGGTATGCTTGAGAAGTACGAAAAATCCGTCTCAGGTATCCAAAGGAGGGATACCCATGCTGAGAACAGTATGCCATAGTTCCATTCGTGGCACAAACTTGTCCGTAATCACGCTCAAATTGATAAGTCTAAAATTGCTGGAATACGATCTTTTAGACTCAAAGTTTGTCCGCAAGTGCAAATTGGATGGGAGAGTGTGTCCGCAAGTTGCATTTCTGCAAGCATATTTATTTAGCAAATGAATCATCTGTGCATCGGCGATGTCACGATTGAGCCAACCAGAACTTCGCCGACTCGATCCACCAGAACTTCAGTAACGGAGGCATTGTCCCGGTAAAATTGCCGCCAGGCATTGAGGTCTCTCTTGAGCAGGTGACAGAGGACAACCTGGATCACTCCTACATGTGTGACCCAGAAGACTGTCGCCTCTGGAGAGCGGATATAACACCGTTCCAGAGCACGCACTACACGGTTACGTAGTTGAACCAATGTTTCGCCTCCGGGAATCTGACACTCAACAGGAGTTTGCCGCCAACTTGCCAGCAGGTCGGCGTAACGCGCTCGCACCTCGCTATACGTCGCGCCTTCCCACACGCCCCTTGCGATTTCACGGAGGTCGCTATCTTCCTCAAGAGGAACGGCATGATAGTGCGCTATTGCGTCTGCGGTTGCACGGGCTCGCTGTAAATCAGAGGTCACAATGAAATCCACGGCTTCATGTGCAAGAAAGGTACCCAGTCTGGTAGCCTGCTCTACTCCGCGTGGGCTAAGCATAACATCGGTTTGTCCAATGTAGCGTTTCTGCTCATTGTCGAGCGTTGCACCATGACGTATTAAAAGCAATCGCATAAGTCATACCTCCCAGGAAGAAAAGTGAGTTGTGTACCTAAAAAATACGATAGCAATCATTCCAGTTTAATTTGGGTGTCGCTAATAAGTCTACTGCTACAATCGGCATGCGGGTGAGCGTTGGTGTCATTAGGACGACCATGTGTGGCCCAGCGGTATGACCGATTACTCAGTAACCCTGTTTCAGGACGTGCGCCATGTCCGATGGCGGTTACCAGGTTGAAGAGTTTGCCTGCGCCTGTGTGACCAACCAGGGCTACCGTCATGCCTGGATGAATATCGAACGAGATATCATGCAGGATGCGCCGGTAATGCCTACGACTGTAATATCCAGGGGTTGGCTGAGCAATGCCTGCCCAAGGGCCAGGCAGCGCACGGTATGGCCGAGGCAGCGCCCATTATGCCAGTAAATAGCAATACGCTGAGTCATAGGAAACCTTCCTCCCCTCTCGTTTGCGAGAATGAACCTGCCCAGATGATGAGCAAAGTCCTCCACCGCCCCTTTCGGATTAACTGAGAGCCTGTGCAGAGCATAGCGATTGACGCTGGCAACCATGCCGCTGTTGTCAACAGCCAGGGGGATCAGCAGAGCCAACATGGGCATGAAACTGGTACGTGTATCATGATAGAATCCCCCTTACTGTTCTTTTACCAGTGTAACCTTCTCAGCTTGCGGGCAAGGTGCCAAAGGATTGGCGTGTGGTTGGGATTGCCCGATGCATTGCGTGAAGCAAGTCACGAGAGCAAGCAAATTCTGCTCGGCATCAAAATGTGTCACAACGTGTTGGCGTGCTGCGCTACCAAGAGAAGTACGCAATGTCCCATCGCCCAGAAGTCGCTCTAGAGCATTCGCCAATGCAAGAGAGTCCTTTTCCGGTACAAGTAAACCGTTGCGATCATGCTCCACCAGTTCGGGAATGCCGCCAACATTGGTACTGACTACTGGCAGGCCCGTCGCCATCGCCTCGAGCAATACATTGGGCATGCCATCACGGTCTCCATCGCTGGCAACACAGCAGGGCAATACAAAGAGCGTTCCCGCACGGTAGATATCCGGCAAATCCTCCTGCGTGCGCTCATCGTGTAGATGGACGTAATCTTCCAGGCCGAGATGGGTAATCTGTTGCCGCAAATCACGCTTCAGCGGCCCACCGCCATAGATAGCGCACTGGAAACGTATATTGCGTTCGACCAATATTTTGCAGGCTGCGATGAGAAACCGATAGCCTTTCTTTTCCACAAATCGTCCAATAGAGAGGAGCAGCGGCGGCTCATCAGAAACATGACGATAGGATTGGGTCTGGGCTGGGGAGAAACGCTGCGTATTCACACCATGGTAAACCAGGTAAATCTTGCTTTGCTGCCGGGCAGCATCGGGCAGGTCTTTGAGCAAGCCTAGCAAATAGCGACGGCTTGCGTCTGAACACGTTACTACAAATCGGGCGCGTTGTATCTTGCGCACCAGTAAATCAGGCGAGGACTGATAGATATCCTTCGCATGAGCGCTGAAACTGAACGGGATGCCGGTGAGCAAGTAAACGAAGTCGGCGACACTCGTTGGCCCATGCGCAAAGTGAGCATGCAGCCATTGCACATTCCGTTCAGAGAGAAGCTGTGCTAAGCGACCCGCCTCGAGCAAGCGTTGGAAGGTGAGCAAGTGTCGCCGCTTGCTCAAAACGTAGAGCCACACACGCAACAGGCGCAAAGGATGCCTTTTCAGGAGCCAGAGCTGGCTTTGCTCAAAGGCTTTTTGCGTGGCCTGCGCATCGTTACTATGCAAATAGCACACTGGAGCCTGCACCTGTCCAACAGATGGGTGAGTCAGTTCCTCCTTCGGATCAATAATGGAGAAAAGTTGCAATTGAATTCCGCGTCGCTCTAATCCCAGCATCTCTTGCAGGATAAATGTCTCCGAGAGACGCGGGTATCCCTTCAAAAGATAGGCAATGTTTGCAGGTAGCGGAGCAATCTGGTTGAACTGTTTGATTTCGGTTTTCTTCATGGCATGGACTCTCTCTTAGATAGAAGCTACTTTGCTCCCTGTTTTATACTGCTGAGTTGTGGACGTGGTGATGCGCCAATCAGCTCAGAATCCCAGCCAACAGCAAACGATGAGCAAGCCTGTCCCGGTAACAAACTCTTGAGACAAATGGAAATTCAAAAGTCTCTATGCTCAGTGTACTTGAGTAAGATTGGCAGAAAGATGGGAAATGGTTGGAGAAAGATTGCAATTTGACTGGACTGGCGTACTGCATATCTTTATGGTAGACATCAGGAACATCTGCTTCATCCCTTCTGTTTGGCATCACCATTCTCATCCTCAACGAGCCTGAAATTCCTGGCGTCCACACGATACTTGCGCTCGAATGGACCAGAATGCCAACCAAATCGCAATGTTTCTATACCTTTCTTCCAACATTGCACGAGTACACTCAAAGCAGTGCATTCCACGGCAGTATTGCATGTTTGGCTTAGACAACATGTGTGAACCAGGCATGTCTTCCCCCCCACTGCTGTGGTTGCCGATTAATAGTGATATAAACCTATGCCTGTTTAAGGAGGCACTCATGCATCCAGCAACAAAGCAGAATGCGCCGAAAATCGCGTATCTCATCAAGTGTTTTCCCCGTCTCTCTGAAACGTTTATTCTGCACGAGGTGCTGGAATTAGAGCAACAGGGTTTACCTCTGCGCATCTATTCCTTGCTGCCGCCTGAAGGGAAATTTAACGCTGCGGCACAAGATGTGCAGGCGCCAGTAACATACGTCCCACGGGGCTTTCCCACTGGCGTGCAGATACTATTCGTTGCCGCGCTCAAACGCTTTCTGGCATCACCTCTCGCGTTTCTGAAGGTATGCCTGCTGGCGCTGTTTCGCTTCCACCATCATGCGACGCCTAAACACCTGTTCCTGGCGGCCTATATAGCGAACCAGGTTGAACGGGACGGCATTACACATATCCATGCACATTTTGCCAATACACCGACGACGGTCGCATTGCTTGTTCACCAGTTCACCGGCGTCTCCTATAGCTTTACTGCCCATGCGAAAGATATCTATCTCTCGCGCAAGAAAGCGCTGGGATACAAAATGAGCAACGCCCGTTTCGTCGTGACCTGTACCGGCTATAACCAGCAGTATCTTAATTCCCTTGAGAGCCTGCCAGTAAGTGGGACGATACATCGTATCTACCACGGATTGGATTTGCGTACATTTCCCGCTCGCTCTGTTTCCATGGCGCGTTCGGATGCTCGTCCTCTTATTCTGTCAGTCGCCCGTCTCGTCGAAAAAAAAGGCTTGTCCTATCTTTTAGAAGCCTGCCAGATTCTTAAAGGGCAAAGCTATACCTTCACCTGTCGCATCGTCGGCGAAGGGCAGTTGCGTCCACTGTTGGAGCAACGCATCCGCGAACTTTCGCTGTCCGATTGCGTTGAACTCTGGGGGTCCGAGCAGCATGAGCGCGTGATCGAGATGTACCGGCAAGCAACGCTATCCGTATTGCCGTGTGTCATCAGTGAGAACGGAGACCGCGACGGTATTCCCAATGTCCTGGTAGAGTCACTATTCATGGGGGTACCGATTGTCTCAACCCCAATTTCTGGTATTCCAGAGCTTATATCGTCGGGGCTGAATGGCTTGCTGGTACCTTCTCGCGATAGCAAGGCACTGGCAATAGCAATAGCTCGGCTGCTTGACAATCCGTCACTCCGCCATCGCCTGGCGTATACTGGACGGCGGATCGTACTGGAACAGTTTGATATGGCCCACAATGCCACATCCCTGTTGCACTTACTGCAACGTGAAATATCTGGCTCCTCAATTTTAGAGAATATACGCGAAGAGTCTTCAGCAGTTCTCACCGGATGAAACGAACCGACGAGGAGATGAGGTTGCTCGTACCCCGCTCATTCTCTCCGTAGGGAGACTGGTGGAGAAAAAAGGCTGCCAATATCGCATCACATGTTTTCAATGCTACGCACAGTGATCGCAACCTATTCCCAACATTTCTGCACCGTCCTTGCAAGATGAGCAACTTACACTGAGTAGTAGAACATAAAGTTCTGATGAGTACGAAAAGCCTGTATATATTGACCACATGTGGTGTGCAGCAGACCTGAACGTACCTTCCGGCAACATGTGGGAACAGACGAGCATGTTTTCAAGAGACAAAAGTTAAAAGATAAAAGGAAAAGAAAAACATGAGAGACATAATTCGTGGAGAAAAACGAATGAGCGAACTCCTGGCAGGAATCGAACAGAGGAATGCGGTCGTTGGAGTTATTGGCCTGGGATATGTCGGACTACCACTGGCAGTAGCATTTGCACAAGCCGGATTTCAGGTTATAGGCTTTGATGTTGATAGCGAGCGCGTAGCTGCGCTGAACGAAGGCATATCGCCTATTCAAGATGTCAGTAGTTGGACATTACAACAGGTAGTACAGACGACCTTTCAGGCAACGTGCGATTTTTCGCGACTGGCCGAAGTGGATACAGTCAGTATTTGCGTGCCGACACCCTTGCAAAAAACGAAAGAACCTGACATCTCATATGTGGTAAATGCAACGAAACACATCGCGAGCAACCTGCGTCCTGGTCAACTCGTTGTGCTGGAAAGTACCACCTACCCTGGGACAACGGAAGAGGTACTCCAACCGATGTTAGAAAAAACAGGACTACGAGTAGGCAGTGACTTTTTCCTGGCATTCTCACCTGAACGTATTGACCCAGGCAATACGCAATTCAGCTTGCAGAACACACCTAAAGTGGTTGGCGGCACAACTGAGCAGTGTACACATCTGGCAGTTGCCCTGTATAGCACTATTGTAGAGCAAGTGGTGCAGGTTGGTTCGACCAAAGTTGCTGAACTGGTCAAATTGCTTGAGAACACGTACCGGTCGGTGAATATTGGCCTGGCAAATGAGTTCGCACAGATTGCCGATATTCTCGATGTGGATATCTGGGAAGTTATCGAGGCTGCCTCATCCAAACCCTTTGGGTTCGTGCCGTTCTATCCTGGCCCTGGACTTGGCGGTCATTGCATTCCCCTTGACCCATACTACCTTTCGTGGAAGCTGCGGTCACTCCATTATCGAGCGCGTTTCATTGACGTGGCAAACGAAGTCAACGAAGAAATGCCCGGCTTTGTGGTAGACCAGGTGGCTCTGGCGCTCAATGAACATGACAAGTGCCTGAAAGGCTCGCGCATTCTTATCCTCGGCGTGGCCTACAAGCGAGATATCAACGATGTGCGGGAATCGCCGGCCATTGATGTGATCGAACAACTTCACGAACATCACGCTCAGGTATCCTATGCCGATCAGTATGTACCCGAACTTCGGTTGGATCACACGACGCTACTAGCCCAGCCGCTGAGTGAAGCACTATTGCAAGCGGTAGATTGCGTGGTGATTGTGACCAATCATTCCGCTGTAGATTATGCCTGGGTGGTAGAGCATTCCCCTCTGGTCATTGATACGCGCAACGCCACCGGTCATATAGAGGGCGCTGAACATGTCTGGCGACTCACGCGCCCAACCGGCGTTCTAGCAGCCGAGGAGCAAGGTGTTCTGCTGGCTAGCTAACGGCCTCTGAACAGCATCGTTCAGTCACAGATACCCTTGTATAAGGAGTAGAAGAATGTTTGTCACACTGGTCTACCATCTCATTGACCGCACAATAGACGCTAAGGTCGCTATTGCCGAAGAAGCGTTTGAGGCACAGTTACGCCACCTGCGAGAGAAGAACTACACGATTCTCTCGCTCGCTCAGGCAATAGCCATTCTCAACGGTGAGCAAGAAACACCCACTCGCTCGGTATTGCTCACCTTCGATGATGGATACGCAAACAATTTGTATGTCGCATTGCCGCTTTTACAAGAATATGGCATGACCGCTACACAGTTTGTGATTTCAGCCCACGTCGGACAAACGAATCGCTGGAATCCTCGTGCCAGTTACGATGTCAATCACATGACCTGGGATGAGTTGCGACAATGGTTGGAAAACGGTTGTGATATCGGTGGACACTCACACGAGCATTTCTGGATGACGCGCCTCAACACACAAGAGCTACAGGCAGCAGTCGTTGTCAACCAACACCTGCTCGAAGAGCAGCTTTCTACCCCGATACGTGCCTTCAGCTATCCATATGGAGCATACAACCAGCAGATAGAGGCAGTGGTAAAGGAGAGCTACGAACTGGCATTCGCGGTTGACCCGCAGCGTTGGGACACTCCAATAGATAGACTTGCTATCCCGAGGCTGTCGGTGCAACCCAGATGGAGTATTGAAGATTATGCAATGCGCCTTGAAAAGGTGTGTGCTATCGCTTCTGTACAATAGCTCACAGCATAATACATGGCGAAAGGATAAACAGAGATATGACGAAACGAATCGCGCTTTACTGGCATAACGGGCGCAGCCTGGGACATACGGTACGCAGTTTCGCACTGGGGCAGGCCATGCTCACCTATATTCCTGAGAGTACCGTCGTCGGCATTACGGGCGCATCCAGGTATTACGAACTGCTTCCGGCGGGAATGGACGTGTTGAAAATCCCTTCGTTCATGGGCTACGACGCGGAAGGGGCAGTGCGCAATGAATCTATTCTGGCGGTCACAAAAAAAGAGTTTCAGACCATGCGAGAGAATTTGATCGCCTCGTTTATCAGAGATTTTCGCCCGCACGCGCTGGTTGTTGACTATAACCCGCAAGGGAAAGGCGGCGAACTGGTTCCGGCGCTGGTGAATTCGCCCGCAACGAAAAAAGTGTTGGGGTTACGAGGCATCCTGGGATCGTTCGCGGAAACCAATGCTGAATTCTTTAGCCCGCGTATGGTGGCATTTATCCAGGAACAATTTTCCGCCATCCATGTCTATACCGATCCGCGTGTATTCTGCCTGGAAGACTATTACAAGACGCCGCCCGCAATCAATGCGATGTTGCACTATACCGGCTACATAACACGCCCTACGGTTGCCACGAAAGAAGAGGCGCGTACCCTCCTTCATATTGACGCCGACGCTCGCATCATCGTCGCCAATTTTGGTGGTGGGCAAGGAACAGAAATGATCTGGCAATCAACACTTCAGGCCCTATCAAATCTGCGGAAGCAATACGATGTTGCGTACCTGGCGGCTGGCCCCTACCTCGAAGCAGACGCATACGAGCGTATTCACGAGCAAGTCGCAGCGCATCCTGAGTGGAAATGGGTGAGGTTGTTGAATCCGTTACAAGCCTGGATGAAGGCTTCTGATCTCTTCATCGGTGCAGGAGGCTATAACACGCTGGCAGAAATAATCACTACCGGGGCTAACTCGCTGATTGTGCCACGTCAACTGAGTGAACAAGAACAACTCATGCACGCACAACGGCTAACCGAAATGAAAGTGTTGAGGATAATCAGCCTTGATACTATCCTCCATGAAGATGTCACAACAGTCATTGAGCAATGCCTGAAAGAGCCGTATCCCGATGCAACAGGCGAGACACTCGCGACAGACGGAGCGTACCAACATGCTCGACTCGTCGAAGCGTTGTTGTAACATCAGCAGAAAGGCGGGATCTATTATGCGCAATGCGCTTACGCTTACAGGATTCGGAAAGAATATCCAGCTTACCAGAAGGACACGTTTCCTGCTCTACTGTCATGATACCTTTGGTCTGGGCCATATACGCCGGACACTTTCTCTGGCGGCCTCTTTCACATCTCTTTTGCCCAACGCTGAGGTACTCATCGTGACAGGTTCGCCTCTGGCACATGCGTTTACACTGCCGTCTCATGTTGACTATATCAAGCTACCCACGGTCATAAAAATGGGCAATGGGACATATCGAGCGTTACATCTCGATATGGATTTTGCCACTATTCGTGATGTGCGGGCAACCATGTTACGCGATATTGCTGCGGCATATATGCCAGACGTTTTTCTGGTGGATCATGCACCGCAAGGTTTAAAAGGCGAAGTACTGCCAACCCTTGCATTGTTACGTGACTCCAACCCCACATGTTTACGTGTGCTGGGACTGCGCGATATTGTTGATGAGCGGGCTATCATCCGACAAACATGGATACGAGAAGGTATCTACAACACTCTCGAGCAGAATTATGACCTGATCCTGGTCTACGGCTCTCGACATCTCTACGATATCGGCCAGGAATACGCTTTGCCGCCAACAGTAGAGCAGCGCATTCGCTATTGCGGATACCTGGATCGAGTTACAGATGCACATCCTGGCAATACCAGCGATTCCTTTCCCCAGCGCGTTGCCTCTGTCAGAAGCTCATTGACTCTGGGAACGGAACCCTTGATTGTACTAACTGTAGGCGGCGGCGGCGACGGCTTCCCTTTGATGCATACCTATCTGTCAGGCTTACAACAACTTCCCTCCAACCCGTTTACCAGCGTACTCGTTACCGGGCCACTGATGGATGAGCAGGAACAGCGGGATCTACATGCGTTTGCCGAAGTCTTCCCGCAGGGGAAAGTACGCGTTGAGAGATTTCTTCCAGATCCGTTGCCACTCCTTGGAGCTGCTGACCTGGTAGTAACTATGGCTGGTTACAACACGGTATGCGAGTTGCTGGCTTTACAACAGCGTATGTTGCTGGTTCCCCGTACCGTTCCGCGCCAGGAACAACTTGTGCGGGCAAGTCTGCTGGCACAGCATGGCCTGGCACATATGCTGCACCCTGATCAGTTGACACCACAGCGCCTGTTGGATAGCGTAACGTATGCGCTCACACAACCACACCCCCAGGCATGGCAACTTGGCGGGATGGATATCACCTTCCAGGGGCAAAGGATAGCAACGGAAGCTATCCTTGATCGGCTTACAACCTTACATCATCGCCAGAGAATGATGGAGAATAATCGCGTAATAGCCCAGATTTCCTGAAAAAAGACCGTCAAGTCAATGCGTCAGATTGCAAAGGTGGAACAGTATGAAAAAACCCAAACGAGAACGAACGCAACGCGGAAGGTTGCTCTATGCTCTCTGGCCGTATGCCAGACCGTTTCGCTGGAAGATTATCCTGGCATTGAGTTTGCTCTTAGTGGATACTCTTACCAGCCTGGCAGCGCCGTGGCCCATCAAGCTCATCTTTGACAATGTTTTGCTGAAAGCGCCACTGCAAAGCCCCTGGTCATCGCTTATACCCGCAGCAGTGGCGCAGAATCGCTTGCTTTTTTTAGTCGTACTCTGTGGCTCTCTTCTAGTGTTTGCCCTCATTACCGCTGAAACAAACTATCTCGGTATGCGTTTGCTGGCAGTCATAGGGCAACGGGTGATCTTTCGCCTGCGCTGCACTCTGTTTACTCATTTCCAGCAACTCAGCCCATCATTTTATGATCGGCAACGTCTGGGCGATCTGCTGACACGTTTGACCTCTGATGTACAGGCAATTCAGGACATGCTGGTCATCGCATTACCTATGCTCCTGCTCAGCAGCATGATTGTGATCGGGATGATCATCCTCCTGCTGGTCATCAACCCCATTTTTGGCTTGCTCGGATTGGTGATCGCGATCGGTCTCTATCTGATCTTGCGCAAGTATTTTTATGCGATAAAAAAAGTGGTCCGCCAGTCGCGCCGCCAGGAGGGCAATGCGAATGCGGTTGCGCAAGAGCATTTACTGGGCATACGGGTCGTGCAAGCCTTTGGCATGGAAGCGCATGCGAAGAAACGCTACGAGGAGAGCGCTACTCAGATTATGCAACTGGGAGAGGTGATTGCGGACCTTGAGTCGAGTATGCCATCGGTGGTGGGGTTGATGACGGACGTAGGATCGCTGCTTGTGATGGGCATCGGTGGTCTCCTCATTATAGGGGGATTGATTTCCATTGGCGACCTTCTGGTACTCAGTTCCTACTTACGCACGATGTACAAACCGATGCGCCAACTGAGTAAACTCAGCAACACCTTCACGAGAGCCACTGCCAGTGCTGAGCGCGTCATAGAGTTGTTACAGACAGTGCCAGGGATCATTGATCGTCCCGATGCCAGACCGGTTCCCTCGTTACAGGGCGCAATCGCTTTCAGGAACGTCAATTTCGGCTACGATCCCGGACAACCGGTTCTGCACGATCTCTGTTTTACTATACAGGCTGGCATGACGGTTGCTCTTGTTGGACAATCGGGTGCCGGAAAAAGTACCATCCTCCACCTGCTCCAGCGTTTCTATGACCCGCAAGAAGGGTGCGTATGCGTTGATGGTAAAGATATCCGTGAGTATACGCTGGCGAGCATACGGCAACAAATCGCCCTGGTCCCGCAAGACCCGATGCTCTTTCATGCCAGCATTCGCGAAAATATCGCCTATGGCAACCCCCAGGCTACCGAAAATGCGATCATTGCCGCCGCAAAAATGGCAAACGCCGACGAATTTATCAATCGCCTCCCGGAAGGATATGACAGCGTTCTGGAAGAACGCGGCATTGGGCTTTCCGGTGGACAACGCCAGCGCCTTGCAATTGCGCGAGCGATGGTGCGTCGAGCGCCTATCTTGCTCCTCGATGAACCAACGGTTGGCCTGGACGCCCAATCTGAACACAGTGTCGTGCAAGCGTTGCAACGGTTGATGGTCGGGCGCACAACACTGGTCAGTGCGCACCGCCTCTCTACCATACAACAGGCAGATCTTATCCTGGTCATTGAGAACGGTCGTATCGTTGAAGCGGGAACACATACGGAATTGCTTGCCGCACGCGGTAACTATTACCAGTTTTACTCACTGCAATTTCGTTATCAGGACGCTAACGAATTGCTTGTAACAGGCTAACTGCCTGTGAAAGATCCCATGTCTTCCATTGTATCCATTGAAAAGAAGACGACAGTGTTTTCCTTTCTTGCTCATATAAGGAGAAAAGACCCATGAATAGTTCACAACCTGTACAACCCACCTGTCTGGTCACCGGGGCAGCCGGCTTTATCGGCTCACACCTGTCGGAAGCATTAGTCGCTCGCGGCTATTCCGTCATTGGCATTGACGCATTTGTAGATTTCTATCCTCGTGCGATGAAAGCGACCAACCTGGTCGCATTGCACTCGGAGCCACTCTTCACGTTTATTGAGGCTGACTTGCGTACCGCTGACCTGACGCAATTATTAAAAGGGGTAGATTACGTCTTTCACCTGGCAGCCCAGGCGGGAGTACGCACCAGTTGGGGGGAAGGCTTTACCTCCTATGTTGAACATAATGTACTGGTGACGCAGCGTCTGCTGGAAGCAGCGAAGATCAGTAATGTTCGGCGAGTCATCTATGCCTCCTCATCCTCAGTCTATGGCAATGGCTCTACACAACCGGCGCACGAGGCCGATCGCGTGCTTCCTATCTCACCGTATGGTGTGACGAAGCTGGCCGGTGAATACCTCTGTCGTCTGTATACGAAGGAGTTTGACCTTCCCACCATTTCGCTGCGCTACTTTACCGTCTATGGTCCACGGCAACGCCCGGATATGGCATTTCACAAATTTATTCGTGCTATACTGCAAGGTGAGCAGGTCACAATCTACGGAAACGGGGAGCAATCCCGCGATTTCACCTACGTCAGCGACATCGTGGATGCGAACATTGCTGCCATGCGTCATGGACTCCCCGGAAACTGCTATAATATAGGTGGTGGTGAGCGCATCACCGTAAACGAAGTACTCCGTATGTTGGAGCAAATTACCGGAAAGCGTGCATACGTCCATTACATCGCACGCCAGCACGGCGATGCAGCTCATACTGCCTCAAACACGGAAGCGGCGCGTGCCGAACTGGGCTATAACCCCAGGTTCAACCTCGCTGCTGGTCTCAGCAGGGAGGTTCGATGGGTAGCTGAACAATTGGAGCCGGTAGTGCAACTGGTGTAAAGCATATCCTTTGCAACAACCCACTCAATTGATGGTGGAGGCGACATGCCAATTATAACCCGATCTCAACGAAAGATACAACCGGAAGATCGTTCCAAACGTTTCACGTTACCTATTGGCTTACGTCTCCTCCTGGCATTCCAGATCATCATATTGCTCACAGGCATCATTGGCTTCCTGGCGGTACAGAAGTTTAGCCAGCTTTCATCGGTAACCACTGAACTTAATACACACGACTTGCCCGAAGTAATTACCCTGGGACACTTGCGCACGTTGCTCTACCAGCAATACAATCTGGAACAGAACCTGGTCGTCTATGGATTATCTGATAATGAAACTAAGAGCTATAAAATTGTGTATAAGACACAATGCTCCCCCGTAGCTCCTGTAATCTCCTCCGACGGTACAGTGGAACGTGAAGGATCCCAGACATGTGTTTCCGTCCCGGTTGCTGTTCCCGGCGCACCTACAACGAGTAACGACTATAAAGTCCTGGAACAACAATCCCTCCCGCAATTAGCGGTAGTATTACATTCTATCTTAATTCAACGTACCAGGTTGCTGGCAGTCGAACCAATTGATAGAGTGGGTACAACCGCCAACGACTCCGCGCTTATACAAAGACTGGACAATGGCATTACCGGCAGCAGTACATTATCAGCGCAAGTGCAATTGCTGCTCAAGAAAAACCAGTTCGCGCAAGCGTATACACTTGAGCAAAAAAAGCAAGGACCACTCTTACAAAAAAATCTGGGTATCACGGCTACATTACGCGACCTCGAGCAAAGAGAAGCTTCCACGACAGCGGCACAGGTGCAGCAAGAGAGCGGCGCGGCGACAACATTGATTTTGGTCCTCACGGCATTCGCATTGCTTTTATCATTCTTGCTGGCAATCTTTATGACACGCTCACTGACCAAACCTTTGTCCCTCCTTTTACACGCAACCGATACGATAGCATCCGGCGATCTTGAAGCGACTCCCCGCATAACACGCAGAGATGAAATTGGACGGTTGGCCCTGGCATTTGACCAGATGCGCCTTAGTTTACGCTCGAACATTGCCACGCTGGCGGCTGAAAGACAACAGACGCAGGCCATTATTGACGCCAGTGCAGATGGAGTACTTCTCATAGACGAGGTACGCCGCATCACGCGCTTTAATCCCGCCGCTGAGCGATTAAGCGAATGGGAAAGCCAGGATGCCATTGGACACCACTGTTGGGAAGTCTTCGGATGTCGGGGACGAACAGAGGAAGAAGCAGAAGAACATGAACGGATTTGTCCTCTTCTTATGGCAATGCAGCAGCCTGAAAAAGAAGCCTATGCCGAAATGCAGTCGTATTCTCCCAATGGGAAACAACACTGGTTAGCAGTCAGTTGCGCCCCCATCGCTCAAGATGATGCAACAAGTGGAAAGAAACTGGTAGTAGGATTGCATGATATCTCCCAGCTCAAAGCTGTAGAACAACTGAAGACGGATTTTGTGGCAATGGTTTCACATGAACTACGCGCACCTTTAACCACGGTAACTGGCTCAGTTGAGACGCTCAGTCTTTTACAGCCAGAGGAGGATAAAGAGGAATATCACGAAGTATTGAGTATCCTGGAGCAACAAACCCGGCGTCTCCGCCATGTGGTCGAAGAGGTCCTCCAATTGACCCGCTTTGAAGCTAACCGCTTGCAGATTCACTTGCAACCTGTGCCAATTATTCAGTTTCTGAAAGACACATTGGACCATTTGCGCGTTGAGTCAGTCGGAGATGGTCGCAACATCTCCTTGCACGCACCTGCGGAAGATATACCGGTATGGGCAGACGCTGGTATGTTGGAAATCGTGATCCGCAATGTGTTGGACAACGCACGCAAATACACTCCCGTTGACAGTAGTGTAGAAGTGTCAGTAGAACCATTACCAGCAGAGGGGCTTGTCCAGATTCGTATCCTTGATCACGGACCCGGTATCCAGCTCGATCAAATAGACCACATTTTCGAGCGATTCTCGCGTGGAACGCAGTCTTCCTTCGATTGGACTCGCGGCTACGGGTTAGGATTATATATTGCCCGTGAATTGCTCCTTGCCCACAACGGCACGATCTGGGCAGAAAATCACGCGAGCGGCGCAAGCTTTGTCCTTTCTTTGCGGGAAGTTCTCACAGATCAACCCGAAACCGATGAAAAGAGCGAAATGAGCAAGGCAGAGAGAGAGACGGAAAGCACAGTATGAATACGACCATCCTCATGATTGATGACGATGTGGCGCTTTTGCGCCTGGCTGAGCTGAACCTGACGAAAGCAGGGTATCGCTTTGTTTCCGCTCAACATGGCATTGTCGGCTTACAGTTACTGGAAAGCGAGAAACCTTCCTTAATCCTACTTGATGTAAGTATGCCAAAACTCAATGGCTGGGAAACGTGTCGGCTTATTCGTGAAGTATCGGACGTCCCCATCATTATGCTCACGGGACGCGATGATGAAGCCGACAAAGCACGCGGCCTCGATCTTGGCGCAGACGATTATCTGACAAAACCCTTTGGTTTTGTCGAACTACATGCACGTATCCGTGCTGTGCTGCGACGTGCCGAGATGCCATCAATGCACCAACTCCATCAGAAACAGTCGGTCTATCGCATAGGTGCATTGGTCGTAAATATCCCTGCGCATACCGTCACACAACATGGCAAGCCTGTAACGCTGACTCCAATAGAGTTTCGCATCCTGGAGCATTTGTTGCATAACGCCAACCTCGTGCTTTCTCATCACCAGTTGCTGACTACAGTCTGGGGTTTTGCCTATAGTGATGCTACTGAATTGTTGAAACCAACGATCAGCCGTTTGCGCCAGAAGATCGAAGATGACCCCTCTCATCCACAGATAATACAAACGGTTCACGGTGTAGGCTACCGTCTTACGATAACGCCTGCTGGCTTGGAGTCGCACGAGTAGCAGCGAATGTAGCAGAACGCCGCCCAGTTGAAAGATGGCTGTATGGGACGAGATTCCACAGCATTTCAGACAGGTCTGGTTGCGAGGCTCTCCAAGACGGTCATGAAAGGGGTTCACCACCCAGGATGAAAGGCCCCTTACAGAAGAGAGGTCATCATGCTCACCATCAACACCGATACCGCCCGTCGCTTCATCCTCGGCAAGCAGGGCTTGTGGATTTGCGCGATTCGTGAAGTTTCTCGGCGCGAGCAAGCTGGATGCAACGGCGATTCGCCAGCCGCTGCTGCGCCAACGCGCCTGCGAATCTGAACATTCACAGTCTTCCCCAAAGCAATCTGATGATTGATGACCAACCACCTGCGATCACGCATGCTGATCAGTAGTCGTACTATTGCTGCCACCATTGCTGTCACCGTCGCCTGCTTGTGCGTCAGAATGAAGCAGGGAAAAGAGGGGAAGGGAACAATCTGCTGTCAGCGCGCAACAAAAACCCGCCTCTACAGGCGGGTGGAGCGGCAACGTCCTATTTTCCCAGGGGGCTGCCCCCCAAGCATCGTCAGGGCTGGAAGGCGTCACGACCGTGTTCGGGATGGGAACGGGTATTTCTCTTCCGCTATAGTCACCACCCCACCTGCATGTACAGACGGGGTTCGCCAGCACATGGCGATATGCTTGCTGTTCGGGTGGAGATGAGGGGATTCGAACCCCTGACCTCTGCCGTGCAAAGGCAGCGCTCTTCCAACTAAGCTACATCCCCGTCTA
>Ga0102924_1002141_pt1 | contig 21888 bp, 23 predicted proteins | sample PaiPotPPM11metaG_FD_80116 | JGI IMG/M metagenome (GOLD analysis project Ga0102924, IMG submission 80116) | Iron sulfur acid spring bacterial and archeal communities from Banff, Canada, to study Microbial Dark Matter (Phase II) - Paint Pots PPM... ...
CCAGTGGAAGGGAGAGACGACCCCGACCCCGGAGGCGGAGGCGACCGTATCGGCAATGCCGTTGAGTATGAGAAGCAGAACGAGCGCGCCGATGCCGAGCGCGGTCGCTGTCTGGCGCTCCGCCGGTAGCTGCGAGATCAGGAGAGCGATCGCGTAGCCGGCGAAGAGTCCTGTGAACATCGAGAGGGCCTTCAAGATCTCGCCGGTGACGTTCGGATCCTGGTGTACAGCGGGCGCGATCGCGATGATGCCGAGCACCGAGGCGAGGCAGGCCGCCAGTAGCACCAGGCCGAAGGCGGCGCTGCGCGCAAGGAGCAGCCGGGTCCGGGAGGCGCCGGCGGCGAGCCACTGTTCGGTCAGGCCGCGATCCTCGTCACCCCGGCTGACGCCGACCCCGTTGAGCCCTGCCCAGATCATCATGATGATGATCGCCCCGGCGAGCCACTTGTACTGCTCGTACCCTCCCAGGGTTTCCGGGTGGACCGGCAGAGGAACTAGGAAGGCAAATTGCTTTGCCACCAGGCTGACGGAGCGGCCGAAGGCCGCCTGTGTTTCGGCCGTCGTCCCCGCAGCGGAGAGGAATGCGGCTCCGTAGAAGAAGGAGATGAGAAAGCCGCCGACGCCGAACCCGATCAGGCCGCGCCGGTGTAGGTGCCATGCGATCCACAGGGTCACGGTCGCGCCTCCTCAGGCCTGTCTTCGTAGTAGGTGAGAAAGACCTCTTCGAGGCTTGGCTCGTGGCTCGCCATGTTGACCACGTGGTGCCCGGCGAGCGCGTCGGCGATAGGCTCGAACGAGCCTCGCGCCGTGAAAGTGACGCGATGCTGAACGGATTCGACATTTTCCACGCCGGGAAGGTGGCTGAAGAGTTCTGGCATCGGTTGACCGGCGAATTCCACCTCGACGCGGCGCACGCGGATCTCGTGGAGTTCCTCGAGCCGGGCGACCTTGACCAGCCGACCGCGGCGGATGATGCCGACGCGCTCGCAGACATGCTCGACCTCGGAGAGCACGTGCGAGCTGAGGAAGATGGTGGTGCCGGCCGCCTTCGCCTCCTGCACCAGCTTGAAGAATTCCTGCTGGTTCAATGGGTCGAGCCCGCTCGACGGCTCATCCAGGATCAGGAGTTTAGGCCGGTGCATGAAAGCCAGGAGGATTCCAAGCTTTCGCTTATTGCCGGTCGAATACTGCCGGAACCTCAAGCCGAGGTCGAGGTCCAACCGCTCGGTGATCTCCTTCACTCGTGCCTGATCGACGCTACCGCGGAGCGCCGCGAAATGAGCCGCAATTTCGCGGCCGCGCAGGCCCCCGAACTGGGGTAGCTCCCCCGGCATGTAGCCGACGGGGCGCTTGATCTCGACAGACTGGCGCACGGCGTCGAAGCCGAGAACAGAGGCCGATCCGCGCGTGGCGTGGATAAATCCCATCAGCAGCCGGATGGTCGTGCTCTTGCCGGCTCCGTTGGGACCGAGATAGCCAAACACCTCTCCCTCGGCTACCTCGAGGTCCAGGTCGAAGAGGCCCCTACCACCTCCGTAATCCTTGGTCAGTCCCTTGGTCCGAATCGCAGCGGTCAAGGGCTCATCTCTGCCTTCAACGCAGAAACGCCAGCCTCGGTCATCCGGCCCTCCCGCTCGAGACGTTTGACCCGGGTGCGGTTGCGCTCGGAATCTGTGCCCGGACTCTTGCGTGGCGTGAACTGCTGCAAATAGGAGGTTCCGTCACCCTTCAGTCGCTTGCTTTCGCTCCACCCGAAGCACAACCCTTCGTCGAGCACGTCTTCAAAGCTGACGCTCTCTGTTCCGGAGCCCTTCTTGTAGATGCGGACAAGAATGCCTCGCGATTTGTCATGGTTGGCCTGCAGCCATTGCCGCAGTGCGGCTGCGCTTCGAAAGCTCAGGATCGGCAGATCGCTACCCACGTACCGATGAGTTTGCCACTTGGTGACTGTCTTAGTCTTCGTAGGCCGCCCGACGATGGTCGGCCGCTCGAAAGCCCGGAGTATTCAGGGGAGGTCATTCTGATGAGGCTGGTTAGCAACCGAGTACGTATCGCTGGATGGCGTCTTCGAAGAACCGGGCCACTGGTCCAACCCCTGGTTCAACGACCAGGCGGGGCAATTCAAGTACGCGGAACTGCAGGCCAGCGACGCACTCCTGCTGGGTCGCAAGACCTACGAGGGTTTCTCCGCTGCCTGGCCGAAGATGAAAGGCACGGGGGATTTCGGGGTGAAGATGAATAGCATGCCCAAGTACGTCGTCTCCTCCAGCCTGGACAAGGTCGAGTGGCCGGGATCGAAACTTGTCAAGGGCGATGTGGTCGCCGAGGTGGGGAAGCTCAAAGAGCGGCCCGGCAACGACCTCCTGCTTTCAGGAAGCGGGCAACTGTTCAACACCATGATGCAGGCGAACCTGATCGACCTCTATCGGATCATGCTGTTCCCGGTAGTACTGGGCAAGGGCAAGCGGTTGTTCGCGGAAGGAACTGATAAGCGGTTTCTCGGCGTTCCTGCAACAAAAGCCTTGGCCTCTGGTGTCGTGATCCTCGAGTACCACCCGGAGCCGGCCAAGAGCTGACCCAGCTCCAGTCAGACGTCGTAAGCCTGGCCGGGCGGAATCAGCTCCAGCTGGTGCTCCGCTGGAAGTGTGTCCGGGTCGAGCAGCTGTGGACCATCGTTGCCGACGCTGTTCACGAGCGGCGAGGCGGCGGCCAGGCTGAGCCAGCCGGCCGGACACGGTTTGAGGAACGCCGCCGCCTGATCGATGGAGATCTCCTCGAGCACCCAGGTAGCGGCGTCATCGTCGGTCAAGACCACCGGCATCCGTTCATGGAGCGGCTCCAGCTCGGCGTTCGGAGTCGTGGTCAGGATTGTGACCGCGGACTGGTGCTGCCAGGCTCCGAGTAACCCTGCCAGGTTCAGCGGCCTGCCGTCCGCTCGTGAGACAGCGACCGGGAGGCGCCGTCCGCCGACGGTGCGCCACTCGTAGAAATGACTTGCCGGTACGATCACTCGCCTGCCCAGGAGCAGACGCTGGTAATGGGGTCGGGTGATGGCGGTCTCGGAGCGCAGGTTGAAGAGGCCTCCTGAAGCGCCGTCGATGCCCCAACGGACGACGTCGGCGCGGTCAGGGCCGACGGTCAGGACAGGATCGGTGGGGGCAATGTTGTACCGGGGGTTTTGATCGGGCATCTGCCGGATCCAGGAATAGGAGGCGAGCAACTCATCGCGAGGGATCGAGAACCCTATCCTGCCGCACACAACCCTATAGATTCTCCCTTATGAGATGTAGTGGCCGGGCGGTGGCTGGAAGGTGGTCTGAAACGAAGCTGAGAGCTGGCCCGTTGTGTCTCTGATGCATCGCTTGCCCCTGGTCGCGCTAGCCCTGTTGCTGGCTGCCTGCTCCACAGCGGCCGGCCCGAGCGCGGTGAAGCTGACGCACGCGTCAATCAGCGCATCCTCGAGTGCCGAGGCATCCACAACGCCAGGAACCGACCAGGGCGCCTCCCCAGGGCCATCGAGTACCCCGCTTGCCCCCGCCACGGCCCCGGCAACTGCGACTGCGACGGTGCCTACTTCTGCCGCGCAGGCTCCCTGCGTCAACCGGGTCTTCGCCGTCATGACGGAGGACCAGCGTATCGGCCAGCTGTTCAGCCTCGGACTTGCGAATGATCGGCTGGGCGCGACCGAGATCAACATGATTCGCGGAGACCACATAGGGTCAGCCTGGTTCGTCGATCGCAGCTACGCGGGCGTCGCTGCAATCCGGGCGGTGACGGCAGCCCTCCAGGCGCAGGCCACGAGCGCGTCCACCGGAAACGTTCGCTTCTTTATAGCCGGCAACCAGGAGGGCGGGGTGATCCAGGCGATGCAGGGCCCCGGCTTTTCCGGCATGCCGAGCGCACTGGTCCAGGGAGGCTGGAGTCTGGCCGTGTTGCAGAACAATGCCCTCGCCTGGGGCCAGCAGCTGCGCTCCGCCGGAATCAACATGAATTTCGCCCCGGTCATGGACGTCGTGCCGCCCGGAACGGACGCGCAGAACCAGCCGATCGGCGCCCTGCAGCGAGAGTACGGTCATGATCCGTCGACCGCCGGCGGTCACGGTGCTGCTTTCCTTTCCGGCATGCGCCAGGCCGGCGTGGCGGTCACCCTGAAGCATTTTCCCGGGTTGGGGCGGGTCGCGGGCAACACAGACTACGCGGCCGCCACCGATAACACGACGACCGCCTCCGATCCCTACCTGGCGTCCTTCCGACAGGGAATCGCCGCCCGAGCCGACTTCGTGATGGTGGCACTTGCGACCTACACCAGGATCGACCCCAACCGCCTCGCCGCCTTTTCACCGGTGGTCATGACCCAGATGCTTCGCGGCTCGCTCGGCTTTCAGGGCGTGATCGTCTCCGATGATCTCGGCGATACGGTGGCGGTCGCGAACATCCCGCCCGCGACCCGGGCAATCGACTTTCTTGACGCCGGCGGCGACATGATCGTTTCCAAGACGGCCGCCCCGGCCGACGCCATGATCCAGGCGATCAGAGCTCGAGTGGCGGCCGATGCGGCCTTCCGCCAGCGCGTCGATAGCGCTTCGCTGCGGATACTCCAGGCCAAGCAGGCCTGGGGACTCCTCCCCTGCTAGCGGCGACGCATAGGCAGCCGGACGACCACCGCGGCTTCAAAGGTGCGCGCCCGGAAGCGAACCCATCCGGATTCAGCCATTCCGCAGATTCGAAGCTGCAAAAGCTGACCGCAGTGCGTAGCATTTGACGATGGCAGGCAGTTGGATCTCCTCGCCGCGGCTGGTCGCCATCTTCGGCTCCGGCGAGACGACATCGGCAATGACTTCGATCCACCAGGATCTGATCCGGCGCTCCCGCCAGCCGCGGAGCCGGGCCATCGTGCTGGACACACCTTTCGGCTTCCAGGAGAACGCCGATGAGATCGCCGCGCGCACCGTCGCCTATTTTCACGATCACGTCGGGACGGAAATCCGTGTAGCTTCATTTCGGACGGCGACGGACGGACTCGGCTACGAACGCTTCATCGACGAGCTCTCCCGAGCTACTTACATCTTTGCCGGGCCGGGCAGCCCCACCTATGCGCTTAAGCTCTGGCGGGATGCGGAGATTCGCAGCCGGCTGGCCGAAAAACTGGTCTCAGGTGGATGCCTGGCATTTTCGAGCGCCGCGGCCGCTGGGCTCGGGGCCTACGCAATACCGGTTTATGAGATCTACAAAGTAGGCTTGGACCCTTTCTGGGTCGAAGGCCTCGACGTGCTAGGCCAGCTGGGAATCCGATGCGCCGTCGTCCCTCATTTCAACAACAGCGAAGGCGGCACCCATGACACGCGGTTCTGCTTCATCGGCGAGAGGCGTCTGCGTTCTCTGGAATCGCAGCTTCCAGACGACGTGTCGATCATTGGCGTGGATGAGCACACCGTTTGCGTCATCGATGCGAGTGAAAGGACCGTGACCGTGCGCGGCCAGGGCGCTCTGACCCTCCGCCGCCAGGGGCAGGCGCGGCAATGGCGGGCGACATCGTTTCCACTCTCCGAGATCCAGCAGCAACAACCGGTAGCGGGAGTGCAGCTCAGCGATCGTGCTCGCGCGGTACATCGGGAGGCGCCCGATCGAAACGACGCCGAACGTGTGGCTGCGACTGTCCTCGAGCTGGAAAGTGCGCTCCACGGCATAAGAAGCAGCGGATCGGGCGACGACGAGGCCATCCGGATGCGGAGCGAGATGCGCTACCTGGTACTCCGGCTTGCCGAACTCGCGCGGGACGGTGCTGACGTGCGCCAGCAACTGGCTCCGCTGGTCGAGCTGCTTTTAACGCTCAGGAATGAAGCGCGCATCGAGCGACGGTTCGAGGAGGCCGACCGGCTCCGCACCATACTCTTGCGGTCCGGGGTCGAGCTTCAGGACTCACCGACCGGGACGGCCTGGTCCCTGGCCGAGGCCTGACGTCGGGCCTAGGTCCGCAGTAACTGAGTCCAGCGCTCCTCGACATGGGATACCTTCCAGTAGACGAGCGCGGCGACCCATACCAGGATAAAGATGGCGACAACTCCGAAGCCAACCTTGTTGAGATCGAATTTCCCGACGACATCCCAGAGCCCGCCGCTCCAGCGCAGCTGGCCGGAGAGGACCTGGAGTAGCTCGACGGTTCCGATGAAAAGTGCCACCGCGACGGATAGGCCGGTGATGGTGAGGTTGTAAAAGACCTTTCGGATCGGGTTTGAGAAGGCCCAGTGGTAGGCCTTGGCCATGAAGGCGCCGTCAGCCGTATCCATCAGGGACATCCCCGCCGCGAACAAGACGGGCAGCGGCAGGATGGTCCAGATCGGAAGTCCTTGGGCGGCGAAGCCGCCGGCGAGCGCGAGCAGGGCAACCTCGCTGGCGGTATCGAAACCGAGCCCGAACATGATCCCCATCGGGTACATCTGCCAGCTGCGCGTGATGAACCTGAACATCGGCCTGATCAGTCGATAGATCAAGCCTCCCTTGAGCAGCTGGTCATCCAGTTCGGTCGAGTCATAAGTGCCCCGGCGCATCTTTCGGAAGACGCGTATGACCTCGATCAAAACTACAAGGTTGATGATGCCGATGATGTAGAGGAAGGTGCCGGAGACGGTGGTACCGATGATGCCACCAAGGCTCTTGAAGCTGTCCAGGTTCCGGCTTATGAACTGCGCCGCGAGGCCGAGGGCGACCGCCATCGAGAAGACAATCGTCGAGTGGCCGAGTGAAAAGAAGAAACCGACACCCATGGGCTTCTGTCCCTGCTGCAAGAGCTTGCGGGTGGTGTTGTCGATGGCGGCGATGTGGTCGGCGTCGAAGGCGTGACGGAGCCCGAGCGTGTAGGCCAGGATTCCGGCCCCCGCAAGAGCAGGGAACTTCGGCCCAACCAGGAGAAGGAGGCCGCCCCAACCGAGCACGTGGAGGAGCCCGACGGCGCTGAATACGCCGACCAGCCGCTGTGTGACTGTCGATTCGGCTGCCGGGGTTCGCGCCGCCCTTCCGCGTCGCGTCTGGGCTGCGAGCTGCAATCGATTCTCCTTACTCGGCGTGATGGGTGCCGCCGCACACGAGTATAGGCACTATTGCGAGTCAATTGCAATAGTAATCGGTAACGATTTAGACGCAAGGCGGCAAGCCCGCACGCGACCGCCGCGAGTCAGTAGCCGGTAGCCCCGTCGATGCGCTGGCGAAGGAGGTCAGCGTGGCCGTTGTGCCGCGAATACTCCTCGATCATATGGACGAGGATCCAGCGGAGTGAGACGGCGGTGCCGGTCCGATGCCGGCCGGTGTCGTCCAGCGAGCGGGCAGCCACGATCTGGCGGGCCCGCTCGCACTCGGCGCGCCAGGCCGTAAGGGCTTCCTCGGCGTCGGCCTGATCGACGCCGTTGAAGTCACCATCTGGATCCGCGGCAGAGGCGAAAACGTCCGGAACCTGCTCGAGCGTCAGCGTCCGCCGGAACCAGCCCCGTTCGACATCAGCCATGTGGCGAACCAGGCCCAGAAGCGACAGGGTGGACGGTTCGACGGCGCGCTCGCGTAGCTGAGCGGCGCTCAGGCCCTCGCACTTTCGGGCGAGCGTGGCGCGCTGCCACTCGAGAAACGCAAGCAGCGTGACTCGTTCGTCGGCAGTGCGCGGTATTTCGGCGTAACCCGGCATTGGACCACCATCTTAATCAGGGGTCAATGCGACCTGGGCCCCCTGCCATTCCGCGGCGCCCTCACCCCACACAACGCCGTTTTGCCGCTTGACCCCGAGGCTGACTTCGGAAAGACTTAGAGCAATCTAAGAAAAAGGGGACCACATGTCAGCACTCGATTCGTTAGTTGAACCCGAATTCGCGAAGGATCCGCCCGTTAAGGTGAACCTGGACGCCAAAGTCGTAGGTATCGTTCTTGCCATCCTCGCCGGGTTGGGGGCACTCCTCGGTCTGCTCGGACTGATCGGACTCTTCGCGCTCGCTGCCGCCTTTGCCGGCATCCTGGCACTTGCCCTCATAGGACTGCTCGTGGCCGTAGTTGCGGACATCGTTGCCGCAATCGGAGGCTGGAGGATGTACAAGGGCAATCCCGAGGGAAAGAGGCTGGCAATTTATGGCCTGGCGCTATCCCTTGTCGCAGAACTGATAATCATCATCGGGTATGGCTTGGGCGCCGGCGCCGTCATCCAGATAATCGTCCTGCTTCTCTTCTACTACGCAATAGTCGTCAGTCGCTTCTCGCCCGAGACGCGCGTCCAGGCACCCTGAGGGTTCGGCCCTACTGATCGACGCGGCCGTCAAGGGGCGCGACGGCCGCGTCTGTCTGGTCCTTCGCTGGCGCGTGCCACGGCCAGGGCGTCCAGTTCGGCGCCCACCAGGAAGGCAACCGACGCGATATAGAGATAGGTCATACCGACGATCAGGAGCGAGAGGATGCCAAACGCCTGCTGGTAGGCTTTGTAGCCGAAATTCGCCAGGTACCACCCGAATATCCAGGATGTCAGAAGCCAGGTGACAATCGCGATGGTCGACCCCACGGTCGCCCAGCGCAGCCCGATGTGAGCGGGCGTGGTGAAGCGTAGTAGGACGGCAATCAGCACCATCAGCACCGCAACGATCGCCAGCAGCCGGACGACGGTGAGGACCAGCGCTCCCGAGAGGAGGAAGACGAGGGCGGCAATCACCGATACCGCCAGGCAAACCACCAGGGCGAGCGCTATCGAAAGCGACATTCGCTCCCAGAATGGCCTGCGGTCCTTCACCTCGTAGATACTGTCCAGCGCACCCATCAGGGCGCGCACGCCGCTCGAAACCTGCCAGAGCGTGAGCACGAGGCCAACGCTCAACCACCACCATCGCCTGGTGGTCAGGACCTGGTCAACGGAGTGATCGAGTTCGTGATAGAAGCTCGACGACACAACCCTGGCTACCCCCGGGCCGAGCTGATGTCGCCAGATGGTCTCGAGGTGAACGACGCCAGCGAAGGCGAGTCCGGTCAGCGATAGGAAGGCGCAGGCGAAGAGAACCCGAAAAGCGATCGCGGTGGCATCCGTGAGCACTCCATGCCGGTCCATCGAGGCCATGACCTCGCGGCCGAGCCGCAGGAGGCCGCGGTGCCCGTGGCTGGCGACGACCTCGCGCGCGACGTCGACCAGTTCCCGATTGGAGCCTTCCGACTGGGCCATGCAGAAACCCTAACCCGGCGCCGGGCACATCCGAAATGGCCCGAATACGAATTGGCCGGCCGGGTTACTCGACAGGGACCTTCTGGTCGCCCCAGACAGCTCGGATGGCTGCCACGATCTCACTCGCCTTTCCGCCCTTCACGATCGAGGCGTGGGCTCCGAGTTCCAGCGCCTGCCGCGCCATCGTGTGATCGTAACCAGAAGACACCAGGATGCGCGAACGGGGAGCGACGCGTCGAATCTCGGGGAGCGCCTCCAGCCCGTCCATGACCGGCATCGCCAGGTCGAGGAAAACAACGTCGGGCTGCGTCGACTCAGCCTGCTCGATCGCCTGCTTCCCATTCGCCGCCTCGCCAACGACAGCGAACCCGGGCCGCAGCTCGAGAATCAGCCTGAGCATGTCGCGGATGTCCTTGACATCGTCTACCAGCAGCACGCGGCAGTTTTGTGCCTCCGCGCCGCGCGGACTCTCGGCTAGGATGGCGCCGCCTCTGGAGGCCCGAGCGCCGGTAGCTCGACGACAAAGGTGCTCCCCTTGCCCGGATCGCTCGATTGGAGCCGGAGCGAACCGCCGTTGAGATGCGCCAGGTCGCGCGCTATCGAGAGCCCGAGACCAGTTCCGCCGGCGCCTTCGGGGGTGGATTGGCCCAGCCGCTGAAAGCGTTCGAATACCTTTCCCTGGAGCTCACGAGGGATACCGATGCCATGATCCTCAACCCTTATGACTCCCCGATCCGCCGCCCGCTCCAGCGTCACCGCGACCCATGGCCGGCCAGATGAATAGGAGAGGGCGTTGTTGATGAGGTTGTCGAGGACGATGCCCACCTGCCCCGGGTCGACCGACGACATGACGGGCTCGGCCGGAAGGTGACACTTCAATTGGGCCTGGAGCAGTGAGGCGCGGCCGCCGGCACGCCCGACCGCGTCGCCCAGTACGGCCCTCAGGTCGACGGACTCGCGCTCCGGCGCGAGCCGGCCGGCCTCGAGGCGGGCCGCGATCAGGACATCGCTGACCATCCGACGCAGCTCCTCGACCTTCTCGACCGCCTTGTGCAAAGGAAGCCGCCACGGCTCGGGAATCGCGCCCAGTTCCTCTTCCTCCATCAGGGACAGGTAGCCGCTGATGACACTCAGAGGGCTGCGGAACTCGTGCGCCACCATGTTGAGGAGGGCGCTCCGCGCCCTTGCGGTGGCCTCCGCCTCGGAACGCGCCCGCTCCTGTGCGATCTCCATCTGCCGCCGCTCCGTGACGTCCCTCAGGGACACGAGGAAGACATCGTCGCCGTTCAGTGACGCCCGGGAGACGCGAAGCTCGCGAGTGCCGACCGTTCCGCTCTTCATCGGCACCTCGATCTCGGTCTTCTCGCCGGCGACCAGCGGGACGCCGAAAGGACTGCCCTCGAGCTCGGTGGGCGGCAGGCCGAGCATGGTCGCCGCCGCTCGGTTGGCGTGCACGATAAGCCCGGCCCCGTCGACAACAAGGATTCCGTCAGCGGTACCCTCGACCAGCTCGCGGAGCGCGTCGATGCCAAGCTGCTGGAAGACGACGCGCGGCGCTGCCATCAGGACCCCTGTTGGAGCGCGTCTTCTATCGGGAGCCCGGTCAGGATCCCGGTGACGTCGTGCAGCGGCTCGCCGATCTGCATTCCGTGGTTGTCGATGGTGAAGGCCCGGATGCTCTTGTCGTGGTCGGAGCCCCGCATCTTGAGAATCGTGATGCCCCGCTGGATCGTGCCCCGGCGCTCAAAGTACCGGAGCAGGATGATCGCATCCGTCACGGTGGAGATGTGACTGTCGGTGATCGATGTGCCCCCGAGGAGCCGTTCAGTGGTCGTCGTGAAGAGCCCCGCGATATCGCGGTCCTTGACGTAAGAAGTCAGTCCGAGGACGAACTCTCGGAAGCTCTTTCCGCCCGTGACCCGTTCGATCGCGGAGAGGCTGTCGATGACCAGCCGGTCAGGGCGGAATTCGTCCACCGCCTTCTTGATCTGCACCAGGTGTTCCTCGGGCCCGGTCCGTTCCGGATACTGGCAGACGATCTTCAGCTTGCCGCTACGCTCCATAGCCTCGAGGTCGATGCCCCAACCGATGGCGTTGCGTGCCAGCTGCTGGCGGCTCTCCTCAAAGGCCAGCAGCAGCGCCCGCTCACCGTGCTCGACGCCGCCCTTGAGGAATTCGGATACCAGCAACGTCTTCCCGCTGCCAGTCGCTCCGGAGACGAGGGTCACAGAATCGCGGTAGAAACCGCCTCCCGCCATCTCATCCAAAACTCGGACTCCGGACGTGACCCGGACGTTTGAGGAGCGCTGATTGTTCAGCTCGGTCACCCCGAGAGGAACCACGATCATCCCCACCTCCGGGAGAATCGTCGCGGGAAACTCGCCGCGCAGGTGCCCGGCGCCGCGCAACTTCAACACCTCGACCGTTCGGCGCCTTTTTTCATCCTCGAGGACATTGCGGAGAACGATGACGTTGTCAGCCACGAACTCCTCGACGCCGGAGCGTGAGAGATCGCCATAATCGCTGGCGCGTTCGGCGGTGACGAGCGCCGTCGTCCCAAGAGCCTTTAGCCGGCTCGCGATCCGAAAGAGTTCGGAGCGGACGGTGCCGAGATCGGGAAACTGGTTGAGGACTGCCGAGAAGGAGTCGAGCACGACCCGCCTGGCCTTCATCTTCGTGATCGCCAGCTCGATCCGGGCCAGGAGGCCGCCGAGATCGTAGGATCCGACCACCGAGCCGTCTTCGCCGGCGACCTGCGACCCGTCAACGAAGGTCCAGCGCCCCTCCCGTTCCCAGCTCGCGATGTCCCACCCGAATCCCAGCATGTTCTGGCGCAGGTCGGCGGTGGGCTCCTCGAAGGTGACGAAGACCACGTTTTCGCCGGCCTGGCGGACGCCCTCCACCAGGAACTGGGTCGCGAAGATCGTCTTGCCGCTTCCCGCAGTGCCGGCCACCAGTGTGAGGCGGCCCTCGGGCAACCCGCCGCCGGCGATGACGTCGAATCCCTCCAGGTAGGTCGGGACCCGCGTAAGCCGGGCAGCAGTCCCGCTCATACCGGCACCTGCCCGGGGAGGCGGGGCAATTCGAGCAACTCGAGAACAACGGCGGCCTCGGTGAGATCGCCAACGATACGCCGAACCGGCGGAGGCGACTCCTTCACCAGCGCAGGCGTGGCCAGGATTCGCGCCGCCTCGGCCGCTTCAGGGCGCTGAATGACGTCGATTACCTCGACGCGGCAGTCCTGACGGTCCGCGAGCATCTCCCTGAGGCGGTGAATCGCCCGCTGGCTTCGTGGGGTGTCGCCACACACGTAGAGGCTCAGAACAACCATCGAAGGCTGACCGCCGGACACTCCCAGCAGTCTACCGGCTGCCGGACGGGCGAGGCAACCGCGCCAGACCCGAATATATTGATGATGACGCCTGCTCCAGCCTCCGATCCGCTTCAATTCAGCAGGCGCTGGCCGGTTCGCGGCTACGAGCTGGACAGCAACGGCCACGTGAACAACGCCGTATACCTGAGCTGGGTCGAAGAGATCGCCACCGCGCACGCCGAGGCGGCCGGCTACGGCCGGGCATGGTCAGCGGAGAAGGGCGGCGGGTGGGTGATCCGCCGAAGCGAAATCACCTATCACCATCCCGCCGTATACGGCGACGTGGTGGAGCTAACGGTCGCTGTCGAGCTCGTCCGGGGCGCGCGCGGCGTCCGGCGAACCACCATGCGGCGAGCATCGGACGGCACCCTGTTCGCCGAGGCGGTCACGGAGTGGGTATGGATCCGGCTGAGCGATGGACGGGCGGTCGCCGCCCCGAGGGAGCTCGTCGAGCAGGCCGCTGAGGTGACGGAGGCGACGCTGAGCAAACGACGGGTCCGTCGCGGACTCGACTCAGGCCGCGGGTCGCCCGACCCAGAGGACGTTGGGCGTGTGCGTGTTTAGCCCGGTGATGCGTCGAGGCGTGGCCAGCCGGCGGAGGCGCAGGTTCTATACCCTCTCTGCCGGGCCGGAGACGGCGCGCAGCATAGTGGGAATAACCGACGCCGATCGACGGTTGTCCTGAGCGAACCCAAGGAGGCGCAATGCCTAAAGCGAAAGCAACCTGGAACGGCGCGACGCTGGCCGAGAGCGACCAGACGATCGTGATCGAAGGCAACCACTATTTCCCGCCCGACGCCGTACGGCGCGAGGCGTTTCAGCCGAGCGCGACGCATACGATCTGCCCGTGGAAGGGAGAGGCAAGTTACCTCACAGTCACGGTCGACGGTCAGACCAACCGGGATGCGGCCTGGTACTACCCGGCGCCCAAGGAAGCCGCGAGAGAGATCAAAGACTACGTAGCCTTCTGGAAAGGCGTCAAGGTCGAGGCTTAGGCGAGCACCTCGAGCAGGGAGCTAGGCTTCCTGGGATCAGCCGGACAATGGCCAGCGAGTCCAGGAGACCGGCTTCGGAGTACGCCTCGATCCCTACCGTTGCACCGAGGCGGAGTTGCTCGCGTCAATCACGACGCTCCGGGCGACGACACGCTGCCCTCTCGGTTGAGTCAGATCTTACTACCAGTTACGGGATCGCTTCTGAGGCCGATTCGCGCAGCCTGAAGCGCTGAGTCTTGCCCGTCGCAGTTTTCGGAAGGGCATCGACAAACTCGACCCAGCGCGGACGCTTGTACTCGGCAATCCGGCTCCGGACGAAGTCCTGCAGCTCACGCGCCAGCGCATCCGACCCCTGGTGACCGGCGGTCAGTACAACGTAGGCCATCGGCTTCTCGAGGTCGCTATCGTCCCGGCGCGCGATGACGCCGGCTTCCTGGACCGCCGGGTGTTCGGCGAGCGTGTTCTCGATTTCCACGGGGCTGACCCAGATTCCTCCGACCTTCAGCATGTCATCGGCGCGGCCGGCGTACCAGTAGAAGCCGTCCGAATCGCGCCAGTACTTGTCGCCAGTCCTGATCCAGTGGCCTTCGATCGTGTCCTTGGTGCGCTCGTGCTTGTTCCAGTAGTAGGCGCAGGTACTGTCGCCCTTGATCAGCAGGCTCCCAATCGTGCCCTCGGGCACGTCCAGCCCGTTCTCGTCCAGCAGGCGGGCCTCGTAACCGGGCACGAGCTGGCCGCTGGAGCCCGGCCTCACGCGCCCTGGCTGGTTGGAGATAAAGATGTGGAGGATCTCGGTGGAACCGATGCCATCGAGGATCTCGACACCGAATCGCTCCCTGAAGCGCTCGAAGAGCGTCGCAGGCAGCGCCTCGCCCGCCGACACCGCCTGCCGCACGCTACCGAGGTCGAAGTCAGGTTCACGCCTGTGCGCGAGCAGCATGCCGTAGTTGGTAGGGACCGAGAAGAAGAGCGTAGGCCGGTGGCGCTCGATCTGGTCGAAGACATTGGCCGCGTTCGCCGGCCCGGGCCAGAGCACGGTACTGGCCCCGACCGCGAAGGGGAAGGTCAGCGCATTGCCCAGACCGTAGGCGAAGAAAAGCTTGGCTACCGAGAAGGTGCGATCGCGAGCGCTGATGCCCAGCACACCCTGGGCGTAGAGGACCACCGTGTGGACCACGTCATGGTGGAGATGGACCGCGCCCTTGGGAAAGCCCGTGGTCCCAGAGGAATAGAGCCAGAAGGCCGCATCGTCCCGCGAGGTTTCCTCCAGCCGCATCTCAACCGGCTGGCGCACCAAACCCTCGAAGGGGATGGTCTCCGATGAGGCCTGACCGTCGACCACGATGTGGCGAAGGTGGGGAAGCTCGGAGCGTGGAATCGCCACGATCAGGGGCAGAAGCGATTCGCTGACGATCGCCACCACCGCGCGTGAATCGTTGAGCAGGTAGCGGTAGTCGGCGCTCTTGAGCAGTGTGTTGGTGGGGATCGGCACAGCGGCGATCTTCTGCGCCGCAAAGAAGCTGTAGACGAAGGCCGGTGAGTCCAGCAAAAGCAGGAGCACCCGCTCCTCGCGATGGACTCCGAGAGCGCGCAGGCCGTTGGCCACCCGGTTCGAGCGCTCGCTGACCTGGGCGTAAGTGATCGATTGGTCCAGATGGAGGATGGCAGTCGAATCGCCTCTTCCCTCGCGCAGGTGCCTGTCGACAAGGTAATCGGCGAGGTTGAAACGTTCGGGAACCACGACCGGCGACGCCTCAGCTCGGTGAGTGCCAGCCGTGAGCATAGCGAAAGTCTAGGCCGAGGTCAGCTCTCTCCGCCCTTCCGGCCGATCTCGGCCATGTGACGGCGATTACGGCTGACTCGCTGGCCACCCTTCTGGCCGGCGGCGCGGGCCTCGGCTGAGGTAAATTCGTGCGCCGTCCCCTGCTCGTGGGCGGCGCGGCCGCCCTCGCTCGCGATCGCCCGCTGTTTTACTGCGCTCATCGACGCGAAGCCGCGGCTGGCGGATGGCTTCGACCGTGTCCGGCCGTTGGGGGATTTGCGACTTTTTGAACGGCTGGTGGACGCCTTCGCCACCTTCTTTTTTACTTTTTCGGATTCTCTGACGCGCTTCGGGCCGGCTGTCCTTGGCATTTTGTCGAGTCCCTCCTTGATCACCCGCTGGCGGAGCTTTAATGCTAGCTTAAGGCTACGGTAATCTGATATTAATACTGTAGCATGTCTGCCGTCGGTTACGTCGCGCTCAAGGCTCTGGCCGGAGGCCTCCTGGTGGTTGCCTTCTCGCTCGTCGGCGGGGTGGTTCAGCCCAAGCGCTTCGCCGGGGTCTTCTCGACGGCGCCCGCCGTCGCCTTTGCCAGCCTCCTTCTCACCGCCTACCTGAAGGGGCCGGCGATGGGAATCCCCCAGGCGACCGGAATGCTGGTCGGAAGCGCCGGGATGATCGTGTACTGCGTCTTCAGCCTCTTCGCCGTGGACCGCTTCCATGCCCTGGTCGGGTCGGTCGCTGGCTGGATCACGTGGTTTGCGGCAGCCGGCGGCCTCTACCTGCTGGTGGAACGATGACCGATACACAGACCAAAACCCTGATCGATGACGACGAGAAGCCGGTCGCCCTCGACCTGGCTAAGCTCGGGCAGAGTAAACCCGCCGACTACGCCATCCGATTCGCGTTCGGCGCCAGCATCGCCGCGGCCGCGGCACTCGTCTCGATGCGCTTTGGGCCGCGGGTCGGCGGCCTCTTCCTGGCGTTTCCCGCCATCCTCCCCGCGACGCTGACGCTGCTCGAAAAGAAAGAAGGCAAGGCCAAGGCCTGCGCCGACGCCAGCGGTGGCGTGCTGGGAGCAGTTGGCCTGGCCGCCTTCGCCACCGTCGCCCTCATCCTTCTACGAGTAACCGCGCCGCTGCTTGCCCTTGGCCTTGCCCTGATTGCCTGGATCGTTGTCGCCGTCGGCCTTTACTTCGTTTTCCGCGCCACCGACCTCTACGAGAAAGAAGACCGACTGCTGCGCAAGACCGAATAAGGCTCGACCTGGCGGGCCGGCGCAGGACTCGCGGAAACGAGTCGTTGCTTTCAGATCGACGCTCTCCGAGGCTCCGACCGGATCGCACTGGCACGACTCGCCGGTGACCAGCTCGAGCTCGACCGTGGCTTCGTCTTCGCGAGCGGGATCGAGTGCAGCGCCCCGATCGTCGATGGCCGCAGGGTGGACGAGCTCGAGAAGACGAACCACTACGCCCGGGTCGACCAGGACCTGGAGCTGGTCGCCGCCTTCGGCCTCCGCTACCTACGCTACGGCATCCCCTTCCACCGGGTGAACCCGCGGCCGGACCATTACGACTGGCAGTTTCCAGACCAGGCCCTGGGCGCGCTTCGCCGGCTGGGGATCACCCCGATCGTCGACCTGATGCACTTCGGGGTACCCGACGACCTTCAGACCTTCCAGAACCCGCAGGTCGTGAGCCGCTTCACCGCCTACGTCCGTGCATTCGCGGAGCGTTATCCCTGGGTGCGTTACTACACGGTCGTCAACGAACCTCTGATCACGGCCACCTTTTCAGGTCGCTTCGGTTACTGGAATGAGCAGCGCCGAGATGAGCGCAGCTTCGTCCGGGCGCTGCTGACCGCCGCCCGCAGTGTGGTGCTTGGCCGGCGCGCGATCGAGGCGCTCCGGCCTGACGCCCTGTTCCTTCAATCGGACTCCTGCGAGTACTACCATCCCGTCCATCCGCGAGCTATCGAGCAGGCCGAGTTCCTGAACGATCTCCGCTTTGCCGCCTTCGAGCTTTTCATGGGCCGGCGGCTGGGGGCTTCGGTGGCCGAGTACCTGCTGCGAAACGGCGCCAGCCGCGATGAACTCGGCTGGTTCGAGCTGCACGGCGACGATTCGCGCCTGATCGCCGGCAACGACTACTACGCCGCCTGCGAGAAGGAAGTACTTCCCGACGGCAGCCTGCGCAAGGCCGGGGAGCGCCTCGGCTACTACCACCTCGCCCGGCAGTACCAGGAGCGGCTGGGCGTGCCGATCATGCAGATGGAGACCAACGGGGCCGAGGGGGATTCGGTGGAGTGGCTCACGCGTCAGTGGACAGACACCCTGCGCCTGCTCCAGGAGGGCGTGCCGATCCGAGGCTTCACCTGGTACGGCTTCATCAATCACGTCGACTGGAACACATGCCTGCGCGAAGCCAACGGCCACGAAGATCAGCTTGGCCTCGTAGACCTCCAGCGGCGGCCGACCCCCACCTGGGCGGCATACCAGGCGATCATCGATTCGATGCGTCCTGCCGTCCGCGAGCTTCCCCTGGCGGCCTGACGCCGCTTAGCGAATCCCTTCCGCCTGGACCCCCTGTCCGCGCGGGATCCACACCGTCTCAGGCTCGTCCAGGAGGGCGCTGTTGACCGCCTCGACGCCCTGCATGGTCGAGTGGTCCATGTTTCCGACTTCGTAAAGCCAGCCACCAAAGCGGCCGCGCGACCAGATCCTCTGCTGCCTGAGCCAGGGTTGAACCACACCAAGCGCCTGGTCGCGGTGGAGCGACGGAATCGGATACTCCATCGAGGGCGAGCAGTGCCAGGTGGTGGCGATCCGCTGCCGATCGGATTCCCGCATCAGCCCGGTCTTGATCAGGCCGTCGATGACCCGCGGCACGATCGTCCGGGCGTCCTCGGGCTTGTGGCGTGAGGTCGAGGTTTCCGTAAGGAACAGCGTCTGGTCCTTTTTCGGCGTGATGAACGGCGAGTAGTTGGAGAGGTAGGTAACGCGGTAGAAGGGCACGTCCGGTTCGGGGAAGTAGATCCAGTTCTTGGTGGTTTCGGCCGGGCGGTCGATGCCGACTCCAACGATATGGCTGCTGTTCCACTCCAGTTGCCCGGCCGCGTCGCGTACCGCGGATGGAACGATGCCCTCCATCATGCCGACGAGCAAGTTGACCGGCATCGTGTTGATCAGGATGTCGTAGGGAAAGACCTCACCACGACTGGTTCGCACCTCCCTCTCGACCGGGTCAACCGCAACCACGGAGGCATTGAGACGAAGGTGGTCGTCCACAAAGGGGCGCATGCCTTCCCAGAGCGCGCCGGTACCTCCGCGAAGCGGGTACTTGAAGGTGTTGTTTGGGCCCCACCCGGCGTCCTCCCGGTCGAGGAGTACATTGCGCAGCACCTTCTCAACGTCGACCACCGCGACACGCTCGCCGATCCAGCCGTAGTTCATCTGCTCGGCAGGGGTAGCCCAAACCTTGAAGTTGTAGGGGACCATGAAGTGCTTCGCGATCCCGGCGCCGAAGGAAGCATCGATCCACTCCCGGAAGTTGGTCGGTGGATGGGGCCGCTTCTGCGCCTCGATCAGTCCAACGATGCACTCAATGACGGTCTCTTTTTCCAGGTCCTTGATGTTGTTCTGGAACGGGTAGGGGATGAAGCGGTTCTCCATCCATACCCAGGCCTCCCGATTCAACTCGGTGTACTGGTCGCCCATGATCTTCTCGACAATCCGGTCGTAGTAGGGGTAATGGCTGAACATGACGTGGCCGCCGATGTCAAAGGTGAAGCCTGCATCATCCGTAAAAGATGTCGCAAGCCCGCCTACGTAATCGTGGGCCTCGAGCATGGTCCAGCTGTCGTGACCAAGCTCCTTCAGGCGGTAGCCCGCTCCCAGCCCGGCCGGTCCGGCCCCGATGATGACCATTCGCTGACCGCTCATGCGGATTCCTCCCGCATTCGGGCGCTGAGCGAATCGCCGATCAGGCGGCCCATCTCGGCCGCGATCGAATCCCAGTGATGACGTGCCAGCAGCGGACGTAACTTGGCGTCGCGCTCCGCAAGCGAGTGGCCGAGGACGGCACGGCAGGCCGCGGCGAACCCGGCAGCGTCGTCCTGGAAATCGACGATCGGACCGAAATCGCTGACCACGTCCGCGATCCGCGTCGATATCACCGGCAGGCCCGCCGCCAGGTACTCAAGCGTCTTGGTTGGCGAGATCGACCTGGTGGCCTCGTTGAGAGCAAAAGGCATCAGCGCCACGTCGAAACCACCCATCACGCAAGGCAGATCGTCGTAGCTACGGGCACCCAGGTAGAGCAGGTTGGGCGCGCTGGGCAGGGACCCGGAGTCGATCTTGGCCAGCGGTCCCACCATCTGGACATCCCAATCGGGAAGCTCCAGGGCCAGCCGTCGGACAAGTTCGAGGTCGATCCGCTCGTCGATTACGCCCACGTAGCCGGCCACCGGGCGCCTCCTCAAAGAGCGCAGCCGGCGGGCCCCAGCATAGTGCTCGGGCTCGACTCCGCTGGGAAAGAGGAAGGTGCGCTCGGGATTGTGGCGCGCTACGCTGCTATAAAGAGACCGCCCTCCAGCAAAAACCAGGTCGGCTTCGGCCAGGGCCTGCCGCTGGCGGAGCCGCATCGCCTCAGGCGCGCCCTTGAATGATGCGAGGTCATCCATGACGTCGTAGACCAGCAGCGCCGGGTTCAGAGCGCCTGCGATGTCGAGCGCCATCGGCGAGTAGAGCCAGACTATGGGCCGCTCAAGATGGCCGAGCCGCTCAAGAAGCAGACCCTTGTACCTCTCCGCTTCGGGGTCGCCGAACATGATGTAGCCGGGCGGCTTTCCCGGACCTCGCGCGTCCATCCAGAGCCGTGTAATTCCCTGTACATATTCCGAGTGGAGTCCGGCGAGCGGCTCGGCTGAGGCGAGGGGCTCCTCGACAAACCAGGTCCGCTGAGGGGTGGCCAGGCGCGAAATGAGATGCTGCGGCCGCTGCCACACCCAGTTCCAGCGCAGGTGCGACAGCACCACGAGAGGGGCGCCGGACAGGCTCGACGCCGGGCCGGCCGTCAACTAGCCACTCCTTCGGCGATGACCGGCACGCGGTCTTCGGCCGCGACCTCCTCCGCGGGTGGCTCCTGCCACTCCCATCCGCTCATGAATCGATGAAAGCCGGTAAGACGTTCGTTGAGCGGAGGCGAAAACCGGTACGCCGGCAGCTGCGAAGCGGGCGTACCGCTGACTGCCATCCGAAATGAACGTGCCATCGACGAGGGATGACGGTCCAAGCGCGCGTCAAGCCAGTAGACGCCGACGGGGTCGATGTGGCGGTCCGCCCGCGCCAGGAGCGAATCCCAGTCCACCGAATCGACGAAGGGAAACCAGCAGTAGCCTTCGAGTGGGACACCCTCCCGCCGGGCCTGCTCGCATTGCTCGAGCGTGAACTTGAACCAGCTTGCCCGGTCAGGGGTGAAGCCCCGAATGTTCGTCTCGCTCAGGATCATCGGAAGCCGGTAGCGTTCCCAGTAATAAGATGCCAGCGCCGCCAGGCCGGCTGGCTCCGGCGAGGGAGCTTGCCCGCCGCTCCGCAGGTAGTACCACTCAGAGTGGGAGTAGTAGTCGAGGCCGAGGACGTCGATCGCGCTCGGCTCGATCAGCAACAGGTCCTCGCCTCCCGCCTCCAGTACCTCCCTCAAATAGGGCCGGCTGGGATCGAGCCGGCTGCCCAGCAGCAGGTCGAGCACCAGGAAACGGCGGTCGTTCGCAACCGCGGCATAATGCTCAGATTCAGGGTCGGCGGCGACGTGGGCCTCGCAGGTATCGACGTACAGGTGGCGGGCCGCCGGTAAGAGCTCGCGGTACATGGCCGCGGCGCGTGAGACGGCGGGAAGCACATTACGGAGCAGCTGGATGAAGCTCACCGTGCCCCGGCCGTGGGGTGGCCAGATCCCCTCGTGCCCGGCGAGGAAGAGCGTCCCAAAAGGCTCGTTAAACAGCGTGTACTCCCTGATCCAGGGATACCGGTTCGCGAAAGCCTCGCAGAATTTGAGATAGCGTTGCCCGAACTGCATATTCCCGAAGCCGCCCAGGAGCCAGCGTGGGTAGCTGGTGTGATGGACGAGGTCCACGATCGGCGAGAAGCCCTCGTCTCGCATGAAGCCGAGCACTTCGTCGGTTGACCGCCAATCGTACGCGGCCGGCTCGGCCTCGATCCGGTGCCAGCGGATCGGATACCGGAGACGGGTGATGCCGGTCTCGCGAAGCAGCGCGAGGTCCGCCTGCCAGCGGCGGACATGTCCCGAGGTTTCCAGGATGTCGACGTCATGCCTGGGCAGGTAGGTACTTTCGAATGCTCCGATGAATTCCACGCCGGCCTTCCCTTCCGCTACTTCCTAACGGTGCTAGAACAAAATGCTACAGCTCAACTATAACATCGGAAGCTCAGTCACCGCCGGGGCCTGGCGCAAGGCGGTTAGAATGTGGCCCGACGGGCAGATAGCGAAGTGGTTAAACGCGACTGACTGTAGATCAGTTGGCCTAGCGCCTTCGGGGGTTCGAATCCTCCTCTGCCCATTGC
>Ga0102924_1002142_pt1 | contig 21880 bp, 22 predicted proteins | sample PaiPotPPM11metaG_FD_80116 | JGI IMG/M metagenome (GOLD analysis project Ga0102924, IMG submission 80116) | Iron sulfur acid spring bacterial and archeal communities from Banff, Canada, to study Microbial Dark Matter (Phase II) - Paint Pots PPM... ...
AAGTACCTGGCCATGGCCGCGGCGCCGATCGCGCTGTTGACCGCCTTGAGCCACGGCGCCTGCAGGGTGACCTCGGTGCCGACCACAGGCAGGAGCCCGTGCAACTGCTGCAGCTCGGACAGGAAGGTCGCGCCCGTCTGCGGGTCGATCTCGGTGAAGATCACCTGCGGGTGCGCGGCGAGCAGGTTCTCGATCTCGGTGCGGTAAGAACTCTGGTCGAGCGCGACGGGCCTGTTGTACACGATGGTCCCGCCGAGCTTGGTGAAGGCACGGACCAGCGTCGGGACGTCCGACTGAGCGCCGGCGTCGTTGCCGAACACCGCGGCGGCCCGGGTGTACCCAGCCTTGTGCGCCCAGAGCGCCATCGCGTAGCCCTTGACGTCGTCGGCCGGTGTGATCCGCCAGAAGTAGGCGTAGCTCGAGTGGTCAAAGGCCGCCTGGCCAGTGTCGACGAACATCGGCACGTGGCCGGTGTTCAGCAGCGGAACAGTGGCCAGCGCTTCATCCGAGCTGGGCCCGAGAACGCCGATGAGTGACGTTTCCGTCGCCATCATCTTCTGCGCGGCGGGCACGGCGTCGGCCGGATCCCCGCGCGTGTCCTCCTGGGCGCAACTCAGGTGGTGACCCAGCACCCCGCCGTTGGAGTTGATCAGTCGGACGGCCGGAACGCAGCCACCGACCATTTCCGGCCCGAATGCCGCGTCCGGCCCGGAGAACGGGTTGAACTCCCCCACTACCAGCGTCGACGACGTAGAGCCACCGCCACTGGCACCATTCGGTGAACTGCAGGCGCCAACGGCCAGGAGCGCAAGCGCCGCTCCCAGTGCTGTCACGGCGATTCGCATAACGCACCTCCGGATGATGAACTGCCAGCAGCGCGTCAGGCTTCGAAGCCATCCCGGCGGTCAAGCAACGCCACGGCCTCGATCTCTACCACCGCGCCCGGATGAGCGAGCGCGCTGACCTCGACCAACGTGCTGGCTGGCCGGGCGTCGCCGAAGTAGCGGCGGCGCACTGTGTTGATGAGCTCCCGGTCGGCCATGTCCCGTACATACACCCCGACGCGCACGACATCATCGAAGGTGGCACCGGCGCCCTGCAGAACGGCGCCTACGTTGTCGAGCACCTGCTCGGACTGCTTGATCACATCGCCGGCGCCCACGAGTTCGCCATCGGCGTTGACCGGCAGCATCCCGGAGATGTACAGAAATCCGCCCGCCTCGACGGCGTCAGAGTAGTGGCTAATTGGTTCGGCCAACTGCCCGGCCAGCCGAATTCGCCTCACGAAACGTCTCCGGGCGGATCGCTGATGCGGATCATGAGCGGACTCGGGTGAAACCCGTTGCAGGGATTGAGGTCCTGCGGGCACGCGGAGACCGACACGATCGCGTCCATCAGCGTCCGCAGCACCAGCTTGTCCCCAGGCCGACCGGTGGGGATCTCATTGCCGAACCTCCGGTCCGGGTGAATGGGGGCGTTCTGGAAGAAGTTGAACGGATCGGGGATCTGCCACTCGGCGATCCCCCACGGCTCCAGCGCCTCAGTGAAGTTCGTCCGGCAGCTGCGATGGCCCTCGGCCTTGTAGTCAAGCCGATACCGCCGGTCGTCGCACATCGAGGTGATGACGTCGTTCCTGCCCACATCATCGCGCAAGATCTCAAACATGGGGTTGCGCCAGTTGCTCTCCAGGCGGTCCCCCACCTCCACGGTCAGCCGCAAGATGGCGGAACGGGTGTGTGTTGTCGACAGCCACTCGGTCCGGTTGCGTTCCGCGAAGGCAACGAAATCGGCGACCTGCTGCCCCTCGACATCAACGATCTCCACCAACTGGGCCGCCCGGGCGACGAAAGCGGTACCGTGCCCGCCAGGAACCAGGATCTCCTGCCACTCCAGATCCGGTCCTAATTCGCCGACCGCCGACTGGTCCCTCACCTTGGCTTCTTCACTCATAGCGTGGATTGTGCGTCATATATATTGGAGGGTCAAGGTCCGTCTGGACTTACTGGAATGGGCACGATCCGTAACACTCGCGCACGGTCGCGTCACGATAGTGCGCGCCGCTGCGTTCAAGATCCCTTCCTCTGGCCTGTTCCCTCAACGAGGCCCGGTCGCCCGCTGCGGACGCACGGGCCGCCGCTGCCACGCCTAGCCCTGCTTGACATCACCTCCCTGGGCTTCCGTGACCACGATGGCGCACCAGCGGCGACAACTTCCCGCAGGCGCTTGTCTCAGCGGCGGGCCGGAACGGATGTTCTGCGAGCATTGGCTTACCCATGCCTACTAATTAGATAGGCATTCCTCATCGGCGTTTTGTCGCCGACGATCACCAGACGGTTTTACAGCCCGTTGCTCCTACCCGAGGCTTGTGCCGCTGACCACCGCGCACACCGTCCGCGGCCGTTCTCCCGGCCGCCCCGTCCGCTATGTGTCCGTGCGCTCGGGGCCGTCGGCCGGGTGACGCACGGACCAGCGCCCGCCAGGCCTTCGCCCCTGCAGGCTTCGATTTCCTGACCCGGCCGAACTGTCCGCCCTCCCCCACGAGATCCAGCTGATCAAGTCGGGCTACACGAATTAGGTGTTCTGCAGGTACTCGAGGACGGCGAGCACCCGGCGGTGTCCGTCGGTGTCGGCGGGCAGTCCGAGCTTGGCGAAGATGTTGTTGATGTGCTTGCCGACGGCGCGCTCGGTGATGACGAGCCGGGCGGCGATGCCGGAGTTGGCCTGTCCCTCGGCCATCAGGGCGAGCACGTCACGCTCGCGGGGGGTGAGCGCGTCGACCGGGCTGCGGGCCTGGTGGTGGGTGACCATCGCGGCGACCACCTTGGGGTCGAGCACGGTGCCGCCCGCCGCGACCTGCCGCACCGCCTCGATGAACGCAGGGACATCGGCGACCCGGTCCTTGAGCAGGTAGCCCAGGGCGCCCTCGCCCGAGCTGAGCAGCTCGCGGGCGTACAGCTGCTCGACGTACTGGCTGAGGACGAGCACTGGCAGGCCGGGGTGCGCGCGGCGGGCCTCGATGGCGGCCACGAGGCCTTCGCTGGTGAACGTGGGCGGCATGCGGACGTCGGCGATGACCAGGTCGACGCGCTCGGAGTCGAGGATGCCGGGCAGCGCCGCGGTATCGGCGAGCGCGGCGGCGACCTCGATGTCGTGCGCCTTGAGCAGACGGGTCAGTCCGTCTCGGAGGAGGGCGAGGTCTTCTGCGATGACAACTCGCACGGTATCTCCAGGGTCACTTCGGTTGGCCCGCCGGCCGGGCTGTGGATCGTGATGGTCCCGTCAAACACCTCCAGCCGCCGGGCGACGCCCGCCAGTCCGGTGCCCCGGCTGACGTCGGCGCCGCCAACGCCGTTGTCGCCGACCGTCGCCGATAGCCGGCCGTGAGCGTAGCCTAGTGTCACCCAGGCGCGGCGGGCCTGACTGTGCTTGGCCACGTTAGCCAGGCACTCGGCCACCGCGAGGTAGGCGGCCGACTCGACCGGGACGGCTGGTCGCCCGGGCAGGTCGGCGGTCACGGTGGTGAGCACGGACAGGTCAAGCGCCAGCGCCTGGACCGCGCCGACCAGGCCACGGTCGTTCAGCACCGGCGGCTGGATGCCGCTCATCACCGTACGCAGCTCGTCCAGGGCGGTCAGGGCGCTCTGCCGGGCCTCGCTGATCAGCTCGGTCGCCGCGTCCGGGTCGCGCTGGGCCAGCTGCTCGGCCAGCCCGAGGTTCATCGCGAGCGACACGATCCGCGCCTGGGCGCCGTCGTGCAGGTCACGCTCGATCCGCTTGAGCTCGGCGGACTGCACGTCGACGACGCCGCGCCGGGACCGGGTGAGCACGTCGACCCGCTGGGCCAGCTCCTTTTCCCGGCTGGGCGGCAGCGCCCGCTGCACCAGGATGTGGACGCCGAGCGCGATGGCGATGCCCAGGATCGCCCAGCCCGGCCAGAACGGCTGCGGGGTGTCGATCAGCAGCCAGATGACGATCTCGAGGGGGGCGAGGACCGCCGACAGCCGCCAGTGCGCGCCCAGCCACCGCCCCCGCGGCGTCGGTGCCCGCAGCCCCGCCCGCAGCGCCAGCTGCGCGGCCAGCGCCGTGCCCCAGCCGAACAGCACCCACCGGGGCCAGAAAGAGCCGCCGCCGGTCGCCGCCCAGGCAATGATCGAGGCCGTGCTGGTGACGGCGGCCAGCACGGCCTGGATCCGCAGGGCCCGGCCCCAGATGGCGTCAGGCTTCATGTCCTGGCCGCACCCCGCAGCACGGTGACCGGGTCAGGGCGGGTGGCCCGCCGGGCCGCCAGCAGGCTGGCCGCCAGGGTCAGTGCCACCACCCCGGCCAGCACGCCCAGGTAAATGCCGACGGACGCGTGCGGGATCAGGCGGCGCGTTGTCTTGAGGCTGAAGGGGATGACGGTCAACAGCCCGCCGATCGTGCCGAACAGCACTCCCACCGTCAGCAGCAGGCCGCTTTCCGCCCCGACCAGCCCGAGGACCTGCCGCCGGGTGGCGCCGGCTAGGCGCTGCTGAGCGAACTCGCGCCGCCGGTCGGTGATGACCGCGACGAGCAGGTTGACCAGCATGACCGCGGCGAACAGAGTAATCACGCCCACTATTACATAGTTCACGGTCGCCACGGTCTTGTCGCCCTGCCCCGAGGCTGAATGCAGGCCATTGGTGATCGCCTGCATGTACAGGGTGCCCGTCGCGGCGCTGGTGAGGACGATAATCGGCATCAACGGGGTGGCCGCCTGCTGCAGGCGCTGCCGGACCGCGGCCACCGACAGCTCGGCGGACACGCTGACCGCCACGGGCGCCAGCAGCGTCACCGCTGCGCCCAGCAGCGCCGGGCCGAGCAGGGCAAACCCGATCCCGCCCCAGATGCACCCCTCGACCGCGAGCATCTGCACGCCGTAAACGTCCTTGCCGCCCACCACGGTCATGGCCAGGACCGCGCCCTGGCCCCCGAGCGCCACGCAGACGATCCCGGCCCACAGCCGGCGGCGGCTCATCCGGCGTCCGCCCGCGGCCGCCTCGGCCAGTGCCTCCCGCACTGGCCGGCCGGCTGCCCGGCGGGCCGTCAGCCAGGCCGCCGTCAGCGAGGCAGCCAGGGTAACGCCGAGCCCGATGCCCAGCGCCGCAGCGCCGAACCGGAAACCATATGATCGCGCGACCTGACCGCTGTGCTGCAGCAGGGCCAGCAGCAGCTGACCGCCGCCGTACCCCAGCGGCAGCGCCAGCAGCGCCGCCGCTCCCGCTACCAGTCCGGTCTCGCGCATGATCAGCGCGACAACCTGGCCGGGACTTGCGCCGGCGGTACGCAGCAGGGCCAGCTCGGCCGCCCGCTGCCGGGTAGCGACGGCAAGCGTGGTCCCGACCGCGGACCCGACGATGACCGTGCCCCAGCCGCCGACGACGCTGGCCACGATCAGCAGCGTCTCCCGGTCGGCCGCCGTGACCCCGGGCTGGCCCGCCGTGTCGAGCATCGACGCGAAGGCCATGACGATGACCGAGCCGAAGAATACCGACAGGAAGCTGGCGGCGAACGCGGTTCGGCGGTGGCGCAGCGAGGCGAGGGCGATGCCGGTCACCGCACACCGCCTGCGGCCGTCTCCAGGCGGGTCATCCGCTCGGCCACCGCCACCACTGACGGGTGCGGCAGACGGTCCACGATGCCGCCATCCACCAGGAATATCACCACGTCGGCGCGGGCGGCGGCGACCGGGTCGTGGGTCACCATCACCACCGTCTGGCCGAATCCGTCGACCGCCTCGCGCAGCACGCCGAGCACGCCGCGGCTGCTGGCACGGTCCAGCGCCCCGGTCGGCTCGTCGGCGAACAGCACCGCCGGGCGGGCCAGCAGCGCGCGGGCGATGGCGACGCGCTGCTGCTGCCCGCCGGATAGCTCCACGGGCAGCCGCCCGGCCAGCCCAGCCAGGCCCAGCCGGGCCAGCAGCGCGGTCCGGGCGCGCTGGTCGACCTTCTTGTTCGCGAACCGCAGCGGCAGCGCGACATTCTGCGCCACCGTGAGGTAGGGGATCAGGTTGTACTGCTGGAACACGAAGCCGACGCGCTCCCGCCGGAACTCGGTGAGCTCGGCCTCATCGCCCTGCGGCACCTCCGCGCCGCCCACGAACACCTGCCCGGAGGTGGGAGCATCGAGCCCCGCCGCGCACTGCAGCAGGGTGCTCTTGCCCGAGCCGGACGGCCCCATCACCGCGGTAAAGCTGCCAGCAGGGAAGGCGAGCGACACCCCGCGCAGCGCCGTCACCCGGCCCGCCGCTCCACCCACGTCCGATCCGTAAACCTTCGACACGCCAATCAGCCGCAGTGCGTCCTGCGGGTCTGCCATCACCGGCATGGTGGGCGTCCTAGCTGCGGACATTGTCCGCTCCTCTCATCGTGATCGCTGTCTGCTCGGCCCGGGCAGCTTTCACGCTAAGGGCCGTGCCGGCGCGCTGACAGGGGCCGCGCATGCGTACCGATGGTGGTGCCTGGACCACCATCGGCACGCCTAGTAGGCCCATCGCGATCGGGCCCGCAGGTCCCTAGCGTCGAAGGCATGACCGAGACACTGCTGGCCGCCGTACCGTACGGGGCGGGCGCGGCGGTCGACCACTGGCAGGCGTCCCGCACGCAACCGGGGAGCGCGGGGCGGCTGCTCAGCCTGCTCGCCCGGCGGCCTCTGTGGCTAGCCGGGGGTCGCCTCAACGGGCAGGCCGCCTGCCGGGCTGCCCTGGTGGCGTCGTACAGCCTGAAGCGGCAGGTCAGAGGCGAGAAGCCGCGGCCACAACGTCCCCTTATCCTCGACCTCGGGTAATGACAGGCGGCTGCCCAGGGCCCAGGTCAACAGGCTCACGCAAGCCGAAGTCTGACCAGCGCGCTCATGGCAGCGGAAAGCAACCCTCAAAGGCCAGGTCCCGGCGGAGCAGCCGGCTCGTGACACTGACCGGCGGCGCTTACGACGACACCTATGAATCGTGAAGGGCCAGTGGTGGAGCTGCGGCATCAGGAGGCCATCGCGGTTGACAACCCCGCGAGCCTCAGTACACTCCGGCGAGATTGGTGCCGGCGAGCCAGGGAATTCGCGTTAAGGACCGGAGTGGAAGGCCTGGCCGAACAATGCTCCTTGCACAGCCCGACGATCAGGTTCCATAGGCGGGTCGGCCCCCTTTCACCCCGGACGACGAGTTCCACGGGCTGTGCCGCGAGCGCCATCTGCACCTACATCACCGAAGAAGCGCGCGAGCGCCTGCACGGCATCCCCGAAGGCCTCTCGCAGGCCGCAGCGGAAGAGCACCCCACCTGCAGTCGGGGACACGTTCGAACGTTGCCGGAGCTTGATCGCGCCCAGAGCGCGAGAGACGGACACCTTACCATGAATAACCGACGGGTTCCGCAATCAGAGAAAATGGAGCCTGACCAGCCATAGGCATGCTCGCTAAAGCCGCGACAGGCTGAGGCCAGCCCTTCTTGGCAGCGTTCTGCCCCTCAAACTGCCCCTCGAAGTACTCAATAACACCGCCGTGATTCTCCACACAGGGCTGAGTGCACATTGTTAAGGTCTGACGTGTACGCAACAATCAGGTGGCCGAAAAGGCTCGTCTGCGTCCAGTCCGGCCACCATGCACCCCGTCCCACTCAGCACTGCTTCAGGAGTCATAGATACCGTGGTTGCCGACCCGCAGCCACACCACAACCGTCTCCCCTGCGACCTCGGCCAGTCTGAACAGCGCTCGTCCATCGGGCCCTGCGAAGCTCCACGTCATCGAATAGTTCACTCCGATCCTGTGAATGCGCAAGGATCTCGGCCACGGCACATCGCCCTTATGCGCGCCAGCTTCCAGTGCTGGACGGAGAACCTCATGCACGGCCTGTACGAACAGCTTACGGTGCTCGTCAGGCAGGCGACGCAGGTCGACTAGGAAACCAGGCGTGCGAACATACTTCATTCGCCCGTGGCGAGATCGGCCACCAGCGCTTCCATTGAGTCGTACACATTGCCGTCAGGCACGTCGTCACCTGGCCGGGACGGATACCTCGTCTCGTGAGCCACCCAGTACAGCTCGGCCTCGCGCTGCTCCAGCGCCTTGAGCGCGCGGTACTCCTCCAGCGGGACGACGACCGCCTCCACCTGGCCCGCCCTGAAGATCACCTGATGGTCTGCGACCTCGGCATCGAAAGAGCGGGAACTCTCACTCATAGGGTCGAGCTTACTCCTGGCCTTCGGTCGGAGTATCCAGGCACGAGCAGGCAGCCATACGTTGCGACATGGCGCGGAACTATCGGACGAATCCTGATGAACCCCCACGAATGAGGTCACGAAGCCGTCGGATGTGATGGCCTCCGAGCTGAGGGTCGTTGACTCGGATGCGGACCACAGAAGCGGCTTCCTTGACACACCGACAGGCTAGCGCCGGGTCGCGTCGGACATATAGGACTAAATCTATGCAAGTCAGACAGCCAGTTCGGCGCCGCCCCTCTTACAAGCACGGGGCGATCCGATGGATCACAGGACCGTCAGGGACTCTGACCTGGGGCCAGCGGGGTACCTGCCGTCGCCGAAGTGCCATTCCAGCAGGCACGTATTGACGTGCGGGTTTAGCAAATATCTCCAAGGTCTCCGAAATCGGTCGCTACGCTAGCCAGCCGTGTCGGAACTGAGCGAGGCCGAGGTGGACGAGCTAGTCGGACAGGCCATCGTGGACGCGTACGGTGACGATGAGCAGACGGCCGCCTTCTACAGCGTGATCAGTGACAACCTTGCCCTCCCATTCACGACGAAGGTCCTGGGGGTCGAGGCCAGCGTCGAGAGGGTTGATCTCACCGCCAGCGGGATCGTCGCCATCTGCGCACGCGGGCCGGACCGTCAGGCGATCCCGATCCTGGACCTCATGCTCCCGGTGCCCCCTCCGCCCGGCGCGGAGTGGATCGCCGCCTACCGGCACTGGGCGGGCGGGCAGTGAGCGAGTACCAGTACTACGAGTTCCTCGCGCTGGACTGTCCCCTGACCACACCCGAGCAGGCCGAGGTGCGCAGGCTCTCGACCCGGGCCACGATCACCGCCACCAGCTTCACCAACGAGTACCACTGGGGCGATTTCAAGGGCAGCTCGGACGAGCTGATGCGGCGCTACTACGACGCGCACCTGTATTTCGCGAACTGGGGCACGCACCGGGTCATGTTCCGGCTCCCGCGCACGGTCCTTGACCCAGGGCTCGCCGAGCAGTACGGCGTCGACCCGCAGGTCACCGTCTCCGCCACCCCCGATCACGTGATCCTCGACATAACCAGCGAGGATGAGCCCGGCGACTGGGAGGAGGACCTTCAGGGTTCCCTGTCCGCCGTGGTCGGCGTCCGCTCAGAGCTCGCCGCCGGGGATCTGCGGCCGCTCTACCTGGCCTGGCTGTCCGGATACGGCACATGGGAGCGCGATGAGGACGCCTTCGACGACGAGGACGAGGACGTTGTCGAGCCGCCGGTCCCGGCCGGCCTCGGATCGCTGACCGCCTCCCAGCATGCCCTGGCCGACTTCCTCCGCGTCGACGCCGACCTGCTGGACGTCGCCGCAGAGACCAGCCCGGCGCTGCCCAAGGTACGGCCTGATCCGGGTGCGCTCGCTGCGCACATAGCGGCCATTTCCGCCAGTGAGAAGGACCGCCTGCTTGGGCTAGTCGCCGCGGACCAGGCGACGCAGGCCCGCAGAGAACTGCTGCGGGGTTTCCGCGGGCAGCCAGGTGACGAAAGCAAGTCCCAGCCGCGGCGGACGGTCGCCAAGCTCCTCGACACCGCGTGGCAGCACCGCCAGCAGCGCGAACAGAAGGCCGCGGGCCAGCGCGCCGCAGACAGGAAGTGCACATGACTGACAAGAGGTCCGCGCTGGACGCCCTGTCCGCGGCCGAGAAGGCTGCCGTGCTCGAGGAGCTGCTCGCGGTCCGGCCGGATCTGCGCGGACAGGCCGAAGGCTGCGCCGCCCGCCTTCTGAAAGACGCCAGCCGGTCGGCCATAGCCGACGACGTCGCGTCCGCCCTGAAAGGGCTGGACATCGACGAGATGAACACCCGGGCGGGCCATCGGCCGGGCTTCGGCTACGTCCATCCGGTCGAGGCCGCCGACGAGATCCTCGATGAGGCCCTGCAGCCCTTCCTCGACGACCTTCCGCGCCGGGCCGACCTCGGCATGGAATCCGCAGCGACCGAGATCGCGGCCGGGATCCTGCTCGGTCTGTACAACTGCCGGAAGCGCGGCTCCGAAACCCTGCTGGAGTACGCCCCGGACTACACGGCCGAGCGAGCGTCAGTGATGGTGAGTGACTGCGTAGGACTCGGCATCGACCTGCCCGCCGCCGAGCTCCTCGATCTTATGCCCGGATGGAGCGACCTGCTGCCCTGACCCGAGTCCGGGAGAACTGCCCAGCCCTGTTGCACCACGCCAAGACCTGATCCTGGGGGGCTCTTGCCGCGTGCGTTCTCGTGTGCGGCGACCCGAACCTCACCCGTACTGCCTATTAATCACTATCTGTCACTGGCCGACTGCAAACACTGCATTCGCAGACGCTGGGACTGCCCGGGCTGGTGATGCGGTGGCGGGCGACCTCGGCGGGGCCGTCCTGGCCGGCGTGGACGACGACGATGTCGTCGCCGTGGCGGCGGGCCCAGACCACCTGCCCGGCCAGCTGATGCGGGACCGAGTAGCGGCCGCCCTCGAACGACACCAAGATCCGTGCCCTGACCCCCAGGACATCACAGCTCGACCTGGGACACGTGCTGACCAGGCTCAGCCAGGTCATGCACGGCTGGGCTAACTACTTCCGGCACGCAGTCGCCAAGCGCGCCTTCGGCATGCTGGACCAGCTCGCCTGGTGGCGGGTGATCCGCATGCTGAGAACACGGCACCGCTGGGGGTGGAAAGACATCCGCCGGCGCTACACCGACCACACGGGCCGGTGGCTGCCGATCATGGCGGCCGAGATCAGGCTGCGGCCGATAACGGCAATGCCGGTTACCCGGTACCGCTACCGCGGCACCAAGATCCCCGGCCCCTGGACGGCTGACCCAGCCTGACGGCAGTAGCCGTGGAGCGCCCGCTGCGTCGAGAGGTGCACGGCGGGTGCGGCGAGAGGCCCGGGGAAACGGGCCGGGAGCAACCCCGGAACCGCGCCCCGGGCCCACTCGACCGTGCCGCGCTGCCGTTGTCCCGCCAGACCCTGTCCTACGTCGCCGGCATCATCCGCCGGCACCGCGCCGCGATCGGGTCGTGCTGGCGCAAGCTGAACCCCGGCCAGCAGGCGCTGGGTGATCACCCTGGGCGACAAGGCCTACACCGGCGCTGGTGAGCACGTCTTAACTCCGTACCGGGGCCGGGGGAAGCCGGAAGCCCGGAAAGCCGCCAGCCGCGCTCACGCCGCGCCGCGCGTCCCCGGCGAGCGCGCCAATGCCCAGCTCAACGGCTGGCATATCACCGGGTCCCAGTAGGCGGGTGCCTCGTCCCGCAGCCACTGGTACGCGGGCCGCGGATACGCGGCGTAAAGAACGGGTCGAGGAGGTTAAGCGGGGCGGCGGGAATGGAGGTCACGGGCTACACGCTCCGCTCTCCGGACCGACATGGACAGAGGGCAACCTGGGGTAAACCGGGCGGGGTCGCGTGGTCGGCATACTGACCTGGGCGGATCCGGGTTGCCATGGGCGCGAGAGTGGTATTTCCAGGTCAGCGGGGACATTGGTCCCGGCCGCCTGGACCTGCCTGGCGATCCGGGCGGGTCGGCGCTGCTAGGTTACGGGGATGATCTAGAAGCCGTGCGGATCTGGGGGTGGCGGCCGGGCTTAATCGCTGCGACGCTTGGCGGATTCGTTAACACGGCTGTCCATACCCAGTCTGGGTCAACAGACGGTCTTTACGGTCAGCTGAACATACAGGGCGGGAAAGTCACCTACGGTGACTCTCGCTCGCGAGGCAAGGAGCGCCATGAACGACAACGTGGGCAGCGGCGACACGCGCGGAGCCGACGTCGCGGCGGGGACGGCCGCCGTCCCTGGCCCGGGCGGCATCATTGATCTAAGCGGTACTACGTTCGATCAGCTGTCCACGGTGATTGGACGCGAGGATCTAGGGCGGGCTCTGGACTACATCCTCGCATCCGGCCACAATGGTAGTGGGTATCACGGCTTCAGCAATCACATAGGGCGCTTACAGGGCGCCGGATAGGGCCATGAGTGTCGGGTTGGTATCGGGGGGCTCGCCCTTTCCGGCGTGAGGACAGTGGGCGGTTTTTCGGTCGGGAAACCGAGGCCGAAGAGCTTAGCACATTATGGTTAAAGCATCGTTTGACGTTTGTTTCCGGTCCGGCCGGGATCGGCAAGACTTCCTTGCTCGCGGCCGGTGTTCTGCCGAAGGTCAACAGGCCTGAAGTCGACCTGCTGCCAGTGGGACGATTCTCCCGCGGGGCGAGTTCGCCTATCGCCCCGCCGGGACAGCACACTCCCTACACACTGGCATTGCTCCGTACGTGGTCAGATCCGAGTTCCTCGCTCCAGCTGAATCCCTTCACCGTTGATGAGTTCGTCGTCGACCGGGCCCGGCGGCGCGCTTCGTCGGTCGTGATGCTGGCCGCCATCGATCAGGCTGACGACCTGTTCGCCGGGCCGAGATCGCGGCAGCCCCAGCGGCAGCGGTTTCTGCGCGAGGTAGCTGACGCGCTGGAGCAGCCGTCGTTGCATCTGCTCATCTCCGTACGCGATGACGCACTGCCCCGGTTCGCTGAGGAGCTCGGGGAGGGAGTACACGTCCAGCTTCGCGCGCTGGCGCCGGAGCAGGCCCGAATGGCGGTCACCCGGCCGGGCGGATTCGATGAGCGGGCCGCGGATGACCTGATCGAAGCCATCCGGACGAGTCAGGTTATCGATAGCGATGAGAATGAACGCCAGGTCATTGCCGCCCTGATAGAGCCGGCCCTACTCCAGACCGTATGTGAGTGGCTGTGGGAACTGCTGCCGGGGCGGACCAGGATGATCACACGGCGGGAGCTCAGACGCCGGCGCACCCACATCGACGGGGCGCTCTCCATGCATTGCGCGGCCGCTATCGCGGCGGTGGCCGATGTCCACGGTATTCCGGTCGACTCGCTGAGGTTGTGGCTGCTCAACACCTTTATCGCCGCAGGAGGCGGTCAGAGCGCGAGCGAGGGTCTCAGAACCGCGGGACAGCCGAATACGGTCCCGCGGGCGTTGGAGGACCGCCATGTGCTGCGCGCGCGGGCGGAGGTGCCGGCCGGGGCACGGATCTACCGGCTGCTCAGCGAGCGCCTCATGGAGCCGATCCGGAATCCCCGCGGCGAGTGGCAGCCGGACAGTGACCCCGATGAGTATCTGTACGCCGCGGAGCGGGCGCTGACGATGGGCGAGACCAGGCTGGCCGAACGGTACGCCGAGATGGCCCGCCTGGCCGCATCCGACACGGACCTGATCCGGCACGGGAACGCATACTGGCTGTTGGGCAATCTGGCCCGCGGGCAGAACGACCTGGATCAGGCAGAAGAGCACTACAAAGCCGCGCTCGCGCTGTTCGAAGTGGCCACGGAACATATGAAGGTCGCGTTGCTCCTGGCCGAGATCGGACGCGTGCTCATCGACCGCGGTGAGCTGGAGGCCGGCATTCATCAACTGCACGCCGCCGTGCGCCGGATGCCCTCGGACCTGACCATTCAGACCGAGCTGTCCGGGGCCGTCCAGGAGCTGATCTGGCGCTTGTCGGGCAGGGACAACGGGCCGCGTATCTCACCCGCTTGATCGACTTCTCCGGACCCGCTCCAGGTTGGCGCGGCTGACCGCAGTGTGGGGGTGATCAGGGCCGAGTTCGCTCGCACGCACCCTGACGACCTCGGCCAGTTCCGCCTCGGCCTCGGCCAGTCGGCCGAGCTCGGCCAGCAGGACCCCGAGATTGTTGCGGGTGACTAGCGTGCTGGGGTGCTCGGCGCCCAGGCTGCTGGTCCGCACGTCCAGGACCGCGCGATAATGCGCTTCGGCCTCGTCCAGCTTGTGCTGATTGTGCAGGAACGCGGCCAGGTTGTTGCGGCTGGCCAGGGTCTCCGGATGATGGTCGCCCATGGTCGCGGTGCGCCGGCTGAGGATGGCACGGTACTCAGCCTCAGCCTCGGCGTCGGGCAGCATGCCCAGGACATGCCGGGTGACCGCGAGATCGCTGCGGCTGGCCAGGGTGGCGGGCGCATCCGGGCCCTGAGTGCGGATCAGCTCGGTGTACGCCGCCCGGAATCCGGCCTCGGCTAGCTCTCGACGATCCTGATACCAGGCGGTCCCGGCGATGGTCACGGCGTCGGCCGGCCCGGCGAACCGCAGCGCTGCTAAAACGGTCGACTCGCGCACACGCTGTTCGGATTCGCGGGCCTGCACATCAACGAGATAGTCGAAGACCTCGAAACGGTCGGCGTCGGCCGGCCACAGCGGCGAGTTGCCGGAGTCCCGGAGCTTGGTGGCCCAGCTCCATGCCTCGGTGGGGGGCTCGGGCCGCAGGCTCGGCCCGCCGCGCTGGTTCAGGTAGTCCTGGCTCAGCTCATCGAGCAGCGCCCGCGGCAGCGGCGCGGCAAACCCGGCCCGACGGCAGTCCACGGCCGCCTCCACCAGCGCGGCGCCGCACGAGTGCGTACCGCGCTCCCAGGCGTTCGACCACTCGGTGAATAGCTGCGGCCCGCTCGACAGGTACTCGGGCACGCCATAACGGTCGGCATGGCTGAGCGCATCGGCGAGGCGCGGGTCCTGAGCGGCCAGCGTGGCGGTCAGCGAGCGCTCGGCACCGCTGAATTCGCGTTCCACGACGATGTGCCAGTCGGCCAGGTCGAGCACCGCCTGGCCGTCCCGCAGCGATTGCCCGCCGGTCATGCTCCCGGCCACGGCGATCAGGCGGCTTTCCTCGGTGGCCCGCAGGGTGGCCAGCACCACCCGGTGATGTCCATCCCCCGCGAGCAGCTCGGCGATAGCCTTGCTGGTAATGGCGCCGGTGCCGAGATAGCGCTGCAGGCTGTCCAGCCATAGCACGCAACGGGTTTCCGCGCGTGCGGCCGTCACCGCCGTAGGGATGTCTCCGGCCTCGCCGGGCGAGATGAACATATGGTCAGGCAGGGTCGCCTGGATCGCCTCGTAGGCGGTGCGGGTCTTGCCGACCGCGGCGGCGCCGACGAGCAGGATGAAGCCGCTGCCGGTCAGGGCCCGGCGCAGCTCAGGGTCGATGTCCCGCAGGACGTATGGGGGCACGCGCGAGCCGTTGTCCGCCCCGCCGGACCGGGCGGCGGCGTGCACACTCACACTGAGCGGGCTGACAACGTCCCTTACCCGCGGCGGCTTATCGCCCGGCATGAAGATGCCGCGTTTCAGCTCGGCCTGGTCCTTGCGGCCACCTTCCAGCGTGGCGTTGACCGTCGTCTGCAGGAACCCGCCACCGACCGTGGCAATCGCTACTCCGGCGGCCACCGAGGCCTGCACCGGCCAGCTGGACGACCTGGTGACGGTGAGGACCGCGGCTATCACCGCCAGGCCTGATATGGCCAGGACCAAGACCGGCACAGTACGGCGGCGCCTCGGCATCGGCCACCACCTCTCCGCCCTGGACCGCTAGCTCAGAGAATACGAGGTAGCTGGTCCCACGGCATCATGGCCGAGCGTGGTTGAATTCGCCTATGCCAGCGGAGCAGCGGCCCGGAGCCGCGCTAGGCGGTGCGCACGGGCCGCCATTCCCGTTCCGGGAATTCGTCCTGAAGATCCACAGCCGGTGTAACCTGGCCTGTGACTATTGCTATCTGTATACTATGGCTGATCATTCCTGGCTCGGCCAGCCCCGGCAGATGTCCTCGGCGGTCGCCCGGCTGGCCGCGAATCGCATCGGCGAGCACGCCCGCCAGCACCACCTTGATGAAATAACGGTCATCCTGCATGGCGGGGAGCCGCTGCTGGCCGGTCCACATCTCATCACGGAGATAGTCGAAGCGGTGCGCGATGCCGCGGGACCGGGAACTGCCGTCCGCTGTCATCTGCAGACAAACGGGATCCGCCTGAACGAGACCTACCTCTCGCTCTTCAGCCGCCTTGGCGTCGGCGTGGGCGTCAGCATCGACGGAGACCAGGCCGGGCAGGACCGGCACCGCCGGTTCGCTAGCGGGCACGGTAGTCACGCGGCGGTGACTGACGGGCTCTCGCTGCTCTCCTCGCCTCGCTACCACCACCTGTTCGACGGCTTGCTTTGCGTTGTTGACCTGGCTAATGATCCTCTGGACACCTACGAGGCGCTGCTATCGTGGGGACCGCCGAAGATCGACTTCCTGCTGCCCCACGGGACATGGGACGAGCCCCCTCCGGGTCGGCCCGCGGATCCGGCGCTTGCCCCGTACGCGGACTGGCTGATCCCGGTGTTCGACGCCTGGTACGTCAAGCCGGGCACACACGTCCGGTTCTTCGCCGATATCGTCCGCTCGCTGCTGGGCGGCACCTCGACCACGGAGAGCGTGGGACTGGCGCCCACGGCGTTTGTGGTGATCGACACCGACGGCGCGGTGGAGCAGGTCGACAGTTTAAAGGCCACTTACCATGGCGCGTCGCATACCGGCTTGCATGTTGAGCGAGACTCATTCGACGCGGCCTTGCAGTTGCCGGAGATCGCCATCCGGCAGATCGGCCTGCGGGGCCTGTCCGCCGAATGCCAGGACTGCCGTATTCGGCTGGTATGCGGTGGCGGGCTTTATGCCCACAGGTACCGGTCCGGCTCCGGTTTTGCTAATCCCTCTGTCTACTGCGCCGATTTGATTCGCCTCATCGATCATGTACGCCAGACTGTGGAGGCTGACATCAACGACCGGTTCGCCCGGCAGGCGGGAGCGCTCAATGGCCACTAGCTATTTCCGGCTGTCGGCCGGGCAGCTCGGAGATCTGGCGACGGGTGGTGGTAGCCCCGAGACCATCGGCCTGCTTTGCCAGTCCCAGTACAGCAAGCATGTGCTGATGCTCGAGGCGGTAGCAGCCGCCGCCCCGGCCACCGGCCCGGCGTCTGACCTGCTGGCGCAGGTGCAGCGGGAGGACGCCGCGGCGGCCGAGGCGGTCATGCGGTACCCCTCGGTCGGGGCGTGGGCCTACCGCACCACGCTGGCGCTGCACGGCGGCCCGCAGCTTCCCGGTGCCACCCTGGAGGGCCTGAACGCGGTCGCGGCGGCAGCGGCCAGCCGGGCCGGGCTGGCCGCCGAGATCGACGTGCCGGCCCACGGCGGGGTCGTGATGCTGCCATCGCTGGGTGCCGCCGAGGTGCCCGCGACCAGCCAGGCCACGGTCCGGGTCGCGCGCGACGGGACCCAGGTCGAGGCCGGCGGCGAGTGCGTGACGATACCGCCGGACTACCAGGCGGCGCCGGGCTGGCGGCCGATCCGCCCGCTGCTGGCCGGCATCGTCGTCGACGACATCGACCCGTTTCGCATGCCCGCCGACCCTCGTCTCGGGCCGGCTCCCGACCTGGCCCGATGGCGATCAGCCTGCGACGACGCATGGACGCTGCTGCACCAGTACCACCCGACGGTCGCGGCGGAGGTGGCGGCGGTCATCACCGCGGTGGTCCCGCTCGCGAAGCCGTCCAGCGGGCTGGACAGCTCCAGCTCCCCGGAGGCGTTCGGCGCGATTGCGATGTCCGAGCCGCCCGACCCGGTCGAGGCGGCCCTGGCGCTGGCCCACGAGACGCAGCACATGAAGCTGTCCGCGGTGCTGGACCTAGTCCGGCTGCTCCGCCCTGATGACGGGTCGTTGTACTACGCGCCCTGGCGGGAGGATCCGCGGCCGGTCGGCGGGCTGCTGCAAGGGGCCTATGCGTTCCTCGGCGTCACCGCCTTCTGGCGCCGGCAGCTTCACCGGGCCGCTGCCCCGGACTTCCTGGCCGAGGTGGAGTTTGCCCGGTGGCGGGACGCGGTCGCCCTGGCCTGCGGGACGCTGCTCGACAGCGGCCAACTCACCGACGACGGTGAGCTGTTCGTGGCCGCGATAGCGGAGACGCTGCGGCCATGGCGCGACGAATCGGTGACGGACCAGGCCCAGCGCCTGGCCGATGAAGAGAACGAGCGGCACACGACCCGCTGGACCTCGCAAAACGGCCCGGTGACGACCTCCCGCTGAGGCGCCGGCCGACGGCGCCGTCGGCTGGCGCCTCAGATCTGCGGAGAGTCGAAGTCGAAGTCCAGCCGGCGGCCTTCCGCCGCGACCACGGTGTCGGGGTGGTCGTCGCCCAGCTTCTCCCGGTAACGGGCGATGGTGGCGGTGAACAGCTGCTCGGACTCTCCCGAGGCACCGGCCGTGCGAAGGTCGGAGACGAGATTGGCGGCGCAGCCCAGCGTCAGCGGATGCTCCTCCCCGAGCAGCGTGCGCAGTCGCCCCAGGGAGTCCTCGCTGAGGGAGCGGGCCTCGGCATTGTCGCCGAGACTGGCCAGGTCGCTGGCCAGGTTAACCGCCACGGTCAGGGTGTAGTGGTGATCGCGGCCGAGCTTGGCATCCAGGCCCGCCAGCGCGCGCTCGTTCAGCGCCCGGGCCCGCTCGGCGTCTCCGTTGACGCGGTACAGCAAGGCCACGTTGCCCACGCAGCCGTGATAGTACGGGTGGTCCCGGCCATACAGGCTGCCGTACTGCTCCGTCGCTTCCTCACTCAGAGTCAGCGCCTCGGCGACCTCACTGCTCGTTCGCTGGATGTTGGTCAGGCTGACGATCGCCGCCAGCGTCAGCGGCGCATGGTCGCCGAATCGCCGCTGGGCCTGTTCGAACACGGTCTGGGCCAGATCCCTGGCCTCGGCATAGGACACCGCGATGCGCCGCAGCGCGATCGACAGGTCAATGGCCGCTTCTAGGGTCCGCGGATGCTCAGCGCCTAAGGCCGCGATTCCATATTCGTAGGCATCCTGGCCCACATCGCGCGCCTCGCCATAGCTGCCGCTCAGCCGCAGGGCCCGAGCCAGCCCGCTCCACGAGGGCAGCACCTCCTGGGCCGGATAGTCCGTGGCCCCTTCGCTGCGCCGCTGGTAGGTGTCGGCGTACAGGTCCCGGGCCTCCGGGTACCGGCTGTTCAGCCCGTAATCGACGGCGAGGTTGTTGGCCGCCCGCAATGTTTGCGGGTGCTCGGCGCCCAGCACTTCACGATGCGTGTCCAGCGAACGGGAATCCAGCTCGAGAGCATCGGCGAAATCGCCCCTTGCCCGCATGTCGGCGCCGAAGCCGCTGGTCATACTCAGGGTGAAAGGATCACGGTCGCCGAACGTCCTGGTCGCCACCCGCAGCGTGGCGTCGTCCAGCGCGTAGGCATCTCCGTACTGACCCAGACTCCGGAGCACGTTCGCTCTCTCCCGCTGCGCGCGGAGCAGGGCCAGATCACCCTCGGCCGTGCCGAAACCCCAGGCCCCGAGGAACAGATTCGCAAAGCTCTGCGCGGCGCCCAGGTCACCGGAATTGTAGAGATAGCGGATCATGTTGACCGCGAACGTCCTGACGGTCTCGTTGTCCGACAGCTCAAGCCTGGTAGCGGCCACGTGCGCGACCAGTTCGGCGAATCGCGGCCACAGTTTGTCGTCGTCTGGGTCCTGGGGCGCGCCCGTGGCCAGCACTAGGTGCGCCTCGGCCCTGTACTGCTCCTGCTCCTCGGGCGTCAGGTCGTCCCTGAGCAGAGCCTGGATCAGCCGGTGGGTGATGACCGTGCGGCCGTCGATCCGGATCAGCGCGAACCGGCCCAGCTCGCGGATGGCCCGGGCCAGCCGGATCGGGTCGGCGAGCAGCCCGCGCAGCGGCGGCTCCAGCGCCTGGGCGCCGCGCGGGAACAGGTCCCGCGGGACCGGCTCAGGTCCCAGGAACGCGCAAAGCCGCAGCAGCGCCACCGCCTCGGCCTGATGCTGTTCCAGAGTGGATACCGAGAGCTTCCAGGCGGCGGTCATGGACAGCGGGTAGTCCGGCGACTTGCCCTCGGCCAGGATGCTGACGGTGTGGTCCTTCAGAAGCCGCAGGTATTCATCGATCGGCATACCGGTCTCCGATTGCAGGGCGGCTGCCTGCTCCAGGGCCAGCGGCAGATAGCCGAGTTCGGCGGCCAGTGCGCTGGCGGCGTCGGGGGCCAGCGTGGTCCGTATGCGCCGGGTCAGGAACTCGATGCTCTCGCGGGGCGTGAAGACGTCGACCTGGACGGTTTCTACCACCGACTGCCATCGATGATTGCGAGAGGTTACCAGCACGTGACCGGTCCCGCCGGTCGGGATGACGTCGGAGAGATCCTCCGGCTGATCGGCGTTGTCGAAGATAAGCAGCCAGCTGCTAAAGGGCTGCCCCCGCCGTAACGCGTCCAGCACCGCCGCGGCCGCGCTCTCGATGCCCGAGGCGGTCGCGGACGGCAGTCCGAGCTGCGGGGCCAGCGCGGCCAGGGACGCGCGGACGAGCGGTGGCTGGTCGGCGGGGATCCACCAGACCAGGTCATAGTCCGAGCGGTACCGATAGGCGTACTCAATGGCAACCTGGGTCTTGCCGACACCGCCCATGCCCTGCAGCGCGTGCGGAAGAACTACTGTGACTGAATTAGCCAGCCCTTCTCTGAGTTGCACGAGTATCTCCTCGCGGCCCGTGAAGTTCTTGTTGCGCTGGGGGACGTTGCCCCATACCTGGGGCACTCGGCCCGGAACGGGCGCAGAGCTGGATTCAGACATCGTCATACTTGGCATCATAAGCTGGGTGCGGTGACTATCCTTATCACCTATCCGATAGAACTTTCTGCAACCGCATTAACGATCTTTATGATTGCTGTCCGGCCGAGCGACATTCCTTAAATGGCCGCCGGGCAAATGGCAGAAGTAGCGGTCGGGCACGACGGCCAGCCCGCGCTATGACCGTCAGCCAGCCGACGGTGGCCGATGTCGGGCTGGTCAGCTGCTTGGTAGCCCCGCTGCTGCCGCGCCAGGCCAGGGCCTCGGCATAGTGGTCTGAAGTCCGGTTGATGGCCTGGTGACCGTTCCGGCGTGTCACGCAGCAGTACAGGCACGGCTCCCAAGATCATGTTGCTGTCGACGCCCCATGATCACGACGGAAGACCATGCCTGCCCTTCCATCATCCCCGATCAGCCCTGCCCTGGCGCAGCTTCATCAGCTTCCCGCTGGCGACCGTGCCGGACTGTCCGGCCAGTGGCATGGCCTTGCGGGGTACCTGGCGCTGGTGCCTGATCCGCGTGACCCGCGCGGCGTGCGGCACACGCTGATGTCGTTGTTAGTGGTCGCGATCGCAGCGGTGCTCGCCCAATGCCACTTAGCCTAGTTTGATCTTGGTCCGGCGCGTCGTGCCTGCGGCTGGCTGCGAGGCCGGCATGATCGCTGGTCATGTCGCAGAACGGCGTGATGGCCGGTGGCCGTCTGACGGACTGGATCTCGCTGGGGGCGCTGGCCTCCTCGGTGCCCCGGGATGCAGTCGATGAGGCGGTCGCGGCGGCGGGCAGGCCTGCGAGGCGGTCGGACGGGAAGCTGCCGCCGCACGTGATGGTGTACTTCGCGATGGCCATGGCGCCGTTCGCGGAGGAGGATTATGAGCAGGTTGCCGCCCGGCTGACGGAGACGCTACGGTCGTGGGGCTGCTTGGATGATGCGTGGAGCGTGCCGACGTCGGGTGGGATCACCCAGGCCCGCCAGCGGCTGGGGCCTGAGCCGCTGGAGCTGCTGTTCGGCAAGGTGGCCGTGCCGGTGGCCGGCGAGCTGACCCCGCGGGGCGTTACTGCGCCACTGGCGCCTGATGGCCATCAGGGTCAAACGGCCAGGCGACACCGGCACCCGCCACCACGGGCCACCAGTCATCAGACTGGTCAACCTTCGTCCGCAACCGATCATGATCAACTTAGGCCAAGTGGCATT